>Ga0307509_10000201_pt1 | contig 95304 bp, 105 predicted proteins | sample 10_EM_MG_FD_202245 | JGI IMG/M metagenome (GOLD analysis project Ga0307509, IMG submission 202245) | Populus trichocarpa ectomycorrhiza microbial communities from riparian zone in the Pacific Northwest, United States - 10_EM | ecosystem: Host-associated > Plants > Roots > Unclassified | place...
TATTTTAGATATTCTTTGAGCAATATGGTTACATGAAACAGAAAGCCAGGTTAAGCCACTAAGTTGTGTTGAGCCACAAAGTTGTGCCAAGCCAAATATTTTGTATGGTAAGCCACAAAGTTGTGTTGAGCTGTAAAGTTGTGTTGAGCAGTCAGGCACTCTGTAGGAGTGCCCAGGTTGTGAGCCTGCGAACATCCTGGGTTGCGGCCACACGCCGCAACCTTGGGATGAGTACTTTTGTTTAATTACCAACATATTTTTGTTTGCACAGAGAGTGCACAACGAACACACGCAACTTATATTAAAACCCCTTTAGCGAAAAATGAGGACAAGAGGGTATAATACCAAGATCCCCTCCACTATCTAGCTTCACATAGATAAGCACAACATTGGAGTACTATTATACAACATCCCTGACCTGTGCTAATCCCGTTAAGAGCACTGCCCCCGAGTCTAAACTCGGGCGTCTTGCGTGGAGCACAACACTTCCCACAGCATCATCATCCCGTGGATACATAAACCAACTTGCCCCACATTCAATAAGTCAAGGAGGTGTCTACAGCATGCTACAAGAGAGCCTCCACAAATTTGAGGAACCCATTAATTCTACCTAAGTATCCAAACAAGCAACTTCTACCACTCGTCCGCACATGCCTTCGCCACAATAATATAATGATTAAACCCTCCATCTATCCGTCGAGTGACACTACATGATCAGAACCCCCCCGAAGAAAAGAAGAAAAAAGAAAAAAAATATGATTGGCTTAAGGTTCAAGTACTCGTATACTAAGGTATGCACCTCACGAGACCTCGAGGGAGTTGAAGGCGATTTGCCCCTTTTTTACGACTGGTCAGAGACCTTCAGCCCAACACACCCAGCTTCTCGCAATATGGAGATCCGGAGGGAAGTCTTTTTTTGAATTCTCGATCAAGTTAGAGATATCGGCTCCGTTTTTGCTCCCCCCCCCTTTTTATTCTATTAGGCCCTGTTCGGCACGCCACTTTTATAGCATATTAAAGTTTTTATATAGGGGTATGTTCGGCATGTACAAAAATATCAAAATATTTTTATTGTTTATAAATAATTTTTATTCTATATATTTATTGTAGGACTAGGTATCACATCACAAAATATGATTCATGTTTTTATATTCTAAACTTGAAAGAAAAAATAGCTTATATTATCTCAGAAAAAGCTTAGAATAAATGCTATTTTAATACCCATCATCTTCTACTGTTAAACTCTCCAAAAAATATATTGTTAACTATTTTCATTGAATAATGCTCTTAGAAATAATGATAATAATATAGCTAGTTGAAGCCAAGCTGTTTCAACATGAATTTGCAATCTGCTTAATAGAATGAACTATGATGTATGAATAGCCCTTGTTTACTTTGAATAATTAGCAATTCTGTGAAATATAGTGAAATTAGTTTTTGAAACCTCTCATATTCCAAATTAATAGTACCTAACTCTCTATTATTATTTTCTAATCTTGATTATTAGCTACTTCTTAATATTCAATAATAATTCTTTTATTTTTTATGTGTATTATTTGTTCTACTTTTACCCTAATCTAGCTTAGAGGGCTATTTTTATTTTTTTATTACAATTATAAAAGTGTTGCTGAACACCTATATACTTTTTCAGCACTAAATATTTTATTGGCATATATGCCATTTTCAACTTTTATTGCGATATATTTTTATTGGTACGTGCCGAACAGGGCCTTAGCTTAAAACATAGGGCTTCCACCTACCACTATTCGCCGATTTAGTCTCGCCGCTTAGCTCTACACTGCGCGATCAATGTAATGAGCAAAGCACTGGACTGGACCACACTATGCTATACCTACTTTTTACTAAAAATGACCAGTAAGTATAGAATACCACCAGACTTAAGTGGCCAGGCTTTTAGTGTCGGCGCACCAGCGAGTAAGGCCTCTATCATACACTGGCGATATATACGCTCGGGCCAGCCTCACAATACGAAGGTGAAACGCGCTATCCAGATTTCCGCGAGATATCTACCTATTTTGCGATATCTATGTACGGTGTAAAAGTGGCACCTGGTCACCGCCATCACCAGAACTAGACATTCCTTTTTTTTTTTTTTTTTCACAGCCCGAACGAAACCCGCACCAAAAAGAAACAAAAAGAAACAAACAAAAAGGGGTACAAGAACCCCATGAAGCAGAGGAGGTAGATATCAGAAGCGGCCTATCATACAAAAAAAATCCCCCAAACAGAACTTGTGATTGCCCTTTCCCCCCCTTCCATTTCCCATCTAGATAGCGAGGGAACTAACCTATGCTAGAATAGAATGGTCAACCACTAAGCCGACTTTTCGGCCGGGCAAGTGGATGGGCCTCGGTGTTCCTGTGCCATAGTCAGTGCATTTCGTGGAGCTAGGGCCCGAAATCAGGTGGTGCTTACAAGACGTATTCATCTCTGCAGAGGTCGGATTGTTAGAATTAAATTGGAAACACGGCCATAGTGAGATGAACTTACAAAGAGATAAGGCCTGGGTCACTGAACAAGAGGTAAAAGTACCTAAGATGTGTTAGGATGTAGTAGTGAGAATTTTATGTATAGGGGTGAACCTACTTGAGTGTCTCAGCGTTGAAGAATGACTCCTGAGAATCCAACTGTAAAAATTGAGGGTCTCCACGAACCCTTGTTACGTCTAGATCGGGTTCCAGTCAATGGGCAATGTTTTTTTGTTTTTTTGTTTTTTTTAAAAATAAAAAAAAAGATGAAAATGAAAATGAAAATGAAAATGAAAAAAATGGTATCTTAGAAGACTTGCCTGCAATTGCGGAAAATGCAATATCTGTCTGCGTGGCATGAACAATGCTTTGAAACATTCTCCATCCTTTATCTTGCCATTTTGAGTCACCTGACACACGATACCTTCCATATACATTAGAGAGAGACTGTGCCTCGGTGGAAGTGTCTGACTCACATTATGAACACAGATTCAATGGCTTCCGGCCGCAAGATATATCTATGAATTCTTAGTCCGTGTCGATATCAAATAATTCACAGGGTAGTCTAAACCTTCTATCACCAATCATAGTAAACCCAGATGGTAATCCCTCTGATTCGATTATATCATGCGCGATTTGAGCCACTGTCTTGGGTACTTCGACCGGGGCCCTCTTTGGGTGCGGGTGGGACTCCGCCGTCAGCAGCCCTGTAGGCCGTAGGTGATGTGGGACTAGCATATCGTGGTACAGCTCTGTGTCAAATTGGCACTCTGTAGTCTTGTTACATCGGGCAACTTTAAACCATTCTGCCATAATTCCAGTGGGGAAGGCATCATAGGCCCAAACACAGCCGTCTGTAATCTTAGCAGCTAACTTGAGATCAGCATCACGGTTAAGTGCCCTGGCTCCCAGCGCCAACATGCCGCCAACAAAACAGCTCTAGGCAATGTTAGCTAAGCCTTATAGTAGCTCTAGATAAGAGAAATTACCAAATGGCCCGTGTCTCCATCAAAACGGGGCTTCACGCCCGTGGATACATAAACGTTCCCAGTGAGAAGAATATCGGGATTCCCAGCCGTGTAAGGCCGAAAAAAGAGGTTCTCTTTTGCAACCTCAACCACGGCCTCGTACATCTTCTTGTATTGACTTTTTCCACCCAGCAGTATGTACTCCTACCAACCCAGTGCGTCAGGATGGGCTATTGCCTTAAGTATGCCCTTGCCTAGATGAGGATTACCTTAATCAAGTATTCATACAATGAATCAGCCATGCCTCCCAATGTAAACTTTTCCTCTCTCTGGTGGGATGGGTTTGTTAACCCTTGGGGTAAACAGGTAGCTGACGCCTCTGGGGCATGTGCCCCGGCTTGAGTCTCTTTCGTCGTGGCAGTCATCGTATCTCCTTCGGCCCGCTTTTCTTTTTCTTTTTCAACAACCAGAATTTCGCCTGTCTTTTCGTCTTTGGGCTTGTCTGCAGTATATATATCGTCTTTCGGTGGAGGCACCTCAAGGGCTACGCCTCCTCGTTGGGGTTTACGTCTGACAACCTTGCACCCAGAAGCGTCAATTATCATTGGCCACATTCCTGGGAGCTTAGATTCATTTTGGGACTCCTCCAGCGCATTTGTGATCCGCTGAACCGCATCATAATAAGTGTTATTGCCGGTTATCTGGGCCAGGCGTGTAAACTCGACAGTCAAGGAACCAAGTTCGGCTGAAACAGACCTTATGTCTGCGCGAGCTTCTAAAGCTGTTTGCCTTCTGTAAAGGAATAAGTCAATGATGCTATTCTATAAATTACAGGGAATAATTAACTACATACGGTCTGAACCCCCAATATAGCACCGGCATTCGATTCGGAGTATCAAAAGCACCGTATATCATGTCTCCCAGCTCGATCGCCTTGGTGAGTAGGATTTCATGCTTTGCTCCAGAAACATCGTATGCCGCAATCAAACCTCCGAGATATCTAATAACAGTTTCAAAAACAGGAATTGAGGCCATGGGTGTAGTAGTGAAGTCAATTTTGGCCACTTCGTCAACCGCCTCCACGAACTCGTTTTCCATACCCATGATCCATAATGTGTCCAGAGAATCTACCAACGTTGCTCCCCAGCCACCAAAGGGGTCTTTGAAATACTTAGTCACGGGCATAAGTTCGTCGTGGCCCCAAGCATACTTCTTGTATCCGTTCCACGAACGCTTGAAAGCATTCTTGACAGCCTCCAGACGCTCGAGACGAACTTTGCGCTTGGTTTCACTTTCAGTACCAAAGGAGGCCTGTATTTGAGGAATCCTCCCTGAGTGAGGAGTCGGCAGCGGAATGATTGATTCTGAGGGTACAGGAAAGTGTTCTGGTGACCTGATCCATCGATCATCTTCAGCGGCAGGAATAGCTTTTGTAGTTTCGGTGCTATGATGATGGTGTTTAACAGATGGAATAGTCGGAGTTGCCACTTCCCTGGCTGTCGATTTAGGCGATACCGAAGCATTCGCAGGACTTTTGGTTGGTCCCAAAGCCTTTGATTTGGCTGCAGTTTGCCGTGTACGAGACTTGGGGGAAGGCTTCTCAATGGGAGGAATCGGCACAACTGGGGGTGACTCCTGTTTTTGCTCTCCCACTGGTTTCTGGTCCAGTCCCGTTTCAGAGCTTGAATCCCATCCTGTATGGGACTTCAGTCGATCAACCGAGAAGGCAGTACTAGTATCTTTGAAAGAAGTGAAATGGATAAAAACCACAACTGTGATAACTGCAAGCAACAACAGAGGTCGATATCGCCGGAAGCGTACAATGCCCGCCATTGCGAACGAGGATAAAGCTGGATCAGCTACAGCGTCTTCTCTTTGAAATAGCTGTTCCCCTGTCGTATTCGAGACACCCAAGCAGGAGTGATGGGTTTAACAAAGGGTTGCCCCCCGCTGTAGAAATTTCCGCTGCCGATATACGATAGCCCGGTAAGTAAGTTAGAGGAGGATTGGGTTTCACAGAAATGGACCTCCGGCCAGTCTGAGGGTCTTTGGGGCAAAGCCGCAACACGAAATCAACGATTACTTGAATAGGGGGTCACTGAGGGCGCTACCGGCCTTGGCGACCTCCTCGGGTCAGGCAAGGTATGACATTTACTGCAGGAGACGGTAACCTGCAACGAAACTTACGGTCCCAGTTCCTACAGCACGGAGATACTAGAGTTACTTGTAGGACACAATTATATCAACCTAGAATTACCCTATGGGGAATACTAATAGTAGATTTTATCTTTTCCGAGGGGAAAGGCATCGGAAAACGAGTTCCATTACAGGGGTTTAAACATGTTGGCGCCGCGGGAGTGAGGTCCAACGGACCAGACCCGCAAGAACCGTATGATACCGTATTCAGAGTACCAATGAGGCTACACGCGCCTCGAGGCTCCAGTTATTAAAATGGCTGGGCCTGGTATATTTGCGCTATGCCCACACACAGATATGGCACTTCCACCCCGCAATACTTGGAGATCCGCCGGCCCGAGGAGGGTACTTGACAATTCAAAAATTCTCCGGACGCTTTTGCGCCAAGACAGCACTAATAAATGCGCAGCGTCCGAAGACTTTTTTATTTTTTATTTTTTATTAAACCTCCTCCTCCATTTCGGGCTTTCTATGCTAAACCAAAGTGTCCGCCCCAACTAAAAAGCCTGCAGTCTCTAAACCACCCACCTTGCTGTGAAAAACGTAAAGACAGTAGGGTCCCGTCATCTCCCTCTCCCCTTCCCTCTCCCCTTCCCTTTCCCCCGGAATGCCTTGTCCGGAGACTTTTTAAACTGCCATGTATGATACAAGGAGAGACCCGGGTAATCGCCTTGTGATACTAATTTAGTGCCAGCGCAAAGCCCCACATAATAAATTTCCATCTCCCATCAAGAGTACTTATACTAGTGCTAGTACGGGTATTTAGAGATATCAAATTGCTCCTACCGGATATCCAACACATCGCTGGAGTGCCTGTATGATACAGTACCAGAAGAGGCACTTGCCTCCCGATATGGTGTCTTGAGTTCTCGACATTCCCACAAATACTCCTTGGGCACCAGAGCTCGTACCGTGATACACGATATCAAAGGCCAAACCTACAAGTAGATTCGCCAAGCCGCTAGCCACGATATAGGATAGTCAGGCATGCTTCCAGGAATACCGCTGTGATGGAGCTCTTTAGGAAACCTCCATACGAGTAAATTTGCCGCTTGCACTCAACAAAGAATGGGCATACGTAATCCATGTGATGTGCCAAGCCCTGATGATTCACCCAGTAGTCGCGCGTTTTTGTTATCGGCAAACGACGCCAAGATCCAGCAGCATTACCCGGATAGGTAATAATATTATGAATCCCAAGAGTGAAGGTCACATGTGAAATGCTTGGCATTCCCCAGCCTCTCCATCGGGGCACATATCACCCGCACCCAGTTTCCTAGTTCCTCTTCCTCCTTTCCGCAACCCGTTCACTCGTTCCTCAACCACCTCGCCTCCATTTATTCTGTCATTCAAGCTCCCAAAACCAGTAACATCGCTTAGATAGCGAATACTCTCGATCATGAAATCTTCTATCATCTTTGCGGCCGGGTCCCTTCTTGGGTCCGCTATGGCTGGTGTCCACAGGGCACCGTTGAAAAAGGTCCCGCTGACAGAGCAGCTTGTAAGTTTGCAGCAGTTTAACTTGTTTTCCCATCTCTTATGTTTTTGGGTTTCCCGACTGACAACCGCTCTCGGATTTGTAGTCTCACCATGACATTAACACCCAAATGAAGGCTCTTGGCCAAAAGTACATGGGAATCCGGCCAGAGAAGATTGGCGAGGAAATGTTCAAGACCCAAGAAATCAAAACCGATGGTGGCCATCCAGTCCCAGTTAGCGTAAGTACCTTAATTCACCTTCATCTGAGCCGAGCTAATATTTTGCGCGCAGAACTTCCTAAATGCTCAGTGTATGTGCTGAATTGAGCACGGTTGGGTGAATAAAACACTCGCTAATATTGCGCAGACTTCTCCGAAATCACCATCGGAACTCCTCCCCAAACCTTTAAGGTCGTTCTTGACACCGGAAGTTCTAACCGTAAGTCAGCTTCCTACGGTGATCCAGGCATGGGACTTATTGAAAACTAGTTTGGGTTCCCTCTTCCCAGTGCGGTTCGATCGCTTGCTACCTACACAGCAAATACGATTCGAAAAGCTCTTCGACCTATAAGGCGAACGGTACTTCTTTCGAGATTCGCTACGGCTCTGGAAGCTTGAGTGGCTTTGTCTCCCAAGACAACATGGAAATTGGTGATCTTAAAATCAAGCATCAGAGCTTTGCTGAGGCAACTTCAGGTAAGCTTTAGTGCTATATATGTCCCCTTAGATTTCGTATCTAATTGTCGAACATACAGAGCCCGGTTTGGCTTTTGCTTTCGGTCGGTTCGATGGCATTTTGGGACTCGGGTATGACTCGATCTCGGTCAACCACATCGTCCCTCCCTTCTACCAGATGATTAATCAAGGTCTTCTCGATAAGCCTGTTTTTGCTTTCTACCTCGGTGGTACAGATGATCAAAGCGAGGCTATTTTCGGTGGTATCGATGAGGACCATTATGAGGGCAAGCTTATTAAGCTCCCCGTCCGCAGAAAAGCTTACTGGGAAGTCGAGTTCGAGGCCATGACCTTTGGAAAGGCGACCGCTCAATTCGAGAACACTGGAGCTGTCATCGACACTGGGACCTCTCTGTAAGTTTTCTAGGCTGCCCGGGGTTCAATTCGCCCGCTGACCCATTGTAGTATTGCCCTCCCATCCACCCTGGCTGAGCTTTTGAATAAGGAGATTGGGGCCAAGAAAGGATTCAATGGACAATACACCGTTGAGTGCGAGAAGCGCGACTCTCTTCCAGACCTCACCTTTACCCTTACTGGTATGCGTGCTCGTTACCTTGTCTCTCGGTGGTTGCTAATAGCAGGCTTACAGGCCACGACTTCACCATCACCGCCTATGACTACGTTCTTGAAGTTCAGGGTTCGTGTATCAGTGCCTTCATGGGTATGGACTTCCCCGAGCCCGTAGGACCCCTCGTCATTTTGGGTGATGCATTCTTGCGAAAATACTACTCCGTTTATGACCTAGGCGATAATACTGTTGGTCTTGCCAAGGCCAAGTAGGCTAAGTCTGTTTAATGGGTGCTTATGAGGACCAATGGGTGGAGCTAAAGACATTTGCATGGTATTGGGTATGGGTTTCGGTCTGGCGACTGGTTATTAGTTTTTCTGAGTTTCATTTTCGTATTGTTCAGGCAGAGTTTTTCGTACACAGCTTTTGTGCCCAATTTTTCCTTATGACAGGACTTGATTTTATCGGGGGACTTTGAACTTCTGAAATTGCCCGCTGGAGCACGTTTCCTGTGAAATTGACATTTAATTTGCATTTGATTCAACTCGAATCTATAAGTTACCTGATAGAGCTAACGCCCACTACCGAATTCCATTCATAAGATGTCTCATTGAGATCTATCCCAAAACCAAACCCAAAGGGGAGGGGTTAGACTTCAACACTGGTTCCCGGACGTATGACCACGCCAGCACTCGCGCACCGTCCTTGGAAGGAAACCTGATTGCGGAGATGTGGCAGGGAGAGTACGAGTACAGCCTTGTTCATTTGGCCCATGGTAAGCCCATTTGCCTCCGGCAAGGTCTCGTCGAGGAAAGAGATTATCTTAGGATTGAGCCAGGATTGGATTTCGAGTTAGATGAATGGAATAAATGCCGTTATGTACCCTGCTGGGGGCCGTAGTTGCTTAATGCATAAGGTAACCGAGCACCTACCGTGGGGTACTGTGCCTTGCCTTTTGTGTGGGCACCATAGGTGCTCAGGTTGGCTTTCTGTGCATGTAGACGTACCGGTACGGGACATGGGGATCGAATACGATAGTTGAAGATATTCGAAGTTTTTCCCTAATGTTCTGGCCTGCGTTTCGTCCGCGCCGCGAGCATTCTTGCTCCGCTCCCCGCCCCTCTGTCAGATCTAAATTTACTCGTGAACTTTATATGTATCTGGATACCTTTATGCCAAGGCTAACTAAAGCCCAGATCCTTTGCGCCAAGTGTCCGGACACTATCAGACACCACCTGGTAGCCTGGCCTTGGAATCAGGGCCAATGTGTGTGGATTACCGGACCAGTGCCATACCGTAAAAATTAGGGAATAATGCTAGGACGTCCGGAGTATCCCCCTTTGGGCCAAGATGAAGAATACAGCGAAATATTACCCTTCAGCCCTCAACTGAAATGAGCAAAGAGGAAATACCACAAGACCTTACTAATATTTCACTAGGGGAGGCAACTCCAACGTCCTATCGTACATAGCATGATTCTCGATTATTCCAGTTTTTACGGCACTCGCGGGATATAGCATTAGGCTAACTTACCCTTTTTCCCACAGTCCTCACCAGTACTATACTGTACTGTTCGGTGACACATCTCATCGTTGGTCGTGCCTCTCACACTAAAAAAATAATATCTCTCGTATGATAGATATAGTAGGTTTACGACATAGCTAGAGGTTGTTCAATCACAATTACTTTTCGCCCAACAAGGCACTCGGCCATCATGACAAGCATGTCTAGATTTGAGAAAAATAGTAGCTACAGTTTTGGAGCCTGCGTGAACTTTCTGAAATTTGAAATTCTGGGGATGGGTACAGTACACTTTTGTATGAGCTGCCAGATAGATGGATTCCAGGCACTTGAGTTGGGTTTCCAAGCTCCTCCACGCAAGTGATTCCACAGCAGGAGAGTCCCAGCTCCATCAGCGGTGTTAGTAGCACGGTAAAAATATCGATCCCTGGGTTTTGGGCTACTTGAATGTGTGACTTGGTGGGAATACCTGAGAGGGGGGGGGGCGGGGGGGGTCACTAGCCAACTCGAATTGCTCATGTTCGTTTCTCTCTTACCATTGCTGTGCTGAATTTGCTGTGCTGGGGGACAAGCCGCGGGTTAGGTCCAGGAGTTACATATGGAGCATAATACCTTCACTTGGGACAGCCATCCCATTCAGTCAATACCAATACCCGATGGATTATGGAGCCCCTTACAAAAGATGGACCAGCCCCGATAAGCACAACATCTTTATAGAGGAGCAGCCGGCTCCGAGAAGTCAACGGCCCTCGGCTGATCTTAAGTATCCAGGTTGTTTCTAGCCTAGTGGGCCTTGGGTACCCGCACTGCCTAACCGGGAGGGGGGAAGTATTTTGTCTTTACGCACAGGGGCTATTTAAGATACCGGTACTTATCCACGGATAGGTGCCCCTTACTGCTTCATGTGTACATGTGTACTAGAAGAGCGTCAACTCTACAACCGGTATCATATACACCTAAATCATTTCACCCCAATCCCCAATTCCGAGTTTGATTCTGTGACTAGAAGTTCGAATTTAGACGAGTCGTCATATCTGTCTATATTATGTGCGGTAAGCCTGCATGAATTTTTCTGTGTTCAACTCGGACCTTAAGTGATGGAGAGTTTGGATGGAATTGGTGTTAGTATCGCTCCAAATTTGCTATGAGTGAGATATACCGGGAATTAAGTAGCCACACTTGTATTGTAACATCCTAGTAGGTTCTAGACTGCCTAAGGCATCCAGGGAAATCCACTAGTAGCTTACGCTCAACTTACATATATATTTCCTCATGCCCCCCCGCGTTGCCTCCCTCCCCGATATTCATACAATGAAGGAAATGTGTTCAGATACCGAGTGACTTACTGTGAATCACGCTGTCTCTACGAGTGCTGGTACCGTATTATGCGGGTGGGGGAAGAGAGAGATATCATACCGTATGCAGGTTTTTCTTTCTTTTCGTCGGATCTTCGGATCCATACATAAAATATAGCATAGGAAAATCTATGGCTACTCGTAGTGTCCTGAGGTATGACTTAGAACCTCCTCCCCTCCTGGGAAAGACATAATAACAAATAAAATGTCAAATCAAAATCATTGGTCGTATGATAACCGAAATACCGGTAGATATTCTGATACAACCACAATTTGAGGGTCCAAAATTAGACCCTCGTTGTAAAAAAAAAAAGGAACTTCAAACCTCACAGGAAAATTTACCGTAATATTACAGTATGCTTCGTAGCTAAGCTATGATAATATACATAAAGACACACACATCAAGGAAATGTTTTTGACAAAAGTTAGTTTGACACCCTCCACTCCGACCAAAACCAGAAATCAACAACAGGCATCCCCCGCTCCCTTTCCCTTTCCCACTCATACATCCATCCATCACATACCCGTACAGGTATAGTACCTCCATCTACTCATATCCCCGGATCGAAGCTGCGTTTTGTTTTTCTTTTCGGCCCGTCACCGCCAAAACGGGGGCGACTTCGACCTATCGACTCGAGTACGCGTGGTCAATGATACAGTCGAGCGTAAGTTATTTCGGGACCCGAGGCCGAAGCACACGGTAACTACCGCCGCTTAAGTAAAAATATCGCATCAACTCCCGGGGAAGGTCATAAATCCCATTCGGTAAGCCCCCCCCTCAAGTTACCGAAACCATACCGTATATAGACTACGGTACTTGTACCCCCACAAGCCTTAATTTTTGAAGATCGAAAGACAAAATATCATATGTGCCGAAGGTTTGTCGTGAGATTCGGTACCGTATCACATCATCGCTTCTTCCTCTGGGCCCTTCCCGGCCCTCCCTTCCGGAGCATCTCGTTGAAAGTGAACCAACCCCACCATGACGTCATTAGAGCTGGATTGGGTTCGGAATCACTCCCGTTGCATTTTTTGGTCACGGTTATCATCGCTTGGTCTGTGTGTATGATAGGAGCCTTACTCGTACACTCGAGTTGAGGAGAGAGAGCCAGCTATATGGTAGTATCGGTATCGCTATGGTATGATACTTGGGGGAAAGATGGGTCAGTTTCTCGGGGTTATCATACGCAAATCCCGTCGGCCAGGTCGCTGTGTTGGTTGAGCGACTAATGATAGAAATTTCGACAAAATAAAATATATATATATAAAAAGGGAGCGAAATTTTTTAATAATAATAATAAAAATGATGTGTCCCCAATACTCGTATTAGAAAAATAATCCCCTCTTCTCAGCGTGCTCGAGTATTGTGCGTCAATTGAGATTTCCAGATTCCCAACTTTTTTTTTTTTGGTGCGTTTGAATCCGATTCATTTGCGCATCTAATCCACTCGTGGTGATTTAAATCCCCTGAAGACTTAGCATACCGGCAGCAAGCGGGGAATGCAAACTTTCCACAAAATCATGCCTGGATCATTGCTTCTCGGTGGGAAAACTGTGTCTTGGCAGAATTGGAGAGTTCAACTACAGAATATTAGGGGCATAAGTTGCCACTCTTGAGGAGATGGAAATTGAGTGGGCATTAGCTATGTGGAAAAGCGATGCTCTTACTGGTTCTAGACTGATTAGTTGGAACTTTCTCCCATAATATCTTGAGGCGAAATCTGCTATTTTGCGGTCAAGTTGCCCCTCGCTTTTTCAGTCCCACTCTTGTATCATAATAATATTATCATACTACCCGCGCCCTATGATAAATCCTAGCCTAAAGTCGAATCAAACTTCAAACAGAAAAAGCCACTCTCATCATAATCACACTTTCCCGGTTGCACCTTATCCGTCTATCGGCATCATATCCCTCAGATTCCCTCTTGCAGCCCTACCATGGCCATTGGCTTAGAATTAACTTGACTTTGCTATATAACGGGCTCTGGTTTTCTTGACACAGAGCTATTTTTATAACTGGGGTGAAATTTTGCCAAATTGTTTCTCCTCTTTGTTTTTTTCTTCTTTTTCCTTCCCAGTCCCTCAGCCGCCCGGGTTGGAGATGATTGGTCTGCCCATTGATTGAACGACAAGGGCCTCCGGCTACAAGTAGCTACCGTACTGCTCCCTGTGGTCCCTGCGAGTTGATACCTGCCTAACTTGCCGCGTTAACTACTAACAGAGGACAAACTAATGCAAAAGAGCCCCCAGAGTCCCAGGGACCGAATGAGTCCCAAATCTGCAGGAAATTGCGCTATCCTATGCCTTACGGTTCGGTCATGTAGCTGTACGATACTAATTTCGTTGCCAAGCCGCCAAGCTTGCGGGGGTTTTTCGCACAGATAATGTAAGTTATCAAAGTTGTCCTACAGGCCGTTTGTTTGTTTACCTGCTTTCCCGCTTGCCGGGATTGTGGCACTTGTATCACGTCGGGTGGATGGTGGGCAGAGGGGCGGATGGACAGTCTATCAATCCAACCTGCCTTCCTTACATGGTATTTCGCAAGGCCTATGATAGGTAATGCTCCTACCATGATGGAAAACGCCCAGAACCATACGGTATCACAAGAACGTCTGGTGTTGAGCTTCAGCCGAGGGATTGTCGCAGTCGTCGTCATGCGCCACATTTACATTGCTGAGACGCACGCGAGAAGACACTGTGGCAATCCACATGAGAGCGATCGCACAGAACCCGCAAGGGCGCCGCGATCGATAGCGGGCAGGCTGATCGGTGAACTACCCATCGATCCCAGAGCGACCGTTTGAAATGGCGGGCGGATGGGCCGGGGTTTGTTGATTTTTTTTGGGGGGAGAGCACGCTGACCTGATGGGTTCTTTCTTTCTTTCCTTCTACTGTAGTCTCCACTTTTTTTTCTATTGAGATCTGGATACGAGGAGAATGTTGTGAGTGTGAGCGAAGGGATTTGTTACTATTGCGCGGCACAGTATTGCAGGATGCTGGCCTTCCTCCTTGGCGGCAGCAAGGAGTATCGTGCTGCAGCCCAGAGCCTCCATCAATCACTCTCACTCGAATTGTGCTTTTGGTTGGCTAGCTGGCGAGGTGTTAACCCCACCTTCCCTATTCCCATCCATCTGCTCGAGCATCATATCTGCCTCTAGGCATGAGTGCTCTCCTGGTACCGTACTCGTAGCATGACGGAAAACACACCGCCACAAAAAATACTGTAGGAAAAAAAAATAAAAACAAAGGGGAAGAAGCGATGGGCCAGAGATCGGCAAACCTGTGAGGTCAGTATGCATACCTCTGGTCGCGGCCCTCGAACATCATCATCATCATCATCATCACCATCATCATCTCTCTCTTTCCTTTTTTTTCCCCTTCACATTATTTATGATGACGATGGAGTCAAGAAAAAGCGTCATTGGAGCTTTCTCCAATATTCTCCTTTTAAAAGCTGTAGATCTAAGTTTTGTTGTCAGAAAGAGCATCGTCGTCATACCTCTTGCCTCAACCCAAGGGCTTCTGGCAGCAGACGGGCGGAAAGCGTTTTTGAGCTGGTCGAAACCGCCGCCTAATCGATCTCGATCGAGTGGAGAGTGGGAGCGGTGCTTACCGGGGGACCTTGGGGAAATTCTGCCCCTGGCTAAGGGTGTGGCATGTACTCGAGTACTCGAGTACTCGTACGAGAACTCGGTATGAGCGAATGTATTATGGATGTAGGTAGGAGCACGGCACTTCTGTGTTTTGGTGTGTGGGTAAAGGGGAGGGCAAATCCCACAGATCTCACCGCATTTGGTATTGTCGAATGTTATCATTACTAGTGCCCAGGTCAGTAGCGGGGAAGAGCAAGCGAACGAAGTTTGATCTGCGAAGTTATCAGAAGGCATCATCATGGTAAATTTAACCATCGTCGTAATCATCAGCCTCAGCTCATCATGTCATGATCTCTGCCTCTCTTTTCCTCTTTTCTCCCATCCTGTAACCCTCAAAATGATGTTCTGTAAAGTACCATTCCAAATGTTTTCATCTATCGATGCAACTGCAGGCTTGCACACAATTGATAGTACTCGTACTCAAGCATTGGCCATCACACCGCAAACAACAGCTCAATTTAAATAATGTCCTAAACACAAATACCATAGTTGGCAGAGCCAGATTAAAAGGAAAAAGGTTAAACTAATATTTGATATATCCTTGATATCAAAAGCTGTAGCTATCCTCTTAAGCATTGATTTCCATAGCTTTTTCGAAGAAAAAAATCACCTCAGTATTCTTGGCAAAAGCTTTATTAAGAACCTCTACCGGGTGTCTCGTGATAACATCTTGTACCACCTTTAGTCTTATCAATATTAGGAAGCACCTTACAAGTATACTAATTTTCTCTAGGTCTCCCGTAGTAGTACTTGGCATCATGGTAGTTGGTATTGATAGTCTACCATGTGAATGGAAAGGCCATTCATAACTTGTGTGCAACTTTTCTTTAACTAGGCTGTGGTAGAAATTCTAACAAGAAAGATACAGGGGACGAGGAACCCAGTACCTAGCTCCGCTCTATAACTATAGAATATTGTTGTGTCAGTCATAGACAGGAGAAGGAAGAGGGGAAATGACTGTAACCATTCACAAGGTACTCTATCATTGCTGTTCTTCATCAAACATCACTCTGTCAAGCTGGCTCCAGCAGAATTGTTGAGCCTCATTCCTACTGGCTCGGAGATAACAAATCCTGGGACGGGTTTAGCCAATTTCGTCAGTGTCTAAGGTTTATGGTTGACTCTACTGCCAGCCCCGCGTACGATACGACCAGTCAGCTTCCCACTGGTTGCCCCAGAGATAATGAAGCTCTTAGTACATGGCAGAAGCAGTTAGATGGTTATAAATAGGAGGTCAAAATGGTTATCGCTATCCTTATTCAACTCCCCCTACCAGCATCCATTCACCCACTTAATATGGCTTCAGGGTTGCTTGCATCTATCTACTCACGGGGAACAGAGGGGGGAAGGGGGGGAAGGGGGGGGAAGGGGTTGTTGACTTATCTCCCTCGCTGCGCTACACCGCTGTATTGTATCCCATCCGTCTATTTTGCCATTCTTGGATGCATGCAAATCTCGCAAAGTTCCATTTGAGAAGAAAAAGGAAAGAAAAAAAGAAAATAATAATAATAATACCGCCTGCTCTCTATTTTCTCTTGCCCCCCATGCCACTTCGCTGCTTCTCTTAACTCTGCACTTGGGAAGCAAGCTGCGACTTCCCCTACAGCACCTTGAAATACTCGATTTGACGAATACTACCACTTCCGTGATATCCCAATTATCTCTCCCCACTTCCCTGATTCTGCTTGTTGATCAGCTATGTTTCGCAATAGGTTCGTCCCCTGATGATCTCAATTATTTCCTGTTCGAGTTTCCTTATTACCCTTGGTTCTGTGGTTCATGGGATACCGGTACCGTAGTGGTATCGTGCTCTGGTAAGAGGTGGAGTGGATGCGCAGAAGAAAGGGAAGAAGGGGAAAGAAAAAGAAAAGAAGAGAGGGGAAGAGATCGAGAGGGGTCTGTCACTGCATTTTCTGCTGGATTAATCAGTCGGATTTCAGTGTTTTATGGAAGTTTTCGGGGCTGACGGTGGGGTTTCTACTTTGCTTGTTTTGATATTCACAGGCAGTCATCGCAAAAACCTCCGGACGAGCTTTTTGAACGTTTTCGACAATCGTTCCCTGGCGTACGCGCAGGATCAACGAGCGGGCCAAGCGAGTCGCATTTGCAGACGGCAGGCGGTCTACATGATTCCACCCTGAATCAACCGAGGTAAGTTCCATGCTGTATTCTTGAAGCGCGAGTTCTTGTTTCTCTTTCTCTGCACTTCATCGGATGGGAATAGTATGCTCCGTATTGTCTGGGGTGGGGTGGGAAGTTCTTTTTCCTACCCTCTTTACCAATTGGTCTCTTTATTTTTTAAATTTTTTTAGGGAAAATCATCCCACAATCTTCGAAAAGGTATCGAGATGAAGCTTTCGGGTCACTCCGCTGACGATCCTTTCTGTCTGGATTGCTGTTAACAGATTCGGGCATGATCATGAAGATCTCGAGCCAACACCAAAAGCGCCCTCTGAGCCATTTCGCTTCACCCCATCACTGCTGGACCCAACCTCCGCTGCGTTTGCAGCATTCGCGAATCAACCCCCTGGTCTCTTCACACCAACCCCGGCCGGCACAAATACCGTGTACAACCAAAATCATAATGATCTCCAAACCCCGAATGTAGGAATTAATGCAGGGCCACCATTATCATTGCCGAATACCACGGTGATGGCCCCACCGACCACCAGCGGCGTAGGTGTTCCAGACTACGATCCTCAAACAATTCAACCACATCAATTCCATAACTACCATCCTTTCAGTCAACCTTTGCAGCCCCATTTTCTGGACCCTACTCAGTATGCTCAACCGTCACCAGGGCCGGGCAGCCCTATGGACTTGGGAGATGGTGGGGGAGAGATCTTGCCGGAGCCTAGGCCCTTGGAGGGATCTGTGATGGGGCCTACCCAGCTATTAGCGTTGGAAGGGAAGCAATACGACCACGAGCTTGGGCCAATTGCGTCATCCGAAAGGTTTGTCTTGTTCCCACTGTCATCTCATTAGGACACCATAGCCCTCGTCGTTACCCACTGTATTGCCATTCGCGGCTTACGACACTTGAGGAATAATTCACCACCAGTGGGATTGTGTGAGCAATGTTTAGTGTTCGCTTGCTAACACCACGATCTATTATAGATTCCGTTTCCATGTTGTTTTAAACGCACCCACGGCGATGATAAAGCATCCCGACGAGATTCCGGTTACATATCTTAACAAGGGGCAAGCATATGCGATATCAATCTTAGATACCACCCCGCCCCCTAGCGCTGGGCCCATGAGGTATCGTACCTATATCCGAATATCTTTCCATGATGAAACACAACGCTCAAGGCCAGCATCATGCTGGCAGCTATGGAAGGAAGGTCGAGGAACTAATGAAGCTCACCAGCGAGGCGGAAAGCTGCAAGCCGTTGAGTACGTTGAAGCGTCTTCCCAGCCTGATGATGACAAGAAGAAAGGGAGGGTCGACATTGAGACAGCATCGTTCGATAGTTTCGCGGTTATATGGTCTCCTTCGCCGTCCGGCTCTCCGGAGACCTCTGTATCTGTGCGATTCAACTTCCTTTCTACAGACTTTAGCCATTCCAAGGGCGTGAAGGGCATTCCTGTGAGATTGTGTGCCAAGACCGAGGTTTTATCATCGGGCTCACCGCAATCCCCGCCGGAACAGTCGGAGATCTGCTTCTGTAAAGTTAAGCTTTTTCGGGACCATGGGGCAGAAAGGAAGTTGGCCAATGACATCCTGCATGTTAAAAAGACTATCGAGAAACTTAAGCAGCAAGCAAACCAGGTTGAGGGGACGGGTATGAAAGTATTTGGCAAGAAAAGCAAGAAGGATGAGGATTCTGGAAAACCTGGAAAGGCACTAAAGCATAAGCGGACATGGTCAATGTCTTCTGCAAGCTCTGTCGGTGGAGGAAGGACCCAGGAAGAGGATACCAATGTCAAGCTCGCCAGTATGCAGGACATGTTCACCAGCACACGAGCCGTTAGTGTATTATACCTCCGGGGAAGTGACATCGACGATCCCGATCTGCATCCGGTCCATCTGCCTGGGGAAATGCCAGAACTCTTGGAAGATGTGTGGGCCAGGAGAAGATCAAGCGTGGCTACAACGAACACCACCGCATCCTCATTTGTCTCTCCAACGTCGAGCTCGGCATCACAGTCCAGCCAGCATGGTGATGCTTTTAACTCGTTAGAAAGACGCGATTGGGAGAGGGAATATCAGCCTCTGCCACCCCCCCAACAACCGCACCATCCGGGAGGATCTGATGATCCAGTTCGTGTCAAGCCTGATCCCGGTATGCTCTCCGGCTGGATAGAAGCAATCGGGATTGACTCCTCGTATAACCCGCCCCCAGAGAGACCTGTCAAGCCCGGTCAGTAACATTTCTCTATCCTCCACACCCTCCGGTATCAGCCAACAGTCTCACTAACAAAGTTTATAGTAATGGCTATATACATCCTCCCAACACCAACTGGATCACCCCCACAAGCAAACCAGTATTACCGAGCGGTTTACCTCCAAGCCCGCAACTCATCGTGTCTAGCCGCAAGCATTGCCTCCAAATGCGGAATCGATCCCTCAGCTGTGCTTCGAACTGTTCACGTTAACCCCCGTGGCCTGACTATCCTGGTTGACGACGAGTTCGTTAGAGAAATGCCAGAAGGCCAGGATATGAAGGTTCAGGCTATCGAGATTCGTGAGGAGTCTCCGTTCGCTTCGCCCCCTCAGGAATCCGAAGGCAAGACTGGAGCAGTGGCAAAGAACGGATGGGAGCTGAGGCTCATGTATTAACCACAAAGCCCTCTGGCCAAAAACCACCATTCCGTTATCTCTCTTTAAGCATCTCTTTTTGGGTGTATTTTGTAGGCATAGTGCGGGGGCGGAAATCAGGTCCCTTTTAACTTTCATCTTGGGCTTTTCTAACCAAACCGAAAATTGAGACACAGCAGAGCGTCGCAACGAGCCTTTTATTCTTCGATCATATCACTTACTACGCTAGTTAATATCTGGACATCTCCTGTTCATTTATGTCTTGCTATCATCTATGCCCCAATTTCTCTTCTTTTTCTCTTTCCGTCTCTCTCCCTTCGGATTTTTCAATGTTTGGGTTGTCTTGTACACGATGGACGATTTTTCTTGGATTTTCTTTTACTCTTTTTCCCCATGCTGCTCGAGCTACCAGGACAAGTAATCTCGCCTGCCATACCATTATTTTCTTAGTACATGATTTTTATCTTCCTGCTACTACTAGCTCACTTTTTGCTCCTAACCCTCTCTCCCCTTCTGGCTCACTCGCGGAGAAAAAAAAGGCTCTGATATGGAATTTCTTACTCCTTTTTCTGCTACTCGTTATCTTTTTTCTTTTATTTTCTCTCCCTCTCTGGTCGCTTCGGGTTTCCTCTAGCAAAATGCTCTATATATCCATTAATGCATTAGCTTTGGTTATATTATCTAGTTTTTGATTTTTGATTATTTTTTTTGAAAAAGTGGAAAATACCCTAGCTCAAGGGATTCTTTTGGATGCTTTCGACTTATGGAGTGAGGGTTTGATCCTTGTTGTGTTCGCTATATTATTGACCTTTTGACTACCCCCGTTTCTCCTATCCCTTTTCTCACCATTAACCCGGGCCGTGGTCTGGTTTGGGATATCCGTGCTTGAACTCTTGCAAGGCTTAATTGTGGTGTGATTTCAACCGTATATGGTTGTCAATCGGATTGGTGGGTAATTGGTGTGCAACTTTTGTTTTGCTTCGCTTTGTTGGTGCGTTTTGTTACTGAGAGTCCACCCGGTACAGTAGCCTCTATTATTATACCCTAGTTGCGATAAACCGGGGGTGCCACTGAGCTGTGTCACAGGGGAGCACTCGTGGTCCTGAGTGGTCCTCTGTCTACGTACTAAAAGGAGCATCAGGCTTTGCCAAGACCTCTTGGTCTCGTGCGGCTCTTCTCAAACTTATCCAAACTTTCCTTCAACGACACACAAACACATTCCTCACCACCCCAGCCTACCCTTTCCACCCAACGCCCGAGGAAGAATAGGGGAGAAAGAAAGAAAGAAATGAGGCGGACACGCTGGGTAGGCTTGCTCCGGGATCAATTGCTCCCAATCCGACACCCAAACGGTCGGACGCTCCCGCCCCACCATTTACGAACACCCCACTCCACCGCTACGACCACTGCTACCACGACCACTACTACTAATCTACGACTACTCTCTACCAGTACGAGAAACCGCAACTCCGTCACCGCACCAACATCAGCAGAAACACCAAGTCCCAATGCACCCGCAACCACCGCAACCATTGCAACTACTGCCTCCTCCCCACAACCCACCTCGCCGCCATCCCCTCCTCCCCCAACAGCACCGATGACTCTCCCACCCTGCCGCTCACCCACTACCTCCGCAAAGCTAGCAGCGCTGCACGCCCGTCTAAGCCTGCACCCAAAATTCCCCGTGCAAACACTAGCACGGGCGCTCATCCACCCAAGCGCCGACCCAACCCCCCCCTTCAACAACCGCTCGCTAGCAACACTGGGCAGAACACTGCTGGACTACTACGCGACGGAATGGCTGCTATGCACGTACCCACGCCTACCGACGGAAGTCCTGAGCGCAGCACTGGGCGCGTACGCAGGACCAAAAGCCCTCGCCGCGATGGGCCGCGAGTGGGGTGTCGAGAGCGCATTCGAGCCGAAGGCGGACGTGGACGCCGGACTCCTCCAGTTTAAGCGCCTGCCACCGGGGCCGGAGGCGGGGGCGGGTAGGTACAAGCCGTGGCAGGAAAGGGGAGAGAAGTGGGCGGAGGGCGTGACGGAGGAGGAGGCTATCGCTTCCTTCGTCGCTTCCACCTTTGCTGGGGTTTACCTGCATGAGGGGATTGCTCCTGTCAAGCAGTTCTTTCGTCAGCACGTGCTCAGCCGGAGGCTGGACATCGATAAACTTTTCAACTTTGTTCAGCCTACCAGGGAGTTGTCCAGCCTTTGCTCCCGTGAGGGGTTTGAGCCTCCGATTGCTAGGCATATTAGTGAGGCTGGGAGGAAGTCTATTGCCCCGGTCTTCGTCGTGGGGGTCTACTCCGGCCTGGAGAAGATTGGGGAGGGGCATGGCGGGAGTATGGAGGAGGCTAGGATCAGAGCTGCTGTGAATGCGCTCAAGGGTTGGTACCTGTATTCTCCGGCTTCGCAGGTGGACTTGCCGAGCAAGACCGATGACGACCCACGGGCTCCGTTTAGGCCCGCTATGATAGATGTTGGGGAGGTTATTGTTTGAGGGTTTGCTAGAATAGACGGTTCGGTGGTGGGCTTGGTGGGCTTGCACATGTAACTATAGTTGAGAATCTATGGTTCGGAAAAGAAAAAGAAAAAAAGATGCTATTCTTGTGTATACAAAGCTATTCCCTTGTTTGTTGCCTTTCTTATATCATATACATATATATAGTCTACACACAGGATGCCCAGTTAACCAGTCGCCAAACTAGATGATGCATGTAATGCAATCATCTAACACCTCTAGTTACACTCTATAGCATTAAATAAGAGCCGCGTCGGTGGAGCGAAGAAAAGGGAAAGAAAACGAAAACGAAAGAGTATCAAATACGTGAGCTTTGGGTGATTATGAAAGCGAACTTCCCCCCCCTCTATTCTTGGCCCGACCTATAATATGCCACACAGCAATGGTCTTACCACCAGCGCGCTCCACCTCTGTAGGTATTGTCTTAATTACAACCGCCCCACCAACAGCCCAAAGGGACCAGCTATTACCAAGGTCTCAATAATGACCCTCATATAATGAAACCTCCCAACAAAACCCATTAAACAAGAGGAAAAGAATGGAGCCTCCTATCCCCTCATATGTATTTTATGTGCTAGAAAGGTCCTCCTAGTACTGGAGGAATATTATCAACAACAGTCAAACAATCGCAGATGCGTAAGTTCTTCGTAGGAAAAAGAACATTTTCAGGTGTGAAGCGGGTAAGAGGTAAGTCGCTACTTATTTATAGAGTATCGAAAACTCGTCCACGCACTGAGCATAGCTTCCTGAGACGCCAGCTATCGAGCGTCCCCGGGGAGGTATCAAGGTATTGCTGCTTATCATTGTCCTTAGTTCCGAAGACAATATCAAATCTTGAACATAGGCCGAATTACCTTGCGTCACCACAATGTGAATTTCCAAACACAGGCGACCGGCGTCCAAAGCTCGTCAGGATTTCAATCCCCTCGACCTGAGTTCCTGAGTGTACGCAAAATCCAAGTAGGCTCTCCCCTTTTCTTGTATCTAAAGGAAAGTCCGAAACCTCGACTTTTTCGTGGCTCTCGCTGCTCTCCCTACGGCCAAATAGTTGGGTTGATGAATCCTCATACATGAACTCCAATCCTCCCAATGCCGAGCTGTGAAATACCCTAATGCTTATCAACATCCTTCCGGGAGTCGCTGTGTGCAAAATAAGTTGTTGGGGCTTAGATCCTCTGGTCTTTGGTCTTCCGAGTGAAGAGCTTTTGAAAGCTATCCCATAACCATTTGGCAATTGGACCTTTGAGCCTTTGACAGTTGAGAAGTCCTCCACAACCGTTTTCCCTTGCCCCGCGGAGTATATCCTAAGTTTCATAGGCCTAGTTTTATGACCGTCTGGCAGGCTCCCTCGGAGGTCATCTTCGGGCAACGAAACCTCTCGCTCTGGCCTGGTGAACTCCCGATGCGCCCGATAAAGGCCATCCGTGCAGATCTCCACTAAAACTATACCACTTTGAGCTCCAGCGACAATCCCGTTCTCAATGGCATAGACCTGCGGGTTATCTGGTAGAGCGGGTGGCACAGGATCTGTTGGAATCCGGAAACAAGGGTGGTAACGAAACCGAAGGCAATCAACCCTTTTATGCTCGAATATGATCAGCGCTCAGACATGCTGCTAGTAACAAACGAATCATCATACCTGGGCCAACTAGACTCATTTTTGGGAACACAAAACCTGGAAACATGTTAGTGATAATTCACATGGCCGTTGATCTGGAAAGGCATGCCTCAGCCCGGGGGATTTGGATCGAAAAGAATATGGTTCCTACGATCCTAGTCAATTATTATAAAAAGAAGCACCTAACAGGCACGTTTCAAACGGAGGTCAAACCTTCATTAAAAACGTCCTATTAATATGCTCAAGATCACGGGGCTGGGTCGGCGGCTGGGGACTGATAAAAGCTTCCATCATGTTTTTCATTGCAGACGTAGCAATTTCCCTGATTTCTCATGATGCATAAGCCCGATACAGCGTCGTGAAAAAAACATGGTACTGAACGAGGCCTACCAAAAGCTTCCTGGCTCAGAGGAATCGTTATTTCCGAGCGCATCACCAGGGCGAGAACAGTCGCTGAACTATGAACTGTCAGCTCCGGGTAAAATCAATAGATCACTTATCAGAGCCATACTGCCGAAACCACTTCTTCCAAGCAGGATGGAAGGGTATATAATGAGCGGCTGCCACAGAGTCCCAAGCCATTACTAAATGCGGAACGGTTTATAAGATCTCCAAACCTCAACTCCCCCTTAGCGTCAAGAACTAGTACAGCAACATGACGCTTTGTCGCAGGTGCTATTTCTCCAAAATAATCCTCCACCGCCTCGGAGGCAATATCCCAGATCCCTTGAACGTCCTGAGAGGCCTCTCGTTGTTGGATATCTTTGACAAGTAAGCACCGAATATAGGCTAAAAGAGCCAAGACTTATTACCCCCGACTGTTTTCTGAGTACGCAAGATGTGGACCTTTGCAACACTCCTCATCACTCCGTCATCTCTACTTGACAAGGAGTCCGCTACCCACTCCTCCCCAAGTCGAAAACATCGTCGACCTAAGGCCGGTGTTAGAGTATTAATTATCAAACGAAAGGAAATATCGCTACCCAATCTATGTCTGAACATCTGCTCACCAGTAAAGAGCTGTGCAAGATAACTTTGAGTTTATCAGAAAACCGACTAGTTTTACGGGTAATGTGATCTCATACGCTGCCATTCGGAACTTCTTCTTTGCCATCCGCACATCATTCCCTTCACGGAGCTTTCGGTCACCATGACACTCGTACTCTCCTGGAGAGTCCTTCGCAAGTAGTATGGCGAGGTGAAGTGGTGGGCAAGACGTCAAGGGTAGGAAATTAACTGCTATGCCGGAACTAGTTGGGGCAATTTTGGAGGCAGAGAAATCAAAGCGTAATCGGTTCATTCCTGGGTCAAGATGCACAAGAATCTTGAAGTGACCGCTTGTAACCGGCCATTGAGTCGCCGGATACCCTTCTAAGTGGTGGTGCACAGTAATAGTTCCATCAATTGGGCGTTCAGACACCCCAACCTCTCCAAATACCAAAATTACACTCTGGTGAAACCATTGTCCCTCCTGAGCAGAGATAAGGCGAGGAGCAAAAGGTGACAAAGGTACTGAAGATGGTCTGACAACTGGGTTGGGGGGACTTCCCTTTTATCAAGTGTTAGTAGTGTTTCCCTGTGTATTTCTCGAGAAATTGAGTATACGCACATTTGGATTTGTCCTGCCGCTGCTAGAAGTATATATTTCGGAAGTCGGCCTTGGGGGACGAGGTCTCTCCGGTGAGGAATGGCGAGTAGCTGACACAGAGCTATTAGACTTGGATTTGTCGCTTGGAAAGTTCAGGGAAGTTTCTGGGGTATCGGTGATAGAGGTTGTAGAGTCCGTTTTGATAGAAGGCGAGGGCTTTCCGGATTTGCCAAAAAGACCTGTGCGAGATTTTCGCAAGTTAGGGAACTTCATTTTGGACGAAAAGCGGGTATGTGCAGAAGGAGATTCGGTCTGAGAAGGCATGTGGTTATTGTCTATAAAACTATGGGGGTAGGCTCTCGAGGCTACCGAGTGTACTTTAATTGGACAAAGTACGCTAATGATCACAGCCAGAGTGAGGGTGTGTGAAACAATGCAAAAAGCGAGAGGCGTAATTAACACGGCAATAGGCAAAACACGCGAGCACCTGCAAAAGCAAAGAAGGAAGAAAAAGGAGGAGAGAAGAATCAGAGATAAGAGGCGGAGGCGGTGGAGAAGAAGGGAGGGGTAAAAAGAGGAAGAAAAGAGGAAGGGGAAGTGGGAAGTGGAATGTACTGTACTCGAGTACGAGTACGTATTCGTGGAGGAAGAAGAGGAAGGATAGTAAGAAAAGAGGTTGAAGTAAAAACTGATGAACAAGGGAGCCGGTAGCAATTCCGGCTGCTTGGTGAAGATCAGAGCGAATACTAGTACTGAAGCTTACACTGCCATAGAGTGGCCAGGAAATTACCATTGAGACACGAATACTAATGAAGACATAGCACGAGTACAGTACGGTAGAGCAACTGTGGATGCCTGTATACCGGAGGGCTGGGAGAACGAGTGGATCAGTAAAAAAAAAAAGGTCAGCCACCAAAAAGCTTAATGGTGATTGGTGTGCCCACAGACAGAGCTTGGGACGGTACGGTATCTGAGATATTGATGTTTTTGTACGCATCATACGGTACTTGTATTATATGTGTGTTTACCTGCTTCAGTGCCGGCCCTTTATCTCAGATGCGCGCTTATCCCAATCTCATAACAGTTTAACCAGCCAAAAATTCCTCGTGCACCTCGTTAGACCATCTATAATTCGGCACAGATCAGAGAGCTCAAGGTCCTGTGGATGGGAGCTGACCCCGAGAGAAAACTTTGGAAAGAACCACTATATATCACCACCAGTGCGACCTCATGGTCTTGCTGGGAGCATTGGTATCTTGGCCGATGTTAAGCCCAGATCACGTTTACGAGATTTAGACGATTCTGGTCCCAGCCACTTCTCTGCTGCCACTACCGGTACGCCGTGCTCGAGTAAATCCTCCGCCTCCACCTTGCCACCCAAAAGACAATCCAACCAGACTGGAGTCTTTCCCATCCTAAATCTACAAACTGGAGCTCTCCGACCGCTCTGGCCTCCAAGCATAACATTCATGTACGTCATCTTCCCGCAGCCATGCTTCTGAGGTTCCACCCTTCCCCTTGCTCTTCATCCAAAAACAGGCTCGTTTAATCGAGAATAGGAAATAAGCAGAGCAGAATGAGGTAAATACAAAAGACCAAATATTTCAGCCTCATTTTGTTGGGTGTAAACACACCGTCCCGCCCCTTTGGATGCCTTCTTGGCTTTTTGGCCCTCGCTCGCTCGCTCGCACCGGTATCCCTCTGAAGCTCCATAAGAGAAAGAGAAAAAAGAGACAAGACTCTGCCTCGCCATATCCACGCCTATCTGCCCTATCACCACCGCCCCTCTCAATTACGGCACTTCGCTCACCTACAAGTACAGTAGCTTTGTAAGCTCCCCTGACCCTTTGCCTTCGTTCCCTGAAAATCAATCGCTGCCCAATCATATCACCCTGGCTTCAAGGGCGTTTTGAGTTCTCAGCTCTTCCCGTGGGCTCAAAAACCCCGGACAAAAAAATAGTCTGAGTGAAGAGAAGAAGAAAAAAAAAGTGGGAGAGAGAGAAAGAAAAAAGGAGAGAGAAGGAAGGATCATACGGAAAGAGACTTCTACGAGGAAAAGGTAATTCAAAGAAAGGCTATCTAGATTAGTTCTTCTTTTCACCATTCCGCCCTCCTCATCCTTCCAATTCACTGCTCTGCGTTTTGTGTTTTCGTTCTTGCGGCAAGCAACAGGAGTTCGGCGTCAAACTTGACCTCTCCAGTTGTGTGAATTCCCGCCCCGTCCCCTTAACAAGGTTTTTTCTTTCTTTCCACATTCCCCATCGCCTATCCAACAGCGGCAACGTTTGTTACTTTCATAAAACCCATTCCCCTACAATCGCCGCTCCTTTTCAACAATAATTATATCAATATCTGTTTATCCAGGCCCTACTTGGAACATGTCTTCTTTACCGGCATCTAAACCTTGGACTGAGAAACAAACCAAAGAAGTTATCAGAAAAGTCATTCGGCGGGCGGAGGTATCAAGGGTTATTTCTCCCCAATTTCCCCGCACTCGAGGAATCGGTGTGGTGCCTATTTTGGGCTTTGCTAATGCTTCTAGTGCCTAGATCGCAAGGCTTCTTCAACATCGACTTGCACTCGCAAATTTCAAGACGCAGAATGGATGGGAAAACTTAACCCTAGATACTATCGAACCTAAGGTCGAGGAAGACCTACGAAGGAAACGTCAGAGGGGTTCACAGGAAAAATCACCGTCACCAGGGGCCTCCTTTTTCAGTGAAGGAGATCTCGAATGGTTACGAAAAAATAAGACAAACGTACAACAAAAACGACGAGGCAGCCAATCGTCTGGCATCGGCCCCCTTCCGAATTTTCGCAACTCCAGAAAACGTGTGCGAACATCCTCATCTGCCGAATTCCAACAACCACCATCCAAACGTCGCCAATCATGGAGAGATCAAAACCGCACCGTACAATCGTCTCCAGGATACCGGTATGGGACAGGGGAGGGTAAGGATGGCCTCGAACATGCCTTCCACTCAAGTCCCCCTCGTACCCCACCAAGGCGTATAGCCAAACCAGGCAGTGCAAACAAGCCAGCGGGTGATCGTGGCGCTGATCTCTTGATATATCTCGCAACATCCCCCTCCCCAGCTGGGGTAATGCCAAAAGCAAAGTTCACGCCAACCACACCTCCATCAAATTCATCAGCTCTCCCATCATCTGTGATGAATACCCCGGGAGCCCCCCAAACCCCACAAACCGGCTTTAATTTTGCCGATTTTGTCAATATCACACCTTCCCCAGCTCAGGGCGCTTGGGGCCCCACCGGTGCTGGGAGAGGAACTCCTATTGCAAATGCTCGCAAGAGGTTGAATTTCGATCAGCTTCATCCCCCCACAGGCTCCCCTTCGGTGCCGGCCAATAGCAGCCGACATGCCGCTGGGTTAGGTATGGAGTTAGGAGGCGAGCTAGTGTCTTAGAAGAAGGGGAGGGTTGATCGTGGTGCTTTTTGCGGGGTCTCATTTTCACGCTGGTGTTTCGGTTCTGCGGTTGCCTCAAAACTATGTTTCGGATATGGACGGTGGTTTTCGTTTTTCTTTCCCTTTCCTTTCCTTCTGCCATACAAGTATTATATATATCATGTATTTTTTTATGGGGAAGGGGGGGCTCGTCCTTATCAATTTTAGTCTCCATATATTTTTATTTTTCATCTGATTCTCTAGCCTTAGCGAACTACCGTATTATCTCGTCAAATTCGCTATATCCGTACAGGGTTCTAATCTCCACACCAAGAGCATCTACCCCTAATAAAGCCTAATTATCAAAAAAAAAGGAATAGGAACCGGTAGGCGGGGGTTGGCGTAATTCTCCTATTCCTTTTACGTTGAGAACTAGGCTTTATTGGGGGGTATCCTCTCGGTATGGAGATTAGAACCCTGTACGGAGATAGCGAATTTGACGAGATAATACGGTATCTGTATATATCGGCATCTTTTTTTTTTTTTTTTTGCTAAGTTGAGGTAGCCTTGTGACAATTATTCATCCGAAAGTAGATTGATGGAATGGTGCATCGGACAGAGATTGATGCAACAGAAAAAAGAAAGAAAAAGAAGAAAAGAAAAGAAAGGGAAAGGAAGGGACAATTTTGACAAACGCGCCCTTACTCGAGGAAAGAGACGAACGCGAGATAGCGTGGCGGAAACACGAGGTCACTTCTATTTTGGGTGAATTACTGGAGGCCTGTTCTGTTCCGCAAAGTATTTAACCTGCAGCTGATCCATTCCCGATGACCAGCCAAAAGCATTGAGCGGACCTGCCTGACAGCTTCGAAGAGCGTACAAACCAGGCCCAGAGATGGTAAATTTGTGCGATGTGCAACCCGTGAGAAGACAATAGGGGAAAAAGGAAGGGAAAAAGGTTTGAGAGGTGTGGGAATGGTACCGTTCTCGTACAGGCACTGTAGTGTATGAGTAAAGTAGTAAGTGGGGGGGGGGGTAGGCCAACCCCTGTCTACCCACCGTTGCAGAATGCGGACAACTGTTTCAATTTGTGTCAATAAATCCGACAATTACTGGCACAACCCCGGGTGGTAAACCTGGACAGCTAATCTCGGATGATGAAGATGGGAGGGAGAAGTCTTTGTCAGTTCATACGTTCACTGGCGAGGAAGGAAGGAAGGAAGGAAGGAAGGAAGGAGCAGTTGTCGTGCGTTACCAACATTCAGGTGAAAAAGATGAAGAAGAAGATTGTGGGAACACCAAGGGGCAACACGGTATAGGGTACCAGTATTGATATGCATTCCCATCATAATAATCATAATAATATTATTATTATCATACCTCTGCGGTACCGTATCGTACCACAGGTAGACCACCCTATCAACCAACGCTGTAGCCGGCTCGTCGGATCGGAAGAAGGGAGGGAGTATTCAAGGGCTGGAAGGCTTGCAGCGCCGCCGCTGCCCGTCTGTGTTTGCCGCGATCCTCTCTGCAGCAGGTTGTGCCAGCCAGCCAGCCAACGGAGGAACGACGACTTGGTCCTCATTCCGCACAGCCACGCTGTGGACCACCCTTCTCGCATTCACTTGTGGAAAGGAAATCATCTGTTGGTGGTCGTCTGAATTTTCTATTGTCTGAACACTTGTGCATGCCTCCCCAGAAAAGCCCTCGCCTCCCCCCCCCCATCTTCACTGCACACACCCAATCAAAAAAATTAAAGTAAAAAAGGGCGGGAGAGGGTATCGAGACAGAGGGGAAAAGGGAAAGGGGACGGCACTATCGAATGCTGTAGCTCATCGTCATGAACACCATCGACAGGTTGTTTCTCTATTGGCTGTGAACTCTTCAGAAGTCTCCAAACCCTCACGCTGCTGCCAAACCCTCAACCAACCTCCGTTGCCATTGTCTCGTGTTGTGAGGAATCCGTGAATCCTCCTCCTCCTCCTCCTCCCTTCCTCCCTCCCATTTCTCCGTGCTTGTCGTTGAAGCACCAGCCATTCGTTTGCTTTCCCCGTTGTTTCTCGACCCCCCGTCCGTTTCGGTGATTCGGATAGGAAAAGGCTCCGAATTGTTACAGTGCTTCCCTTTCCCTCTCCCTTTTGCACTCTCTCCCTCTCTCCCTCTCCCCCTCTCTCTACCATACCGGTAGTCTAATCTCTCTTTCCATCAACCTTTCGGAAAACCCTTCAACCCCCTCCCCCACGGTCAAACCCTAGTAAATTCAAAGTCATTCTTTTCTCCGTCTCTCTTGAATCCAAAGTTTTATTTTATTTTTCTCCCTCAATCCCTCGTACCGGGCAAGACGAGTAATCTTCCTTCGGCTCTGTTCCCGCCGCGTGCGCCCTTGCCCTCATTTGCCTTTCTCCTTCACTTCCCTTTCCTATCATCCCCCTAGTCACACCCACACTTGTCAACAACACCCGAAAAAAAGGCACGGCAATACAACAACCCCGTTCCTGCGTCGAGCTGCCTTTCAACCACGCAGCCGGCATCTCACGAGTGGACGAGTCCTGTCTTTGAAAGGTTTGTGATCATTCATTCTTCCCCTTTTAACTCTGTTCTTCTCTTGACTCCTATTCCAACGCTGGTGGCTTCTCACCACCACCACCACCACCACCAACTCTAACGGACAATCACATCTGTCATTGAATTGCCTCGTTCCCTCAACGACACTGTTTGTATATGTTACTGATCCGACCGTGTCCATTCTACCAGCACAACTTCGCACACTCGTTGCCTGAATATCGCACCACTACCACCACCACCACTACAGGTGGCCGCTCGTCGCCCCTGAATAGCTTCGTTTCGGTACCAACGCTAAATTATCCTTCCATCACACTATGAAGCCAATATCTACATTTTTTTTCACTGCATTGGCAGGATATGTTCATTTGTCTGCTGCCATCGGTGACGCTACCTACTACGGATGTTACAACAGTAGTGGCTCCCTCCAGACAAAGGGGGAAGACAATTTTCAGTCGCGAGGGAAATGTAGGGAAACTTGTGTCAAGGATCCAGGCTATTCTGTACAGGCGATGACCAACAGTACATTGTGTTTGTGTGGAAACTTTCTTCCAAATGATGCATACAAGGTGGACAACAGCAAATGCAAACAAGGATGCCCGGGCTTTGAGCAGGAGACATGTAAGAGCCTCTTGATGCTTTATACCTTTTTTTATTTATCCTGTTGTCGAGTTCCACCCAGCAAATCTTCGGATACTTGATCCAACTGACGCGTTATATTATAGGTGGTACCCGCTTGGGTGACTACTACTCAGTTTATTTGTCCGGATTGGAGGAGAGCCCCGATAAAGATCCCGTTTCGTCCTCGTCATCGAGTTCGCCCACTTCAACAGCAGGAGGTATGTGTCGATTTATATCTGTTATGATGAACATCCCTGCTGACCCTCGGCCAAGGTGGATCTGTTACTTCCCACCCCACAGCTACACCCACCTCGGATAAGAGCCAGTCCTCATCGTCTGCGCCTTCAGAACCTAAAAAATCTGTCAATAAAGCTGGTGTTGCTGCTGGGGTAGTTGTGGGTGTGTTGGCGCTATTGGGGATTGGGCTAGGACTTTTCCTTTTCATCAGACGGAGAAAGAGACAGCAAGTCGAGGAGGAGTACAAGAGGTCAGTAGCAGCTAGGGAGTTTGCGAAGAAACCTCAACAGGACCACCGACTCGACCCTGTCATGATCCAGAGAAGGGACAGTGTTGGAAGCATTGCGGATAACCAGGACTATTCGAGGAGAATTCTGAAGGTTGGTGCCCATCCCTAAGTTTTACCAATTGCTTTGCTGATAGCTTTGCGTCAGGTCACAAACCCAGATGATAGGTAAAAGTTCTTCCAATGGCAATGATAATCGGAGTTGTGTTTGGCAAGTCTTGAGAGACACAGAGCGGTCTACTCTTTTCCTTTGTACCTTTTCTTTAGCCCAATTGCCCCCTGCTTTATATCCGTCCTCCCTGTTGCCTATCAATATCGATTTCCGCATTATGTAAAGTCTTTGAAGGCTGCCCCGAGCACTGGTGAAATTGGTGGGTATGATAAACGGAGGCATTCAAACTAATGCGCATTTCTTTCCTTTTGTTTGGGATGGGATTGGGTGTGGTTGGGGGAGGCCATTGGTGACAAGGGGACATAGTAGCTGATCCTGCTAAAACTCTTTTTATTTACTTTGCTTCTTTCATTCTCTTTTTCTCTTGGTACTTTCCTTCCCTTGTGTCACTGGCTTCTCCATATTCCTTTCTGCCTCTGGTCCTGTTTTTACTTCATGTCGTTATTTCCTTGTATTACTTTTATTTCTTCTTTCATACTAGAGCATGTTCTCATATCGTGTGGACGGATCGGCCGTTCGGTCATTTGGCCGGGTTGGTACTGCACATGAAAGGCGAAGTTGGGGCAGTATCGGGGGAGATAGAATGAGATGGGGGAGTCCTGGATTGGAGGTTGGGAGGGGTAATCGGTAACTTTTTTTTCTTCACACATCACTCTCCAACACTACCAAAAAAAATACGACTTTTGTACATTTTCACTTGGGGGGGTCTCTCATTCTTTCTCCCTCTCTTCCACTCTCTCTACGTGTCTCTTTGTGTGTGTGCCTCCATCCCCTCCCCCCATACCTTCGTGTCAATACTGGAACCTCGCCGCTGGTAGATGAGGGACTAATACTTTGGTTTTTTCTTTTATATATATATTGATATGTGAAGGGAAGGGAGGGTTAGAAGGGGGGATTGTGGAGGTGAGGAGATGAAGTGGATAAAGGAAAAGCATCGTTCTATTAACTTATCATACAAGTATTAAGTCATGTTATGCCATGCACGTGCCGCACCGTAAAAATAAAATAAAAAAAGGGCTCTTCTTTTTCTTTCACTATCGGTAATTGCATCGCATCAATGGCATCGTAGAGAACGATTTCGATCTAGGTAGCGGGTTGGTGGGCGAGGGAGGGCAAGTGATTTGTTAGTTACTGCATACTGAGTATTATATCAGGTATCATAACTTTTTTCAACAGCAGTATTCTTCTTTCCCCCACCGAGGGGGGTGTCAGTATCAGCAGGAGAAACGTAAAACTGTAGTACCAGTACTCGTACTGTACCGTACAACACCACTCGAGTATGATACACTGCACAACCACCCACCGATATGGTATAATACCATACCACACCGTGCTAGACTACCGTATAGTTATAGTACCGGTAACAAGCTATACGGACAAAAGCGCGAAAGAGGTTTCCCTTCCTTTCCTTCCTTCCTTCCTTCCTTCCTTTCATTTATATAAAAGAAAACCAGGGCAAAAAAAGGTGTAGAACAAGTGATATGTTTTAAATATATTATACCTGCAGTATCGGCGCAGTACCGTACTGCACTGTATCGTATCGTATCGTACCTTTCTCGTATAATAATAATAATAGGCAAGGCACGCATGCCAATGCACCGGGGGGGGGTGGATCAGTCAAATGGATAAAAAGGGGTAAAGGCTAACTAAACCAAGAGGTTAATGTAAGATAGAAGAATGAGGGAGGGAGGGAGGGAAATAAGGAAGAGGAGAGAGCCCGTGATGCCGCGCGCGGTATTGGGTAAGCGCAGATTGTGCTGCTATACGTACTGTACGAGGAGGATACGAGTACTATACGATATGCACAAAGTATTATTATCAGGTAGGAGGAGGAGGGGAACGGAGCGAGAGAAAAGTCGTGTAAGGTATACCTCGGTATATATAGAATTACTCCATGAAAGAGGGTGCGAGTGAAGGAGAAAAGAAAAGAAATCGTGGTTTCTCGGATCATATCAGAACGTGTAGGGCAACAAGCTTCTTCCCCCACATGGACTATAATGTTAATGGGGTGATTGGCAAACAAATGGGCCGACGGACCGACAGATTGACAAACTAGGGTAACATAGAATCCTATACGGTAACTGACAAACTAAATTCAACTCCGTCATCAAGCAATAGTTCGTTGGTTCGTTCGTCTATCAAGTTCTCCTTACTTGCCCCCTTGCTCTCCAAGATATATTTCAGATAAAGGGGGGAAAAAAAGACAAGACAAAAAACACAGAAACACTCCCCCGTCCTTCCCCTCCCTTCGTTTCCCCTCCCTTTGGCCAAGGGCATAAGAAAAGAGTCAAAAAAAAATCATAGCAAGAGCATTCGTACATGGTGAGCGTCAATTCAAAGTTTAGGGATATGTATCGACTTGGAAACCATCGCGCAACCGCTGGCAGCGAAAATCAGGACTGCGGGGTGGAACTCCAACAGCCCGGTCCCGGCAGTGCCGAGAGGCAAGTTGTCCAAGTGCCATCCCTTGTGTGCCCAGTATGCCATGACCATGACAATAGAGAGGGTGGTAGGGATCGGGGTGCCCTCAAAGTACTTGGATTTTCCCGCAGCATCCTTCGGGAGAGATTGAACCGTCACGTTGAAGCGCGCGAGACGTGAGAGGCCACAGAGAACGAAAAGCGTGAGGATGATGGTATCCAAGAACGTACGAAAGCCAAGAGCGAAGGCGCAAGAAGCCGGGGCCATTCCAAAAGAGATCTGGGCACTTGTCAGTAAAATTTCCATGTGACACAAATCGAAGCATCGGGGGGCTATGAACCAAATCTGCGAGGGAATCAAGCTCCTGACCCATCAAGGAACTCTTCTTTCTCCAGCGAGCCACTTTCCCATCCATAAAGTCAAAGAAGAGTCCGAATGGCATGAAAGTCATCGCGAGCCAAAGCTGAGCAAGGTCGTCGGGGCTACCGAGACAGTATCGTAGTGACGAAAAGATACTCATCGCTCCGCAGAAACCTGTAGGGCATCGCACATCAGCTTATCCCTCGATCGGATTTGGCCTACGGGGTTTGAACGGACCGTTGAGCTCAGTGATTAGATCGGCCATATGGAGCGCTCTATAGCGGGTCTGTTAGTTTCAGGAAGCCAGATATCCCACCGAATTTGGCATCCCGTACCTGATCATGGAGAAATGTCGGTCATCATTAGTGAGCGCAGTTACCTTGGCTTGATCCTCTGCAAACAGTCAACCAATGCCCGAACAATGCCAAACCGTGCAAGGGAGGCTCAAGCACGACCTGTAGGCAGACTCCGAGCTGGAGAGGATCATACCTGGTGAAGCCAATGGCTTCTGCTCATTGGCAGCAGCGGCTCCGTTTCTTCGGGACATTTTTGTGTCCTTTTAGCCCGTACGTAGGCTTATGTGCTGGTGAGAAAAAGGCTCAGACTCCGTGTCTTAAGCGGGCACACAAAAACCGGGAAGTTTCCTAGTCGATGGAGGAAATGGAAAAATTGAGAGGGAGCCTAGGTTTGATATGAAGAGAGAAAGCGTTGCTAACGGATGCAAAAACCTGGGATTTGGAGAGGGGGCGGTGGTGTTGAAGACCTGATGTTGAGGCTGCGTTTTTCTTGGTGTCTTGGGGAATCCGGGAACGGAGGCTGGGATCATGCCTATGCCAAGAATTTCAAGGGCAAAAGGTGGGTTTGCCCACTACATCAAACTGTGGCGTGCACCAGCGAGCGGAAAATCTAGGGAAAACAGATACGGGTAGGGTATGATAGGATATCATATGACAACACCACACGAGAGATGCAGAGCACTGACAAGCAATAAAGGCAGGAACGCTCAACCCATCCAAAGGAGATGAAAAAAAGAAGCCCCTTATCGCGATTTTGATCCTTTTCTTCTGGATAGATTTCTACTACACTACATAGTACCGTTCTTTATTGCCTGACCCTTGTACCAGGAAGAGGCTCTACAGTACAATCATCAAGTATCACACAGATTCCGATTCTCACCCCCAGCCACGACTCCTCACTGGCGATTGTTTCACCATTGACCCACTTTTGAATCGAGAGTGCCAAAGATGAAAGGAGATGTGTCTTCAGTAGATTCGCCCAAGGACCTAGGATTCCATTTCACATGTTGAGGCTGAGAGGGTTACCTGTAGTAAATTCTACATGTCCATTCTACCCTACCGTGTTTGTGAATTTTCCACGCATCAAGTGCTAGTGCCTGTAGACTCTATACTCGAGTACTCGTACTGTACTAAGCTCATTCTGTGTAAGTGTCTTTCCTAAATATCGAATCTCACCTGGTAGAAAAGAGGTGGTCTGTAGTACCAATATTATGTTTATCTGTGCCTCGTGCCATTTCTCTCTACGGTATCATATTTATTTTATTTCTTTGTGTGTGAGCAATTAAACAAATTGCTGTCGGCTGGACAGCGGGTATTCAAGTTCAAGCAGAGCACTGAGGGCATTATATAGATAAGGCGGGAGAAGAGGGTCTCAGATGGAGAGGGGGACTTCATCGAGACATTTGGGCTGTGTTTAAAATGTGAACCACTGTGCAGTGCACTGGTAATGATTGTCATAGGATATCGTAGGGCAGAGCGTACTGTAAAGCATGTTTTGGTATCCCGCAATGAAGTAGCTTAAGTTATCGGTACAGTATGATATGTTTTCAAGAAAAAAGGCAGGAAGGGAGCCATGAACGAAAGAAAGATTTCGAGCCTTGATGTTGGTGGTTTGTGGCGTGAACATGTGATGGAAATCCAGCGCAGTGCAGGCATCAGGCCAGTAAACTACCTCCCAGAGTCTCCTTGGTGACAGGCCAGCCAAAAAGACAAACCGATTTCCCTATCCGGCTGAATAGTCTCGAGCACGGGCCATGAAGCCCCGCCAAATGTGACGTAAGGTGACTACTGTTAGAATGCGGCCGGAGCGTCAGCCAAGCCACACACACAACTGGCCCTTTTTTTCTGTCCCGCATTTGCCCTTCTCTCTCTCTCTCTCGGCGTGACTTTGCTCGAGCATGGCAGGAACTCTGCTCGAGCAGCTCTGCCAGCCTATTTTATTTAGCTTAGTCTACCCTACTGTGCTGCACATTGCATACCGGGCACTACCAGTACCCTATCGTATCATGTCATGTCATGATACCATTTAGTGCCTTTCTTGAGGAGTACCTATGATACTCTCTATGGAAGAACCGTTTATATACCGGCTGTCCTGATAATGAACAGGGGTATTCACAGTATGGAAGTGGGGTGGAGCAGGAGAGAGGACATAGGGGCTTCCTGCAATACACTCAAGTAGAGAATACGTATGGACCCTTTGGTTTCGTAGTACTGGTACTCGAGTACTGGTACAAGTATCATAGTAGATTTGGTAATTCAGAGTTGAAAAGAAAAAGAAAAAAAAGAAAAGAAAAGAAAGAAAAGACCCCATTCCTGCATCCATTCCCTGTTTTCGTTCACGGAAATACTGTGCCAATTGCGGATCGTCCAAGGGTCTTTCTTTCTTGCTTTTTTTCCCCGCCCCTCCTTGGTCTCACGAACCCCCCCCACTTGATCCCGTTGCTGGCTGCAGTTTGAATCTTTAATTGCCTATACCCCCCCTCCCACACCGTGCTCTTGCAACCCTCCTTCCTTCCTTCCTTCCTTCCTTCCTTCCTTCTCTTTCCCCTGCATTGCCCGTCTTCTCTCACGCCCCTTCGGTACACTTTCAGCACACAGGCATCCATCCTCCAATTCCCATAGTTACATCTTTTTTTATTGCAGTCATCACCCTCTTCTGCCCAAGCTCGACTAACGTGGATCACCGCTGGGCATTATCACGTAATGTCTGCCCCGACCTCAACCAATCCGGCAGAGGTGCCCCGCGATGCTGTTACCAGCCCCCAGAGGGAAGCAAAATTCACCGAGGATATTCAGGGTCAGCATGGATCTTATCAGGTAGAGGCTGGAGGAGCTGAGGCTCCTAGACGTCATTCTACACTGAGAAAGAAGGATTCCGTGAGTCGAAAAGTTTCTGTTGAACGTAGTTCTACAAAGTCGGAAACGAGCTATGTTCATAATTCAGGGGGACAGACCGAGAACCCGAATTCCGTCTTTTACAGTCCGATTCCCACCCATGGGAATCCCACCGAGGTTTTGGCAGATAGATTCGCAGGTACATATATATCCCTTTGTCCACCTCTTGCTTTTGGTTGGTAAGTTTATGAAATCTGACAATTCCGGTATCCAGCTTGGAGAAAGGTCTTGAAGGACTTTATCACATACTTCCGCGAGGTCCAGACATCGTACGAGAACCGTGCCAAGGGGATCAACAGAATTGGCCAGGCTTTGAACGCTGCCGTGCACCCACCAGAGTTTGCACGTTCTGGGGGTATCCTAGAAACGACTAACGTACTTCGCGAGTTCCAAAAAGAGTCGTATGTCAATGCAGAGAATGCTGCTAGGGTCCAAGCTCAGATTATCAATGACCTGATAGCACTGAGGAGGGATCTTAGTGATAAGATAAAAGAAATCAGGGGCTTGTCTGGTGATTTTAAGAGTTCGGTTGAGAGGGAGAAGGAAGCTACTCGCAAGGAGATTGTTAAGCTCACCGACGCGCTCACAGCGATTGATTCGAATCCCCAGGGCGCTGCCGGGAAGAACGATCCTTATCTTATCAAGCTAGGTTTGGAGAAGCAGCTGAAGCGCCAGATCGATGAAGAGAATTACCTTCACAAGGTTAGTTATCATACTGCTTTACACATAAAGAGCATGATAGGACAATGTCGCCGACAGGATAATGTCGCACATGGCAAATCTGGGTGCAACAACGAAGAGTAAATCCTGTTTACTTACTAATACCCTTAGAGATGCGACATTGTCCTGTCATGCTCTTTATAGCTTTGTTGGTGTTTTTATCATCTATCTAATTGATCTAGGCATATCACAATATCGAGAGTAGCGGACGCGAGTTGGAGAGTGTTGTAGTTGGAGAAATCCAGAAGGCCTTTGATACATATATCCAGGTCGTTAGACGGGAGGGTGAGGAGTTCTTGGATCTTGCACAGAGGCTTGACGCTGCCACGATAAAGCTTCCTAGGGATTACGAATGGTCATCCTTTATCGAGCGTGATCCGAACATGGTTCATCCTTCTGTGCCCCTGAGGTCTATCCAGGATATTGAGTATCCCGGATACAGGCACCCGGCTGCCACAGAGTTGCTTGCTGGCTTGATGGAAAGGAAATCCAAGTACCTCAAGTCTTACACTCCTGGATGGTATTTTCCAAGCGCCAGTTATTTATTCACATTTTCACCCTGCTAACATATCCTAGGTATGTGTTGTCGCCAACACATTTGCACGAATTGTAAGTTTTGGAGCAAGTTTTTTACCTTGTGCCACGTGCTGACATTCATATAGCAAGACCTCGGAACGAACCAATGATTCCGCCCCCGTGATGTCACTATACCTTCCGGAATCTTCGCTAGGAAAGCACTCAGAGCCAGGCGCAGCCTCTCATAAATTCATACTGAAGGCTCGCCAGACTGGTGTTCTCCATAGGTAATCCCGATTGCACACCGCTTTTTATTATTAGTTCTAATTTTTCTCTTCCTAGGGACCATAGTTGGGTATTTAGGGCAGAGTCTTATGAAGCAATGCTCCAGTGGTATGAGAATATCAAGAAACTCACTGAAGTTTCTGGCGAGGAGCGTAATGCTTATGTTGCTGGAACTATTCATCGCCGGACAGAGTCAGCAACTGAGGGGCCTGATGCGGAGCCTGTATCTGATGACCTGGAGAATGATGAGGCAGACCAGGTTCCTTATTCAGCAGAAGCAGGTGCTCTCGGAGACGGCCCTCTTGAGCCACCGAAACCTGTTCGCCCTGAAGGAGGGAGATTCCCAAGCGACATCAATGTGAATCGTGGTCTCGCAGAACCTGAGGGGGCCACTGCTGAGGGAGACTCTGCTAGGTCGTTAATAGCGGCTGCTGGGGCTATTTCAGGAGGTGACTACAATCGCCCAGAAGCAGGTTATACAGGACCTACTGGACAGAGATCCCGAAGTGGCAGTAATTCCTCTACTTGGTCATATGATGACAAGGTAAGGAACTATTTGCTTTGCCCTTTCCCCGAAATAATTACTCACTGGTAAAACAAAAGCATCCTGCCCATTCGACTCTGGATGATGACGACGATTTCCTTCCAGTCGGAGCCGAAGTGCCCCCCGCAGTGGAGAGACGTATGTCTGTCAAGCATGACTACTCTCGTGAACATGAGCCCCGCGACCGAAGCTACAGCGGCACTTCGGCCCGTAAGGGCCCTCCATCCCGCAAGCCTACCGCGAGCTACGGGTACGACCCTGTAACCGGCCAGCCTGATACTGGGATGGGCTCACCTTCACAGCAACTCGCAAACATCGATTGGGCGCACGTAATCGCAGTCTCTGAAAACAAGCATGCTACCCCTGCCGCTGCCTCGTCGACGCTCCCGAGAAAGACTCCCTCTCGCAAGCCCACATCCAGCTATGGCATTGATCCCGTCACGGGACATCCGGAGCACGGCCACCACCATCATCTCGATGACTCGCATCACCCCTATCCTATTTCTGAGAATCAGCCCGTCAGGACAGAGGTCAGTTCTTCCGTTGCAGATCCTGGTACCCAAATCACCGCTGAGAGACCGGGAACTATTAGAACTGAATCGAAGAGCACCATCAGCGATCTCCATGTTCCCGGCGAGTATCCTAAGCCCACTTAGATTTTGAGCCTAAATTGGCTCATTTTTCTTTTTCTCAATATCTGGTTCTCTGGTGTCCGCCAGGTCCCTTTTTTGTGCTCTGTCTACTTTTTGTTTTACTCTTTTTCAAATTTGCCTACGCAATCAGAATTAATGAGGCGTTCACGCTGTCTCACGTTTAGGCCTTGACTGGGATGAGGTGACAGCACTAACAAAATGTTTTGGGCCTTGGTCTGATCATTCGCTTTCGGAACGCTTGCTTTTCCAAGTGATGCCTCTAATTGTCATTGGTTTCTAATGTAAACGAGTGATATACTATGAACAATGGACCATTCGCCATACCCTTGCCCCGTCTGTATCGAGAAGCGAGCCCAAGCAATCATATTATATCCCGACCCGAATACCCCAACTCGTATGGATACCCAACAAACCGTAGCAAGGGAAATATGTGAATAGATACCTGGTCCCGCCCATCCGTTGGATGGGAAGTGGGAGCCGTGGAGGACATCTGACGCCTATTCGCTTCCGAACTGGTTCCTTAGGTTATCGTACTTGCTCCCGGGGTACGTAAGAATGTTTTTAGTAGTCTCTAGTGACCCTGTGCCACCGAACGAATCCACAGTAATTTTAATCAAAGACCTCGGGTCCCCGATCGGCTTATCGGAGCTCAATTCCCACCACATGCCACCGCCCAAGCCCTTGTCCCGGATGTACGAGCTCTTGGTCTGCGCAACGATGGGAGTGTCGTAAGAAATCATCTCTCGGGTGGCAGGGTCATAACTCCACGAGGAAACGGTACTGCTCTCAGCGTGCTCTACCGCACCAGCTTTCGGCAGGGCCTTATAATCCCACACGCCATTCTCCCAGCTTCCACCGCCGATTCCGGTGAAGGAGGTTCCGGGCCCCGCAGTGGCCTGGAAGGAACGGCCGTAGAGGGGCATGCCGAGGATTATCTTGCTAGACGGGACACCACCGGCGATGTAGGCATTCACGGCATCGTTGGCGTTGAAGGGCGTGCTTGCTGGGTTGGAGTTTGAGTGGTAGAGGTTTGCCTGGTGGCCGGCTGTGGTATCCCAGCTTCCGGCGAAGTCGTAGGCCATTAGGTTCCAGAAGTCGAGGTATTGGTTCATTTGGCCGATTAGGAGTTTGGTGTAGTGGGTTGCTAGGAAAGTATAGTTAGTCTGGGGAATTTCCGGTAGAGGGGGGGGGGGGCACGTACAGCCACAAGGAGCAGCGATAGTCAGAAGTAACTTGTGCCCTACCGCATACTGATGTCCGTAAGTGTCGAGTTGCGCGCGACACTCTGCCAATAGAGAAACGAAGTTCTGAGCCTGAGTGGCATCTATGATATCGAAGTGTCAGCTTTAGTCCTGCTATTATTAAGATATCTTATCGTACCAGCCGGGTATTCCCTATCAAGCTAATTAGCTAATGCCTTATATAAAACACCAGACGAAAGGGCATACCAATCAATATCGATGCCATCAAATCCCAAGTCCCTGACTAGCTGAACGGCAGTCTTGGCGAATGTAGATCTGCCAGCGGCCGTAGCTGCTGCCGGCGCAAAGTTGGCAGAGTATGTCCATCCTCCAATAGAGAGGAGGGTCTTGAGCTTGCGGTTGCACTTCTTCAGGAGGAAGAGCTGCTTGATGCAACCGTAGACGTTGGTGCCAACGTCGTTCCAGGAGTCGGTGGGATAATGTTTTTCTGTTTGATTGTTGGCTTTCTATCTAGATGGATGGATGGGCGTGGGCGGTGCTTACCAAGATCGGAGTACGTGTCACTCAAGTACCTGTGGGGGATGTTTGGTTAGATTCTGTGTTTGGGGTATAAGACTGCTGGAGGGGAAGGGTTTACACTTCACCGGTTTCCGGGCGGACGTTGGCGAAGGAGTCTGGTGTAGCATTAGCTTATTAGTTCTGCGTTTAGTTACGCTATATTGCAGCGTTTCCGGTGGGATGTATCCCTTGCCGACTTACACAAGATGTGGGTCAGATGAGAGGCTGGGATGTCCTGGGGTTGGTAGTTGCGGCCGTAAATGCCCTGTTTGTGATGCCGGGGAGATCAACAAGAGAGCTCATTCCATCAAAATAATAGCAATCGTAGTTGGATATCACGAACCCAGTTGACAAAGTAAGCAACCGTCTTCTTTCCAGTCATTGTGGCGTTGAAGGTTTCTGTATGGGTTGCTGTGAAGTAGTTAAGATATGACGATATGTTGTTAGAAGCGGGGTGCAGGGGATTGTAAAGTATCGAAACTAAGAAAGCTGATAGAGCAAAGAGGGCTGAACTGATGAAGATTCGAGTTGTGGTGAATCGAAAGAAGGCCATGATGAGGGAATCTGAACTAGTATTTATACTTGTAAACTTGAGGTCTTTTTTCTTTTACCGAGATGTGCTGGTTTTCTGGGGTATGGCTAGAGATGATGTTTTGGTTGTTTTTCCGGCATTTCGGGGCACCCTATTACGAGTACTATTTCACTTCTGTTTTGCCCTTCGCCTTGGCTGTTCAGCCTGCGTTCTTTTTCTTTTTCTTTTTCTTTTTCTTTCTGCTTCAGCTCTTCAGGCGGCCCAGCCAGTGTGATCTCCGGTGGTTCTTTTTTGGTTGGAATTTGTAAGACGGCCAGATTATCCATGCACGCACATAGCAATTGTACTGGCACAGTGCTCGAGTACTCGCATATCATCACCACAGTGGCCGAGCTCTGGTTCACTGAGAGAGCATCTTTGTGGTAGTTTTTTCTTGCTAGGATGTTGCTGATGGTGGGTGAGTTGGAGTCTTGATGTTGGATCAACAACACCTGAGACTCTAGGTATAATACGGAGTGTGTCGTTGGACGTCTAAAGCAATACAGTACCCGAGTACCGGTACTGTGCTGTACAATACCTGGGGTGGAGGCGGGCACAAGCCGCTTGCCAAGAGGTCCTATTAATCCTTGACGGCCGCCATAGAGCGATACCACTAAGGCATCGTATAGAATTTCGATACCATGAGCCATTCGAAGGATGCTCGGGGATAGCCTTTGGCACTATTATACATAGCTTATAGCTTTTCAGCCCTAGGTGCTCGAGAGACTGCTTGGGATTGCCGTTGGCTGCGGGAAATGCGGGCACAAGCGCAGCGGATGGGCGGCCCTGGAAAAGCAACCAGGGCCGAACAGAAGTCACCATTGGTTACCACTTTTACACAAAAAATGCCCCTTTTTAGGGTGCCGAACTCAACCACCTGCTGTTCAAGTAAATCAATTCTTAGTAAAATAGTGGTCCTGGATATTCTAATTATGATGTTTTAGTGTTGAAGTGTATGGCACAAGATTGAATAAACTGTGGTGATGCAAGATTGGCAATTTTCAAAGCATGTATCTTTTTTATATATATGTCTATCAAATTCTCAGTGCTGAGCTCTAGTTTTGGAACAAGCCATGCTAATTGATGAGTGCTGCCCACAGGACAAAGTAGTTTGTTGCAGGAATAATTTTTTTAGATTCACTAGATCTTTAGCTACTGGGTTATATATCTTTCCTTTAAATTGATTAAGAAATGGGGGTGCAAATTAGTATTCTAGGGACTCCAAATTTTGGTCATTTGGATGTTTTTTCAATGGGACTTCGGCCCACCTGTGATGGCTTTTGTCCAAGAACTACACTCAATATCATACGGGAATTCTCCATCGGGTGAGTTCTCAAGCCTAGCCCCTGTGACCAATACTCCGCATTTTACACAATCACTTACGGGGTGATGGCTATTCTAGCAATTGAGCGCGTGCCTTTTACTAGGCCCCCTTAAACGTAGCTGGGTAGGAGTTGCAAGTCTCTAATAATAATCATGGTGTATGGTTCGTAATCTGGAATTGAGGCCCTTGAAATGTTGGCAATCGGGGAGCCCCCAGTTATCGGATGTAAATTAGGATATAAGTTGTGAATAGGCAAGAAGTATCATGATAGTGATATGAGAATCATAGCCCTATATTGTGATAATCTTGTATGATAAATGGGAATATCGATCGTAATCCGCTAAATTGGGGGTGTTTCCGGACTCCGATCTGCTGAGATGAGCTTCCCGTGCTGAGGTTTGCTGCGCTCTCCGTGCTTTTGAGACTTAGCATTGCCAAGGAACTTAAAACGTTGGTTATTGCCAAGACGGAGGCCCGGATAAAGACTAGCTTCCGCACACAAAATGCCCCACCAAAAAAACAGTCCCCCGACCTAACCCTGGAATATTCCAGCCCACGGTTCGTGACACCAACGAGCGATACGGCGGCTCGCTCCACCAGACCAACCTCAGAGATAGCCATCGAACAAAAACCCCTCTCTCTCTACCAACCGCGAGGGACCACGAACTAAAGTCCAACGTTGAAAAATTTGAAAATGGCTCCTCCTACCACCAACCTTTTTGATGCGACCACTCAGGACATGGAGATGCTCCTGGCTGCCCAAGCTCATATGGGATCAAAAAATTTGCAGGTAGGTCTTTGTGTAGATTAGCGGGTTCTACAACTTTGGCGTACCTGTGCTAACTGAAGCGCGGATAGGTTCATATGGACCCCTATGTCTGGAAGACAAGACCTGACGGTGTAAACATCATCAACATCGGAAAGACCTGGTGAGTGCAATTATGGAGCTCGATCTTTGCTCCCTGGGATCGACTTCCTTGAGGCATCTAAACTTGGCTATATTTTTCTAACTTGAGGACAGGGAGAAAATTGTTCTTGCTGCTCGTATTATCGCTACCATTGACAACCCAGCTGACATCTGTGCTGTTTCTGCCCGCTCTTTCGGCCAGCGCGCCGTCTTAAAGTTCGCCGCTCACACCGGTGCTACTGCTATTGCGGGTCGTTTCACCCCCGGCAACTTCACAAACTACATCACACGTTCGTTCAAGGAGCCCCGCCTCATTATCGTTACCGACCCTCGCACCGACGCTCAAGCTATTAAGGAGGCTTCGTATGTTAACATCCCTGTTATCGCTTTGTGCGATACCGACTCCCCCACCGAGTTCGTGGATGTTGCTATCCCCACCAACAATAAGGGTCGTCACGCTATTGGTCTTATCTGGTGGATGCTTGCCCGTGAGGTCCTCCGCCTTCGTGGAACCATCACATCGAGGGAAGCTGAATGGGACGTCATGGTCGATCTCTACTTCTATCGTGATCCTGAGGCCGAGGAACAGAAGGGTGTTGAGGAGGCCGACAAGATTCCCGGTGCCGAGGATGCTGTTGAGGGTGGGGGATTCTCTGCTGCTGCTGGTGCTGGAGACTGGGATGCCCCTAACACTGGTGGGACCTTTGTCCCTCCTGAAGCTACTGGCGCTGGAACCAGCTGGGATGCTGAGGCAACAGGAGGCGAGTGGGCTGCGGACACTACCGCAGTTGAGATCCCTGCGACGGCCACAACCGGTTGGTAGAGGCTGGTGTTAAATGGTGTTTTTCTTTGCAAACAAATAATAAAAAAGGTTTCATAAATTTGGGGAATTCAAAATGACATTGGGCTTTCTTGTGTGTAAACTTTGCCGCCTAGGGGAGGAGGGGATAGGCATGGATGGGTGGTGTCTGCGCAAATGTCCTCTATGGTTGTGTGTACCCTTACGGTTTTGTGCGGAGACATGGAAGGTCATTTATTTTCTTTTTTACTTCCAAAAATTTCCAACTTTTTTTTTGACACCAATTCCTAAATACATAGTCCTGAATCGGTTCCGAGTGATAGGATTTCCTATTGGGAATGGATTGACTTGTCTCCTGTCTTGTTGATATGATACCAATCTGTGGAGGTTGGGGAAACGACCAGAAGGGCATTGGCTTTTCTCCATTAATATAAAGGCTGCCGTATATCATAAAGTCCCAACCCTCCTTACCGGCACATATGGGCTGCAGCGACTGCCATTTGATTGTTTGAACTGCGGCACAATTAGATGCACGTTCTTCTTCTCCCCTTCAATCCTTTTTTTTATACACCCTAATATTTTTTGTATTCACATTTTGTAAATTTCTTGTTGACCTGTTTCAGAGTGCTTGGTAGTACCCTCTCCTGGTTCTCGTAGGAGGTGCGAGTGACTGTGCGAGCATATAGTAGGAGCCTTGACCTATTTTTACTTCGGTCTGGACTGGCTCCACATTGATTGCACCGGTAATACCCGAGTACAGTACCGTACTCGTACAGAAACGCGGAAAAAAATCAGCTGCATGGAATGATGTTTTCTTCTGATCCCGGCTATTGGCTGGCAACGCAACGCAATGCACGCGATTACTAGCACGGTTCAACCAACCAATCAGGCTGTCTATGGAAGATACCACCAGCTTAGGATGGCACGACGCCACCCCTACCACTCGGCATGATAGGCCCCCAATCTTTCTGGCACAGCTTTGAAAGTGTGGCGGAAACTGTGCGTTGTCTGTGGCGCATAATTCGGACAACCAGAAGCTCGGGCTCCAACCAGAGCTGCCCACCACGACTACCGTACCCCTCCAGAAGGCCAATTCCGACGGAAATAGACAAGTTGACCTGACTGCAGACAAAGCGAGCATCGCACCATCTGCTTCAAAACTGCCATCAAGGCATCGAAATGAAATGGCTGGTGAAAATGGAACTCTTGTCAGCGGCGACATCTCCTCGTATACCGCAGCCTTATACGCGAACGAGTTAAAGGAGTACCCTTTTAACCTTGATGCTCTGAGGAAATGGATGATTGCTTTGTAAGTTTAAATTCACAAGCCCCCTTCTTACCTAATTTCTGCTTGCAAACTTTAGACGAAAAACAAGATAAGTTGTGGACTAATGGATGGCCGCAGTGTTGTTTGCGATTTTAACGTTGATATAGGTAAGTTTACCAATCGCTCCTTGTATGTTGTAGAATTCTAATAGTTGTTTGTTTTGTTTTGTTTTTCAGGGGTCGAAGTGGAATACATGTTCCCGTCAACAAACTTTTCCCCAGCAGACCTACAGACCATATGCTTTAGCAGGTTGGATCATTCGGTAGATTCGTGGTGGTGCTCATTACTGAATGGCACTGTAGCTTCCCTGAGCGAACGAATTCCGATGCTACTGAAGACTCGGCCTTCCATTTCAGGTTCCGTCATTCGTCCCCCGATGTGTTGTGTCAAACTGCGAACGAAGATCCTGCCTACTGGTACGGCTTCTGCCTTTTCCGCCAACAGCGAGACACCGCTGTCAAGAGAAATTACCGCCAAAAATCCCTCGTGCTAGTTTCTCAGCATGACTATGCCCCATTGTTTGCGTACTTGATTAAGACCATATCATTGTTGGACTTTGAAGTTAGCCCGACTCTCATAGAGTCCGCATGCTCGAATATTGCAGCTTGGGGACCGCCTGAGGTTGGGTTACAGGAATTGCCTTTCTTGGGATCCCTGCTAGATGTTCATATGTATATCCTTCCACCCTGTCGCAATGTGATTCATGGCATCGCGAGATTTCTCTGGGAATTAGGCAGACCTGACTATGTGTCGCCTGTTGCTGGGGCTTTCAATGCCGTGAGTGATGTTGTCAATCCTCTGGACTCTGGAGCCTTTGTTAGGTCTCGTGAACCTTTACTAAATAAATGGCAATTGCTAGTCCTCCCCATCCCGCATTTCCATTACAAGGGCTCGTGACTGCAACCCCCTCGAGGACCGATATCAGGGTTGAGTACAAAGAAATACATACTTCCGAACCTATAGGCTCATGGACCAGGCTTGCGGGTCTACTCAATTCTATTTCTGAGTTGTATATCATTTTCGAGAGAGTCAGTCGTATCTTCTTGGGGCAGTATGAACTAGCGCTGATGTTTTGTTTTTTGTTTTTGATAATAGGTGTTATTATCCGATCCCATGGTAGTTTTGGCAGATGATCCGACAACATGTAGTGAATTTGTCTCCGCCGCGGTTGACCTGATTCGTCCTGTGAGTTTTTGTTTGTTTGTAGTTTGACTGTTAATCACCATATGGGTACCTAAGGCTAACATGTGGGTAGATACCATTTGGAGGGGATTGTAGGCCTTACCTTACTATGCAATCAGGTATGCTTATATCCTCTGGTTTTTGACTCTTTAAGGTTCATGGCCGCTTACTAGTTCTAGACTTTTTCCTGAATGCACATGAGGGGGTAAGTTGTTTCCTGTTAGGGATAGTGGGTATTGCTTATTGGCTTGAAATAGATTCCCCTTCGCCACTACTTGATAGGTATGAAATATTAGATCCCTGGATGTTCTGGGTTAGAGCTAACGGCTGCGCCTTTAGGCATCACAAACCCATTTTTTCTGAAGAGGTTATTATCTAGCGGTAAAGAAAACAAAACCCCATATGTAGTCTACCTGGCAGGCCCGGAAGTCAAGTGGGGATCCCCTAATTGAGTCAAATGATCCCCGGCTAATGCCTTACCTAGGCGGAAACACCACCTACACTTCTACTCTTCTGTTACTGAACGCGATCATCCAAATAATATAATCGCCAACGATGCCAAAGCTTTCATAGAAAAAGATCATGAATTCCTGAGAATGCTTGAGAGTCAGCTCAAAGACCCCGGGACAACTCGTGAGCATTCTTATCTGGCTGGCCTTTGGGCTTTTGGTATAAGATATTTCATCTGATATTTACATTTTATAGCCCTTGAATGTGGAAGATTCATCAGGCGGCATTTTGCCCACTTGGCAGCGATGTTTCTGGCACCTTTGAACAGATACTTGGCGACCCTTGCTTCCACATCGTCGGACTCGAATATAATAGACATAGCTGGCTTCTCAGAAGCCGACTTTCTCGCTAGCCTCTCAAAGCACGGATGTTCGGTGCAGTTCAAAGGCAAGACTGGGTACCACCGTCACAGGACTGCAGAGGCTTTTTATCGCAAATTTTGTCGAACTCCAAGCTTCTTCAGGTGGCTTGAGATGAAGATGAGATTGCAGCAGGCGCCTTTGGAGGTTATCGGGACAGGCCCGGTGAACGGGTATGGGGAAAAGGCCGGGCAAGATTAGTGGGTCCTACAGAGCGCAGAACGGGGATTAAGTCTGATTCGAGCTCCAAAATTTCTTTTTATCTCGTCTTGTGACCAATATTACAAAAACCTCTGTTGAGGTCTCAATGGCTTGAGTAATGTTGCCTTAATTCAGCCAAAGAAGGAATGGCAAGTATATAGCGTATCGCATGTATTTTAATGATGGGAGTTTTTTATGCGCTGATGCGATAATTGATGCCCGAGTGCTCAGCTCATGATGAGTTACCGGTATTAGCCGTTGAATTTATGGGAGACGAGATTGATGAGCATTACTCCCGCTTTCCGGATCACGTGATGATGGATGTTGCTCCGGTGTTTGAGCAGGGACTTCACCCCTCGGTTTTCTCCGGTTCTCCACCCATCGCTCAGCTTACTTTTTTATTTCGTATGAGCCTGAAGCAATGCTTGCGAGCGGACGCTCAGCCAAACGCTCAGTCAATAAACTGCTCCCAGCGGCCCCTACGGTTTACACATTCCTCTTCCTTACCTTTCTAGAGCCTGGAGTCCGAAACTATGCAGCTGTGAACTCCACCAGCGACAGCAAGCACGGCTGGCCATCCAATACCTTCCCAACCCCTTACCAAATCTTCAACTGCAGGCGAGGTGCCCCGTACTCAAAAGCCCGCTTCTACGAATTGGTAAAGCTCTACCATCCAGACCACTTTCAGCAACGCCGCAACGAAGGCCTAGACATACCGGAGCCTATCCGGCTAGAACGTTTCCGCCTAATCGTCGCTGCAAACGCCATCCTCTCCGACCCAGCCAAGCGGGCAACCTACGACCGCAGCGGCGCCGGCTGGAATCTCGCCCCAGTATGGGAGACCGCCCACACTAATGCCAGCCTGCGAAGATGGCGGACAGGGCGAGAAGGCCACAGCGGCTTCGCTAGACAGCACTACGGAAAAGGCGGCCCCAACGACCCCGCCCAGAATGCGACGTGGGAGGACTGGGAACGCTGGTACCAGCATCAGGCGCACTCTGGAGCCGGTGGGGGAGGCGATCACCAAGGCCCACTGTACACCTCCAACAGGACGTTCGTTACGATAGTCTTAATACTCATGTCTGCAGGCGCACTGATGAATATCTCGCGGGCGAGTATGAATGGGTATAATTTTCTGGAGCAGAGGGATATTAGGCATGCGGAGATTAGTCGCGAGTGGGCAAGGAGGAAGAGAGAGGTTGCGGTTTTGGGGTCGAAGGAGGAGAGGGTGCAGGCTTTTTTGAAAAATAGGGGTCCGGTTGAGTATGGGTTTGTTGACCCAGAGGAGGAGAAGGTGAGGAGATTGTTGCCGCCTGGAGCGGGGTGTGTTGGGGAAGATATTCGGGGGAGGGGTTTGGAGCAGTATAGGGATGGAGGGGAGGCTAGCCGGGGGAAGTAGACGTGTGTATATGGGGGGATGGGAGTGATAGGTTTGATTTGGGTTGATATGATAATACACATGTCTTTCTTCCGGGCTTGGTGGTTAGGCTGGTTCTAGACTGCTGCCCCTTGGCGTTATGGGGGTTTCTTGTCTTCATTTTATCATACTCACTTTCTTTTAAAGAACATTGATGTAAGAGAGATGCGCTACTGTACATTCATTGCCATTCCAAGCCCATGATACTGCGCTAGTAGCGGTGGTATAATACTGTACTTGGAACGGTTGGTAATGGGTTGTACGAACAATTACTTACCTTGCGGTGCCGAGCACAAGGAATATCTAATTGCAGCCCAGAATCCAACTAGGGGATAGCGATTCCATCATTGAAAGTTTCTCATCAGGAGCTCGCACGCCACGGGTACACCATCATAGCAAACAATGCTTGTAGAATTGGGTGGTTGCATGGCCATAGAGGTTCACCCGATAAGCTTTCTTGGCACGCGATACCCAATTAATTACGTCAGTCCCTTCAGCAAGTGCAAAACACCCCCTCATTCTTCTCCCGAGCTTACTCTACCTCCACGATACCCCTCCGCCACCCGGACCTTGCAATTCTTTGACGACTCCGCGATACCAATTGCCTTACCTTTGTTCATTCCCTTGGTTTCTAATCTACTGGTTTCGCCCAAGCGTTCATTCGCTCCCCTTGTTTACCAAGCGCACAAGAATGGCTGCGGGTGCACAGGTCCTTAGGGGGCCGGTGTACTTTGGCTCTTTCCCGGTCACATCTCAGGTTCCGACCAAAAGCTATCCTATGGAGAAGGCGAATCCGGAGCTGACTACTGTGCTCGGGTAGGTCTTTTACAGAACCGCACATTCCTTCGCCCTTGTTAATCTCAAGCCCCTACTACCGGGTCACGTCCTTGTCTGCTCGAATAGAGTTGTTCCGAGACTCAAAGACCTCTCGGCTGATGAGGTATTCTCCTAGTGGAGCTTGGTCGGCTAGCCAATTGCTGACAGTGGTGATTTTTTTGGGGGGAGGGCGGCTAGGTTACAGACTTCTTCCTAACCGTCCAGAAGGTTAGTAAGGTAATAGAGAAGATTTACAAAGCTGATTCTCTGAACATTGCAATGCAAGACGGTATTGCGGCTGGTCAATCGTGAGTCGTCTACCCCTTCTCTCCCTTATCCCCCTACTAAGTGTCACCTAGAGTCCCACACGTGCACACCCACATAATCCCCCGACACTTCCAGGACCTTCCGCAGGAAGATCAAATATACGCCATGCTGGAGTCCGAAGACGGTGATCTGGGACGTAATTACCTGGAAGCGCAGCATCCGGCCGTCACGGAGAACGGCGCAAGGCCGAAGTTCCCGACTGTGCATCCGGACGCTGAGAGGAAACCTAGGTCTGAAGAGACGATGGCCGAGGAGGCAAAGTGGCTAGCTGGGTGTATGGGGGAAAGGGAGGAGGGGAAGGGTAGATTGTAGAGTTGAGTTAGGTTGGGGTTGACCTGAATAGGTGGGCTGAATTTCAGTGATACCGATACCAGGTCTCCTTTTCACTAATAGATGTAAGCGACCATGAAGTTCCGCTTATGATACCGGCACTTAGACATGTCTAGGATCTGAGGTGACTCAACGTGAATGACCGGATAATTGACCATTCTGGGGATTTTAATCCACACCATCAAAATATGCAAAAGAAAAGAAAAAACCTTACCTTTTGACATCGCAGATAACAGCTATGGGAAAAACCAAATGGGCTGCCAAGTTCGCCCATGGATCCATTTGACTCCCGGAAGCGGTGTTAAGAGGATAGCTATCTGTTCCTCCCGCGCTTTCCCTGCGATGCCGAAGAGCCACCTCAATAAATCCAAAAAAGTGACCCGGGCGTGATTAGTAAATCAATCGGTATTTTGAGGGCGACCTCTTGAGAATGAACTTAAACCCCAAACGAAACCCTGTGGGGAAGGAGAATGAAAGTCATCTGGTCTAATCAATTAGGCCTCCCTCACAAGCCATCCTAGCTATCGCAATATTCCCATATTTCAAGGGACAAGGTCGTAAACGTGATGAGTAAAGAAGAAAACCTCGATCCTTGAAGGCTTCGTTTCGTTTGGGCGTGGGTAGCTTACTCAAGTATTCAAGTATGACATGGTAACATGGTATGGTATTATTTATACTCAGCAGCCGGTCGAGACAAACCCCAGATCGAAACCACACGACTCCTTACAAGGATTGTATATGAATCCCTCGAATTGAGCGGTAGCTTGGGTTCTAGGCTGGGGCATAGTTCAATCGACTGAATGATTCCCCGAGATTGGATCAAACAATATTACACTTGTAGGCACTAGTATGGTACCAGTATTGAAATTGGCGGTTCTGTGTGTGTGTGTGTGTGTGTGTGTGTGTGTGTGTTTGCAGGTTTGTTCTGCTGGTGTGCATGTCGAGTGCTTAGGTATGTTCTATTCCGGTACGACAGGGGGGGACGACTGTAATCCGTCTCTTAGTGAGGAAGGATTCTAGTGCCATAGCGGGGAGGACGGGCGTGAATGGTGGAGAATGGGTATGGAAGATGGACTCGGGCAGCGGGGTCAGCTGATCTTATGTACGGTACTGTACCATTAAGGACATTTGTGGCACATCTTTCAAAATTTTGAGTGGAAACATTTCTTTCTTTCCTTTCTCAGCGGATGTATGATACCGGACATAATTTGGGTGAGTAGTGACTCGGAATTTCCAAATAAGGGGGATATGAAAGATGGAATAAGTGCTAGATGAGTCGGTTGGGCTCTTTTCGTTAGGTCCCATTCCCAGAGAGGGAGGGGTGGAGGCGTAAGCTTAGATAAGAAGTAGTTGTTTTTTACTAACGTTGAATTTTATCAATATCCTACAGAGTCAGAGGATAGTCAGGTCAATTTTTTATATATCGCTTTGTGCAGTGTCCTCGTGGTCGTCGATTGGATGGTGGGTGGGAGATGGTTAACCTCAATGTCAACTATTTCTAGTAAAGCTCCTTTCTATTGTTGTAACCTGTAATCATCAGTCATAGGCTATAGTCTATAGAGTGGGACCATATGGGCTTGGACGCATTTTATATGCATTGCCCATGCTGGTATCTGTAGTAGTAAAGGCCGCACATGCCATATTGGATACAAACCTATTACCTGGTATAGCGCAGTATGCGTCACGGCACTTGGGTGATGGACTGATTCTGTGCTCCGTCCGGTAGGGAGCGGAAGCGGAAGGGAAGTAACCTATAGTATTTGACGGGCGGAGGGGAGCAATCTAAGGGTTTGAGAAGGGATGCAGGAATGGCGAGTTAAAGGAAGCAAGCTCGTGATACAGTAGCCCTTTCAGCTCCTGTGTTTTGCAAGTGGCTATCGCTCACTGCAACCGGTAGAGCTAACTTCATGTGACATCCCCAAGTCCGAAGAGTACCGTATGCAGGAGAGGTCGGTGCCGTGGGATCGAATTAATGCAGGAACCCACCCACGGGCGAGTCTTCATCCTGGACGAGCCGGTGATTGGAACCTTTGGTCCAGGGGAAGCTATTGGGAACGCAGCCTGGGCGAGAGAGTACCAACTCGCCCCAATCACTCGGGAAGGAAGAGAGCTATACCGGCACTCAGCTTCTACCCAAAACATTGCATGCACTCTTGGCATAACCAGAGTTCTTACCACGGCTTGTGTGACGGGGTAACGTACGAGTGGGTGCGGGTATCATGGTGATGGGTTTGTTTGCCTTCGTTAAAGGCAGACTATGACACTATTAATACAAAGCTTTCGTCTCCTTCGGGAAGGAGGCATCCTCACGCGCATACAGCAGCGCCATATGCGGCGGCGTGATCCCTTGTCGTGTGACTGTGCTCTACCGGTGCATGATGCCTATTCCCATTAGCGGGTAATCCCACGAAGTCGAAAAAATGTCTCGAGTGATCGATAGTGATGCCAGAAACGCATCATTACCGGTACTTCCTTCCCCCGCAGTCAATGATTAAATCCCGCCTTGTGGGGTCCTGATGACAAACTTGAGGTTGTGACCTTCGATTAATACACTAATCCCAAACATAGCTACTTATCTCCAGCTCCGCACCATATCCCCCGCTCCCAACATTGACCCGGCTGGGAACTGCCGTCCACCCGTGCATAAGCGGTGCTGTATAAGCCATTGGTATTGGGGTAATGTGAGAATGTGAGGCGTAAGGCGGAATCTTTACTCGTACTGAAAAAAAAGAAATGAAAAAAAACGGGCTTAGTTCGTAAGGTGTAGGTCCCGTACTGGTACTGGACCGTCCCGGCACTGGGCTTGCGGCAACGCACCCGGGTTGTGCTTACTATGATATGTCTGTTGAAGAGCTTGTTGGGTGACTTGCGGTTGGATGATTTTGGGCTGTTCTTGGTAGTGTTGTGTAACCACCTCGTATCGACGAGAGCCGGCTTGCGAGGCTTAATTACTGTACGGTACTTTATCTTAATTGCTTATTATTGTTGTTATTATTCAACTGGGAGAAATTACCCCCCGTGAAATTTTGGGGGGAGGGGATTCGTGGGGAGCTTTGATGGGAGGTCCGCGGGAGGCGGTGTTTTTGTTGGATGATATTGTGGGGCGGGCTGTTCTTGGGACTGTACTCGTACAAGTATTGGATAGTAAATTTATATAGGTGCGGAACTGGCTCGATTCGTGGCTCTTTTTTAATAATCTGTTGTGGTGGTTCGTATGCAGCTATGCCTGCCTCTTGTGGGAGAGGAGCTATTTCCTGTCGTAGGGGTTTTGCGATTTTATTTGCCGGGGGCATCAGCGGCAGTCTGACCGCTCCAGTAGCATTCATAGACTGGCCCCGATGTCCTGACACATGTGGGTGAGAACTGACGGTGAGGGGGGGGGGTGCAGAGGGGTATATAAGGTAGGACGCTTCCTTCAAGGTATGAGGATTCCGGTCAGTCATCCAGAACCACTTGCGGAAACACCCGGAGCTCTAGCGAGATGATTCTACAGCAAGTCAATTCCTACTTCCTCCTGGCCCTCTCCATTCTCGCCCTCGTCACGGCAGTCCCAACTCCAGACCCTGATGGCGATCACGAAATATCCGTATACATCGTCCCAGGCAACACAACTTACCCAGAAGGCATCGTCCGCCAGCCCAACTCACCATACTTCTACGTCGGCAGCATTGGAACAGGGGACATCTACCGCGGCAGCATCCACGAGAAACACCTCGTCCGCTTCCTGACTGGTTCGACATACGGCCTCTCAGGCGCCCTCGGTATGAAAATCGACTGCGAGGACCGGCTATACGTGGCGGGCAGCTTTTCCGGCACCCTCTTCGTCTTCGATCTGCGTACGAAGAAACTGCTGCATCGGTTTAGCAATGGCCTCGGCCAGAACCAGACGCTGCTCAATGATCTGGATATCGATCAGGCGGGGAATGTCTACGTTACTGATTCGTTCCTGCCAGCGTTGTTCAGGGTCACGGCTGCCGAGGTGAACAAGCCGACGGTGGATCTGCCGTTAGAGAAGTGGGCGGATCTGACCGGAGTCATGGGGCCTGGCGGGAATGGAATTGTGGTCACCGAGGATCAGAAGAATCTGCTCGTTGCTAATACCTTAACTGGGGAGATTTGGAGGGTTGTCATTTCTTCGAGGAAGGCCGACAAGGTCGATCTTGGTGGGGTGGGGGTAGGTTTTATTCTTTCAGGGTTTTATATGAGCAGTTTAGCTAATTTTGGATGGGTGATAGATTGGAGAACCTGATGGCCTGCTCATCCGCGATAACATTTTGTACTCGGTTAACGCCCTTCACACGATTGGCGAGTTCATCGCGGTTATTGAGATGCACCCGGGGTATCTTTCTGGGACGCCGGTGAGGAACATAACTAGTGATTTGTTTGAAAAGCCGTCGACTGCAGCTTTTGACGGGAATGACTTGCTGGTGGTCAATTCGCAGTTTAATTTGGTCCCGGTAATCCCAGTGCTACCGTTCACAGTAGTTAGGGTTCCTATTTGGGGGTAAAGCGCTGGTGCTAGCTAGTATTATAGAGTTTACCTGGGCGGATTGGTCATAATATTAATATTCTTCAACCACTAGCTTGACTCGATTGAAGCGCTGGACCAATTGGAGGCTGATCAGAAGAGTCAAAGTTGAGCACATGAAGGTTGCCAATTCTCTGGTGTAGATGCTTAATTCAAGACAGGAGGGATCATTCCCCTGACAAGCCCTGGAACATGTACTGGCCCAGCTATTCAAGGCTTGGGCATATCTTCCCTGAACACCTTGGTACCCATAGCTCGTTGCTCCAGACAGAGATCTTTGAAAACCCGTTAGAGTCTATTAAAACCCATCACTCTTGATACTCGAATGTTGAGAAGCTGTCTGTGTGGTGGCTCTACCGGTAGTGCTGCATTGTATTGCACACACACACACACACCGGGTGTTTGCCTGAGTGGGCCGAATCCCAGAACTGGTAAGGTATTCAATTGAGTAACGTGTTATTGCAGATATTATACTTGCAGGATAATTCCGTAGCTCCAGTCAGATTATAAGCCTCTCTAAGCTTTAGTAAGCACAACAACGATGTTCTGACTCAGCTCTTCTGGGTTAAGTTATCCCTTGGGCGGTGTGAAACAGTAAAATTCGCCACTCCGCGCTAAACCAGGCGTGGATGACACTATTCCAGAAAAAGGAAGGTCACAATGTTAGATGACAACGTCAGGAATCGCCAGGTAGTCAGGAAGGATAGAACCTCAAGATACCGAAAGCCACTACGATGCCAAATAACCGTCAAGAACCACTTTCTTCTCTAACTCTTAATCAACAGAATGAGCGTATCATTCATCACTCATATAAACCACTCGGTCCTCGTATTGACCATATTGCACGGCCATTACTGCCTTGGGAGAACTCAGAGGTTACTGGGCTCCGTATATTCGAGCTCTTTTGGGATCCTGAGGTGGTGAATGTGTTGGTTGAGAGCACAAATGCCTATGCTAAGGAGAAAGGGGCCAGAGGGGCTGTCAGGAGAGGGAGGTTGCCGCAGATGGCCGGTCAGGGAACACTACTAGGCGATTTTTTAAGTATTCGGAATGGGAAAAGATGAGTTACCCGGTCCTGGTATAACTTAAACCAGTTACTCATAAGTGAGACCTCCCGCTTATTTACCTGTATGGTAGTTACTATCCCTAGAAAAGCTATTTCACCACAGGTTGGTCCCTGAAGGGGAATAGTGGCTACCTTAAGAAGTATGGCCTGCTTATGGGTAACTACCTTAAGTTATACAAGGGTCGAGTAACTCATATTTTCCCATTCCGAATACTTAAAAAATCGCCTAGTACTACCAGAGTCCACTCTCGCTGGTGCCGCCAATGGAAGAAGGTTACCGCAGCTGAAATCCGAGTGTTTTTGGCCCTTCTGATCCATATGGGGGCTAAGCGGGAGGGGGGTAGCCATGGGTTTTGGAAGGGTGGAGGGGAAAAAAGAGGAGTATTCCGGGTGATAAGCTTGGTACACTTTAGTCAAATCAAGCGATTTCTGCATATCTCAGACCCAAAGTTACTTTTATCGCGGTCGGAATGGTTTCAGAAGCTGGAGCCACTGAATGCCATGATTCGGTCTCGCTGTCAGCAGCTCTATTTTCCCTTCTCAAATGTCACCGTTGATGAGATGATGATAAGGTTTGGCAGCCGCAGTTACCATACCTACCGCATGCCCAGCAAGCCAATTACTGAGGGCTATAAGGTGTTTGCTTTATGTGATATAGGCTATACCTTTAATTGGATATTTGCATCTTGAGTAGACTTCTTGTCTGGCTTAGATTTGCAGCAAGACCTTACCCCTACCAGCTCAACAGTGTTCCAGCTTGCCTGCAGCTTACCCTACACTAGTGGACACTTTAATGTCTACATAGACAACTACTTCACCTCCCAGCAACTATTGGCTAGGCTCAGGGACCTGGGAATAGGTGGCTGTGGTACAGCAAGAGTTAGTAGATCAGCCTTTCCACCGGAGCTTGATGATAAGCGAAAAAACATTCCATGGAATGAGGTTTCTGGTGGGACTGCCAATTCAGCAGGAAAGGTGCTTGCTCTTCAGTGGCAGGATAATAGTGCCGTTCACTTTTTAAGCACTATTCATACCCTGGAGGCTAAGGTAATATCTGAGAGGAAGAAGCCACGCTATATTATGTTAGGCGGGAGCCTATCTCGGAGTCTTGCGAGATAACTCAGGCTGATAATCTTAATCGTAGACGGAGATTGTCTAGGAAGGCTCAATGTCTAAAATAGAGGTAGGTAAAGTGATAAAGATTTTTCTAGCGTAAGACTTATAATATTGATAAGATCTCTTCTCCGTTGCTTGATAATGTTCAAGTAGCTCGGGAGGCACCTTGATATTTATATGCCGCATCTGGGTGGTTGCGGGCTACATCTAGTTCTCATACTAACTAAGTATCTGCTAACAAACTCCAGCTTTTTCTTAAAGTGCGAACATCATTTGACCCTGACAATATTTTTACCTCACTTCGACTTCCGAATCGTAACACCATGAATTTTCCTGACAGTGCTCCCACACATCAGTTCATTGGTTACAATCCATCTTCGTTGGCATGGAGTCTTGCTTACCATTGAATACGCAAAATGGTCTTCATGATTAAGCCAACAAAGGGGCCAGCTGTTAGGCGGGAGCCTATCTCAAAGTCTTGCGAGATAACTCAGGCCGATAATCTTAATCGTAGACGGAGATTGTCTAGGAAGGCTCTATGATTCAAAGTAGAGGTAAGTAAAGCGATAAAGATTTTTCTAGCGTAAAAACTTATATTGATAAGATCTCTTCTCCGTTGCTTGATAATATTTAAACAACTCGGGAGGCATCTTAAGTTCAGAGCTCCATGCATCCTTCTGTCATGTATAAAATAACTATGATCCGGATGAGAGTTGAACCCAGGACCTTAAGTATTCAGTCCTAAAGTAAACCAATTAAGCTACTATCATACTAGCTAAGTACCTGCTAACAAACTCCAGCTTTGTTTTAAAAGTGCGAACACCATTTGACCCTGACAATTCTGTTATCTCACTTCGACTTCCGAATCGCAACACCATGAAATTTCCTGACGGTGCTCCCACACATCAGTTCATTGGTTACGATCCATCTTCGTCGGCATGGAGTTTTGCTTACCATTTGCATACGCAGAATGGTCTCCATGATCGAACCAACAAAGGGGCCAGCTTTGTTATCGAACCTCTCAGCATTGCAGATATATTCTGCTACCGACATCTGCGAGGCATAAGATAGACTTGTCACGATAATCGCTCCAATAGCCATTATCCCTCCATAGTCATATCGTTATCGTATGGTTCCGTCAGTATCCGTAAGATACTTATTGACGTGTGTGAGTGTGGGTATGCCTGATTGCTCAGACTACCTCATCCAACAACACCATTCACTTCTGCGACGTTCATCGCGAGAGCGTGGAGTATAGAATGTGTTGCCTAACAATTGTCCGTAAAAACGTCCCGTTACTTAGTGACCACTTTCGCGACTCTTGTCTTTAGTATTCAGTAACTTTATGCGACGTCGACCGATTTGGCTCGAACCACTTGCATAAGCTCGCCAAAGGTCTTCCCTCATATATCCTGCGAACGGGATCCGGTCGGACGGACGGCCGCGACGTATACGGGGTTACGAGGAGGGCTCCAATGACCATGTTTTTTGGTGAGGGGACGCAACTACGGCGGCGTCTGCCAATGTAGCGCCGTCCCAACGCTGGTGCGGGAGGGGGGTGTTGGCTTGTCCTTTTGACTTAGAATCCTAAGGTAGGGTAACTATAGGTCTTTATTCCCTAATGGAAGGCTAAGCCTTCTGGTATGCCTAACACCAGCTTTGTTATCGAACCTCTCAGCATTGCAGATGTATTCTGCACTCGACAGCTGTGAGGCATAAGATAGACTTGTCCTGATAATCGCACCAATGGCCCGTATCTCTTCATAGTCATATCGTTATCGTATGGCTCCGTCAGTATCCGGGGATACTCATGACGTTTGTGAGTGCGGGTATGCTTGATTTCTCAAACTACCTCATCCAACAACACCGTTCACTTCTACGACTTTCATCGCGGGAGTGTGGAGTATAGAACTGTTAGGTGGGAGCTTATCTTAAGTCTTGCGAGATACCTCAGGCCGATAATCTTAATCGTAGACGGAGATTGTCTAGGAAGGCTCAATATTTCAAAAAAGAGGTAGGTAAAGTGATAAAGATTTTTCTAGCGTAAAAACTTATATTGATAAGATCTCTTCTCCGTTGCTTGATAATATTCAAATAGCTCGGGAGGCACCTCGATATTTATATGCCGCGTCTGGGTGGTTGCGGGCTATATCTAGTTCTCATACTAACTAAGTACCTACTAACAAACTCCAGCTTCTGCTTAAAGTGCGAACATCATTTGACCCTGACAATTCTGTTATCTCACTTCAACTTCCGAATCTCAACACCATGATTTTTCCTGACAGTGCTCCCACACATCAGTTCATTGGTTACGATCCATCTTCGTCGGCATGGAGTCTTGCTTACCATTGCATGCGCAAAATGGTCTCCATGATCGAACCAACAAAGGGGCCAGCTTTGTTATTGAACCTCTCAGCATTGCAGACATATCCTGCAACCGACATCTGCGAGGCATAAGATAGACTTGTCACGATAATCGCACCAATAGCTATTATCCCTCCATAGTCATATCGTTATCGTCTGGTTCCGTCAGCATCCTACGGATACTATTGACATGTGTGAGTGTGGGTATGCCTGATTTCTCAAACTACCTCATCCAACAACACCATTCACTTCTGCGACTTTCATCGCGAGAGCGTGGAGTATAGAATGTGTTGCTTAACCATTGTCCGTAAAGACGTCTCGTCACTGAATGACCACTTCCGTGCCTCTTGTCTTCAGTGCTCAGTAACTTTATGTGACGTCGACCGATTTGGCTCGAGCCTCTTGCATAAGCTCGCCAAAGGTCTTTCCTCATATATCCTGCGAACGGGATCTGGTCGGACGGACAGCCGCGATGTATACGGGGTTACGAGGAGGGCTCCAATGACTATGTCTTTGGTGAGGGGAAGCAACTACAGCGGCGTCTGCCGGTGTAGCGCCATCCCAACGCTGGTGCGGGAGGTGGGTGTTGGCTTGTCCCTTTGAACTCAGAATCCTAAGGTAGGGTAACTATAGGTCTTTATTCACTAAGGGAAGGCTGAGCCTTCCGGTATGCCTAACAAGAACGTGTTGCTTAACCATTTTCCGTAAAAATGTCCCGTTACCTAGTGACCACTTTCGCTATTCTCGTCTTTAGTACTCAGTAACTTTATGCAACGTTGACCGACTTCGGGAAACCACTTGCATAAGCTTGCCAAAGGTCTTCCCTCATATATCCTGCGAACGGGATCCGGTCGGACGGACGGCCGCGATGTATACGGGGTTATGAGGAGGCTTCCAATGACCATGTCTTTGGTGAGGGGACGGAACTACCACGGCGTCCACCGGTGTAGCGCCGTCCTAACGCTAGTGCGGGAGGGGGGTGTTGGCTTGTCTTTTTGAACTCAGAATCCTAAGGTAGGGTAACTATAGGTCTTTATTCACTAAAGGAAGGCTAAGCCTTCCGGTATGCCTAACATACTAGTAGCAATGGTCCAGCTATTCGTCATGTATTTGATTCCGATGAGCGAGTCAATATTCCAATTCCCGCTGTTACCGATGACTACAATCAGTTTAAACTGGGCGTGGATCTAGCAGACCAGTATCGCAGCTACTATTTCATGCAATTAAAATGCCTCCGCAACTAGCCTCCTATCTTCTATTGGCTTCTAGATACTACGGTCATTAATTACTATCTATTGACATCCCGCCTACCTACCTCTACACCTCCCTCCTCATCAACCTTCTCACCTGCTACATCCTCTACCTTGCCCCTTGGCCTGCCCTATCAGCTTCGGTCATCCCGGGTATTTCGTCAAGCTCTCGCTGAATCAATTTTAGAGATATAGGGGCAGAAGCAGCAACGATTCCGGAAGTCATACTATTCAAGGAAAACTTCCTCTCCTTGGTATAGTAAACCTCAACACCGCATATCCCTTCCGTCCCCTCATGGCCTAAAGGAACACCATCAGCTCTCCAAGATCAGGGATGCCGATTCTAGACTGGAGTGAACTCAGTGTCGATTTACTCTACGGGAATGAGGCAAAAAGGCAACTGTGCACTGAGAACTATTTATGGCTGCTTGGGCCCTGGATGTGGCTTCTCGCTTTGTGAAAACTGTTTTACTATTAGGCATAAAAACATTTTTAGTCAGTGGGACTTGGAGTAAGGAGTCTTTGGTTTCTCTATCATGTACACTGGTTGAATCTATTTCTTACTTGCTTGCTTCCTTTATTGCGACCGTAGTCATTTGATATCACTCGCACTATTCATAAGCGCCAAGGGCCCCTTTTTGGTCTAGTGCCATGTGGTGCGAATTTTACTGTTTCACACCGCCCAAGGGATAGTACCTGACAGGAGAAACGTTTCCCGGACATTAGTAGGAGGTCTTGGTTTTGCAGCTCTTCATGTTGCAGCGCCGTTCGGATGCTTCGTGGTGAGTCAGCTCCGGATACTAGGGCCCTGCATCATATTCTGGGTTCTGTGCACCTGGTATGACATGGCATGTGCTTGTTAAGTATGAAACATTTCATTGTTGCTATTGCAGATCTTTGGGTATTTGCCTAGGAGGTGCTGTAAGAAATTGTTCTCTGGCACTCATAAACTAGGGAATCAATGCTCGAGTAAATTATGGCCTTCAGAATCCGCAGTCGCCTATTCTCCCCACACCAAAGGGAGAGATTCAACATTCTTCAAAAAAATCAAAAGATTAGAAGAACGGTTATTTGATAGGATCCCCCTGCGTAGCATCAAATTAAACAGAATGCCCTTGCAAAAAAAAGCCTGATATGATAGAATACCCCCGCTACATGTATTTCTCCATTAGTGTATACCCCCTCAAGTTATAAGTCTAGCGAACAGTGATAATGCATGAGAGCTAGGTATAATAGTAGGGTCTGCACCCTCTTTTCCCCTCTTATATGATATCTCGGGCTATAGGGGTATCCCGTTAAACTTATTTTCGCAAGGGCATTCTGTTAGATTCGGTGTTAGGCAGGGTTGGTTATCCTGTCAAATAACCGTTAAAAGAAACACTTGTTTCATTTTCGCTTGAGGTTAAGGACAACTATGTTATGACAATATTATTATCATAATACCTATTAAATATTTAATGCACCGCCAGTGCAGGAATAGACACATCCTTAAAAAGAGGGAAATTATAAACATTAATCGGAACTAGAGTTTTGGTTGGGGTAGCCCCGGCTTTGGCTGCGTTCCAACCTTCACAACAGAGATAGGGTCTTGCGATGACACCCCGTATGCTACGGAAACCACGGGGTTGGGTGCTGGGAAGCAGTTTATTCCAATTGAGTTCACGAGGAAGATCTTTGGTGTCGTTACGGCCTAACTTACAGCCCAAGCACAACCCCCCACACCGGTGGCACCCCGGCCCCCCACTGGTGCCCTCCATAGCCTTCCAAACAATCTCTCTCATTATCCTCCTGATAGCTGGCCCTTCCTCGAGCCACTCCGTTGCCCGATCAAGGCTAGCGCCTCCGTGACGCCGGATACATTCTACAAGATCTCATGGGCCAGAAGAGGCTGAGGGAGAGCACAAAGATATCAACAGTATAGCTGAGCTGGAGAGGAAGGATGTCGGTTGAGATAGCTGCCTTCACATGTTTTTTTGGGATCGGAAGTGGGATTCGGATACAGGGAGGATTCAGTTGGTTGCCTAATTGCAGATTATGAAGGTGTGTATCCCGAGAACTAGAGAGGGAGGTTCGTAGCTGGGGGGGTGGAGAACATAGGAATGGGTTGGTATCGCTAGAGTCACTGTATATGTGCCGATTATTTTCTGAGATGCTGGCTTCTCGCCAGAGCAATCTGGTTGGATCAATGGTCTCAACAGTGCTTCTGGATGCTCTTCCTGCGCACACTCTTGCCGCACTTCAAACGCCACTTACTCCAGATGGCGGTACATGTTCTCAACCCTTATGACAGCTTCTGCGATAGAGAAAATTGGACAATGTTTTGGGGTAGTGTCTCCTAGGAGCTGTAGTGTCTCACGGGATGTTACCCTCGCCTTCAAAGTATATAGCGCAGCCGCCGCCGACTCTGCATCTGCTTCCACCCCGCACCGACGCAGCTTGGTATATCTGTTCCACCCCAGTTGCAAGTGATGCGGAGTGTATCGGGCTAACTAATATGCGACGGTGCTAGTTGACCGTTCCATGGTTATACCTAACGGAAGCATTCCCCCCCTAGATATCCGCACCAGAGGAAATTCATGTGGTGCATTTCGCTAGTGGATTGTTTCTCTTCCCGTGTTACTACAGTATATGGAAGGCGACGATTGGCTCACGCTCCTGCGTCCGGTCACTTTCCAAGGAATGGGAAAAGGACGCCATATATTTGCATCCTACAACATTATAGCCCTATCCACAGTGTATCGTCTATATCCTAAGACTAACTGCCGAGCCCCAAGAGAAATGGCTCTCTCGTTCCCAGCTAAAACATCTTTAGGTCTACGGCGCTAAGACAGAATTTGGGGGTTGAAAGTTGAGAACCCAGATTTGTTGTATGCCGTGAGAAGAGAGGGGGGGTGTAGCGCATGCTCGACTCGGTGCCATCCCTATTCCTCTTTTCTTTTTCTTTACAGACGATCCTAATTTTCTCTCTCCCCGATCACTGTACTACCGGGCCAGGGTTCTACACAAAGGGTAACTTATTATGTAAATATCATGACTCAAGTCACAAGGCATCACTCGCTCAATTTCGCATGTCGGTGGGACGGTCATGGTTGGGCGAGCTTTTCGATGAAGTGCCCAGACCGAAAATCCTTTGCCACCGAAAAAATTGGGTGTCACAACACCGGCACTGACATCTCTTCTCGACTGCGTAAGCACTCAATTGCCTCCCCCTGTAGTGGATAAAGCTTTCCTATGATCCTACCTGTGGCGCTCAGATGGATCCAGTAATGACTATCATGCCTACTGTTTGCATCTGCTCTGTGTCGTGAGCTATTTGGTGATATAGCCCACAACACCATCCAAACAAACACAAACTTCCAAAATTAAAGCCCGGTCTGCGCCCCGGGGTTAAACAAACGAGCATATAACAAGAGTGGTAATGCCATATTCGTCAAAGCATCAGATATGTCCACCTGCCCATGGCACCAGACAGTACTTCACCCAGCTTCTCCTCTTAGCGGCGAGCGGGCCGGGTCGAAAATATCAAGTGGTGGAACCCCATGACCAAGGCGGAATGCTGCAGCGTTGCGGTGAAGGAGGAAGGGGGTGGGGGTGCATGGACCAACAGCGATCTGGGAGTTACTAATCTTGTGCTACTCGTAGAAATTGTCATACCTTTGCAGAATTTTCGCTAATGCATCCTATTTAAGAACCCCCTCTGCTTATGGTGCTTTGGCAAGGGCTTTGCGTTTCTAAGGCACCTGTGAGCGAGACGGGACAAGACAAGATAACCGCAGATGCCCTTAACTTGCCCCGTACTGTACTGTACCGTGCTCTACTGAGTACTCCGCATGCCGTTCTTAGCAAAATGAGAAAAAGGCGCTCGAGTGAGCTAGCATGACCAACTACACTACTATCGGTACGTGACTGCGTCAGCCAGAAGCCAGAGACCCCACGCTACGGGACCCTTTCTGGTTACGGCGTTGCGGGGCTCAACAAATGAAGAAAAAGAGCCAATCCACTCTCAGGGTTTTCCCCTCATCGCATCCTAGGCTCTTGGTTTAGCGAAAGAGGAATTAGATAGGGTTTGGTTCCTCATTTTTGGGGAAGGTTCGGGATGATGGTGGGAGGCCCGAATCTGCCCATGGGCTCATATGTAATCCCACCTCCCCACCCCTTTTCCCGGCACTCTTCCTCTCTTTATCATTATTATTTTATTCCTTGGGATAGCTCTATGATCATCTTCTGGGTGGGCAATTGTTGAGGAGGAATATCATCATTATATTACGCTGTTCCTTCTAGTGCCTCAATAGAAGAATTTCTTCCTGCAAAGGCGGTTAAAGTTGCCCCTGGAATCGATTTTGCTCATCTATTCCTCCTGCCGGTAGCTTAATTGCAGAATATTAATAAGTCCACATGTTTCACAACCATAACCAGCCCGCGTCCTTGGAGTCGGTACCTGAGCAACCACAACCACAACATCACCTCACTGTCAGCCAATCGCCGACGGATCTTCCAGTCCTTTCACGGACAACGTCACACCTTAACGATGATCCAGTATCTTTGACCTCTAATCCCAATGGCAGCAATGACACCACCAATCCGCTCGCCGCAACCCTTAGCCGTGTAGCAACGACATATCCCGAGGGTGGAAGTAAGGCATGGTCGGTGGTGTTAGGTTCTTTCTGTGGGATGGTCGCTGCCTTCGGCACTATGAATACCATTGGCACGTTTCAGGCGCACCTTGCCGAGCATCAATTGAGAGAGTATGAGGAAGGGCAGGTTGGATGGATTTTCGGAGTGTATGCCTTCATCAGCTTTTTTGGTGGGATCCAGATTGGGCCGATATTCGATTGTTATGGACCGAAATGGCTTTTGGTTAGCGGGACGGTGTCCCTGGTGGCCAGTTTGATGCTTTTGAGTGTTTCACAGTGTGAGGCTCTTTGCTTTGGTGGTCTCGGGATTGAGTTGGATGGCTCTGACGGATTTTGGTTGCAGCCTATTGGCAATTTATGCTGTCTTTTGGTGTGAGTATCATATATCAATCTCCTTGCATGTGTGTATCCACCGTCGTATCTTGTGCGTGAAGAGCTAATGGCTTACAGGTACTAGGAGGCATGGGCACATCTTTGGTCGTCACGCCCGCCGTCGCCTCCATCGGCCATTGGTTCCTCGAAAAACGCGGGTACGCCACCGGTGTCGCTACAACCGGTGGCTCAGTTGGCGGGATTGTATTCCCGCTGATAATCCAATCCGCGACACCCAAAGTCGGTTTCAGCTGGGCCGTGAGAATTGTAGGCTTTGTCATTCTGTTGCTAATGGTACTAGCGAACTGGCTCATCCGCGCGCGACTCTCGGATGTCAATGCCGCACCTTCATCACCCACGTCCCAGTTCTCGACCATCGCCTCGTCTTCCATCGCCACGGCCGCACCGCCGATAGAGAAGAATTGGAAGAACACGCCCAAGAGGGAGGGCTTCGACGCATCCATCGACCTAACGGCATTCAAAGACCCTCGATTCACACTTACAACCCTAGGGGTGTTCATGATCGAGTGGGGTGTCTTCGTCCCCCTGACCTACATCATCTCCTACTCCCTCTTGTACCTCCACCTCCCTCGCGCCTTCTCCTACCAACTCCTGGCAATCCTAAACGTCGGCTCGGTATTTGGCCGCTGGCTCCCCGGCCTCGTAGCGGACAAAATTGGGCGGTTCAATACGATGATCATTACTGTTGCGTTCTGCTTAGTAACGACATTAGCGCTATGGCTGCCGTCGGCGTACATGCACGATGGGAATGTCGGTGGGGCCAAAGCTCTCATGGTCGTATTCGCCTTGATGTATGGGTTCGGAAGCGGAAGTGGAATCAGTCTTACACCGGTTTGTGTGGGGCAGATTTGTGAGACAAATGAGTATGGGAGGAGGTACGGGACTTGCTACTTTTTTGTCAGCTTTGGGTTTGTTCCTTCCTGTACTCGTATTCTTAAGTTGATAGTGTGTGGCTGATGATATTTGGTAACGGCCATAGGACACTCACGGGCATTCCGCTCGCTGGGCAAATCATCCACTCGATGAACGGGCAGTTTACGGGATTGATCTTATTCACCGCTGCGTCTTATATTGCCGCTGCCGTGTTCTTTGTTTCTGCCAGAGTTGCTGGCGCCGGCACGGGGCTCAGGACTATTTATTAGGTGTTCTTCGTTAATCTTTTACATTTCATTGTGTAAAAGTTTCCTTGTAAGTGCATATTTGCACGCAGTCATAGCTTAGAAGGCGTTTTGGATGACATAACTTATGTTTGATGTGCATGTTTGGTCTACTGCACGAGGCTGACAGATGCCCAAGGCGGTAAAGGTTGATATGGGTTAGACTCAAGCTTGTTTGGCGCGCCCGGGTTAGACTAGGGTTTGGGCTTTGCGTCCGGACCCAAGAAACAAAGTCCAAAAACTTTAAAGTCTAGACTTTGGACCTTGGGCCTACAAAGCACGCCCAGATTTAGATGTAAACTTTTTCGTTAATCTTTCATAATTTGTGCATCAGACAAAAATGCGTAAGGAGAAGGCGAAGGAGAAGGAAAAGTACTCTGATTGTATCATAGGTTTATGAAAAGCTTTTTTCAAGGTTAAGCCCTGGTTTGACCTTGAAAGTCCAGATTAAGAATTCTACCCCAGGCTAGTCTCCGTCCGAGCCAACCAGGCATTGCCGAACACAAAGTCCAGACTCGGACCAAATCCGGATATTAGGTCCGAATATGGGGCGCCAAAGGGGCCTTAATTTCTGTTGTACAAGTATATGATGACAGGGGTTTTGTCAGTGGTTATTCCGAGAGGAAGTGCAGAGAGAGAAAAATCACGACGCCACGAGCTCAGTACGTTGTTGCACGATTGCACCAGTTATGGGTCCAAGACTAAAGGCTTTGCCAAACCCCGCTAGTAGAAAGGAAGGAGCGAATAGAGAGAACAAGAAACCTGAGGCCAGATGCAACCGTTCCCCCCATTAACCTGTACAAAAACTCACATCCTACCCATAGCACAGATGATCGCCACCCCCGAGATACTCGAGGCGATACGGCACCCCTCAAGAACTGATAAAAATGAGGGAATGCCTGATCCTGACAACCATTCGCCCAAGTGCTCATACTCTAGATGCACAGTACTATACTTCTATCCTAGAGTCAGAGTTCCCGGTACTACTAGATCACCATGCTTTTCTCATCAAAGAATGTCCCAGGGTCACGCTCTAAAAGTCCTTCCCTGGTAGCACGGCCGATCTGGTGTCTGGGGTATTTTCAGCATTCCGCTGCTCCGGACGCTGTAGAGGATGGAATCGATCTATCCAGGATTTGCTGAACGAAAATTGGAAATAGGTACTCATACTTGCAGACATCCCAAATCTCTTGGAGCTAAACTATGGCTGCAAGCAAGTATGATACCACGGCGGCAATAAATTTTATATGTGAAACGTAGACTATCGGTAGCTCTGGTAGGCTATGGACTGAGCAGCCGGTGGCTCTCGCACGATTGATAAATAAAGTCAACGAAATAGGGAGTGTTGAACCAAAACCTTATTGAAAGAGATGAGCAGTGACCGCTAAATTAAAGGTCTCGATAGAGCCATAAAAGTGATAAAAGGAAGCCTGGAGGCCCCCTGCACTTCATCAATATCAAGTCTTGGGCTCTCACGTCTTGCAGCCTGAAATCCCCAAAGTAGCGGTACTGTACGGCAAAGAACCAAGGGGAAAGAATCCTGTTTTCCAGCTAGGACTATCCCAACTCTCTCTCTCTCTCTCTCTTTTTTTTTTTTTTTTGCAATATATCATAGTCATCCATATCTTATATCATTTGCCAACATTCTGTGGCCAAGATTTTTTGGAATTACTTGAGTAGTTTGGAGGAAGCCTCCGTTTGTTGCACTTTCTTTATAACAATCTTTTGTAGTCAGAGTCGGGTCGTTGGTATACAAAATACATGGAGGTATAATAATGCTCGGTCTAACTGCTATCGTCCTAGATCGGCAGGAAGAAGTGGACATCGAAACCTGTCTCCTCGTACCTCGTCACTTTACGAAAGTTTCATTGCATGAAAAATCATCATGCCTTCATCAGGGCGTCCAGCGTAAGTTTAACTCCTCCCGCAACAAAATTCCGTGGTGATCTCCTGGAGTAATCCAGCGCACAGGACTTCCTAAGCATGGTAGTAAATGTGTGAAACAAGACTGGACGCATGATGTGAGAGAAGACTTTGCCCTGCCTATCAGACTTGGCCCAGAGGTCCATTATTATTTTCACCCAGGCACTACAAGTGCTCTACCTACCTACCTGCCCCCCCCCCCCCCGCCGCAACCTAGAATAGAAGCGGAAGCTAAACATGCCCGGAAAAGAAAAAGAAAAAGAAAATAGTAGCAAGCGCCGAAAGCATTACATAGTGGCCTTTAAGCTCACTTTTTTAGGTCTATAGGTAATGCATTTTAAACTTGTGGAGTTGAACAGTTGCCCGAGTAATATCATACTCGTGTATTTATTGATTTTATGAACGACGCTACATATCATACCCCCCCAAAAGTGCGGTACCCGTAAAGAAACTCGAATTGCCCAAACTCTTCGTGAACAAATCAAAAAATTTCCTACACGACGATACTCGCGGCTGTGTTATGCAATTTGCAGCATGATTTCTTTTTTTTTCTTTTTTTCCTTCTTCTATCTTTAATTCCCCGAATATGGGGTTTTTATTCTGAGGTCTTATAGTGCATCTCGTACTATTCTAGAGAGTGGTAGTAGAGGATGTCTCCGGGATAGCCTAGGAAGGAAGTCGATTGTAGTACTCTTATGTTCCACTATCAACGGACAGGTTATTCACACATTCTGTTACAGGAAGGGCGGGGTATGAAATCAAGGAGTAGTTACGGTCTGGTGTCAGCGAGCCACTAACGTTCTCCGTGGTTGGGCAGATAGCTTAGACTCCTCTAGTAGATTTCCATACCGTATAATAGCGGGAACACTAGCAGCGAGTAGCCCACAGCTCGCCTCGAGTGATTTTCTATGATGGTTTGTGACAGCAACCAATGCCTCTGAGTATCATAACACTGAAAAGAAAGGAAAAGAGAATATAGCCAAAAACCATAACAACCATACCGGCCGTGGTCCCATTTAGAACATAGATTCTCTCTCTCCTCAAGGACCCAGCACCATACGCATCAATTCATCCACACACATTTAGCTACTCCGACGAGATAGATGAAGTCTCGTTCCAAAGTAAGTAGCACCGAATCGCAGCTCCACCCCACGTCGTTCCCTCGCATGGCTAAACACAACCCTCGAGGTCACCTCATTTCAGAGGCCGCCCAAGTAAACAACTAAGACCAACCATGGCCCTGGAGGGGATAGGAGCTTTTTTTTTATAACAAACTTTTATTCTCTTTGGGCTTTCTCTGGCACTAATAGCTCGTCTGCCCATATGCCTACAGCCCAAATATCAAAAACGGGCCTTGCCAAAAACTTTCATCCCAATCCCCAAAAACCCCTAACTTAATCCTTAACCCTCTTCCTTATCCTATTACCACTCATCTCCCTTAAAATCAATTTCCCTTCCAATTCCCTCTCCACCACCCTACTCCTTTCTACCCTTTCTCCCACATTCATTTTGTTTCAACTCCGCTAGTAGTATATCACTTGCCATGGGTGATATCTCACTAGCTCGATTTACTACCTCCTGTTTCCTCTTCCTTGACTTCTCCACATACCTCCTCTTCCTTGCCTTCCTCATTTCCACCTCCCTTCTTCTCCTCTCTTCACTCAGCCCTCCTAACCAACCACCCAATTCCTCTCTCACCGGGACCCACATCCTACCCTCCTTCTCTTCCTTCTTACTCCACCTACCCCCTACCCACTCCCTATTCTTCCACCCCGTCCTTTCCCCAAAATCCACCACCCTCTTCACCCGCCAAGTATGAGGTGTTCTTCCGCCCGAGGTGGTGTGCTAGGCTCTTCTTTTACAACTTGGGCTAGAGCGGCCCTTCCCTTTCGGGCACCTGAGAGGTAAACGGGGTTTCTGCGAAACGACGCTCCCCGAGATCCCATGACCCTTCGCGCCCTGTCCGCTACCCTCCCTCTTACGCATGGACTAATACACAGGGAAGCCCCACCTGGGTGTTAGCCCGTCTGCATACCATCGTCCCGAGACAGTAATGCCTGCCAAAGGTACGTTGCACACGCTCCCCGAGATCCCTTGACCCTTCGCGTTCCGCAACGGCCCAAATGCGTTTCTACTTGTCTGCACCTTAAGCCCCATCCCGGATGAACCGAGTAACGCCTTACGTACGCACCCTCGCCCGAAGGTCTCAGAGCTGAGCGACGCTCCCCAGGCAATCTTAGTACAATCCTGAGGGTCTACTCCACGTACGGCATGTCGAAAAGGGACCGACCACAGCATCCGATCTCTCCAGCCCCTTTGTACACATAGATCAAAGACCTGGTGCAATATACGAAGGACCACGGCTCATGGGATTTTACCCCACTTCCCGTCCCCTTAGGACCAGTGCTGCACCACTTGATCCATAGGCTGCATGGTCTTGCAAGCTCGAGCCAACTGCTACTACCGCTTACTAACGAAACTGCCCGGCACCGCCAACGCCAATCCGCCCAGCCGAGAGGTAACCTATCATGGCGCTAGCACGGATACACAGCTCAGCGGTGCTAACACACCACCGAGGGGCCGCCTTCCACAGCGGTAGCGTCTATGTCGGTTCGTTTTCAGGAGACCTACGAGGTTTTCTTCCTCTCTTGGTTAATCCGGGATCGCCCTAGTAAACCCTCCCCGTAGGCTTTGGCTTCTCCTGGGGATAGGAGCTTCTTGTTCAACCTATGTACATATGAGGTTGGGGTCGTAGGGTTAGAGTAAGCGGTGGGGGCAGGGGGGGGGGTCTGAGTGCTCTGGGGTTGGCTGTAGGGAGCTTAGGATCTCTGAGGTTGGGAGGCTGCTTTGGGGTTAGGTGTTGTTTCTACGGTTGGTTCTTGGGAATTGATGGCTCGGCTTGGGGTACCGGTAATGGAGTACCGGTAAAACCCTTATTAAACTTTTATGGGATATCGGTTGGGCGCTTTGCCATACTCGGGGGAAAGGAGTTACGATGCTTTATGCCTTGGTTGTTCTGGGCTGTATATATTTCCAGGATTTCCCCTCATTTCCACTAGAAGCCTGTAGGCCGACTACCATATCATATCATAACTGGTCCAGTCATACGATACCTCGGTATCTACCGAAACCCTACACCCCAAGCCCTACTAAACTATTCACATATATGGTGAGACGAACTGGGGGGTATGGATGGCCCGAGACGAACTGGGGGGTATGGATGGCCCGAGACGAACTGTCATTGGTGTTAGGCGGAGATATGCTCTCAGAACACCCATACCCCTGTCAATCCTACCACCCTATTCAAGCACCACCTATCCTCGAGAACCCACCCCATCCTCCGTATCAACCTTCAAGGCGACCGCAACGCAAATGGACCCAGCCCACAACCATCACAGCCCTCGCAAGCGACGACGAATCGCATCGCCAACGTCATCGCGGCGATCGAAGGCGGAAGAAGCTGAGGTTACAGCATGCGTGATATGCCAAGAAGCAATCTCCGAGAAGGCCGTTGCGGGCCCGTGCGGGCATGAGTACGATTACATCTGTATACTCACGTGGACGGGGGTTAAGCCCTTGTGCCCGCTGTGTAAGGTTGCGATCGAGTGGTTAGAGGTTGGGGGTGTCAAGGTGAGTTTCTATGATCCATGATTTTCGAGGAGGAAAATGTGGGACTAACTCGGACCCAGCATAACCTCCCCGGGAAACCAGCGCCCCCGAAACCCACCTACTCCTCCTCCTCCTCCTCCTCCTCCTCCTCCTCTTCAACTACAATAGGCACCCATGGGCGCCCTTACCGCCCCCGCCGTCCCCGCTCCCCACTCCCCCCCTCCTCAACCCTCACTAGACGCTACATCTACACGCACGCTCTGCGCTCCAGTCATGTCGGCGCCAACCGGCTCAGCAACCATACAAACTTCACACCGGCAACCTTCCTCGCCTCCACGCACCTACAATCTCGCGCGCGCGCCTTCATCCGCCGCGAGCTCTCTATATTCACCTTCCTGGCGGACAACGCTGAGTTCGTGCTCGAGTATGCCATCGCCATACTCAAGAGCGTGGACCTCAAGAGTGCGAGCGGCGCCGCCGAGGACATGTTAGCCGAATTCTTGGGCAGGAGGAATGCCGGCGTTTTTGTGCATGAGGTTAATGCCTTTCTCAGGAGCCCGTATGAGAGGGTTGAGGACTTTGATCGATGGGCGCAATATCCGAGTGTCGAAAAGGGGGCTAGAAGTATTACAGAGTGGCAGAGGGAGGGAGGTAGTAGAGATGCTGAGAACAGGGAGAGGGGGAGGGAGAGGGGGGGCAGACGGGATAGGGGTTGAGCGGTGGGGGTATGAGTTTTAGCAGATAGGTATGGGCCGGTGGCATAATCTCGTTTTATATTTCGCCTGTTTTACTGTATATCGTTTGATTAGTTGGTTGTATCATAGCATGGCATTCGGGCAGGGAGTTTCTGTTTTTTTTTTTGTTTTTAAAGGAAAGTGCTTCCTATCATTACATACCGGTACCCACAAGCGCAATTTATATAATACATTATATAGGTATGATTGCAAATATTAATCAAACATCACCAGGTCACTCTCCCCCTCCCCCTCGCCCGCAAATAGATTTCTAGAAGTGCGATAAACCTTCCCTCTAAACAAAAAAAAAAAAACCTCTCTATCTAACCCCCCCCCCCCCGGAATCCCATCCCCTCCCATTTACCTAACCCCGCCACCCACCCCGCAAACTGAACAATATAATCTACCGTACTCAAAAACTTTTGAAATCCCTTCCTCCTCTCTCAAACACAAGCGAAAAGGGGAGAAGGGAAAAAAACATCACAAAAAAGTAAATTAATCAATGTCATCCTCCGAAGTCTCCACCGCACTAGCTTTCTCCTTCCTATAGCTATAAAAGTCCACCTCTCCATTAGGCAACAGCACACCAGTGCGATCATAAACCGTCCTAGCGCGCAAGTATCTATCCATTTCCCAATATCCAGTAGCAAGCTTCTTAGCGGTAGCACTGCGCTCCGCCGCGGCGCTCTCTCCCGTTTCGCCGCTGGCAATCCATGCGCGCGTCGCGGCCTCGTATTTGCGGATCTGCTCCTCGCGCGTGGACCGAAGCATGTTTCTGCGTGCCTCGTCTTCAAGCGGGGCATTCTCGTCTGGGATTGGCTCTACATATGTGTAGGTCCAGTCTTCACTACCGCCGAGTTCTTTAGGGATGTTTTCTTTCGGGATGAAGGCTTCCATGTCTTCGGTTGTCTTGGTAAAGTGGATTTTAGACGCGACGACGGGATCAAGCCAGCCTTTGATTACGGTCTGTTGGGTTGAGACGTTAGCATCGTGGAGCTGGAGTCAAGAAGAAGAAGAAGGATCCGAGGAAGTGCGATTACCCAGATGCTTGAGAATAGCCATGGGGCTTTGTGGACAAGGCAGATTCCAAGACTCTCGGGGTAGTGGGCTTCGAAGCATTTGATTAGGTATTTTACAGGGGCGTAATCCTGTGGAAGTTATTTCTAGTACCTCTCATAGGGCTAGGAGTTCTTACCATGTTTGCCATAGAAAATCCAGTCATATCAAAGACGACCGCCTGTGAAAGTTAGCCCGATATTTTGTACAACCCAAGAAAACATTGCTTACAGCAGTGTCAACCGGGGGCTGTAACATCAACCTAGCCGTCTCCATGATGTAGACTGTGTACCGCTCAAGACTCTCCTCACTCTGTTCACCTTGCTTGTGCAGTCTCACTCGGACAAAGCAGATAGGGCGGCCTTCTTTATCCAATCCATGGAGATAGCTCTTTCCCATACGCAATTGCATCATAAAGTCATTGTCCTTCTCCGCTGCTGCTCCACCTTCGCCCTTCCCGACAACGGCTTGTACCTGGTAAAAGAATCTCGTCAACACGCCGCTCATGCAAAGAGCCGAGAGAAAACATACATTCATTTCCTTGGACCTCCAATTCATGGTAGCAACCATCATTACCAGCGCCTTATCCACGTCCCACTTTCTCGCCCTCAGAAACCTCAGCAATAGTGCGTCAGGATTGTCACATTTCACCATGCTCCAGAACGCATCTCGCAATTGGGCCGGGGTCTGCGAAGCTAGCGCAGCCCTGAACTCCCTAGTTTGACCATACTTGTCATCCGAGGGATCAAACACAATGTCAACACTCGCACCCGTCGCTACTACCGCCTCCTTCTTCGGAGGTCCAGTTTTCTCCTTTCGGCTAAGAAGTCTCCCTAGAGTTCCCTTCTTCCTCTTGTCCGGTGAGGTGGGCGACGTCACAGAGTCGCCGTTCTCCTCCTCCGTAACAGGGGAAAGGGACTCAGAATCTTCTGGTGCGCTCGTGCCAAACACCTTTAGTGCTGCGTTCCAGAATTCTTTTAGTTTGGCTTCTTCCTCTTTCGTCAGTGTCTCTGGACGCCCGGGAGCAATTGATCTGGAGGCGGACATTGTGGGCGTCAAAAAGATGGTTTGGGAGGGGGTCCTTTGAGAGCGGAAGGAATGCAAGAGTGAAAAGTCGGGATCCGAGAGTTTCGTGACGGCGTACGCTGATATTAGAAGTGCTACTGGTAGCAGGTAATATGTTGAACGGGAATAGCGAGGGAATCTAGATATAGGTGGTGAGGGTGATGAGGAGTAAGAGGAAGAACAAGGGGAGAAAGAGGAGGAGAAGCTGCGGAATGTTCTTGGTTGGTGTGGACGTGAGTGGATATAGGAAGTTGTGCCTGTGCTGCGCAGCAATGTATGAGGAAGAACCTTGGACATTACCCCTCCCTTCTTCTGAGAAAACCCCCCCCCTTCTGTGTATCCTAGCGAAAATGAGGGAAGGCTTTGATTTGCTGAGTGAAAAGGGTAATATATATTTTGAACTTGAAGGATTTTTTTTCGAATTTCCTTTATTTTTTATACTTTTTTATATAATAATATATTTCCCTTTCTCTCCTCTCTTGTTTCTACCGGTATGGTATACCGGTAAGTGAGAAAGAAAAGAAATTTCTTTTTTGAGTCAGAATAATAACAGCCTGGAGTTGCTGATCCCGTACTCGAGTACCTTATTGGGGGTTGGATGGTGACGAATACGATGTCACGTAAAAGACCAGGGAATAAGAAGCTCAGCCACTGAGAAACTTTCGGTAGGGCGGCAGGATGAGAAGAGTAAGATGAACGGATATCTGTGTGACAACCAACGGTAACCCGTAATTGTTATCCTTAGACGGTGGTCGAAAGAGGGCTGAGTTGAGTTGGAAAGTGGGTAGTGCACAACCACAAGTAAATGAGTGATGACAAAAGAGAAGCTCGTACCGGTACTCGAATGGTAACGCCGAGAGCTCTGGAAGGGAAGGAAATTATTTCGGCTGCGGGAAACCCCGGCCACCCGCATCACGTCACCCGGGGTTAAACAGGGCATCGCATCCGGATTCGTGACATTGATGTCACGAGAGACGGGCACTTGTGACCCAGAGCCTCATACAGATACTATACGACACAGCTAACAATGTCAGCCATCTGCCCATCCGTCACACATAACTTATCATACGCACCAGGCCATAAACAAACCCCCGCCCCCTCCTCCACTATCACTACCGCCAGTATGGCAGAAACAGCTACCACTCCCTCATCGTCAAATCGTCAGAATAACAAATCTGGATCTCGACCTCCCTCTCGTCCACATACTCCACTACGCCGCTCCTCGCGCGGCTCCCTTGTTAGTAAAACCGTTGACGATGCTTTCCCGCTCAACGCACTTGAACCTGCATTTGCAGAGCTCTCGGATGCTGTGACTACCCTAGAAGTTAATATGGCGGATATGCAAATTATGCATGACAGTTTATCCAGGTTTAGTGAGAGCTTCGCCAGTTTTCTCTACGGATTGAACATGAATGCTTTCTGCGTGGATTTTACCGAAGTTTGTCTCTCTTCAAATCTTTCAACGGTATTAGGTTAACGGATTGTCCCATAGGCGCCGATTCAGGAGTCGTTTAAGAGAGCCGAGGATCATGAAGCTACGTTAGGTTTGTTAAACTTCCATTTGGTGGCCCAAGGTGCCTGTTCTCACCTCCCTCAGGTCGATCGGTGGGTGGTGGTTCACAGCACGGTGGTTGGAGAACTGATTATGACACTGAAACTACATTCTTGTGCGCTTTCCCACCTACTGATATTCCCTTGCGATTGGAGGTCTGACCTCTTATCGCAGAACAAACGACCAATCTTTCGTCCACGAACCTGCTCCACCAAGGGTCCCAACACCTACGAAGACCCCTGCCCGTCGTGGGGCACCGAGAGGCAGCACCCGAGGAGCGCGGGGAGCGCGGGGCAGTGGGATCGCTAGGGGAGGGAGAGTTCCCAGATACAAGTGATGCATGGGAGATAGCAAGGGCTAGCTTTCTAATTGTAGCATAGCTTGGTGGTGGCGGCACTATAAAGCTTAATTAAAGTTATGTTTTTGACAAGGCAATACGTTCACGTAGTGCTATTGTAAAAAAGCTATTTTGGTTACATACCACCGCAGGCTACACAATTTGTAATACCGGTAAATAAAAATCCCAATTCCCGACCACCGAGACGCGGGGGTGGGGCAACCAAACACCAGTCCAACCATCAAACAAATCAATCTTCTAACAGTAAAACATCACCACAGCTACCAAACCTCCACAGAAATGTCCGCCGCAGCTTGTATCTTTTGCAAAATCATCCGGGGTGAAATCCCCTCCTTCAAGGTTTTTCCTCCCCATCCCCCCCCCCCCCATTCCGCCCGTTCCGTCCCAATTTCCCAACCCACCTCTTTCCCCCTCCGCATCCCAATTCAAAAATAAAATAAAATAAATCCTACATAGCACTGACAAACACGCCCCATAGCTCCTTGAGACTGACAAAATCTTTGCGTTCCTCGACATCAATCCTCTCTCCCGTGGACACGCCGTAACTTCTCCTCCTCCGCCCCCCCACCTCCCCCCACAGGCAAGTAGGCAAATAGCTAACCCACACTCAGCTCGTAATCCCCAAAACCCACGGCGAAAAACTCCACGATGTGCCTGACGCAGAACTCAGCGAACTCCTCCCCGCCGCAAAGAAGCTCGCGATAGCGGTCGGTGCAGTGGAGTACAACATTTTGCAAAACAACGGGCGTGGGGCGCATCAGATTGTTAAACATGTTCATGTTCATATGGTGGGTCTCCTTATTTATTTATTTATTAAGTCGTACTCGGTGGAAGAGGTTTGGAGGGCTAATCACCTGGTGGGGTTGGATAGATTCCGAAGCCGAATGCAAAGGAGGGGTTGGGGATTGAGTGGCCGGAGCAGGCCACCGATATGGATAAGTTGAAGGTGCTGTTTGAGGAATTGAAGGCGAAGATTTAGAGGGGGCGAGGGGCTAGGAGCGAAGCATTGCTTTTTTTCAATGAGTGGGATATGATCGTGCGATTCAATTGGTATCTGTGACAGTAACAGAAAGTGCCTGGCTTGATATAAAGAAAACGGTGTGAAGACAGCTCCAAGCCCCCAATTTCTTTCTCTTCCCCATCCCCCCTTCCTTCCCTTTAGGCGTCTCGCCAAATTGGACCTCGCGGGTTTGCTCTATCCTACCTCGGTCCATTCACCTCCCTCAAACCGTTCTCACTCGCTCACTCGCTCGTTCGCTCCCTATCACGCAATCGTTCGCAACGAAAAAAAAGAGTAAAGTGAGCAATCGAACCTGACCGAAAGAACAGTAATCGGAAAAAGGAAAGAGGCGAGAGCAGCGCAAACTGCATGGTGTTAAGGGTGTATAGGGTGCGGTGTGATTTGTAGGCATGAAATGCGTGTATAGATAGGGAAGGGTATAGATAGGACGCCGAGCAGTGGGGAGCGATGCAGAGGTAAGAGAGAGCGGTGATGATGATGATGGTGATAAAGAGTGATATTCTATGCATACACTAATGTGAACGAAAAGAGAATACGTACGCTTGCTTGATCGATAAAGTGAGATGAACAAATCAGTGAAAGGAGGAAGCTTCCATACATGTTCTCGCAAACTCATCTCGAGTTGGAGAGGGAAGGGTGGTTCTTCTTCTCCTGTGTCCGTCCTGTGTGCCAATTTTTTTTCCCTAGGTCCGTCTCGTCCCGTCGTGTGCAAGGAATCAATTTCGACCTGCCAAACTCGTCTCTCTCTCTAGACAATTTCTCAAAGACCTGCATCTGTTTTTTAAAACTTCCATCCTTCCAAAGGCATATTTTCCTCAAGATCTAATAGAGGAGGAGGAGGAACAGGAGGGCCCGGAACATCGTGTATGTATCCAGCCATTTCTTAGCCTCTCCTTTCTATGTAATTTTAGTCTTCGTCGGAGTGAACAGCCCCCGATAGGCCATAACCACCCCAGCACCGGTACCACTACCCCTCTTCCCAATCCCGCCCAGACAGCCGCTCCTCGCGCTCATCCGTGCATTCCTCGTTCCCCTCAACTCCACCATCCCCCTCACGGCGCGAACCTGCGCTTCCAACAGCACAGGCTCACCACTGCTCACTCGCCCAGCGCCCTTCAATCCCTCTCGTAGACCCACCAATTCCCCCCGCAACGCAATATACTCCATCCTGATCCTCTCGACATACCCGCGCGCCTTCTCTTCATACGTGCCCACCAGCGCGAGCAACTCCTTACTCTCGCTGTAGTCCAGCCCACGAGCGCGCGTCCACAGGGTAGTCTGAGCGCGCTCGATCGCGGTGAATTCCCGGACTATGGAGGTGTATATTGGGGCGTGCTGGTGGGAGAGCGTCTTCAGGGAGCGTAGGATTGTGCTGGTCTCGTGGGTGAGGGCTGAGAGTGTGCTGTTGATGTGCCGCGTTAGTATTTCGTGGGAGGATGAGAGGTGTTGCGTCTGTGAGGGCGGGAGGTGATGATGGTAGGGAGTTTTCTTTTGCAGGAGAGATTTATAGAACGGGGGAGGTGGGGGGAGGTGGTGGTTGAGGTGCTGGAGGGTTTGGGCGTTGGCGGAGTCGAGTCTGGGCTTGTTAGTCTTGATAGGAAGGGGGAATGGGGTGGGAAGCAGCATACTGAATGAGCAATCGACTGACGGTGCTTTCGAAGGCTTGGAGCAAGCCTGCCACATCTCCCGCTTGGGTCGCGAATTTGAAGAGGAGGCCTGAGAGGGTGTGCTTGCAGTCTAGGTCGCTGTGTTTGACCACAGTGCCCAGATCACTGACTGCTATCTCACTCTGTTTTAACAATCCTGCGAGAGCAGGGGCTGCAGGAACGTTTGATAGGCTCTTCTCCAGCGCTGTCTGGATCGAGAGAAGTCCCGGGAAGTCTACGGTCGCATACTGAGAAGCATTATACCCCTCGTAAGCATACCTCGCCTGCGCCAAAGATGTTCTCGTCGTTATTTCTGCCATTGGGAATCTATTCTGCAGCATGACCAAGCTCAGACATCCGAAAAGGAGCATTCCGAAAGAGTAGCCCTTTCGATGACTCCGGAGGTACTTCAAGTAACTTCCAAAGGTCGCTTTCGATCCATGCATGCTCCCAAAGACAGAGCTTCCACTAACCCCCGAAGATGAAGAGGAGGAAGCCATGGGGATAGCTTCAGACTGTCGAACAGAGGTTTTGGGCTCATCTAAAACTCAATACTTTTAGCCTTACTCGAAGCACGGGTGATATTCGAACGAGCCTACCAAAATCCCATTTCGTCTGGAAGAGACTATCGAAGCTGGGGATGCCACTGGTCTCCCTACCCAACCCCGGCTTCCTAAAACCTCCCAACTCCTCTCCCCCCGGCTGCGCCGGAGCTGGCACGAGTGCCTGAGCCCCGCCCTCAGAGCGCTCACTAATCGGCGACGCAACCGTCGATGTCCCTTCCCCCTCATACTCCTCCTCCTCCTCCTCCTCCTCCTCGCCCTCACTCATCCCAACAACCATCCCAGCTGCAACTACCGTCCTCCCCGAACCCCCGGCCTCCCGATTTCCACTCCAATGCACCCTCCTGTCCCTCTCCATCGCCTGTTCCCCCCCGCCATACGACTGCAAGAACTGCGCGGTAATCGGGAACGGTAGGTCCGCGTTCGGGTTGAAGTCCCGGGCGTTCCCGCGCGGCAGCACTAGGCGAGGGTGGAGTACCTGCTCGCGCCGGGCCTGCTGTTCTGCCAGCCATTGCGCCCTTCGTTCGTAGATTGGGACGGGGTTGTAGCCCTTTAGCACTGAGAAGGTAGCTGACAGAGAAGTTTCAGCAGTGCCCGTGGAGAGCTCTTCCCAGGGATCGGTGGTTTCGGTCAGTGGGGTCGTTGGCCGGGAGGGCGGTGGGGAGGTGAAAGAGGTGGAGGTGGTAGGTGGAGGGGTGATTCCGGCCATTTCTGGGAGCGAGGGGGCGATCGAGGACGAGCCCGTCGCGCCAGAGGGAGGAGGCATGGCTTCGGGCTTCTTCTTCTTCTTCTTCTCCTCACCTTCTTGAAGAATCGCTGGATGAGAGGTTCTTCGAACAGCAGTAGAATCCATATTTGTAGCGCGCAGGGGTTTGTTTATTTATTTATTCCGCTTTTTGATATCTTCTGTTTTTGTGTGCGTTTTGATATGACTCAGAGTGATCCACTCACATACCGGTAGTACAGTATACTCAAGTTATCAGGCAAGTGCATAAATAGAAAAATCAAAAAAAAGAAAGAAGATAAAAAAGTACCGCTCGTACAAAGAAAACTTTAAAAAGAAAGAAGCGGAAACACCGCCTTAATATACCCCCCCCCCCAATCCCCCCAATCCCCCACCTTATCTCTCTAATCATCACGCGTGTGTGCCTATGAGTAATAACGCTATGGTACTCTCTTTTTACAGCGAAACTTGACTCCCCCCCGGTCCTGTGCGGACGAACCAGCGAACCAAAATACTCCAGCGATAATGACCTGCATAACGCCCCCGTGCAGAGTGCCCCACGGTCGACGTATTCCACCCCTGACACCTAGGCTTCGCCTTTCCGTCAAGGCGGGGACGTGGTGGGCATATATATAAGCCCTCGTTCCCGCGCGCGGGGCTGTGATTCAGTGGTTTGCTGCACTTTTGTCACGGGGACGACGTGTGAGTCACGTGTGGGCAGGGTGCGTGTGCGAAGTACGGTACAGTACCGGTACTCGAGTACCGTACTCGTAAGTGTCGCGTGCAGAAGAGGGGAAGGGGAAGAACGAGAGCCACTGGGAGGATTAACGTTTGTTGGTCGGACTCGGTAATGCGGGCGCGGGTGATCGACGAGGATGTGAGGAAGTGAACTGTGGGTTTTTAGACGAGTGACCAGATATGAGGAAGATGATGCAGTTACCGGTACTCGAGTACGGTAATTCAAGCGTTACCACAGTGGTCCTAGCTCGGGGGGCGTCGCCAAGCATTTGAGCCTTCGAGCGAGGATTTTTCTTCTTCTACAAGTAGAATTACGCCATGAGATCCTTTTTATTTGGATCCGCCCGTTTTGAATATAGAAACAATACCGGTTATCCAAGACAGTGATCGCAAAAAAAGAACTACGATTACCCAATAACTCATGTTTCTAGAGCATCACAATCATAATGGCATAAAACAGTACCTTAACCCCAGAGACCCACCCTGCTACGATACAAGAAAGCAATAATAAAAAGCAAAAAAAAGAAATTAATGCTTCTCTATATAATCTTGATTTTCGATAGTAACACTTTTAGTCTGTTTGTGGTGGTTAGCATAATTTCTAAATGAATATGTAAGAAAGGGTGAGGAGAGGAATCCTTTACCATGTGATTGACTTTATACACCCCAACCAATCGTGCTGCGAGTTCAAACATGTTATTTCTGAGAGATATGACAATAAACTGCGCATTCTTAGTTCGTTCCTTGATATACGAAGCGACAATCGAGACGTTTCTGAAATCCAACGCAGCATCAATCTCGTCCATGACGTATAACGGAGTGGGTTTGTAGTGATGTAAAGCAAACACCAACGCAAGCGAACTGAGTGTTTTCTCGCCACCGGAAAGATTGGAAATGTTCTTCCAACTCTTTTTCGGCGGCATCACACTGAATAGAATACCCTCCGAGAAGGGATCTAAGCTATCGACAAGCTCTAACTCGGCATTACCGCCCATTGTGATCATTTGGTACATCTCCTTCAGCCGTAATGAGATGGCGCTAAACCCTTCCATAAACTCTTCGAGTCGTCGTTTCCGGAGGTCATCTATCCGCTGTTTGGCGGAATCGCGAGCAATAACTGATTCTTCAAGGTCCTTGCTTCGCTTTTGGTAGTCCTCAACACGCTTCCGATACTCCGCAAGGACGGCCATGTCGACGTTCACGTTTTGCAATTTTTCTATTCACCAAATCAGCATCCACCGTAACAGACCACCTTGAACAGAGTACGAGCCTTCTAGAGCTGCAATCTCGCCATTTAATTGAGCTTTATCCATGTCCGCCAGCTCATCTTCGGTATACTCAGGAAGATTAAGATCTTCAGTCTCATCGGCACCATCGCTGCAGCCGATGTTAGCACCAAACCCAGATCTAACTGCGGCAGCTACATACCTAACACTTTGCAATTCCAACTTGCTTAGTTCCTGCTCCCAGTGTCTTAATCTCTTTTGATTGTCTACAAGCGCCTTCTGGTGCTCTTCCAACTTATTCTTCATCTCGATTTCAGCAGCCCTAGTCTTATTAAGTTGCCCTAGCTTCTCGTCGAGTTCTTCCTTAACAGCAGCAAGTTCTTCAGATTTCTCCTCGAGGTAACTCTGTGCTTCTTCTGCCTTTGCATTATCGGCTTCTGCTAGTTTTGCATGGTCCTGGATTTCCTCATGCAACTCTTCAAGCTCAACTGCGACATTCTCAAGCTCTTTCGTGCTGCCGTTGAATGCCTTTTCGGCCTTTATCCGACTCTTTTCGGCCTTAGTTCGTGCCATGTCGGCGTTGGAGAGTTGCTCATTCAGTGTCTCGAGTTGCTCCCTGATGCCATCCACTTTGGACTTCTGTGATCTCAACTTGATGCCACCGACCTCCATGATCAAGTTCTGCAGGGACTTAATTTCTTTCTCTATCTCGGCAGTTTCGGAGTTGAGCCCCCCAATCTCTTGGCCTAGCTGCTTAATCCTACCCTCAAGGGCTGAAACTTGTCGGTCATCTACCTTAGAGGTTTTGCCTTGCGCAGTCAATTCCCGGATTCGTTTCTCCAAGTCAGTCCTTTGTTTGTTTCCAGCCTCGATCTCAAGCACAATCTTAGAAATCATGACTTCTGCCTCTGGTATGCGCCCTTTTATGTCCCTGAGAGTTGACTCCAGCTCACCTCGCTGTTGTTGAAACTCCTGAAAGATTCTCTCCTGCGTGTCCCTATCGGCCTCCAATTTGGCAACTGCTTCCTTGGAGGTATCGGCGACTAGTTTGCTTGACATCCTTCCTTTTGAGACAGTTTGACCACCTCCAGTCATAGTACCCGATTTATCGATCAATTGTCCTTCTAATGTCACAACCCTCCATCTCTTAGCCCCGTACGCAATACGGTTAGCTTGAGCAAGGTCACTCGCGACAAGTGTATCTTGGAGGACGCTATAGAAGGCAGGAGCAAGTATCGGACTCTTCGGCTTGACAAGGTCGAACAACCTAGGCACTTTCTCTGGCGTTTCAATTGCATTAAGGTTTCTAGAGTGAAGTTTGTCGAGGCAAATAAAGTTGGCTCTTCCAAGGTTATTCTTGCGAAGGTAGTCAATACATTGTTGACCTGCCTCGACGCTGTCCACAACCATGTTGTCGAGCTGGGGACAAGCGGTCGAGATTGCAACATCATATCTAGCATCAATCGTTCCAAGGTTCCCGAGACGGCCATGGAATCCTTCGATCCTACCCGACTCCTTCAACCGCATCAGCCCAGTTAAGACGTTACCCTGTGTTTGGGTGGCAGCAAGGGAGGCCTTCGCTTCATCGGCCTTCTGCCTTGCCCCAGAAACATTGTTCCGCAACTGAGGTTCCTTCTGGTTTATCTTTTCGAGCTCAGTCTGCACTTTCTGGCCCTGCTTGCTGAGCTTCGCAATCTCCTTCTGACAGTCCTTGAGCTCTTGTTCCTTCACAGCGCGAGACTCGTCGATGACAGCAATCTTCGACTGAGCCTCCTCCATGGCATTCTGGCTAGCATTATTTTTCTCATAAAGAATATCAAGCTCACTCTGGGCAACCGCAATAGCAGACTGCTTTTCGTTGATCTTCTCCTTCCACGGCTCTAGAGTCTTTTGCTTGACGGCAATCTGATCCGAAAATCCCTGCGTTTTCTCTACGCACATATATTAATTTCATTCAAGGAAACACGAGTATCAGAAAGCTAGGATTAATCACCTTTGAGGGTGTCGCGGATACGATCCAACTCCTGTTCTTCAGTACCCAAATTTGTTTCCAGGGTCGCAATCTGTTTTCCAAATCTCTCGAGATCCTGAGCGTGTTTTTCAATCGTAGCAGCCGCCTCTGATGCAGCTAACCTATTCTTTTAGATGTTAGCCTGCAACACAACCCATCCAAGATGCATGGGAACAAACGGTCTGAATGGTCTTCTGCAATTTTTTCTGCTTCTGAGTAAGAAACTTTTCTTTTTCCTGAAATTTGACATTCTCTTTTTCGCTTTTGGCTAACTCCTTAAGAATAGCTTTTGTAGCAGCCTCCACTTCCTCCACTTCCCTAGAGCCAGCCTTGTACTTTCTCTCTAGCTTCTTGATCTCATCCTCATTGCCCCGATGTTTCTCCAACTCCTCATCTAGTTGTGCTTGCAATTGAGTGGTCATCTCCGCAGTGACATTGATATTCGCCGTACTATCCGCAATATGAATTTGATAAAGCGCAGACTTCCTCATCGTGAGCTCATTCTCGTTTCGGATGAACTCAAGTGCGGCTTCCTTTTTGTCCTCGAGGCTGTTTTTTTCCTTTTCGACATGCTGTACCCGGGTAGATTTCTCAACGCAAATCTCGTTAAGTTCCTCGACTTGAGTGGCGGACTCCTCAATAGGTTGTTTGTATTTACTCGTGCCAATTATATCTTCTAGATATTCCAGCAAGCCGTCATCACTGTCGTGCTGGGCTTTAGGCTTCATTTGGGCAATACTCTCAACTTCGCCCTGGAGGATAAGGAATCGCTTGTGGTCAAGATCGATTCCACGACCACGAAGGAGGGTAGTAACCTGGGTATAATCACTCGTCCCGCCATTGATGTAATATTTGCTGGAGTTATTCTTGAAGGCTCGGCGGGAAACAACCAACTTTGAATCCGGAACCACTCCCTGTCCACCACCAGCCGCATCAAGGACCTCTTGGAAGTGGACTTCGACTTCGCAGTAATCGAGGCTCGGGAAAGCAGCCGAATTGTGAATTAAAGCTGAAATCTTGCCTTGCCGCATCTTACTTGCGCGGAATCCAAAGACGAATAGAAGAGAGTCGATGACATTAGACTTTCCAGAACCATTTGGGCCAACAACGGATGAGAATGAAGCATGGAAAGGCCCAACTTCCTGTCTGCCAGCATACGACTTGAAATTCATTAACACTAGGTGAGTAATAACTAGCCGAGGCCTAGGCCCCTGTTCCTGTTCCAATTGCTGTTGTTGGAAAAGAGCATTCGCCCTGGATTTCACAACGACTGGAGGATTTTGAGAGCTATTCGAATAGGACGACGTAGGTCGTGGGGTAACTGCATCCCCTCCGGCCATCGATGATGTCACCATTTCTTCAAGAGGCTTGACAGGAGTAGTTGGTGTTGCTTCCGGCTGTGGTTGTCCCAGTGGTGGTGCTACCGCTGGCGTTGGTCGACCAGATGGTGTTGGGGAGGGTGTGCGAAGCTGCCCAGTAGGTCCAAGGGCTTGTGAAAGTAACCGCGCGGGTGTCGCTGATGGCCGGGGCGTTTGCTTCTGGATGGGGTCTTCCATAGGGTATTCTCCCATAGGTGTATCTTCTTGCATGGGCGGATCACCCTGCATAGGTGTATCTTCCTCCTCAGGCACTTGCTCTTTAGCTAAGGCATCTCCCCCGTCCTCATTATCCTTTATCTCTGGGGTCTTTAATTTAGGTGGGGCTTTTTTCCTTGACGTGCGAGCTGCCCTAGGTTTAGGAGCAGCAGAAGGGGGGGCCTCCGACTCTGCCCCGGATCGGGTACGCCGAGCTCTGGTAGTTCTTGGTGGTGCAACGGCGGGAGCTGGTGTACTAGCGATTCTCCTTGACTTACGGCGAGGGGTTGGACGAGGGGGCGGTGTTTCGTACTCGTCTTCTTCCTCTTCGGCTTCGGCTTCCTCATAATCTCCTTCCTTGGCTGGGGCTTCCGATTCTGCTTCCGATTCTGAGGACTCGACAACCTTTTTCATACGTCGTGAGGCGGCTGCCCGCCTTGAAGGTCTGGCAGGGGTTACTGCCGACATTGAACCTTTGAAAATCTGGGATATTGATCTAGGGTATATGGCTGTCTAAAACTAAGGGTTGAAAATGGATAGTTTGAGCAGTTGAGATGGGGAGTGTGGAGGGGAAGACGCGGCGAATTGTGGAGGGGAAATCAAAACATTCAAGACTTCTTGGCACAACAACAAGAGCCTCATCTACAGTAATTGGCCCCCTTCACACTAGCATGACGGGTGGACATCACTCGCAACCATCTCTCTGTGCGATGGGGCAAGTAAATCAAATTCTGTAAGAGGCTTTTAAGCGGTGAGATACAGGAGCTTTTTTATTTCCATAAAAGCTATGATACAATACCAATAATATCACGTTTTTTTCCTCAGTAATCAAGGTTGTCAACCTCGATGGCACTCAGTGTGCTGCCACTCTAAAGAATAAGATGATTTGCTCCTTGATAACAATACCGGTAAGCTGGGGCTTTAAATCTCATTTCTCCCACAGTACTTGTGCCCTAAATCCCCTATTCGGAAGGTACCCAACCCAAAATTTGGCTGGGAAAGAAAAAGAGTGCATTATCGATGCTGCATATTATGAGGGGTAAGCGTGATGCCGGTATCGTATCGTATAGCAGTTTGCCCAACCGGGTGTGCATCCCGAGCACCAGGACTGGACTCGATTACGAGCTCAGTGTAGCACAGTCGTGTGTATCTTCTTTCTCGTCAACACAGGAACTGCAAGGCACAGCGCTGGTACAAGTACTGTACGAGTACAAGTACTGCGCCAGGCGATATCGGTTTCACAAATCCACGAAACCCCCGCTTTTTGTCGGCTCCTAAAAAAACCACTGCTGGTATGATACTCAACCCTTCTCCATAATCTGGCTTCTACAACATCCCAAGCATTGAAAAACAGAAAATGTTTCGATTTCTCAGTTATTTAAATAACAGCAATTCTTTTAATAATAACAACTCCTTTAATAATATATCGAACAACATTACCGTCGCCGATGATCGCTCTGAAATCCTGGAGTGGCTGTCACCACTCGAGCCCCGAATGCGGCATCAGGACCTTCGGACCCAACGAGTCGACAATGTAGGGGACTGGCTTCTACAAACCGAGCAATTTCGAAGCTGGCACGAATCGTGCAACGGAACTCGCCAAGTCGAGCCTAGGAATCCGACTTTACTTTGTTACGGCGGCCCGGGGGCCGGCAAAACCTACATTAGGTGAGGGAGGAAAACAATCTCTCCGGAAAAAAACAACGAAAACCAATGGAATATATTGCTGACAGGTTACAATGCTAGCTCCCTAGTGATAGATGCCCTATGCGATCAAGCCAAAGGACAAAGCATGGCCGTTGCCTGTTTCTACTTCGATTTTGCCTCCCAGAAAGAGCAGTCTCCAACCAGTATGCTGGGGTCAATCCTGAAACAGATAGTTGCGGGATTGGAAGAGATACCGGATAGAATAGTCCAAGCTTATGAAGACCAGAAAAGGGTCATCGGCGGCCGGGGGTTACGACTTCCCGAAATTATGGAGATGCTGCAGGCCGCATCGTCTTCACAATCCACATTCATATGCCTTGACGCCCTGGACGAATGTGCAGTAGGTCATCGACACAAGATTCTTGGTTCACTAAAACAAATTCTTGAGAAATCACCAAACATTCGAATATTCCTAACAGGAAGACCACACATCCGAGGTGAGGTCAGCAGCCGCCTCGCGAGAGGAGCAGCGACTGTATCCATCAGCCCCAACAAAGATGATATCGCCAGCTATCTTCGCGCCAGACTGGAGGAAGACCCAAACCCCGATGCCATGGACAGCCGCCTGGAGGCAGAGATCTTAAAAAAGATTCCCGAAACCATCTCAGAAATGTATGTAGGGGTGCAGCACTGGGAAGCCCGTCTTAGATTATGTTATCCGCTGACCGATATGCATCTAGATTTCTGTTAGTTTCCCTCAATATCGAGGCAATCCTGCGAGAAACAACCATCTCGCGCAGGCGAAAAAGGCTTAACGCAATGACAAATGGCTTAGGATTAGGAGATGCGTACAGTGCCACTCTAGAACGGATAAAGGCGCAGGGAGTAGAGATATCAAGACTCGGTTTTGCCGTCCTCATGTGGATCTCTCATACAGAGCGCCCATTACAGGTAGATGAGCTATGTCATGCCTTAGCGGTCGAGATAGGATCAACTGATATCGATACCGACGACGTCCCTTCGATACGGACATTATTAGGCTCTTGCCAAGGACTTGTCGTGATGGACAAGGAGGCGTCGACTGTCCGCTTGGTCCACTTTACCCTCCAAGAATATCTCCGGTCTCGCCCCGACCTCTTCAATAAAGCTCATTCGACAATCGCCGAAACCTGCTTGACCTATCTGAACTCCCGCCCGGTCAAGGATCTTTCGATAAATCCCTCTCATGACCTCCAAAACACCCCCTTCCTAAAATATTCTTCTGTATATTGGGGAACACACGCGAAAAGGGAACTCTCGGAGCGGGCGGTGTCACTTGCACTGGAGCTTTTTGGCCAGTACGATAACCATATCTCCACCAAATTGTTTTTGAATCAAGTAAGGGTTTCGGGTCTCACCGATTTCCGTGCCCTTTCCCTATTCACTGGACTGCACTGTGCCTCCTACTTCGGAATTGTTAAGGTTGCGGCTGCTTTGATGGAGAAGAAAGGTTGCGATGTCAACCAAGCCGACTGTGCGGGGAATACGCCACTCGTGTGGGCTGCTATGCTTGGGCATGAAGGATTGGTGAGGCTACTACTGAAACATGAGAATATCGACCCAGATGTGCCAGACAAATCTGGCCAAACACCACTCTCGTGGGCTGCTGAGAATGGACATGAGGGAGCAGTGAAGCTATTACTTAAACAGGAAGGCGTCAATCCTGACAGACCAGATATAGTGCCTGATCGAACCCCACTCTCGCGAGCTGCTGAGAATGGGCATGAGGAAGTAGTGAGACTACTACTATCACAGGAGGATGTCCATCCCGATAGATCAGACATCGTGTTGGACCGAACACCGCTTGCTTGGGCTGCCGGGAATGGCCATGAGGGAGTGGTAAGACTACTACTTTTGCGGGAAGGCGTCCACCCCGATAGGTTAGACATTGTGTTGGACCGAACACCGCTCTCTTTGGCTGCTGAGAACGGGCATGAGGGAGTAGTGAGGTTATTGCTATCACGGGAAGATGTCCACCCCGACAGATTAGACAAACACGGCCACACACCACTCTCGCGGGCTGCCGAGAATGGTCACGATGGGGTGGCAAAGCTACTACTTGGACGGGAAGACGTCAACCCCGACAAGCCAGACACCGCACTTGACCGAACACCGCTCTCGCGGGCTGCCAAGAATGGGCATGAAGGGGTGGTGAGGCTACTTCTATCTCGAGATGATGTCAACCCCGACAGAATAGACAAATACGGCCATACACCACTCTCGCGGGCTGCTGAGAACGGCCACGAAGGGGTGGTGAGGTTATTACTATCACGGAAAGAGGTCACCCCTGACAGGTCAAACCAATACGGTCATACCCCACTCTCACGGGCTGCTGAGAACGGGCATGAGGGAGTGGTGAGGCTGCTACTGTCACGGAAAGATGTCATCGCTGACAGGTCAGACGAGTACGGCAATACGGCGCTCTCCCGGGCTGCTGAGAATGGGCGTGAGCAAGTGGTGGCGCTACTCCTCGAGCGGGGAGTCAATCCTGACAGGCCAGACGCAGTGTTTGGGCGAACACCACTCTCGCGGGCTGCCGAGAATGGGCATGCGGGAGTGGCGGGGCTACTGCTGTCAAGAAATGATGTTAACCCCGACAGTTCGGATAAGGACGACCGAACACCACTCTCGTGGGCCGCTGAGAATGGGCATGAGAAACTGGTGAAGCTATTATTGTCTCGCGGCGATGTTAACTCCAACAAGTCAGACGAGTACGGCCATTCGCCAATCTCGCGGGCTGTTGAGAATGAACACCAGAGGGTAGTGGAGCTGCTACAAGCCCGAATAACTGCAAACACCTACAGTGTTTAAGACTCAGGGTACATAAGCCTGCCTTGTCGCCCTCCAGCACAGATATCCACCCGCTCTCGCAAAACCCCCATGGAATATATGGCATTGCTTACATCACCCACCTCCCGATTCCCGCCAAACTATTGTGATAGATAATGTCTCGTGGATATTGCCTTCTCCCTCCCTAGTTGCGTTAAGCCCCTCACTCAAGCCTAGAGAATTTCTCTGGTTTATGGATTTCCATTCATATGTTCGGCGTAAGGGGGGGGTAATGCTATTGTAGTTGTAGCAGGACGGTTCGGCCCATGGCTTGATCTTGTATTATCTCCAAATTTGCCCATTTTTTCCTCTGGCCGTAGATTCTCCGTTTCATGTCTTTACACTTTACATTATACACCTTTCTCTCTTTACCCACTTAAATGATAGATATGGAGAAAGCATCATTAATTTTATATAAAAGCAGCTTGTGTGAGGAGGATCCCGGATGCAAGTAGGGCAAACGACACTAGACCAGTATCATAGAACAGCTAGCTAAAAATTTATTTGTCCCAGTACCTATGTCAAAGGATAATATAATACTTACTTAACTTCCTCCCGCTCGGTCTAGTAGATAAAACTGATCTTCTAATCAATTGGCTTGCCCATCTAGCTTGCCCATCTAGAGACGCTTTTACAAAAGAAAACGTTCAAGATAATTTTTGAGCGATAAGAATCCATCCTTAAGATTATTAAGTAATCTTTGATTTGCCAAGTATTCCAGAAGCAAAACCTCTATCATATTTCAAATGTTTCCACTAGTATGATATCATAGCTCTACAACTGAGAGCAATTTAAATACCTTTAACCTTATATTACCTCTAGTAGTCCTATGATAGACTTAACCCACGGCCTTGTTTTTGCAAAGAGCTATTAAGTTAGTAATAATACCTACAGTACTCGAGTACCAGAAATTGTTGCTAATTAATTAAACTATAATCCGGTACAACCGTTTGTCAATCCTATCACAGTCAAATGTACAGTGGTAAATATTATCACAAACAGCTTGAGTTTTTCAAAAATGGCAAGATATGGTCCGTTGACAAAATTAACCGCGATTCAACGATTGATGGCAACGCAACCCTCCACATCACCCTACACTTTCAACATCACTTAAAGAACTTTCTCTAGCTCAAATATTAATTTCTACTATATATTCTACCTTATACTTACATCTTTGATTTTTTTTCCTTAGTTTTAAGGATAGTGGGGTTGGTGGAGGGTGTTGTTGTCATGGCCGAAGTTTTTTCCTCTTGGTTGAAACGCGGTTAATTTTGTCAACGGACTATA
>Ga0307509_10000202_pt1 | contig 95269 bp, 109 predicted proteins | sample 10_EM_MG_FD_202245 | JGI IMG/M metagenome (GOLD analysis project Ga0307509, IMG submission 202245) | Populus trichocarpa ectomycorrhiza microbial communities from riparian zone in the Pacific Northwest, United States - 10_EM | ecosystem: Host-associated > Plants > Roots > Unclassified | place...
GGGTGGGATATTGGCGCTAACAGGCTCGTGGTTTTCACGTTTTTTGTCATTGTCTCTGTCGAGGTATCATGCGAATGGGATCTGCTGAATGTCTCTTTATTATTCAAGAGTGACGATCTGTGAGTGAGATCGCTTCCCCCGAGACCTGATTAGACTAGGTCAATACGGTAGACTGCGCAGGAGTTCCGGTCACTACGGTACGTCATTTCAATACTTCATGCTATTCATAGTGAGGGTGCCCATTGATTCGAAGCGATTCTCGGAATTACCGTGATGATAAATAGTGAGATGATAGCCCTCCTGCTGATTGCTTAAAATTTCGGAAATCACACCACGCACAGGGCCGTCGCTTGGTACCGGATTATGCGGATTACGGGGGACGGCCTGAGTTGAAACGGCGGAGAAGTTTGTCTTACCAGAGCAGATCACAAGTTTTGTGTTGGAGAGGGGGGGGGATTTTCGGAGGTAACTTTTTTTCGTAACTCCGCGATGCTCACTTAGCCAACGCTATTGAGAATATGAGGCGGGGCAGCATCCTACAATTTTAGTAAGGGAAAAAGTGGGAAACATAGGAAATATAGCAGTGATTATGGAAAAGAAAATAGATAATATAAAGAACTTTTTTATTGGTGTAACATGATAATATGATAAGTGAGAATAAAGGGACCCAAGAACCGTAACGCCGTGCCCATCCTGTAAACAGTAAACCCCCAATGCAAAAAGAAAAAGAGGGAATCGAGACCAGCTCAACCATCAACCGTAGCTATGTACCAGTCCAATAACCTAGCTTTCCCCGCTTCCCTCCCCTCCTCTCCAACCCAACCATTATGCTTTTTTTTCCCCCTCTAATATGCCAAACAAAAGAAAACATGTAAACGGAAGAAGGTATCCAAAAAGAGTTATACACGCGGGGATCTTCCTCTTTTCCTATTGCGCATCCTCCACCCCAATCCCTCTTACAGTCCAGAAATAACCAAGACCAATAAGACTCCTCCAAACATTTGCAGTAGCTCCTTCTTCCCAAGAAGAGATTTAGGAGCCCCACTGCAAACATAACCCTGAGACCTCCAATAAGCGCACCCTTGAGCATCCTGCACACTACTAGGCCCTGAATCGCCCCCCGCTGCGTTAGTTTCAACAGCTCCATCTCCCGTCGGGGTCCCGGGGTTGATCGTGCTCACCACGTCCCCTCCGGCTCCACCACCGCCAGTGTAGACGGGGGTGTTGAACGAAGTATAGGACTGGGATTTTGCAACCGTTTTACTGGTCTTCTTTGCAGCACTTGATGAAGCGCGGCTGATGGCAGTGCCCATAGCCGCACCCCGGGAAGACGAAATGAAAGTTTCGGAAGCCTCACCTGTATTCCCACTACCGTCTGTTCCTCCTCCCGCGGCACCTGTTCCGGCGCCACTGGTGTCGCCGGAACCACCACTTCCACTGCTGCCACCACCACCTGCGCCAGTTCCACTTGCTCCAGCTCCAGTCCCAGTCCCAGTCCCAGTCCCAGTCCCAGTCCCAGTTCCAGCTCCAGTTCCACTCCCGCTGCTACTCCCGCTACCCCCTGAATTTCCACCAGTGCTGGGCGTTTGCCCTGAACCGCAACTACCGCCCGGTGGAGCCCTGGCACCAGCATTGCCTCCGTACTCGATATTTGGTCCAGGGTTGGGAAAGACTACGTCCGTTCCCGCTGCGGTGGTACATCCATTGCCGATATTCGCCTTGAATACCTCGGGAGCACTGAAGGCTCTCTTGGCCATCGCTCTGCTTTTTGCGCCGCCACCACCGATAGTGACCGATGCGCAGTTCATGTACATCTCTCGATTTCCGATTTCGTTGAACCAAGTCCTGATATATCTCATGAGCCTTTTGCACATTTTTCTTCTTCGCGTCATATAATAATTACCAGGCGAAGACGGCGTTGCCGGATGGCGCGTCTTTGGGAATTGTGAATTTGAAGGTTTGGTCGCCGCCGGGGGTTGAGTGGGGACAATTTCCTACATAGGATTTTATGACCTTGAAGGTCTTACCCTTATCGAAGGAGAGGGAGGCTTGGCATGATCCACCTATTCCAGATATAGTATTTAGTAAGTCTTATTCCTTCAATTCTCTGGTTTGGGGTATTTTTTTTAATTTTTTTAACTTACCACCATGTACAGCTGAGCCGGAGATACTGGAAATATAAAGTCATGTCAGTGCCCGTTTGGGGAGATTAGGATATACTAGGGTTTCAATTAATACATACACCATGTTATAGGTCCCACCCTGTGCATAAGTTCTCACAGGTTTGCCCTCTGGCCCATCCAAATCTTTAAGATGCCCCTTACACGGGTAATTGGACCCGGAAGGCGATAACGGAGCACTATAGTCGAAGTCGCCCTTGGCAGCACTGTAATTTGGGTTCCCTTTATAATTGATCGGTGGGGGCTCCGACATGGTCATGTGTGCTGCTGAAGAGGTAGCCCAAAGAAGGAGAAAGAAAAACACCGGTGTGGCCAGCCAGGAGTGTCGGATTGCCATTGTGATTGAGTTTGATGAAATTGAAACAACAGAGTGCTTTATGAAAGAATGTGAGATATCGGTATGCCTTGTTAGGGCTTTGGAAGTTTGTGCCCGGCCTATTATCAGTACTCCTTAGCTAGCAAGGTAAGTTGATTGAACTACAGAATGATGAAATGAGAGTCGAGACGCAGTAACTTAAAGAAATGTTTGGGTATCAGGAAGGGGACTCTTTTGAATAGTTCTTGTAATAGGAATCGCGTTGACGTGGAAGATATCTGAGGTGTTCAGTGTACGAAATCAATATCTAGTTTCAACTTTGGGGCAAAAGAAGAATAGTGAAGATAGAGGAATACGTGGACTAAGCAAATGGGAGGCAGGATGACGGAAGGGCAGGAGTGAATTCTTGGGTATAAACGGAATTGGATGGCGGGCACGGGGGGCAGAAACGCAACAATCACTCTGGACCCAAACGAAAGTAGGCGGGCCATCTGGGGCGAGCACACGATAATTTTATAATAGATTTGACCACTACTAGAGTCGGGTCATATAGATACAGTCACACGTTCATCTCTCTTTGGCCCCGCTTTGTTTTTTTCCTTCACAGCCTCGGCCATTCGGTCCCTTGAACGCCTTGACAAACAAGAGCGACAAGCCATATGAAAACGGCGCGGTAGGGCCACAAGGCAAGCGAAGGTCCTCGAGCAATCGGAGAGGAACCTCAAGGATGGGGAAGAACTAAGATGACGAATGAAACTCAGTGCCTGCCTCACCGAGCTGGAAAGAGGTTGACAGCGGATTCAATTCTTCTGAATATGGACTAGAGCGACCCAAGCTCAAAGACTGAAGAAAAAGAGAATCAATTCACTTTGCGCATTGCACATGATGCGTTGGTTCGAACTTGCAGTACTCGTATGCTCGACTAAAACCATCTGCACCTTAGTGCTTGCCAACAATGCAAGGGGAAACCAAATTCCATTGCGAGAGCGGGCACGAGATGGCTTACGGGAGCGTTGAAGACTAGAGGAGGTTGCGGTCGTTGACAAGGAACAACGTGTTCATGGGGCGGGACAATTGCATTCTTGTTGAGGCGGTCCCCACATTGGCCTGATCAAATCCAACCGTCCTCCCGTGCCTGCGGAACGGAAACGCTTCAGGAGGTTCTTCAAGACTATAATAGTAATAGGAATTACTGTAGCTTGAGCAATGGCAGCATCGAAGACAAGGGTTCCACAAAAGAGATGTTTTACTTTTGTCGCTAAGCAGCCTATGGTGTTTTCGTATTTGGAACGAGAGAGGTAGAACGGCTCTTCTGTTGGTCCCGAAAAAAAGAAACAGCAATCAGGAGAACGCTAAAAGACGTGGAGTCCAAAAGACCCCACACCTCCAATTGTCTCAGAATCGATTCCAGGAGAGTTCTACTCCAGTAGCTGTGGTCAACTCTAGTGCGCTTCCTTCGTTGGTCAACGTGTCAACCAGGGGAGCCACACAGAATTTACCGTCCTCGGCAATGGCCCCTGCCAATTTTTCAGTTGGAGGCTTGTGAGGGGTAAAAAACTTCGGCTGGTAGTACCACTGCTGGTGCTTGACGACAATAAGTCGTTAGGTATCCAAGATCCCGTGCGGGGGTATAGGAGTTTTTTTCTTATTGATTGAGGTGCCGGCGATGTGTCGGTGGTCCTTACGATTTGCATTCGGATAACGATTGAATCCTAGAGAGCTTGTTAGTAACTCTCCAATATTAGGCCCGTGGTACGCCCTTTTGCCCATGGATTATGCCTCAAAAAAAGTTTGTTGCGGGTGGGATGGTATGAACGGGTGATCGCTCAGTCCAACTCCAACTTTTGAAAAGCCGAAACCGCGCAGGGCTGAAGGCAGTACTTTCTGTTCTGGGCTCCTAATGAATTAGGGTGTCCACGTCAAGGTCTTTCGCTTAGATCGGAGGATTTTGTTGACGGGACCGCACTGGCATTCGAGAATCGATAGTATCGTACCGCAGACATTGACAAATTTTACATTAGTGCTAGCAAGTGGCATAGCTTGGTATCACGATTAGCTTAAGACTTTTGAATGATACGGGACGGAGTCGAAGCAAAAGTCGCCTCAATTTTGTCGACTTAAATTATACTATCGAATCCAGAGGCAGTTGAGTCCCAGCAGATGTGTGACCCGACTTCGGGTCCGACCGGAGTACCCCGTATATTTCTCGGTGTTGGGTAATGTTTACCGTCAGGCACCACCTCGAAGGATGAGGGGAAAACAAGTGCTTCCGCGTTGATTAGAATATCCGAGTGACGCAGCGTAGTAACTCAGCCCAAGGGGTTTAAACGTGCTAGATGATTTACACGTGAAGCGTATCCCAATACACAGGTAGCCACCAGAGTAGCTCACGTGTGATTAATAGTAAGTCGAATGAAAGCCACCGTGTAATTCTGGTTAGATAGGATCTAGAGAAATGAGTGCTTCAGTGAGCAGTTCATATGTTTGCACCTAGTGATTAGAACATCCATTCCCAAAGATAAATAGTGGTATCTTAGGTTTCTGAGCTCCAGGGGGTCTGTCTGGTATAAAAAAAACTGGTGGAATTCTATCGGGAGGGCCCTGGATTGGCTGGTGTAGGATAAAGATAGACCGAAAGAAAGCACAGAAAAAGCGGGTATGAGGCAATTAGCGATAGGTACTTTTGTTACGCTATTTCGACTTTTCTTGCCAAATACTGGTACCACTATTCGTCACCCGCCAGGATTCGTCCTGCCTCTATTGAAGAGTGCAGCGCAAACCAGCTGTAACAGTGAGGAACAAACGCGAAGTTCCTGTACGGTACTTGCGCTTAAAATAAGGTATGGGACTGTACCGGGGGTTAAGGGTAAGTTTGTCGAACAATGGATGGTGGAGAGGAGTGGGAGGAGAGGAATGGTGTGGCGTTGAAAGGGGCGGCGGGGACAAGAAGAAAAAGAAGAAGGGTAAGGGAGTGGCGTGACGGGGTATCATAGTATGATAGTTTTTAGTTTTGGTGTTTTGTGTGGTTGGATAGCCCGAACCCTTTAGAGTAGCTAAAATACCGGTAGGCGAAATGGAAAAAGCCCATAAAAAGAAAGAAAGTCGAACTTTTCATTGGCTCCAGGCCTTCTGGGCCACTCAGAGAACGGCGTTTGCTCGAGCCTGGCACCAAGATTTCCGCAGATTTTTTCCAGGAAAATCCACCAATTATGTGTTCTTGGCATAGAAACTGGGCCTATGAGAGCAAATTTCGACAGACTCTTTTTTTAAAAAAAAACCCCCCCAAAAAAACTTTATTTTCTTCGTGTTCTAATTTCGACGGTTTACTCGGGCGCAAACTAAACCTCCCGACATGACACGACAACGGTTGTCCTCATGCACCATCCTATTAGACTATCTACCACTTGGCCAACCTCACTCCTAGATTTACCTAGACAAGTTGATTATCTCCGTGCAGGGCTTTAAACTCCATAGCTACGCAAATGGTCCCCAACGGAGCCTAGTGGTCAACAAAGAAGGAATAGGGATATCCTGTGAGCCACTGTGGGGCTGGTAACTTGGAGCTACTACGGTAGTATGATATGGAGTTTAAAGCACTACACTGGTTAATACGGTACTGCGACAACAACCACAGCATCGAACTTTTTTTCCGCATTTCCCCACACTTGCCTTTCCCTAAGGTTGTCCTGCAGGATGGATATTTTTCTTATTTTTTCTGGTACTGAGTCGTGCTACTTTTCACTTGCCAGTGATTGACGATGAGGACGATTGTTGACGAGATGTGGCCGTTGTCACTGGCATTTCGAGTATGATACCGGTACCTAATTTGCGCCCGGGTACAGTACTGTATGAACTGGGCTACAAAAGAAATGGACCGCCACCGGGTTTTCCATACGAAATGCACAAGTTTAGCTAACCAATTTTTGGCTACAGTGTGTGTAAACCCATTGTATTCACCACTGACGTAATATCATACCTTTACTAATACCCCTCATGCCCTACTAGGTATTGTTGAGTGTAGTAGGGTACGGGCAACCACCCAAGTTGTGTTGTGGAGAGCATAAGACGGCGTTGAGGGTAAACCACTGGTTGAGCACACATGTTTGTTAGTCCTATTTAGCAGCGGCGCGCATTTTTTCTGAATAAACAAGTTCTCTCACATCCACCACGTGCACCCATCCAACAGGTATCTCTAATGAGATAGATCACCCTTGAAGCCATGATTGGTACCAGGAATACAGAGTACTATTGAATACAGGCTATCACGAGTGGCCGAGCCAACAGTGGCAGAAATTGCCTGCCCTGCACGTCTCCCGAGCCGCTCTCAGATGCTACCTGGCTCTAGCTCCTTGTCTTGCAAATACAATCATAACTGGGAAAATGGCCCATGACTGCAACATGCTAGCTCCGGCTATTAAGAACCCTACACTGGAGCTTGAACCAAGCGCAATCAAATCCACTATTAGAATAGATGATAGTTGTGCAGGTTTGGGCTGTGGTGTTTCTGGATACAACTCGGAGTGTTGAGACGCTTTTTTTGAGCTCACATTGCTCTGAGCTTCTCTCGGTCCACCATTGAACTCGATCCCACTCCATGGTCAAAGGCGCATAGTTCGTGGCGTTCTCGCAAGTCGAAAACCAGGACCCCACGCTCTCCCGGAGTGCGCCACAGATATGTGGGACCCACGGCCTCAAACATTTCGACAGAAAGAGAAAAATAGCAAATACTTTGAACCAACATCGACATTTCCTTGCTCCGCAACTCGGCCGCCAACTTGGATGATATACACAGGGGAGGGGCTTTTTTCCTGCTTTTGTCAGAAGTCTCCTTCGCCTGCGGGCTCACTGTGGAGACGTGATAGCCCTTGCAAAGAAAAGGATCTGCCAATAGCCTAGGCACTGACACCTGATAGGTGAGCCGCAGCATGCAAGTATCCATAATTTTCACTGTGCAAGGAAAGGTTCTATCACCACCCCCAACGGTAAGCGGGCTCGGCGAGTCTCTCTCCTGGTCGGTTGTCCCAATAAGTAGGGACGGGGAATGGTTGAAGAAACTCACCTCCATTGCAGGACACACCTGTTGCTTTTTCGACCAGAAATACCCGCGAACCTCATAGATGATCACGAGTGTGTGAAGAAGTTTCTTGTATAAAGGAGCCCCCCTTTTCTTGTGTTGTGTTATATTATCGAGTTACACTCCATGGTCTTCAAAAAGCCTATTCTCTACCCTAAAAAATGACTCCCACTACAACCTTGCCAGCCTCCTGGTTCCAAAGTACCCCCCTCTATCAATTGGAGAGAAGAGCGATATTTCTGAATGTGTGTAGTAGTCCCAATCCTTTCCCCTCACCCTCTTTATCTCCCCTCATACCAGAATTGCTAACTATCACCACTTCTTGAGAAAGGCATGGCATTTTGTAGGACCTGTCACACGATTCGTAAACCGAGGTGAAAAGGTGTACTACGAAATCGCCCAAGTCAAATTTTATGTCATTAACACAAGCCCCGAAGGCACTGGATGGGGTACCAGTGGGATAGAAGTGCACCGAGACAACGACGTGAGTGTCCTACAACTTCACAACAGCTGCAGGTAGTAACCTAACATGTTCGAACAATCCGGGCTTCTAGGACAGCTCTATCCATGTACATTTCACTTCAAGTGGGCTAGTCTTCATCACTCTATCATCGGATTCACTAGCCTTTGAAGAATTCTTCCCGGATCTCGAACCTCTTTTATCAAAAGTAGATTTCACTAAGCTCAAGTATCGCCGAAGCATTTCCTATGAAGGCTGTTTCAACTGGAAAACGATGTACACATTCCCCTCATAATATATATGGACTTTGGTCAACTAACAACCTAGTACAGGATGGACGGTTACCAAGAGTGTCTTCATTGCCAATACGCTCATCCGTCCTTCAGTAAACTCTACCCACCTACTTTCTACTCAATCCAGAACCATGGAAACTTTTGCAGACACATTACTGATCCCAAGAGGGTGCGCACTCACTACACTCCTTCCACCTCAAGATGATTAGGGTTCACGGCTGACTCAAGAAAGCCTGAGGATGGGCTCTTCCTCTACTTCTTCCCGATCTGCACACTAAACGTAAGCCCCCAACCTATCTGGTGGATCATCGGTCTAACGCATCCCAGGTCTACGGTGGCGGTATGTCCTCGTTCCGCACATGCCCAACGCCAGACCCCACTATCTCAAGAATGGAGTTCGACTACTACTACAACGGAGAAGACGAAGCATTTGAAGAATACTTCAAGTTCGTGCGACAAGTTGCCTTGGAAGATTACGAGTTGTGCGTTGCTGCTCAACAAAATCTCCAGAGAGGTGTGTACGTGGAAGGGGTGCTGAACCCTGAGAAGGAGAGCGGGGTGATTTGTGCGTCTACTCTATCTTAGTATTCATCAAGTCGATAACTAACACTAGCTTGCCTACATAGATTACCAACAGCTAGTCAGAAACCTAGTCCTAGAAAAGTACAGAGCAGAAAAAGGAGAAGTAGAAGAGGAGGCAGCAGGGGACAGCGTCCCCCACGTCTCCGCAATTAATCAAGCACCACCGGGGTTCTCCACGTCGACAACAGTTGGTGTCGGCGCCTGATATCTTCTTTAAGCGGGAAGCCCACACCCGGCAATACTATATTTCTGCCCCTAGTAACGAGCAATTTTCGTTGGAATGAAGTCTTTTAATTCTATTTCGTATCAATTTTTTGATTTTTTTACACGGGAGGAGCATCTGACCACTGAATGATGATTCACTTCTTTCGCCCTCTCCACTATTCTCGATCTATTGTACTGCACAGTACAGTAGGGGCTGCCGGTCCCCGACCCGCAGTGACATCACCAGCGCAGTACTGTAGAGCGGGCAGATAGACTCATAGCCCAGACGCAGATATTAGTACCTCTACCATGGCGTTCAGTCGTCAACAATCCGTTGACAATTTAGTGGTGAGGGAATAGCATCCAGACATCTTTGCAGGGGCTCCTGGAAAAGAGCAGCCAGGGGAATAGCTCTCTTTAGTATAGCAATCACGACCAATACATCATTTCATTGCTGCTCCATTCTTTTACATCCCATTCGACCCCCCATTTCCCCGGAGCCCTACCATGGCTCCTGCAAAATTTCCTATACACTTCATCATTTATAGTAATAATAATGGCCCATTTGTCCCACCGCCTTTCCATCTCTGGCCCCCAGGTTCCAGACACTTTTCGTTCCTGAGCCAACAGTCATTGCCTGTCTCACCTATTGTGGCGCCCAACCTTTTTCCGCTCAGCGATGGGTACAAAGGATAGCACCTTGGCACGAGTTTGTGATTGGATGCAAATTGACGACTGAGACAATTAGACAACTAAATCTGTGCTTGCAAGCTCGATATCAATGCCTCTTTGCCCCCACCTCTAACTTGCGCTTAAGTATGCGTGTTCCCTTCTTAGAATGCCCTTCTTGCCATTCTCAACTAGTACTTTATTACCAAAAGGGAGAGTTAATACAATTGAAGAGGGGCCGATTCTCAGGCAGTTTTGCGCAGAGTTCTCTGAAAACTTTATTGTTGTTTGAGAGAGTTCGTTATTAGATTTAGTATCATAGTGGTGGGTGTCTATTTCAGACGCCTAGCGCCTCGCTGGCCAAAGAACGCATAAGCCACCCAGCGGGCTTTCACTTTATTAGACGTTCGATTCTCTCATTTCACCCGCTGCAGCAAAACCCGTAAAAACTCCCCTTACAGTGTCCCGGGAACTTAGCATAGCCAAGTAGCCCCACCCTCTCCCGCCGAGCCTACCCCCGTGGTATGAAAGTGGGGTTGGTAAAGGCATGTCTCTATTACTGTCGCCAAACAGTCCCCACGGAACATAGCATCCACCTATCCATCCATCTATCGATGCACCTATCGAACCACCGCACCGCAGCCTACCCATGATAGCAGAGCCATCCATCCATCCACCACCAGCTCTCAGCAGGGGCCCCTCACTTAGAGTTTTCTTGTGCTGTGCTGTGCTCGTAGCCGTAGCTTGCGAGACTACTTCCCTGTATGGTAATTGCCTGGTCACACTTTACTCTACCATACTCTACTGCACTCTGCTAAAGGGTAGAGTGCCGATTGGGCTGGGCTAGGCTGGGCTGGAATGAACTAGAGTGGACGCAAAGAGTAGTAAACTTGAGCAGAGTAAGATAGGGGAGACCATTCACGGGTACAGTGCAGTGCTCGCACCTGTGCCATGTAGCGTATCATTCTATTTCATTTCTATCTCCGTCCATCACCCAAGTCACGAGCAAGACAGTCGATCCTGCGGCAGCCACCCGCTGCCTGTCGATATCCAGCGCCGTAGTGTAATTTACCATATTGCCCTGGGGGAGTGGAGTGGAGTGGAGTGGAGTTTATCATACCACGGGTCCCTGTCTTTCCTCCCTCCCTTCCTTCATTCTTTCCCCTCTCCGTCCCGTCGGTGCTCGAGTCTAGAAGCCCCTTACCTGTATCACGGAAGGGAAGTATCATCTGCTTTACTCATTTATCGGCTATGCAGTACAGTGCAGCACAGTACGGAAAAGTGAATGTTGGAAGATCAGATATCAAGTAGTAGTTTAAATTTAAAGAGTAATTTTTTGTCCTTCGTGAGCGCTTCAAGCTCTCCAGGCTGCTACAATATCACGGCTTGCGGGGATACTAGCACGGCTACCTCCTAGGATGAGATTTTTGCGGACAGGAGTGCACATACGGTGCATGCCGGGCTATCCGGACGTGATCTCCATTATCCATAGTAGTGGGTCAGCTGGGGCGTCTCTTCCTTCTCTACTTTGAAATAAATATAGCAACTTATCCGCAGCTCGTGTCTACCTATTTGCAAGTAATATCTTTCCAGCCATTACTGGTATAATACAGCATCATATGATATCATACTGTAGTTAGCAGAATAATGCCCTTCTCATTTAGGAAGGTTGTACAACCCCCCGTTTCCCGGTCGTCGTTTGCGGTGGAGTTGGGGGCGGGGTGGGGTGGTGCTGTAATATCTGTGCCTGCGCTTTTGGGGTGAGCGATAACAAGGGTCAGGCCATAAAAATGTGGTAGGCACGGAGCAGGGGTAACGGATGCTAGTTTTGAACGAAGTAAGTGGTACAGTACCGGTACGGGTACAGTATCACAAAAACTCTTGAAATCCACGATATCCGCCAGCTCTGGATTCTGAGTCAAAAGGCTCCTGAGAAGGATTACTATACCGTTTTCCCAACACATGAAGCTTTTGGGTGGAAAGCCCTAACCTTGGGTATTTCAGGGTAACCATAGCTCAGAAACAGAGCTGCATTTAAGCGTAGGTTTCAGTTGGTTTGGACTGAGGATATGATATAGACCGAAGAAACATCCAACCCCACGACGATGGCCGTTAGCCTTGAGCAAAGGTTTACGATGGCTATAGCACTTGCTCGTATAATGCCAAAATGATTCCTCTAAACCGATCGACTGATCGACGGCGACGGCAACCAAACGAAATGCCAAGAGTTCAGACAGCGAAAGACAGTTCCCTTCTTCGTTATAATATTATATGGTTCACGACCCATAAGTTATCCACCTTCTTCCACGTTCCCCCCCCTTTCCCGCTTGTGGACTCCCGTGCTAACGAAAGAAAGACAAAAAAACCCCACTACTCATAGCCTACGGGCATTCGACTCTTTCACACTCCTTTCCGGCGGATGCACCGATCCAAAACCTAATCGCATTCCCTAAGCCCCAGCGCATTTCCCGAAACCAACAATAGCGTGAGCATGCCGAGCAGCATCTCACGATTTCCAACAGATTTGAGGTTGGTTTTTGTTCTGGAACCGATAGAAATTGCTAAATCAGCCATTTTCTAACTGGGCATCTTGTTTTTGTAGCTTGGGTGTATAAGCACGAGGCCCTTGCTGCCGAGTTTACGACGGTGGCTCTCATTATCGCACACGCACAATATAGGCCAAATATGAGCAGTGGCGAATTGGCCGCCGTGGAGGGGGGGATGTGGGGGGACATGGGGGGGGGGTAAAGGACCTGGAGAGGGAGTTAAAAATGGAGACAAAGGGTGAATATGGTGAACTCAGGAAGGAGATGATGATCCTGGAGAAGATCACTATAGGCGAGTTGAAAAGAGAGATGAAGGAAGAGATAGCTGCCATCCACCACGAGACCAAAGCCACCCAAAAAGAAGATGCTCTCCTCCATGACCATTCAAAGTCACCCAAGTTATGATCATGCACGGAGAGGCGTGCACCATGAAGGCCCTTAACGGCGATAGGAAACCGATAGAGGCGTCTTTGTTGGCTGCTAAGGGGTTCTAGTATTGGAATTGTCTTGCGGATCTGGGAAAGTGTGGTGATGGTGGGTTCGGGTGCTAAAACAGCAAGGCGATCTCTGGGTAAGCTGTCTGGTTGTTCTAATTCCGCTGGTTTACAAAGGCTATATGCACAGGAGGCTATTAGGCATACATGCTAATTGGGCTGGTGGTATAGTAAACAAACGTAGGCGGAATGGGTTTCTTTGCTTTGGGCAGAGGTCGGGGGTGCTTATAGGGGCTGATTGCATGGCTGGCGCGTTTGTTTTTATTGCTGCTGGTTTATTGAACGGGTCCTTCTTTCAACGGCTTCAGGGATACCTGTAACCTGTGTCAACTGTTTGTGCTGGTTCTCATTCACTGGCTCCATCCTTCAGAACAAGCAAACAAACAAACCTCTGTCAGGAATCCCATGACAGCCAACTCCGGAGTAAGATCCAACGTAGGCGAGAATGCCGTCTTGCCGATCACTTTCACAACCCTAACGCAATTCTTTGGGCCGTGCTCCAAGTGGACTACACTGAAGCCTCCCCTTCCAATTACTTGCGCATATCTCCATTCTTCTTCGTGGGCGGAGAGTGAGTGGGTGGTATGGCTGGCGCTAGCTTCCCCCAGCTATGTTTGCAGTTGGTGCTTGATTAGGCCCACCTGTAGAAATTTCTTGAGCGACGCTTTGTAGGGTACTAGATGTTTTTGGAAGTTTGGGGAGCGGGTGCGGAAAGACTATGGGAATGTGTAGGAAGTAGGGAAGCGGATATAAATACAATACTGGCAGAATTTCGCAATGGAAAAAGGGGAGGTGAAGTTGCTCTTGGTCACTTAGCACAGATAGTATGATACCATAGGCTATTTGCCGGTAGAGGGGTCCTGGATGATCTGACCCATCCAGGTAATGTACTTAAATCTAATACCAGGTCGTGGCTACGTAGCCACCAATCCGCACGAGCGTCGAGAATAAATGACTCCTTCATACTAGATCACTCGTTTCATCCACCCTGCCAGCGCCCCTGGACAGCCCACCCCGCTTGGGATCGAGTATAGTACAAGTTACAGGCATATAGAACCCGAGCACTTGAATCGGAATTTTGTATGGGCGGTCAGATACACATAGATAATTTACCATACAAAAGTCTCATCCCTGTCCTTTCCCGTGCCAAAGAATAGTTATCTCGGGAATACTAGCTATGGAATTCGGGGAATATTTGTCCTCTGACAAAGCGAGTGTTTCGGAGGCAGAGCACAGATATACACCGGAACTCTGCCTCGTTCTATCGATATCATGAGAGAGTACTATGGTTGGATACTGATGTCCTTTTTTACCAAAGATAGAGTAAAGTATCAGGCGCCTGAACTGTCTATTTTCTGAAGAAGCAGTTAAAAGATCAAGAAGAAAGGGTATTGTCGGCCAGTTCCTATGGTCTAATGGCTTAGGAGACTGGTCCACTAATTTGAAACAGGGACCATCATGAGTTCGAATCCGGGGGGCAGTGGAGTAGTCGAGCATTTAAAAAATGCTCGGCGAACCACTTTTTTGCTGGGGGGTAGGTCTAGGGTTGGTAATGAATGCCCTTGGGTCAATTCCCGCCAAATTTTGCGGTAGGACTGCCGCATCCGCTGGTGAAATTCGCTATCCCCGTCCCAGGATGTGTTATGTCCGGTCCAGTTAGAGAGCGGAATTAGACTTCAGATGGCATTTCCCATTGGCTACTTCTGACCAACTTGAACTAGCGAACCATAATCCATTGTTTAGGCCAAAATCTGGGGCAATACGATATCTTACTAGGCCGGAAATAACACATCCTGGGACGGGGATAGCGAATTTCATCAGTGGATGTGGTACTGGCTAGTGTTCGGGTACTATATGCCCGTAACTTGTACGATACCTGCGAATCAAGAGCCCGTCGCCATTCCTCTTAACACGAAACATATGGCCCCAGCTAAGGACACTGGGAGAAGAAGGAGAGCATTCATAAAATCCCTACGCTCGATTGGTTTCCTTGGTTTCCTGACGTGCCTCCACCTTCCACGTTTAATACAATGCACGACGGTGTTAGGATTAAGAAAATTTTCTGCCTTCTTTATTTTTTTTACTCGTTTTTCCCTCTAAGTCGCACACGAATAGTCAGGAATATGATTCGATCAATTTTATATTGAGGTGAAAACCCATTCTATACTAGCCAAACCCTGGCCCTGTGTGGGGGAAGATTCCGTTTTTTGCTCGTAGAATATCATTTAAAAGAACACTGCTGGTATCCTATAGGGAGGGTGCGGGATCGGCTGGTATAGAATACCTGTAGGGTTTCCCCTCCCACCGGGGCACTACGAAAATGAATAACAAAAGAGACAGAAAAAAACAGGAGCATGACGAAAAACTAAGGGGTGACGAGCAGCAACAGCTATTTTGGGTTATCACATTTTGACTTTTTGCTTGCCAAATATCGGTGCCTCTCGTTACCTGCCAGGGTTCGTCCTGCCTCCGCTGGAGACTACAGTAAAAACCAAGAAAGAGTAGAGGGGATGCGAAGTACTTCCAAATCAGCAGGAGAATACCAGAAAGCTCAATCAACCCAGCTCCTATCCACGTTCGATCCCACGTTTACCACGGGAGATCTTAAGACCAGTGAATAGCATTGCCCTCTGGAGGACAACTACTAGGACACGAGTGGACTAGCCCGAGCTCCGAATTGAGAGAAACTACCAATATCTTCTCTTCAGGCCGCCCTTTGCTTTAAGGCGGCGGTTGAAGGAAACAATGGCATACTTCTTCCTACAGTACAGTCCAGAGAAATATGGATCAAACTGGCCAAGGGACGGGTACTGTACGTTGGGAGAAACATGGGCACTGAGTTACCGAAAAACCTCGGAGGCCCGCCATACAGCCAACCCTAACGTGCATTGCCTTTGACGTGTTAGCCTACATAGAATGTACTGCAAACCGGTCTACCGGCCTGCGCCGCAGTCTGATCCTCGAAAGCTAAGTGGATAGTGCGGCACTGTATGTGCGGGCGGTACTCTACGAGTACACTCACACCCCGTTATCCCGGATGGCCAGATTTCAGAAAATGCATCCGGGACAACGGGGTTTCCGGAACAACAGAGAGGTGGGGAGTTCGTATAACCTGAAGAAAAGTAAAGGTTTATCTCAATTCTTACAAGAGCTTTATCTTAACAAATTTTCATGGGCAGTGTTTACACTTTTGGTCTTCCATCTTGTAGGAACACAAGTTGAGTGTTCATCGTTCTCCTCTGAACCACTTCTAGTAGAGTCCATATTTCTGTAAAGCCATCAATGCTACCTTCTTAGTTGATCCAGAGTTCATTGGTGGCATTGTAGTCATAAGATAAATAGGTACTGGCTTGATAGTCATGTTGGATGCGTTCTCCATAGTCTATATATTAACTCCTCTACTCTTGATTCCAATTGTCACACTTGACCCTCCTGTTTTTCCTATTTCAACCTAGATTGACTGAAGGCAACCTCAGTATCCGGTTCAACAGAGCAAGATTCTAGAGAAACATGGGTGAAGATTTTCCAAAATCTCATACGAATCCGCACACCTCCTTTTCCGGTTCAACGAATGAAATTTCGTGAGAAATTGGAGTTGTCAACACTTGTTTCCGGTTCAGCGGGGTATCCGGTTCAGCGCGATCCGGGATAGCGGGGTGTGAGTGTACTCTGTCGAAAAAATAAATAGGTCCAACGACAACACACACTTTTAGCACTCCCCCACCCAAGCATCGCTTGACGCATGGAAGCAACGACGGGTTAGAGAGCAGCGGGGTGCTGTATCATACCTAGGGTGGGGCAATCCCGGCTTTTACTTGCCAATACTTGGTTACTGTAGCCATACGGAAGGCTGATCTAGGTGATGAAAAGAATCCAGGCGAACCCTCAACTGCTGTACTCCTGTCACAGTGGCTCTACGGTATACCGCACCCCCAGTGGCCAGAGCGACCCGTAAGCCAGTAATGAGGTTCTGCTCACTTGTGCGTATTATCTCCTGACATCTTTACCAAGAGAATGTGTGATTTCCAAACTTTCACGTTCTATAAGAATAAGACTGTATGCAGAACGCTAGAAGGATTTGAGAATAGTAGCAATGTTAGTCGGTACAAAAAAAAAACCTCTAAAACTATAATACGAAAATAGAAAAAGATAGGAGTCGTATCTCAAGCCCTAATACTTAGCAAGAGCCGGTTTGACCAATCATTACTTTTGTTTTGTTTCATTTCATGCTGCGTTATCTCTCTCCTAATACCCTTAAGAACTGGAATAATTGAGAATGGCGCTAGATGTCAAGAATTCCCCCCTTTGGATTAAGGGGGGGAAACACAGTGGAAAAGATCCTTCAGCCCTCAGCTGAGGGAACAGACCCTTACTAGGAGAGGCAAGTCCAACGTCAAAGTGGCGCCCCCAACTATTCCAGTTTTTACGGGTAGTACTCAAGTAGAGAGTTCGGCAGGTCCCTTCCCCCTTGCACAAGGCTTTATTCCCTTTCAGCTTTCTGCAGGCACATGCCTCATCTGCCCTTCCTCTTCTACTCGTATTTGTAACGAGATGGGGAATTAGAGCTATCTCATGAAAACCACAAATTTCCAAGATCATATGCCCAATCCATAAAGCTGTTGTACTTTTTTTTTCCATATCCCCTCTTGCTTTTAATTGCAAGAGCACAGTCTAATCGCATAGAGGAAGCTGGAGCCTGGAGCATATGGTTAAGAGATAGCTAAATTGAAATTCCAGAAACAGCAGACGGGATCTTAAGCAGAATAACAGCCCTAATTCCCCGCAGGGTTGAGTGCTACATATCACAACGGCGCAAGTATGATACATATCATACTCGAACCAGTAGGATATTGTATGATACGGTGCTGGTATTCCAATTTACGGCAGTTTACCATGTGGTCGGATTAAGATTAAACATGCCAAGCATGCTAGTCATCAGTCACGCAACACCTTATAAGCTCTTGAAATCCACCTCTCCACCAGCCCTGTGATCTCCGGCTTCTGAGTGAAAAGCTCCAGAGATCGATTAGTGTTTTCCAGACACAGTATAACCTGAACCCACTGGATGGGCTGGATCTCACTAACTAGTATTAACAATCCCGTTAGCCTGTCAAACTACCGTAAACCCATCATCGGGTGACAGCTGATCTCCAGTGATAATCTGAACATAATAGGAATATATAGGAAGATCGATTTAACGGGTGCCAAGAAGCCTCAAGCCCCTGTTAACCTACGGTGTCGGGCTCTCTCACTTCTGCCCTAGTGTGGATGGTGTGTCGCGCAAGCTGTATTCCACTCCTGTCGCCCGCGGCGTGACCTTCTTCTAAACCGTAAGATAGTTGGGTAGGGGATTGACTCGATGCTGACCCACTTAATTCACCGGATAGAGGATAGTAGGAGAGAAGTGCTTGACCCAATCAAAGTAGAAAAAGGAAACGTTGACAATAATGTGCTTGACTTGTGTGTTGTGCCCGCTTGTAATTGACTGAGTAAGGATAGAACAACAGAGAAAGAGATGAACCCAATAGGAATAGAAAGGAAACGATGTCTATTGATTGCTTGCCTGGGTGTTGATGCCCCCCGGTTGTTGTTGCTGTTGTTGTCTTGCTTAGAAAGAGAGAAGAATGCACGCTGAGCTAGATACAAAGTGGGCAAGTCACAGTGTGAGAAAATTCTCCTTGTGACCGCCAAACTACCCTAAGACAGACCATGCCCTACAACGGTCTTCTCAAATCCGCTTATCTCAAGCAATCAAACATTGCCAATGCTGCTGGAAATAGCTGCACTTGGTACGAGGTGTGCCCGCACCGAGACCGCAGTAGCACCCGCACGCACCAGTGGAGGGACACGCAAGCTATGAAAATATGAAAAGTTTTCCCCCCTTTCCTTGCCTCACCTCTCCCTTCCTGCTCTGAACTTTCCTCGGGCCTTTCCTTTCTTCACATTCGACACAATCAAGCGTGAATCTCTTCACAGCTTAATACAAACTGTGTCTCCATTTGGGCCTCTCTACTCCGCTGAGTAAAACCCTCATCGTAGATCGTTACCTCCACATTGATTATTTTCAACAAACGCGCTATTCAAGTTGTTCATATGGTACCCTTGACAGTGAAGACACTAGAGAGAGAGATGCAGTCACTCATAGAATCGTGGCGAATATCAGCGGGGCGACGAACAGGGGTAACTTAACTTAGACTATGTGGCAAGCAAAAAATCGAATTCGCCAAAGTAGAGTAACAAAAAAGATACCGGTATCCGCTGCTAATCCCTATTTATCACCCGCCGATATTCACCACCATCCTATGAGAGACTGCATTCTCTAACTTTAGGACATGATCTAGACCCCTAGGCCATCACTTGTAAATACTCGTACAAGTACCGCAACAACTGGAAATAGTGCCAAGTGAGGATCAGCATGTGGCGCAACAATTGAGGTGGCAACATGAGCGAATATCAGAACAGAGACGAGTGACAGGCTACGCTCCGAAATACCCTTCCTGGCTCATATATACCGTAGCCCACTCGTTGGAATCATGGAACATTCCTCATTAGAGAAACTTTCTTTCTTTCACTCACTAAAGGTACTTTACTTGTACTCACTCGTCTTTGCCAAGAATGCCTCCGCCAGCCGATATTTTGCTGGTTCTCACCAAATATTCGGCTCACGGAGGCATTCTTGGCAAAGACGGGTGAGTTAAGTCCGGTGAAGTTCAATTAACCGTGAGTCTTCCAAAAATAAGTATTATACCGGGATGTCTTAACTGCGCCACTAGGGTGGCGAACTTGTTTCATTAACTCATCTGGTGTTAGCTTCATTTCCAATAAAACCGCTTAATCCCCTTGGTTCCTAGCAGTTGCTTCGCGATCATTGTTGCATCACTCCTGGTTACACCGACACACGAATTTTTGGAGAAAAGCCACAACCATCGCAGGGTAACCACGGCTCGGCAACAGGGCTGCATTTAGGCGTTGGTTTACCATGTCGGTTTGGCCTTAGACTATCATGCGTGCAGAATAATACCACAAGGATAATGGAACCTCGCGCTGGGACGTTCAAAATCCCCTCTATTGGGTAGGGGGCGGGACCACTTCCAACGCCCGAGCACGAGGTTCAATTATTCGAGTTCTTACGATGCCCTTTTACACTTCACACTGGAACGGAATGAGGGGTCGACCGATAACGAAGCCCTCACAACGATGGCACCCATAGTTGGAAGAAGGTCTATGTGTGGGTTCTCATTCCGGAAACCGACAGAAATTGCCAAATCAGCCGTTTACTAACTGAGCATCTTGTTTCGCAAGTTAGGTTTATAAGCATGAAACTCTTGTGGCCGGGCTCGGAGCTACGAGTATTATCATCACCAATGAATCATATGGGCGCAGGCGTATCAGCGGTAGATTGGCCGAGTTGAAGGAGATAAAGGAATTGGGGAGGGAGTTGAAAGGGGAGATGATGAATTGAGGGAGGAATTGGTCGTCCTTAGGATGAGATCAGAGCAACGCAAGAGGATAAGGGATACCGGTATCGTACATAGAGGAGTTTTTACTGAAGGCAAAGGCATATTGGGGCTGTCAGATGGACCCCAAGAAGTGTGGTGCGGCGGGCCTTAAAAACTATGATAGGGGCAATCTCTGGGTAAGTCGTCTGGCAGCCCTGGTTTATAGAAGCTGTATGTAGGGGGGGGGGCTATTTCTACCCATGAAAGCGTTGTCTCGCCCTGTGGGCCTGCTGTCTAAACCAAAGACGGCCGTCCTGAGATTTCGCCGCCCTAGACAGACTGTTACTCGAGTAGAGGCCGTCCGGCTCCGTCCGGTGCTCTTGGCAGTCCCGCCGGGCGCCGTAGAACCCCGGGACCGTTCGGAACACTCCCAATGAAGCGGCTTTTGCAGAAAACGGAGGCATATTGGAGTTTCCAAAACACTAGAGAAGCACGGTAGCACGCTTATGAGCCCTAAGAAAGGCGAGAAGTAACCTTTCGGCAAGTCGTCTAGTTATTCAACCGGTTCTGATCTACAGAGGCCGTATGCACAGTACACGAGGCCATTCGTACACATGCTAACTGGGCTGAGGATATAGCAGACAATCGCGCGCAGAATGGGTTTCTCTTACTTTAGACGGGAATCGGAGGTTCTCGTATAGAGGCTGGTTGCATAGCTGTGGGGTGTCTTCTTTCATTACGGTACTAGAGGAGAGTATGAGGGCGGCCTAATAAACGGGTTTTTCTTTTAAAGACTGAGGAATACGAATTTCCATGAGTTTACAGATGCGACGAAGGAGTAGTCTGTCCGAGCTAGGTTTCTAATAAATTTAGGAAATGCCTGTATCATGGTGCTGTGTGCTTGGGATTTGATCATAGGGCCCAAAAAGAAGATAAAAGAAAAGGAGCGAAGAGCAAAGGGAGAGTTCTCATCCACCAATCACAGGACATGCCAATCGTACCACCGTTTCATATCCTCGTCGGTAGTCCTCTCTACAGTAAGAACTATAATAATTGAGAGCAACTCTAGGACATCCGGAACTTTCCCCCTTGGATTAAGGGGAGAGAACACGGCGAAAATATTCCTGAGCTGAGACAAAAAGCACCTTACTAGGAGAAGCAAATTCCAACTTCTCAGCAAGATTCCCAATTATTCTAGTTTTTACGGTATTCCAGCTATATGCCCTCGCGTTTTCGTGGAGCACTGTGTTGTGCCAGGGAAGATAGTGCACCATGTAGCCCGGGGTTATTCTTTGTTTGACTATTCATTGCTATTATTGTTTACTCTACTGGACTCTCCATATTCTCCGGGGGATTTTATTACCCCATTCTGCACAAAGCTCCTACTGTGCAGTGCGGTATAGTGTCCGGCTTCCCCACCGCTCAAATCTATCCAAGCGCCCAGCAGAATCTCGTAGACCCTCCTGGCCTATGGCAAACTATCGTACATCTTTCTCGATAAATTGCGCCCTGAGAGTGCTACCCTTGGCCTTGGGAGTACAGGAAATATATCCGGGCTTTTAGTTTTAAGTTACTTGTAGTTTTTTTTTATAAAGACAGACATGCTGTGGTCTGCTGGCTAACCTCCGTGCGATGCGGGTGCGCCCGCAAAGTCCCCATACTTTGATTGGCGCAAATACCTAGCCCATCTGCGGGAGAAGCGTTATTATACACCGGTATCATAGTCTCATATCGAGACGTGCCACAAGAAAAACAATTTTATCTACCGGTATCGTACAATTATACTCCGTGCTATCTCCCCCTAGATTACACAAGGCTTAGCATGCCGTCTGCTAAGAGCAACTTGGATCAATTCGCGATGTGACGAGGTAGAGACCCGAATGTTGTAATGTCACAATTATCGTGATAGGTTTTGTTGTAGCACAAAATAGTATAGCTAAGATAAAGTACGATCGGAAATTTACTTTACTGTAAGAGAACTTTGCAGACGCGGCTGTACTAGTACCCAAGCGGTGCGGTAGTAAATCTAAACGCCCAAATCTCGAAATCTAATAAAAGAAAAACTAAAATTTAAGGTACTCGTACACCCATCCCCGTTCAGGTGGTCTGAGCTTTCCCCCCCCCCCCTACCCCCAGATCTTTAACGACGCACTAATTCCTCCTCCATCCATGGGTCCATCGGTGCGTGCATACTGTACTTGTACATATAGAAATCCACCCGCTGTCCTACAGGTAACCAAGGATGAAGTACCCGAGTATTCGAGTCCGAATTGATTACGGGTGCTCCGATGTGCGTAGATAATTCTCCGTAGTACAACATTTTGGTCCTGCGCTTAGGTATTATACCCATTCGAGCACAGGTAGGTACAATCCCGCGAGAAAATCAGCCACCATACAAGTTCAGGTTAGGCAGACGAGCCAGGCACGCAACGGTAGTTCCGGAACGTGGTCAGAGCTTTTACCGATACATCCGTCCGGTGTTACAATGACTGGATATGATGATGGATGAATAAATCGGAGGATGGATGGATGGGTGGGGGGGGGGGGAGGGGGCTCGTTCAGTGTCCCTACTTGTGCTGTGCTGTGCTACATCCCGTACTTATACTCTACCGGAAAAACTCTCACAAAGTTCTAATATCTCCACTATTGGTAGCCCCCCCCTATCATAATCTCCGGACTCAAAGGACAAAAGAGCTCTTTCCCGAGAAGGGGGGGGGGGGTCAGCATTTTTCCGCAACACAATGTCATGGTATCATCATAATACCCTATAAGATCAGTCCAGCTGGAATGCGTTTATCGACTGGCCAGAATCAAATCCATTGGTCTATGGACCGACGGACTGGGCTCCGCTGATAAATTTAATCTGATGGTGGATTTTTTTTTCCATTCAAACGGCAAACCGTATTTGTAGAAGGGTTTTTATTTATAAAACATTCTGTCGGAAAGAGGCTAGATTGGGGAGGTTCGGGTGCCAATAAGGTGAGTGAATGGCGGGGGGCTGAAGAGGATTGGATTGATTAAACGGGTAGGGATCTACGGGCGTCGTATTGTTTGTACGAATCGGGTAGTGGAAGGGTAGGAATAAGCATGCGATTTTTGGTTTCGTTTTGGTTTTGATTGGAGTTAAGCTATTATTGTGCAAAGGATGTAAGGGGGGGTGTGTGCTTTGTGTTTTTTATTCCATTTTCTACTCTGGGTTTCCGAAAGTGGTTCTTGGTGGTTGATGGGTGAGTTGTCGGAGTCGGTACTTGCAGGTGAGAAGAGTCAAAGGTCAATGCTATTTATGTCTTTCACATCGAAAACTTGATCATGAGAACGAGGTGCTTCGTCATAGATCACCCATCCTGCTCGTAGTGTAGTTAATAACCTGAGGGTAACCTGCGGTAAGATCCTTACCGAGCGCAAGTATCGCTGGGGATCTCTGTCATGACCTGATTTTTACTGTATCCGGTAGAAAACATCTGGATCATTGTCGCACTTGAATTATTCCTCCAAGATATTCTCAAGAGCTACTTCCAAAGAGGACATGAGTACAAAAAGAAGGGGTGGTTGATCATCTCGTTTTATTTCCAATGACACTTCAAGCGGAGTTGTAAGGGCAAAAGAAAAAGAAAAAGAAAAAGAGAGCCGTTATTGGCAACGTGGGATCCCTGATATGATTTGCACGCAGACACGGATTGGCTGCTCGCTTACCGGTATTCCTCGAGAAGAGAGGCGATGTGCTGTGTTCCTGTGCCCCTGTGTTTCTGTCAAAGGGAAGGGAGAGGGAAAGGAAACGAGGTATCCTCCCCCCCTCTCTCTCTCGCTCTCCTCCGCTCGTACTGGTATCACAATCTCCCGCTCAACGATAACCCCCCGCATAATGACAAAGTAACCCCGAACCAGCCAAAGAGGCGAGAAGAAAAAGGGAAGAAAAAAACAAAAAACAAGGCAAGCATGGCACCGGTAAACCTCCTAAATCACAATAATCATTGTTCAGGAAAGTGCACCCCACTCGCCCTATGAGAGTGGATGAGAGAGAGGGAGAGAGAGAGAGAGATGCTTTACAAACGACAGCAGATCTTGCTCGCCTTAGCACTCGGAAAGCCCCAGCTAGTTGAGTGCATCCCCAACCGCTAAAAGCTACCCGATTTAGGGACCAAACCTGAACGGTGGTCAGCTCGATAGTAGGACACCTCTCTCCCTCTCCCTCTCGCTCCCTCTCGCCGTTCTCGATCAAGGTCTACTCGCAATCCTCAATCCTTTCCTACTTCCTTTCTTTCTTGACCTCCTCTATTGCTCGCTAATTTACACTATTGCATTGTCCTACAAGAACTTATGGAGCAGTTGTTTGGGGTTGGACAGCCAAATATATCCCAGCCTGTCCGGCTAGCAAATTCCTACCCCTGTATCCTAGCAGACGAGGGTTGTGCCATCCTGCCCTACAGGTAAATTCCCCCACAAATTTATTTGTGGTGTAGGAGCGCGCCACCGAGCTCGCCGAGGCTCACTTCCCTTTTCTGACAGTTGGCGCTTTCCCTCCTCTTGATTTGGTACTGCCCCCCCTCGCTCGATGGGCTGGCCCTGGCGTGGTTACATACCCTGCCCTACCGGTATTTTGACAAAGTTAACACTGTTGCACTGATACGTAGAGTACGGTTTTGAGCGCAGGGCGCCCTGCCCGTGCCGGATCATTCATTATATTGGATTCTCCCACTCGTTTCTTCCTGCTTGTTCAATCACTTAACTTACTCTCTTAAACCCCCAAATCCCATTCCTCCCTCCGCCCACTAGTCCCCATCTGTTTCATCCTGCCCTGCCCCACATCCTATCCCAATCTGACCCATAGATATATATGCACTCGTGCCTAACATAGATATTCCTTTCCTTTCCCTTCCCCTCATATCCGCCCGCATACATACCTACACCTATACTCGAGTACATCCATCCAGCTACCAAAACCCATTACATGTCCGCCCAAACATTTCAACCCACCACTACCACCGCCTAAAGCAACCCCCAATATCGCAATGACAGCAGACAACCTGAATGGCTTTATAGCCCTCGTGGCATTCATAACAGTGCTGACAATATTCGGCACAATCGGGAGATTATGGATACTGAGGCGGAGGCCGAGAACGCTCGCGGTGAACATTAGCGATGCTGCGTTCGTGCTGTTCACCGTATTGATGATCGCGACGGCCGGGGTTGCTTATGATGGGGTTCGGCACGAGCTCCGGATTCGACGGGACTTTGGGGAACAGGCGATTCCTGACATGCTGTTTACAGAGGTGTACTTCAAGGTGGGTCTTTTCCGGGCGCACTACTGCTGGTGGAATTGAAAGTTAATCCTTTGGGATTGGTTTGCTTGCAGGAATTCTTCGTTATATCGCTATTCTGCACGACGCAGGTTTGGTTGCTGAAGGCCGCCTTCTTGGGGTACTATTGGAGTTTGAGAGAGACTCTTACGGAGAGAGTCAAAGTTCTGCTGTACGTTGTGTCGGCGTATTGCCTAGTCACATATATCGGGGTTATATCCTTTCAACTGGGGTATTGCCACCCAATATCTACGAATTGGTATGCTCTCCCTCGAGTTCAATTATCTCCCATCGCGCAGAAAGTTCATCGGCTAATTGGAGAACTTACAGGTCTACCGGCTCAGATAAATGCCTGGCAACCCTCACAGTCCCTGGCATGATATTCCAGCAATGGACAAACATAACTAGTGACATAATGGGTACGCTCAATCCCCCCCACGGCTCCTCTACCCTAACTAATCCACCACAGTCCTAATAGTCCCCCTCTTCACAATATCAACCCTAAACCTCGGCCGCAAGGACATCTACGCTCTAGGCATAGTCTTTGGCATCGGCACCCTCTCCATCGCCGCATCGGTGGTGCGCTTCACGCAGGTCTACTACGTAGTAATGCATGCCGACAGCTCCATCGAGGCGGTCCGGCGAACCTTGGTATGGGCCGTCATCGAGAAGCTGTTTGCCTTCACCGCCTTCTGCTTGCCATGTCTTAGGGTGTTTTACAGGAAGAGGTATTCTAGTATTGGGAGTCTCCCGGCGGAAAAGAGGACCTCATGTTCTATGAGCAGTCACTCGAATTCTTTCAAGAGTGGGAGTGGCAGTCCTTGTTCAGTGGCGGGGAGGAGGGAGGAAGAAGACATAGTTTAATGCTTTTTTTTCGTTTTTTTCTTCCTAGGGAAGGTAAGGGATAACGTATAGTCATTTAGCATCTTGCGGCGGGAACACCATGTAGATAGTCACCGCAGTCACTGTAGATGGAGTCGGGCGTTTTTGTTTTATTGGGCTTTTTTTTCTTGTCATTTTCCCCTTTTCAAAAAATGGGCTTTCTATCATAGCTTTAGGCTTGTACCGAAAAGTACAGCACCATACCATATCCATTTCGACAATAGGATTGAATATTATAATCACATCACTACCACAGCTACATTACAGTTCGTCGCGCGATTCCCGCAGAAAGAAAGAAAAAAAAGGAAGGAAGAAGAAAAAAGAAAATCTTCACAGACATCCCATCCACCCAACAGCTCCGCACCACGCTAACGCACCCAATCCTCACACGAATCCAAATCTCATAAGGCTGACCAAGACAGATCATACATACCATACTGACTCCTCCTCCCTAACCATCCATCCATCCATCATACAACTCTACCCGACGCCAAACCCCCGACATGCGGCCGCCGCCCCGCCCAAACTACGCAACAAAGAACATTGTAACCGCCCCATAAATCATCATCCCCCCCCCACCACCACCCTCTCCTCCTTCCGAAAAAAACAAATACGAAGTGAAAACCTCAACTGCAGTGCTACACACACACACCCACCTACCATACCGTCCACCGTGCATTCTCCAGTACCCTACTGTCCTCGTACAACCCCTCCTCCTCCTCCACTCCGATTGTGCTGCCTGATATCATAATATATACAATTCCCTTGTGATCAGATAATCCCTAAAAAATAATTTAAAAAAATAATCAAATAATAACAATAATGATAATATAATAATGACAGTAAAAATCGAAATCGACAAGATCGATTACGTTATTCCGGGAGTTAGAATTACGCCTGGGTATAGTAAGCCATAGGACGCATAGCATCATAGGCGTGATGGTGGTGGTGGCAGGTAGTGGTGGTACTGTAGTATTGCATTGTACTGTACGGGCACGCTATCATACGGTACATGAGAGGGGTAAGGCTAGCTAGCGAGCGAAATGTGGCTTAGATAGAGACTTCTCCTTCTCCCTCCCTCCCTTATATGATAACGGTATCAACATCGTATCAGATCATACCGGTATGTAATCTTGAAGACAGACAGAGCCCAAGAATTTAGCATACCGGTACCGTAGCGATAAGTTTGGGAGATTTATGGTACTGCACCGGTAGGGTTGTCGGTCAGTCGGTCGGCATATAAAGTTAAGTTAGCATCTCGAGTAAGGCTCATGCGAAAGAAAAAAAAGTTAATCTATTGTTTCGCCTCGGATGGTCAGTTCTCGCATAGACTAGGAGTGAGTTAGTTTGGTTAGCTCTTGTAATATCGATTTACTCAGCGGTGACTGGGGGAGGAGAGGAGAGGAGAAGAAGAAAAGTTCGATCATCTATTTGTCTCAGTTGTATCATGCGGTACATACCTTAATTGTGAAGATCGAGTAAGGCGGTCAGGGGGTGGGGGGGGGGGATGGCAAAACGCGAGGCTTTACGCTTCGAGATATTATACGGGTATGTACCGACAGAACTGTCTTGAAGATTCGGTATCGCCCGAACTTTCATGGGCGCCTCGTCGGATGCATGGATGATCACTCGGTCTTGGGGCTCGACTGGAGAGCCTTGTCTTGGAAGGAGTTTGTCGGTAACGGTAGTACCGATGTGCGAGAGTAGGGGAAGGACTTGTTAGGTCCACCCGGGCATGGATTATTTAATTGAGCGCTTTGGAATCCCGTTAACTGGCGTAGTATGATAGGTAGATTATTCGCCTGTTGTGGCTTTGTGTAGCGGGTTCCGTGACGCAATCCGGCAGTGGGTTTAACGAGCTTGGGGTGTCGTACGTGAGATGTCTCGGAGTTCTTGGTGGTCGATCTCTCCTATAGTGTTTACTGATATGTGGATTTTTTTTCAATACAAGCACTATTCTGCCGGTGTTCTAGGTTCTTTTAATTCCTGGACCTGGTAGGTAGGTACTGTAGGTTACTGGCCCAGCGTCCGTCCCAGGCAAGAAGTACTGTGCAGTGCCCGGGAACAGGGATTAGAGAAATATATGGTAAAATATCTGCGCATATTTGAGCGTCCATCCGAAATGTACCCCCACCCCCCTGTTTCCTAGTGGAGTACCAGTACTTGTTCCCCGGGATAAGCGTACTACGGTACCGGGAACAAGGAGAGGGCGGGTTCCTGAATGTTTCGCGAAAAAAGGCTAAGTTAAAGGCATGTTCGACAGAAATGAAGGAAATCAAGTTACGGTTCAAGCAAATCTTGCTCGGGAGACAGAAAACTGGACAAGGTTATTAAATTTTACCATGAGACTTAACTTAGGCCCCGTTCAGCCCCCCATAAAAAAAATGGCATTTTTCTCACATTTTATGGCATTTTTTCTCAAAAACAGATTGGGGTGTTTCCCAGGACCTACATTAAAGAACATAATGGCATTAAAATTTTTTGTAATATTCGGTCTCATTTTCTTTCTTATGGCATTTTTTTTTTAAATGAAATCAATGTGTTTAGGGTAAGACCAGGGGGGAACCGCGGAGTGGGAGAGAGGAGCAAGGAACCCCCGGGGAGAGATGTGCCAAGCCAGCTTTTTAAGTGGGCCTTTCGGGGATTGTGAGAAGCAAGAGTTGTCACGGTTGTGAAAGCTAAAATTTAGGTTATCTGATTTGGACCTAACATTTGGCGGATTTTTTTCTCTACCTGTGTAAACCATGAGATAATGTGAGGATGTTGCAGATGGGCATCCCTATATATATATGGTGGCGTGCCAAACAGCGTTTTGATACTGCCATTCGTATAGGGAGTCATCATATGCACAGTACGATATCTGGGTTGGTCAGTCAATGGGTTGGTTGCTCATGAACATCCTTCCTCGTTGCGTCGAGGGGGAAAGAAATGTCGACAATCCCCCACCAATACACAAAATTACGCCAAACGGTCCAAGATATCAAATAAGCATATCACTCTATAGTATCCGATATAGAAAAGGTCTTTGTGGATTGTCTACGAAGAGAAGGTCGATCAAGTGAAATGGCTGAAAACGGGCTCAAGAATGAGCCATGCTTGTGAGCCCTTTCTGAAGGGGAAGGAGTAATAGGTTGATTGGTTACAGTAATTGAAAAACGAGCATGCATATGTAGGAAAATCATATCCTAAATGGAATATTGACAAAGGTCACCGCTCAAAAAAGAAACAACTCGGGTTTGGATGGCAGTTGGCAGGAAAACGGACACCTCCTCTATGGCGCCTAATAATATATTGGAGGGATGGTCGAAGCTAAGTTTTACTACTTGTGCTTTAGGATGAAATTAGCTTAAAGGCTAAGAGGAAGAGAGTGCAAGAACTCCTGGCTCAATTCTAACCTGCCGGAGCATAATCGTCTCCGAATCCGAGTTATCTAAGGGGAGGGAGAAAATATTTGTGATGATGTCAAGCACGGAGAGGAGGTAAATAATATTGAAGGAAAAAGATATTGTAGAGATATTTGAGAGGTTGGTAGAGGGAGGCAAGTATTTACTGCATGAATCCTATATAATAATATTATTATAATCAATACGACGCTAGCATTAACATATCCACCGGCCGAGGCATAACAACAAGCCAAGGAGCAAAAAAAATATATCAGGACCGCCAACTTCAATCAATTGGCCAGCACGGGGGTGTGCAAGCGCATGACAGGCAATGGCAACTCCCTTGAACACCCATGAAACAGCAACAAGTTTTGCACTTCCAGAATCGGAGGTAGCAGTGCAATGGTTTCAGGAATATGATGATATGGATGTTAATGGCCAACTATTTATGAGTGCCTGGAGAGTTTCCGTAATCCCACATCCAAACCATGTCCTCGACACATGACAAATTGGCGTTGCAGGACGCTACTACCAATGAAAAGGGGAGGGGGAAACAACAATACTAGACAGGGCTCCCTGATTGGAGAACAAAAGAAAGAATAGGAACCCCATAACGTTCAGCAGGATATCAATTGGAAACGAAATAGAGACTTGAACGAACCATTTGAGAGAGCAAAGGAATCCTTGCACCAGCAAGACATGAGATAAAGCTACAATCGAGCTAAATCGCTCACTCACATTGAAGATCATGCCCCCGCTAAATCTATTGGAGGACACCCATCCTGGTCATCATTGCAACGAAACCCAACTCACGCCCTTTCAGGACAAGCATGCGCAAACGATTCGCATTGATATCAATACCGTAATCTGGCGCAATGAGCAAGCTACTTATCACGGGTTCTAGGACCGCGAAACAACAGCGTACGAGCATACCGAATGATACTTCCACATCTCCTAGATTGCTCTGCTCCTTTTAGGCGGTTTGAAAAAACCCCAATCATTCCTCCGGGTAGACATATGTCGTAAAAATTAATTGTAAGAAGCCCACTTTTTCAACTTAGTCGGGATCTTCCAACATCTCCAGTTGCTACTCCAACATCCAGTTTTCATAAGGTATCACTCGCTAAACCCAACAACAAAAGAGAACTCTCAGGACAACAACCACGCGCAAGACAGCCCCAGATAACCACCCCTCTAACGTGCCCAGGGAACAAGAAAAAAGATAAAGCAGAATATTGGGATTTTGGAGAGAGTTCTCCTGTTACTCCTTGCCTTGTTGGATGCTCACTCTCTTCCACTCCTACCAAGATAGGACATTGCCTTTGTTTAATTCGGGAAGTGTGGCTGGTTTCGTGCTAGAGGGACTTGGGAGATAGCTTTCCCCCTGGCCCAGGGCGGACACAGGGTTTGTTCACATCATAGCCTATAGCTGCGTGCTATGATACATTCTTGTATCATACCTTAGGCAATAAAACCATGATTTTGCGGTGGACCAGCATAGAGCCTTCGCACAACACCAAAGTGGCCTACCAGCCAAAATCTCCAAAAACCAGCGAGACCCTAAACCAGTGTGTGCGATCGCCATACGACTACCCCTTGTACCGTGCAAAACAAAATAATACCACCAATCCTTGAAGACTTCCATCCGTCCATAACCACACTCGGGTTGCACTTGGACCATATAACGAGGAGCGGTTATGAAGTTTCTGATACAAACCACATCTTACAATAACGGGTCTACCTACCTTCTGGCCCTCCACTCGACCTAATCATCATCGTGGTAGAAAATAATACCCACAAGACTCATACTCTTCCAATCCGGGAGTGTTATCAGTCCTCCCAAGCTAATTCTTCCTACTCATCTTCCCATAACTTCAGGAAAGCTGGAACCCTACGATCCCACGCGTGCCGATGGTAACTCCAATCCTTCTGCCGGGGGTCTCATACCTTCTTCTTGAAGATCCACGGTGTAGCCGCGGAGAAGGAGTGCTACTATGGATTAATGTGCGGGCATTGTGTATCTGGAGTTCAAGTCGATTCGAGTGATGCTATTTGGGAGATTGACTTGGAGGATGTAGTATGGTGTGTTCGATAGCAGTGATGGGCGTCTTTAAGTCCTAGCGGTAAAGTTGGTTCTGGCATGGCAGGGTTCTAAACACCATGAAAAAGGAGACGATGATGGTGAACAGTAGGGGATGTTAGTGTCCTACGGAGAACGCTAGACTGGACATCGAAGAAAGGGAGCAGATTGATAGTACACACAGAGCGCTCCACAAACTACTAGCAACATGGAAGCAAGTATCATCAATTCAAAACCAAATTTTATACGACCAAAGAAAAGCTCCAAGCAAACTACTGATACAATCCCACTACCACCATCCACACATTGTAAACACCGCCGTTCTAAAGCAACCCCTGCTTCTGCAAATCCTCATAAACCTTCCTCGGCATAACATTCCCCTGTCCATCCTCCATTTCTTCCACCGTCTCATTAGCCATCTTAGTCTTCTTCTTATCATTCTCGAGCTTCTCCCAAAGCCTCTGCGCTTCATCAATCTTGGTGATTTCGCGGAACAACGTTGTATTTGTGATCCCGAGACAGCGGAGACCGTAGGTGTGCCTGTATTCGTTGAAGTGCTTATCGAAGGCGCGACGTCCCATGTAGACAAAGTTCCCACAGATCTCGCAGGAAAACTCGACGCCGAGGCCGTGGAGCTTGTAGAGCCAGTATGGGATTGGCTTGCCGTCCCAGGCCAGGGGGAGTTTTAGAGGATTGTAGATCTTCTCGTCATCATTCTCGTCGTCTGTGTGGGTTTCGGCTTCGAGGTTTGGATCAGCAGAGTTTTCTTCATATAGGGCGTCTAATTCCATCTATGATAAAAGTTAGCTTGGATCGCTAGAATTGTTACGAGGGGGGAGGGTAATACATACCTGTCTTTCACGCTCTGTGAGTGACTGTTTTCGCTCAACATTAGTCATAGTCTCATCTCGTTCTTTCGACATGATTTCTGTCAGCTTGACTATCCGCCATTCCCGCTCAGCAATAGCTTTATCCTTTACTCTCGACGCCGCACCGCTGCTTCCCTCTGTTTTCCTGGCTTCACCATTCTCGCCGCCCTCAGCCCGTTTCGCAGCCGCCTTTTTGTGCTGTTTTCCACTAAAATGGTGATCAAAAACATTGTTATTTTTGAACCCCTTCGCGCAGACATCACAGTAGAACTCTTCCTTCAGGACCCGCACCTCCTCCTGCCTTGGTCCAATATCACCATCACCCTTCTCTAATTTGCCCCATCCCGGAACATTATCCTCTTCCCACGCCTTCTCAAAATCTTCTCCAGTCTGCTCCACGATGCCGTCCGGGTTCTCTAAGGGTCGAGTCCTCGACAGGAAATTCTCGAGATACTCTGCCAATGTGCTGACATACTTGAAGTATTTGTCATTCATTTTCTGATTGCGTGCAAACTTGTCGAACTTATTGAACAACGATAGATAGCTTAAGTAAGTGATTCTCTTGACGCCGGGAAGATTTAAATAATCCTCATGATTCTTAGTCAAGTCAAAGAACTTGCCATGAGCCTCCTCACCGGTAAACATGGTGTCTATCTCAGAGACATATTCTCCATCGGTAGCCTGTCGTCGCTTATATGCGCGCTCCAAGTTCTCGACGGGCTCGTTGGGGTAGCGGCGATGGAAGTCTTTAATTTGGCCCAGCTGGCGATAGAATTCTTCGAAGGGATCTTTAGACGAGAGGGAATCGATCTCTCTCTGTCGGGCTCTATCCACCGCGCCAGTTAGTGGGAATCTCTTAGGGTTTAGTGAGGAGTGAATATGTACCCATCTCTATCCGCCTGCGTTTCTAACAACCGCGCCGATTGTTGTTGAAACCTGCCAACGAACTTTGCGATTTGGTGATCGCGAGTGAGGCGCTCTCGTGTCTGTTTTCTGTTAGCTAGCTGTCGCCGTGGCTCCCCAAAGTAGGAAATATACTGATTTAGGCTCCTCCAAGATTCTGTCGGCACATGCTTGCTCGAGCCGTTCAAGGTCTTCGCACAAACTTCGTTGCTCGTCGAGAATACCCATTTCGTCTTGTGTAGTGATTGGGGGGTACAGCAGTTGGTTGAATTAGACTGGGCTTGGTTAAATTGGATGCTGGTGCTAAGGAGACGCGCAGGAAGGGTAACTCCGCCAGTGCCAGCTTAAGATCGTAAGGGTTACCCGGACGTGAATCATGTTTTCTCACCATGGCAGATGGTATTAGGCCGAGATTCCTATATGGGTTTTAATTATAATCATCACTACCGTATTAATATCATACGAAAGCCGGTAGCGACTCCCTAAACGAGAATTTAAGGAACTGTCTGAAATGTCATACCAAATTCAGTTTGCTTTAAAAGTAGTGTCTATTCCAATCATCATGTCCTGTTAGATGCGGTAGGGTAGAATTTGGAAAACGATGAAAACTATAATACAGCATTCCAGCTCGGAAACTTTGGTAGCCACCCTATGCTCTTAGTACGCAAACTTGTCGTGCTTTCCAAATTTGACTCTGATATCGAGCAACGCCTCGTGAAATCGTCCCTCTATCCCCAGATTAGCTGCGATTTTGCTTGGGGTTGGCAGGCGGTTCGGGTGCTTACCTCGTCTAGCACGTTTCAGTGCCTTTACCTGCTCATCGTCAAGCTTCACACCGGCCCTGAGAGGTTCCAGAGGTTAACTTAATCACCAATTGCATTTCACAAAAGGAGATCATACTGTTCTTCCAGCTCCTTCCGTGTAATATTATCCTTGCCCTTCGCTTCCGCTCCCGACTTCTTCCTCTTCTTATTTCTCGCCTGTAGCCGAACAACAAACGTCTCCTTAAAACCCACGGTTTCTGCATCCCCACGAATTTCCGTAGTTCCACCGGCGCCCACTTCATCCACACTGAGAAATTTATCCCTAACAGTCTGCAGCGCCCATCTTCCACCTCCTAATTCATTTGGAATAGGCAAAAATTCTTCTTCCGGCGAGATGGCTTCCCGCGTCGCGCTGAGGATCCCGAACTTGTCGCAGGAAAGGTATCTTCCGTGGTGAGATTTGAAAGAGAATTTCTCGGTACCGTGTATCTTAGTTGCAACCCACACCTGCTTAACGTCCGTAGGCTCCGTCGTAGATAGATCTTCACCTTCGATTGCATCGATCGGGGATGCGAAGACTTTCCCGGCCGCGTCGCATGCGATACATACCGGCCTCGCTGCAGAGAAGGTAAAAATTATCGGCCCGTTGATATCCTCTATCTCCCTCCATTAGCTCTTTTCTCCTCCGTAAGATCTCTGTGAACAGGACTAACCTGAGCTCTCAGAATCAACCCATCCTTCTGCCTCCTCGCCCTCCTGTTGCTTGGCAACTTTCGACGAAGAGCGTTCTCCAGCGTTGTCATCTTCGGTTTCCGTCCTCTTTCTCTTCTTGACTTTTTTATCGCCTTTGAATCGGAGTGCTTTTACCATCGCGTTGTGCTGGAATACTGAGGTTCGGACCCCGGCAGTCTCACCTGTGTTACTGGCCGGGTAACGACGAAGAATGGTAACTTAACGAACAGGTCTGATGCAGGAAGGGGAACGCGCGAATTTGGTAATCATCTCTCGTCCGCAATTTGTATGGTAGCACCCGGGCAGAATGAGCATGGGTTCTGCAAAAGGAAAAGGCCATCTGTTTCATCCATCTTTACACCATCAGATTCTTTGCATTTTTGGTGTCCGCAGCCTTCATTTCTTCAACCCCCAGCCTTTTGTAAGGTTTAAGTTACGACGAAATAAATAAATAAAAGAAACAACCAGCTTCCTGCGATATCATGACCTACCAAAAGGAAAATCCGGTTTTTGTTCGCTTGGATGATTTGAAATCGGGTATGTGCAATACAAGATACCTCCATGCTTGGCTCCTAACGATATGCCAGGAAATGTCGATTTCAAAAGCTTAGAGGAAGCGTTTGGTCCTGAATCATTAGGAATAATCATTGTCAGCGGCCTTCCAGAGAAGTTTATAGGGTTACGCCAAAGACTTCTCTCATTTGCCTCTCACCTGGGAAATCTTTCACAGGCAGAGCTTGAGTCTTTGGAATGCCCTGAAGCAAAGTATCTAGTTGGATGGTAGTATTTGCCCGCTACTTTCCTCTCTAGGAACTTTGATACTGATGGAGGTGGAGAAAAGGTCCTGCGGAAAAGAGAAGCTATCCAATGGTAGGGTGGATACATTGAAGGGATCCTATTATGTCAACTGCGCATTTTACAAAGACCCGAAGCTGGACGGCGCGGAAGGCGACTATCCGGACTTGCCTGAGTATACAAGGGGTAATATTTGGCCAAGGGAGGGGCTGTTAGTGGGATTCAAAGAAACCTTTGAGGAATTCGTAAGTAGAATAGTAAGGCCTATCTATAACTCAGCTAACGGTGACAGTGTGTGATGGCTATTGATATCGCTGGCCTAGTTGCTAGGGTAAGTTCCTGGAAAGTCTGGCTGTGTCGTAACAGCACTGATGAGATGAACACAGGCATGCGACAAATATGGTAACTTCTTCTACTCGTCCTTGACGGTGCACAGAACGGTCACTAAAGGTTAATATAGCATTAAGGCACATCGCCGGTTACCAGGAAGGATATCTTGAGCACGTAGTCAAGACTTCTACTTCCACCAAAGCCCGTCTCCTTCATTACTTTCCACCTCCAACCCTTGAGACTGGCTCTGCCGAAGCCGAGGAAGACCTCGACAACTGGTGCGGGACACACCTTGACCATGGCTGCCTGACAGGTTTTGTGCGCACCACTGCTGCCTGTTTCTCGGGCTAATGTTGTTACAGGTCTAACTTCCGCAATGTACGTGGACGAAGGCTCCCAAACTCTTGATATCTCCAAGGGTGTAAATCTCCCGGAGCTTGAGTCAGCACCGGATCCAGATGCTGGTCTATACATCAAAGATCGTAAGGGTGGTGTCGTTAAAGTTGGTATTCCAAAGGATTGTCTTGCCTTTCAAACTGGAGAAGCACTAGAGGTTATCACCGAGGGCAAGTTGAAGGCTGTTCCACATTTTGTAAGAGGTTGTAGGACCAGCAAAGCGGCAGGTGTTAGTAGGAACACCATCGCAGTTTTTACGCGTACGTATCCCGATTGTGAGAGAGAAAGGGATTGCTAATAACTTTGGGTCACGATAGAGCCAAACCTCTGTGAGAAAGTAGATAAAGATCGAGATTTTGCCACATTTGCAAAGAAGGTTGTCGCTAAAAATACTGAGGGATGATCAAATAGCTTCCCCCATAAAATCGATACTCGTTAATTGCTTAATATGCCGGGGACTATATCTCGTTTCTTGTGTGGCTGTGAGTGATTCGTTGTGAAGGGCATAACTTGTGTCACGTGATCTTGAAATTTCCCGAATTCAACCGGTGTAAAAACATTAATATTCAAAAGTGCCTGGTAGCCTGGGGTTCAGCAGACAGTCTATTGTCGCAGAACCTCAAATCAACTCCGAAAGGGTTTGCGAAGCCCCTCGACCTCTCCGACGGTGTTATCAGGGTACTAAGCCTAGCCTGTGTTTTCGCCGCTCGATAAGGGACTCAGGGCTTCGGTTTTTTTCTAGTTAGGAGAGATTGCACCCAAGTCCGCATCTCATCCTAGAAACCACAACAACAGCATAACCAACCCTTACAAACTCCAATTGCCCCTCCACCCCGCGCTCACCTTTGCCTCCTAGTGCTTTGCACTATTCCCATCACCACACCACACCCACCAAACCACCCATCTACGCCCGCAGTGGCGGGATTGCCATGTCACTTGGATCCCGAATATCAAGTTTCTTCTCGAGTCCTTCTACCGAGCAAGACTGCCCACGTCAGTCTTCACCGATATCAATCGCTCACGATGATCCCACGGTTATAAACTCTCACAAAGCGTATAAACCAATGTTTGAGGATCATGAGACCTTCGAGGCTCAAAGACCGCCGTACTTGCATGTGAGTTTCTCCTTGAGAAGAAAGAGTTACAAACAACTCTGATAAGCGGAGCAGAACTGACTATTTTCTAATACAAAGTGTATGGTAGCTGGCGGTATAGGAGGAAGTACGGGCGACATCTTGATGCATTCGCTTGACACTGTCAAGACTCGTCAGCAAGGTGCCCCTACGGCCATCAAGTATTCGACTATGTCTGATGCATATGTGACCATTTTTCGCGAGGAGGGGTTTCGAAGAGGGCTCTATAGTGGTGTCACTCCCGCTTTTATGGGGAGTCTTCCAGGCACAGTCATTTTCTTTGGGGTCTACGAGTTTTCGAAGCGGAATTTAATCGATGCGGGATGTCCGGAGAATTTGGCATACCTTTCTGGTGGTTTTTTGGCCGATCTCTTTGCGAGCGTGGTGTACGTTCCGTCTGAAGTTCTGAAGACAAGACTACAATTACAGGGGAGATACAATAACCCTTATTTTAAGTCCGGATATAATTACCGTGGCACGTTAGACGCAACTAGAACAATCATTAGAAGGGAGGGACCTGCGGCCTTGTTTTATGGGTATAAGGCTACAATTATGAGAGATTTACCATTTTCGGCCCTTCAGTTTGCCTTTTACGAGCAATTCCAGAAGGCTGCAAAATCGTACTGTGGATCTAGAGATATCGGGTTACCGTTGGAGATTGCTACAGCTGGGTTTGCAGGTGGTTTAGCGGGTGTCATCACTTGCCCTCTTGGTTTGTCGCACTTTCTCTTTATAAATATTTTGGAAGAGTACTGACCCGGCATATAGATGTTGTGAAAACAAGGATACAAACACAAGTTCGAACATCGCCTCCGTCTGCGCCCAAAGCCGCTACTACGCCAGCATCCAACGTGCGAAAAGAGTCTAGGCCATTTACTACATTACAACCTTCGCCACCTCCCTCGGCTCCCCCGCCACAGCACAGGTCAATATCAACATCATCACCGTCCACAACCTCGCCTCCGAAAACCGGCCCACTAAAGTTTAATACATCCTCCGTTTTCGAAGGTCTCAGACTCCTATACCGGACTGAGGGCATCCGGGGCTGGTTCCGTGGCGTAGGCCCTAGAGCTGTGTGGACTAGTGTGCAATCCGGAACGATGTTGGTCCTTTATCAATACCTTCTAAAGCAGCTAGAGCACTGGTCAGAAGCCCAATCGGAAGGGAATCCCTTATGATAGGGTAGACGGCGAAGCCACGAAAATGTGCTGGCGAGGGGAATGGGGTCACTTTTGTAGATAAAAATGGGTTTTCGTTTCCTGTAGTTCATAGACTATGTAACCCCCCTCTTTTTTATTTCTTTTGTCTCTCAGGTAGTGGGAGTTTTTACCTATACACTTTTTTCACCCTAAAGAGCTCATAGAATGATACAAGTAGGGATTTAGATCCGGGATATATGAGAGGCTGAGAATTAGGAGACAATTGTAAAAGGCTTTGCAGGTTATTTAGTAAGTTACGGTAATAGTGACAAATAATTTTTGTGGTTCTTCTAAAGTTTATGGCGCCGGAGGTTTTTCCCAACGAACTTTTGGTACCTTGCAGCAAAACTTTGGCTTTGGCGTTAAATGGAATTTAAGGGTTTAGGGTTTAGCGGGTAGCATTGGCTGACAAACACGGCACCTTAGACCTTAGTATGATGCGCCGCCGTGCTTCAAACACCGTGCTGAACCCCTTCCACCATCCACCATCGTCATCCAAGTCGCCTTCATCCCTTTCCGTTCATAACACCCATCTATCATTCAACATCTTCTATTTCATCAACCCTTGAACGGTAAACTGAGCGAAGTCACCATAAAGGTTTAATATGGTAGGATATTATCCGAAAGCTGTTTTCTGAAAGGCATCGGGGTATCTATCTTGGATAGATAGCCTTTGACTGGTGCTCAGGTGGGTTTGATATTCGGTACTAACTGGAGCGGATGTAGGGCAACACTCAGTCTGGAATAGGCGGACCCCCAGCGGGAGATGGCGAGAAGGGTAAAGATCAAAAGGTAAGTCTCACTCTGCCTTGCTGGGCCTCCCAATCCTATTTATCCATTCCATCACCTCCGATTCATCATATATTGCCGCAGAAAGTGCCGCCGGGCTAATTTCATGTGCAGAAGGAAAAGCCAAAGTACGAGCCTCCCCCACCGACTACCCGTGTCGGCCGACGCAAGCGCCGTACCGCTGCTGGACCGGATGCCGCCAGCAAGCTTCCAACAGTCTATCCCAATGCTCGTTGTAAACTTAAACTTCTCCGGATGGAGCGTATCAAGGACCATCTACTTCTTGAGGAGGAATTCGTCCAGAATCAGGAACGTCTACGTGGGAGCAAGGGTGAGAAGGGAGGTTTGGAGCAAAGGCAAGAGGAGGAGCGGAGCCGTGTTGATGATATGCGTGGGAGCCCGATGGGAGTCGGAAACCTGGAGGAGATGATTGATGATGACCATGCGATTGTCTCTAGTGCTACGGGCCCTGAGTGTGTTCCACATCCTGAGTAAGTTGTACTAGGATGCAAACTAATTATTGGGTTTCAGGTACTACGTTTCCATCATGTCATTCGTCGATAAGGATCTCCTGGAGCCTGGGTGCTCAGTATTGTTGCATCACAAATCGGTCTCGATTGTTGGTGTTCTTACGGAAGATTCAGATCCTTTGATTTCGGTCATGAAGCTTGATAAAGCTCCTACAGAGTCTTATGCGGACATCGGTGGCTTAGAACAGCAGATTCAGGAAGTTCGTGAGGCAGTTGAGTTGCCGTTACTTCATCCTGAGCTTTACGAAGAGATGGGTATCAAGCCTCCGAAGGGCGTCATTCTTTACGGCTCTCCCGGTACCGGTAAAACCTTGCTTGCGAAGGCGGTTGCCAATCAAACATCTGCTACATTCCTTCGTATCGTTGGCTCTGAGCTCATTCAGAAATACCTTGGCGATGGCCCTCGTCTTTGCCGTCAAATATTTCAGGTCGCCGCTGAGCACGCCCCCAGTATTGTCTTCATTGACGAGATTGATGCTATCGGCACCAAGCGTTACGAGTCGACAAGTGGTGGTGAAAGGGAGGTCCAGAGGACTATGTTAGAGTTGTTAAATCAACTGGATGGTTTTGATGATAGAGGTGACGTCAAGGTTATTATGGCTACCAACAAGATTGAGACTTTGGATCCCGCCTTGATTCGTCCAGGCAGGATTGATCGTAAGATTTTGTTCGAGAATCCTGATCGTACGTTTCCTCCTTCAATATGAATGACATGGCGTTACTGACGCTTTCTAGAAAATACAAAACGCAAGATCTTTACCCTCCATACTTCGAAGATGTCGTTGAGTTCTGATGTAGAGCTTGAAGAGTTTATCAACCAGAAGGACGATCTTTCTGGTGCCGATATCAAGGCTATCTGTACTGAGGCTGGATTGCTCGCTCTGAGAGAGCGGAGGATGAGGGTGCAAATGGCGGATTTCAGGACGGCACGGGAGAGGGTCCTGAAAACCAAGAGCGAGGGTGAGCCCGAGGGACTGTATTTGTAGTTGGTTCGTGGCATTACGCATAAATAATCGAGGGTTTATGGTGGATTCGATTAGCTCTTCATATTCACGCGTTGATGTATATACCAGGGGGTAGAGATACGTTCATATTTTTAGTTAGCCCCGCACCTGAAAAATGTGAACGTATTTTTTGCCCCCTCCTGCGTATGGTGCTATGTTATCTCAATGTAGTAACTCGACCGTTTTCCCGTCACTCGTTCCTACGAACATGACCTCTATATACAAAATCGCCTAAGCTACCGAAACATGTTGACTGCGCTCGCGCTGGAGTTTGCGTGGTCAGGATTGTTTTGCGGAGAAAGGCATACTGTAGGTAAACATACATTTAAGATTCTAGACAAAACCCAGCTTTTTTTGATGACTGCTATACAAGGAAGCCCCCCCCTCCCCCCCTTCTTACCATACATACTATACCACATATAATGCAATTACATCCCCCCTCTCGCCGAGCTCCCAGCATCCTTACAGAACTTGGGCGGCATCTTAACGTCCCACATGGGCCTCTCGATAACCACCATTTCCATAGCTTCAAGCACCTGGCCGTCCTTCCAGCCTTCGCCCTTGATGAGAATCTCCTCGCGGCAGCCGACGGGCAGGAAGCCGAGCATGTTTTTGTACCTATTCGAGCTCCAGAACGCGCTTTTGGTGCCACGTTTGCCACGTCTCTTGTGCGTGCTCGTGAGGGTGATAGCTCTACTAGCTCCTTCGTCGTCTTCGTAGCCTTCGCCCTCCCACTCCGAGTCTGTCGCCGCTCCGCCAATGAGAGTTTTAGCGGGAGGAGGGGGAGGGGGGTTAACGGTTGGTCCAGAGGCCACGAGACCTCCTGTCATCACTCGTTTATGCCCTGCTCCGGAGCCTAACGTTCCTCTCGTCGCTTCAGCACGGGGTTTAGCTTCCGGTAGGTCCCTTAGGAGGTCGAACATCCAGAGCCAGTTTGCAGACCAGATCCATAGTCGCTGCTTCGTTTCCCATTGGCTGGTTTCGAAGAACGTACCCGTTGCGTGCGACTTTAGCGTGCGGAAGTCCAGTGGCAGGTGGGTTGGCGGGTTGCGGCGAGACCAGTCTGACAGCGCGCCCGTGGTCAGATGGAGTTCTATGATGTGGTTTTCTTTGGAGGTTATTAGGATTAGACGGTCTTCGGATTTAGCTGGAGAGGAGGAGAGGAAGGAAGGGCGGAAGGTTAGGGCGCTCAGAGGGGAGCTGAGGCGCGGTAGGAGGGGGTTTTTGGGATTGAGTTTCCAGGTGGGGGTTGTGGAGTTGACGAGGATGTAGGTATCTAAGTACCCGCTCAGGTCTGAAACTACGAGGAGGTCGCTGGCGGAGGAGAAGAGGTGGTGGTTTATAGTCCTTGGGTAGGTTTCTAAGTCGCCTTCGTCGATGCGGTGGGCTAGACGCTTTCTTTGGCGTTTGCTAGGGGTGTCTGTGGTTGGTGGGGGTAGGGCTCGAGGGGCTGTCTCAGGGCGGTCTTGTCTGGGTAATTCGAAGACTGAGGATTCAAATGTGGCCGTGGACTTAGACTTGGGGTTTGCTGGTGGCTCTACTGCTAGTTTGACGATGAGAACTCGGGAGTCGGGAGTGACTACTGAGAGCCATCGTCTGTCTGGAGATATCCTGACGAGTCTTGCCCCCTCATTGGCTAGGTCAATATCTTCTTCCATCTCGTCGTCGGAATTGTCTTCATCCTCTAGCGCTTCGAGACGTAGTGAGTCTGGGATAGTTATTTTACTGACCCTTAAGGACGCAGAACTGGAAGAAGCCCTCGAAGGCCTTAAAAGGAAGAGCTTGACTTCGGCAATTGTCGAGACTGCGAGAATATGTCCGCCGTTCTGGGGAATTGGTGCCGAGATCGATGCAGAAGTAATGTACTCGTCATTCTGCATGATATATTAGCTGTGAATTAGATAGAAAGCGAGTCAAGGTGAACTTACAGCCAAAACAATCCTGCTCAAGAGCTCTCTACCTCGCCCCTCCTCTTCACCGGGGAATAAGTATAGCTCGTCTCCCTTGTTTTCGTCATAGCCTAGTTCTTGGATTCGCCAGATCTTGACTTCTTGTTCCCACCAACTCATTATCAGTCGTGATTCTGGCACCGAAGTGACTATTGGGGACTGCGGGAGCGCGGGGATCTCAAGGTGAGCTTCATCTAAGAATTGTCGCAGGGGTATAATTATTGGGGTCATGTCAACACCTAAATCGCCGTTAGAAAATTTCTGCTTAATCTGGGATGAATGAGGTATCACCTCCTGAAGCAATAACGCTGAACTTCCCGCACTCATAAGCCGCCATAGCTCTCACATCGTGTTTGTGAAATCGGCGTAGTGCGACCTGGCCCCACTTCCTCCCTGCGCCAATATGCTTGTAAAGAATAGTCTTCATATCCACACCTCCGGAGATAACAGTGTCCCCATTGATCCCACCAACCTCTAATGTCAGACAATCTCCCTGATGGCCTTTAATCCTCTGCTTAAGCGCATACTTGTCTCCGTCCCAAAAGCACACCTCCCCCCTCGAGTCTGCTGACACTAGGTCCCCATTTGGTAGTGTTCGAACAGCCCAAACTAGGACGTCCCTCCCACGGCTCTTATTCAGCGACAACCTCGAAACCGCTCGGCCAGTGCGAATATCCCAGACTCTAATAGTCGAATCCGCCATCCCAGCAACCACCGTATGTCTATTCTGCCAGACTATGGACAAAACCCTGGATTTGCTCGTTCCAGCCCTCATCAATGTCTTGACATAACTCAACGCCCCCTTGCCGCCTGCGGTCGAGAGAATCGCCAGCGCCCCATCCTGCATGCCCACGGCAATCTTCTGTGCACAAGCCTCCTGGTCCTCCTCCTGGTTAACCGTTTCAGAGGAATGAAGCCGTGGCTGAGCGGCCATACTCCAAATCACCCCGCCGTTACAGTCTGTATGTGTGCGTGGGCGGCCGGTGGCCAGGTCCCACTCTGTGACGACGGAGGTGTACCCAATGCTGAAGAGGCGGAGGAGGCCTCTTCCGTGGGAATCATGGTCCTGGACCCAGGCGAGGCCTTCTATTGAGCGGTCTTTTCCACCAGCAAGGGTGCTCTCGTAGACCCAGACGCCTGAGAGGGGGTTCCAGATCTCGATAGACCCGTTAGCGCGGCCAATTGCTAATCGCAGGTTTTTGGGCGGAGGATGTGGTGAAGCAGGTGTCGATGGGTGGGAGAAGGCAAGAGCCGTTATCTGTGAGGGTGGGAAGTCAACAAAGCGACAGCGATGGAGGGAGATGTGGGTCATCCTTTTTCTTTCTCCGTGGGCTCTTCACCCAGGTTGATGGTGGGGTTGGATTTCGAATTTTGGAAAATTTCCACATAGCTTTTTTTCTTTTCTTTTCTGGGGGTTGAGGCTCTGTTTGCCAAGATTTCGGGCTCTTGGCAGGGGCGAGTGATATAAGGGCATCCGGGTTGGGTTTTACATTTGGCTAGCGTGAATTTCAGAGCTATGGGCCAATTCTTGTGGAGCGATCTAAGCCTGTCTCATAGGAAGGGAAATGAGTGCAAGGGAGAAACAATAAAAAAGACGCTTTATTTCGGTGTCCCCTCTATTTTATCGCTTTGAGTTAATCTCTATCCAGCCTAACTGCTGCATTGCTCTCCACAAAACCTAGGTCAACCTTGTGCCCTACTAGCTCTCTGATATTGTTGACCTTGTATCTAATCATCGTAGGGCGCTCCAAGCTCAATCCCCATCCGTGAACTCGCATATCTTTCGGTAATCCCATAGATTCTAACATTTCCGGTCGGAACATACCAGAATTACCAATCTCAACCCACTTTCCGAGGCCTTCGTGATAACCGAAGATTTCCATTGACGGTTCGGTATAGGGATTGTATGCCGGCTTGAAACGCAGCCGATGTACGCCCATCTTCTGAAAGAACTCTTGCATGAAGCCAATGAGATCTCCAAGTGTAAGGTTGTAGTCTGCAATTACACCTTCAACCTGGTGGAATTCTGCGAGATGAGTTGCGTCAACAGTCTCATTTCTGAAGACACGGTCAATAGAGAAATATCTAGCAGGCCGTGGGTTTTTAGCGAGCTTATGAAGCATGTTTGCCGAGATCGCAGTGGTGTGAGTACGGAGAACTAGACGAAGAGACTCCTCCTCTTTCCATGGATAGCGATATCCGAGGGAACCAAATTTGCCTTCTTGATGAACTTCTCGCACATTCTCCCAGTATTCGGCAAGGAACTCTCCTGTTTCGTCATCTCTGGGTTTGTCGGCGACAGCAGGATCTGAAATGTAGAAGGTATCTTGCAAGTCGCGGGCCGGATGCTGCTGAGGTACGAAGAGGGTATCGAAATTCCAGAATCCCGTCTCGACAAAACTGATAGTGTTTGTCAGTTTGCTTTAAGTGAGTTAGTGATTGAAGACTTACCGATTGGTTGGCATTTCTGTGAAACCCATCTCAAAGAAGATATTTCTGAACTCGCTGCGAACCTTGTTTACTGTGGGACCGAAGCGTAAGTGTGCAGTCAATAGCGGGCGGGCAAGGAGGTAATGGAGGCGGGGGGGACTAACGTGGATGTAAAGCTCCGCTGGGAGTATGCGCCCCCAAGGTAGAAAAATTATAAGGTTTGAAGCTTTTATCTTTCCAGGCACCACTGAATGGCTCCAGGTAAGCAATTTAAACATGGCTCGGATTGGAAAAGGGAGAGAGGAAAAAAATACCTAGCGATCATTTCCGCAGTCAGATCTGTCTCTTCCTTCACAACCTCCAGAGCAAACTTAGGTCCTTTGTTTATCTTGAAGCTGATACGCTTCTGCACAGTGAGGAGCTTCCTCTTTTTCAGCTCTGCTAGAAGTGCTGGCTCGGGCATGTTTTGTTTGGCTTTGATTAATTGCAATTGGTCACGAGTGGTGTCTCTAATCGAGGATGCCTAAGCAGGGCGTCTTAGCCATTATCTCAGATATTATGGTAAACGCCATGGGGGAGTTCATACCTTTCTAAGCAACCTATCGCCATCCTTCATAATCCACCCCTCTTTGAAAGCCTTCCCCTGACCAACCTTCGCAGTTGTCCCGCCAACAATTCTCTACCCCTATTAGAAACCGAAGTAAAGATTGGGCTAAAAAATGGACCTCCTACAGGTAGTTCGCTGATTTTAATGCCGTCCAAGGCAGCGCAAACCGCCTCGTAGACTTTCGCCTCGTGGCTCCCCTCCCTTACAATTCCTTCAGCCTCCTCGGTCAAGACCGGCTCTTCGCGGTCGATTGTCTCGTAGACGAGCATCTCCCTGCTCTGTAGCGAGTCTAGGGCTCCCTTCAACACTGTAGACTCGACATCTGGAAATGCCTCACCAGAGGCAAGGGGCAATTCTGTCGCATCGCTGAGGGAGCGTAAGACCCGAATCGCTAGCTCTGTGGCCATGGTTGACGTGAAAACCGTTGAGAGCTCGAAATTTGAATATAGCGGTCTTTTATTGACTCAACGGGATGAGGGGCACTGGTCGAGAAACAATTGCGGGGAGGGGCCAATTTCTATGCCGGGTAACCATCGGATGAGCGCGGAAGGTAAGCTGATCAATTACCCGGCTGTAAGGTCCCCTGCCTTGTCAGCGAAGCCAGCTCAACCTCACTTGTGCCCCTCCTCCTTCGAACCAAGTCTTCTAAAAACCTCTCCCAACATCCACAGACGTTTCTTCCTATTTCCACGGTGAACGCTAGTACTTTCCAAACAATCCGACTTACCACACGACAAGTGACTCTCAACTAAAGCACCAATATGCCTAAGAATAAAGGAAAGGTATGTTTTTTTCTCTTTCACTTTTTTTCTTTCTTTCCTGTTGCTTGCGCTGCCGTTTGGCCAAAATGGATTGTACAAATAGTATACATCGCGCATGGATCGCTAACTGCGTCGCTGGAAATAGGGAGGAAAGAACAGGCGTAGAGGGAAGAACGAAAACGATAATGAAAAGCGCGAGCTGACCTTCAAAGAAGATGGTCAAGGTATGCTTTCATCGCCGTTGAAATCGGGCCCCGGCGTCCCGTCGCCACGGGAAAAAGGCAATGATAATCAAAGCTTAAACTAATACCTCATAGAATACGCACAGGTCGTCAAGATGTTGGGTAACGGTCGTTTAGAAGCCTTGTGCTTTGATGGCGAAAAGCGTTTAGCCCACATTCGTGGGAAGATGCGCAAAAAGGTATATCTACTTAGCTCCTTAAAACAACCTTTTTGTATCAGGCACGTTGGGTCATGGGCTGACAGTAAACAAAGGTCTGGATTAATCAAGGAGATATCATCCTTCTCTCTCTCCGCGACTACCAGGATGAAAAGGGCGACGTCATCCTCAAGTACACCGCCGACGAAGCCCGCTCTCTCAAAGCCTACGGCGAACTTCCAGAGAATGCAAAGATCAACGAGACGGATACTTATGGTCAGTTGCCCACCCCTCCTCGCTGTCGTCATCTCAGTCCTGAACCCAATATCGATATTGATGTATCAAACAGGCCACGAAGGAGCCGACGAGTGCAACTTCGAGTTCGATGTCGAAGCCGGCGATATCGACATCGATGCTGTCTAGAGAAAACAAAAACGAATACCAACCAAGCGGGGACGCAATTTTCTTTTTCTTTTTTCCCTATGACGAGACGATGGAGTCTTAAAAAAACTGCTCCAAGATCCCCGAAGTGGGGGGGAGGAGGGAGAATGTGTGGTTTAGTTTTTCTTTTTTTTGTTCCTTCCGGCGTTTGCTTCTCTTTTTTTAAAATATCCTCGTTCTCCCTTTGCCATGGGAGTGACTAGAGGCAGAGAGTTTGGGAAAGTTGGGTGGGGGAGCTATTGTTTCTTTCTTCTTTTCACTTCCGTATGGTATGAATGGTCCTGCATTGCGCACTTCACCATCTCATTTTCTCCTCCTACTCCTCCTCTTCGCTACGTAACGTCTTTCCGTGGGCCACAATATATGAACTAGAAAAAAAGAGATTTTTGCAGTCTTGTATATTCTAGGACCTGTCTTGCTTCTGTTCTGCCTGTGCTTGTGCATGTACAGAAGAGTTAAGTTAGGTTTGGATGCTAGTTTGTCTACTTGGGTAATACTGTAAAAATCAATATAAAAGTGATAGCCTGGCATCAGGTTCTGTACCGTGCTGTGTTCTAGTGCCGGTATATTTGTCTCTTCGAATACAATTCTACAGTGTCCCACATGATAAAAGAAAGCTTTGGTATAATACCCAACCAACATGACCGGACAACCGCCGCACGGAAACTAAATAGGCCCTAACAAGATGGACCTGTACCGTAGGTCCGCAGTAGGTTCCTCCGAACCGCCTCAGTGTATGATATTTGTGCTGGTTACCTATTGATCCGTCCAGCTCAGACCACCTTTCGAAAACCTTCTCGTAAGGTGACTTACTGTGCCTCCCAGTGAGTTATCGAGAAGTCGGCATAACGGCGTCAGCACTCGCGGTACTTTAGCGGTGCATTTATGACCATCAACCCTGACTCACCAGCACACCGGTGCAACCTATCACAGTTCCGTTACTACATAATATCATACAAGGCTCCAACCACCGGCATGATGATAGAGGCTTTAAGGTGGGTGTATATAGCGTCCCTATGTGCCAAGAGCAGGGAATTTACAGCTGGATGGGGTTTTAACCTTGCAGTGGATGTGGTTAAAAAATCAATGATGCCCGGCCGAGAAATCAAAGTTTGGCTTGTGAAGTCAACACAGCTCATTCCGCAGCCACTAGGGTTTTTGGAACTAATGCTTCTTAGTGCTAGCATCGAGAATGAAAGCTTCTCTGGTTTCAGGAATGACAGAATTTTTTTAAAAACGAAGTGGTATTGGTGGTGTTTGGATGGTTCAAATTTACTGAATTTGCTCTTGTCCCAGAGTCAAATCAAAAGGCCTAGATGATAGAATGCTTGGCATATGCATACCGAGCTGCGCAGAAGGACTCTGGATGTGTCTTAAACTCCATAAATTTGTCCTTGCTAAAAAAACCTAACTGGATGTGTCCACCGCAAAGCCTCTAACGGCAACAGCTACATTGTTGCACGAGTACCGGTACCAGTATCGTTTTGTTCGACACTAAATTTACTGTGCTAGCTGTGCTGGATGAAGTCCGCGGCTGGCTGCGGCGCTCGAGCGCCGTGTGAATACGGTTTCTCGATTGGGGCCTGAAGTAGGTGAGCTACTGGTACTGCACATATCCGGGATATTTGGATCGGACCAATTGCACACTAGCGAGTGGTGGGAGGACGGCTGTGTGAGAGCAGTACCGTACTGTGCAGTGCTCCACAAGTTTACTGTGCTCTCTCTGGTTTACGTTATTTTGAGCCCGGCGGATACACCGGGAGCTCTGTGTCTCAAGTTTACACAACAAGGTTGAACTAAAGTACCGATAGATGTTATGCCTGATAATATTCTCGGGAGGGTACCCGGGGTCGATACCCCCTGTCCCCTTTCCTTACTTAGCGAACAGCGACTGTGCCTGCTTGTTGGGGGAATACCGTAGCGGTTCATTTGTGGTGCTGGCGAGTCCTCGAGGCATATCCCTGGAAAGGGTCAAGATGCAGTGGAATGCTCTGTTGCATTGGTTCGCTGGTATACCTCTCTCTTCGCAGCAGTGCACCGTGCTGTACTGTACCTATAGAAAAAATTGTTTACCGGACCACACTATTTTCACCTTCCTTGAAATCAAAATAAAATTCGATGGTAAACAATAAAATGCTAATGCCCCGAGAATAGTACCAAGCGTAGATAATGACTTCCCGGTCTCCAGGAAATAGGTGCTGTGATCCTGCCATCAAACATTGGCTGAATCTACTTTAGCTGGACTGCGCACATTGACTCAGTCTAGTCTAACTTCATGACGTTCGTGTCATGGTATTTGCTGAAAGAGAGTGCGAAAGATTGTTAGTGGGGCGGGGCTATCTGAAAGATAGGTATTTTGTTGCAGTATCATACTTTTTAGAATATAAACCGAATACTTTGATCCTGCACACCGAGAGGGCGAAGGCTCGTTCACTTTTTTTAGGCGCCAGAGCTGACTAAAAATGTGAACGTATTTTCGCCCTCTGGTATAAAGGGCGCGGTCATTGGAGAGGGAAATCTGTCTTAGTCCTTAACATCATTCAGGAGGTAATAACGCGAGTGAGGTCAATCACACCATAGCATGTTTTGATATTTCATAATAGAATTTCCTACGGTCTGGAGCCCCTAGGGCCTGGTGGGATCTAGAAGCCCGCTTAGGGTAGTGATTTCTTAGGAGGGCTGCCTTTAAATTAGACTGTAGAAAACAGGGGCGAATTCTCGGAGTCCACAGCATCATACAGGGCGCCCAGGCCATGGCCCACCCCCGCCCTTGGCCCGTCGGGTGTAGGGGAGTCTGGATACCCAAAAGAGTAGACTATAGTCCACGGTGTTCCCTGTCTTACCTCTAGAGCAGACGGACTGGGCCTTGGAAGACGACCTCACTCTGTGAAATAGTGAGGCACTTAATGCTCCTCTTGCATAAAGGGTGGCAATGACCTAGGGTGAGACTTTCTGGGTCATGGCTGTGAATAAATGAATTTGGGTATGAATGGTGGGGAACTAGGATAATTAGATAGTAGTCATGTGGCGCTGAAGATCCGGTGAAGATAGGAGAGCGGTCTCAGACGGGGGATACAGGATGTATTTACATAGAACTAGTGGGTGATGAGAAACAGTGATATGACTTCTAGGATTAATATGCTACGCGTACGGAGCTCTAAGCTGCATAAGGGACTATTCAAACCGAGTGACAATACATGATAAAGTGACCACTGACCTGCGTATTGGACATAAGCCAAAAAACAAACCAAATGATCGGATACCCCAGAATACGTTCTCTTTGAGTCTTAACCTCACCCTTGGTCATTTTCTCCGCCTTCTCTATCTCCTCCGGTTTCTCCTACTCGTCGTCTTCTCCTTCAACTGAAACCCTCAACCCTCCCACACCCTTCTCAACTTCATCCACAAGACCCTCGATATATTCTTTGTCAGCCCCAGTAAGGGTGACGGTGTTCCTGGCTTTCCCCCAGCGCGGGTAGCTCCCGACTTTCACTCCCCGCTGCGTGACCTTCTCCTGTAATTTGGTCAAAAAGTCGGCAATCTCGCTCTCCTTCATTGGAGTGGACACAAGGACACGGGTTTGCTTGTTATGGCTATCGACATTCAAGTGTGGGCGTAGCGCCTCAAGGAAATCCTCGAACATGCGTGGGATACCGGGGAGGATGTGAACGTTGTCTACGATGCAGATCGGTACCCATAGATCGGGGGAGATATACACATGCCGCACGTTTGGTCCGGTGGGTAAGAGTGCCATTCGTTGCTTTGCGGTAAGCATCGGAGAAGGGGTCTCCCAATCAAATAGCGGGTGTGTTTTGTTCGATTTTGAGAGCTTGCGCATTTGGGTCCAGGTTTCGTCGTGAAGTGTGAGTGGTAGATTAAAGGCTTTGGCGATCGATGGGTAGGTGATATCATCATGGCTACCACGTGCTTTAATTAGTCGGCGTGCGAAGGGAGAAGATTTGAAACATACGTAGGACCGATCCCCCCGGAGGTGACCACAAAATCGTAGTTCTTGCTCATGCGCTGAACAGCTTCCACGATTTCTCCTTCATCGTCGGAGATTACTTCCACTCGCTTCATTTCAACACCAAGATCGAAGCAGAATTTCGCAAAGTAGCTGCTATTCGTATCCACTACCTATTCTACGATAAGTAATCTCCTGGATTGGGGTATTAGGGCGGATGGATACCTTTCCGTTGAGCACCTCGTCTCCAATAATGAGACATGCTGAGGTACATATCGGTCTGTCGGAGCGTATGGCTTGTGGGGTAGTCATAATTGGTCTAAGTAAATGGCGAGAAAACTGAGAGAGCCGTGATAGCATACGGATATGGGTTGTAGCTTGGGTATTTGAGCAGTTGTGGTGTATCGTGTGGATTCCAGTAAGTTCTTGTTCCTTTGAGAGGGTTGTTCGGGCGATAAATACGGTAGCGCGGCGCCATGGCATGATGATATATAACTACTATGGGCTATGACTAGTATTGCACTCAGGGCACATGCGTGCACAAGTTGGAGATGTCCTCAGGGCCATGCCCCTTCATTAAACCTCAGCCTCAGTGCTCTACTAAGTTATTGTAAATCTCATGAAATTATGTGACCTTGACTAACACCATCAACCGTCTTCTATCAGCATTATTAATATGGTTATAGTCGTGTTACCTTTCAGTGCTAAGCTATGCGACCAATACGAACAGCGGTGCCTGGATTGTAGGCGCAGTGCATGCTTTATTCGCCAGGCTTGGATAAGTCAGTTACCGTACTGTATTGTAGATTCCGAACCAACACTGACAGCAGACAGTTCCTAAGAAGCTGGATCACTCCCGTTTATCTAGCACGTTAAATAAAGGCACGATAGCTTAGGCTAGGGCAGTGAAGGGAGCTTGCCAACGGCCTACTGGCTTCTATCAAATACCGGTACCGGCAACGATTGCAGTATCAGGAGCAATAGTACGGTAAGTTACCGGTAATCCTGCTGCGGATCTCAAACTGCGCTGCGCCCACAGGTGGGGCTGAGATTTGGTTTCGGGGATCTCATGACCGTCGAGGCTTAATGAACCTCCGCCAGCCCTAAGACCAGGGAATACCCCAGATACCGGTAACCCAATGCCGGTGCTTGGAGCCATACCGGTAATATTGTTATGATAATAATAATATCATCTGCATAAGCGGTTCTTGCACTTGGAAATTCCCTTATGATAATATGGTGCCGTATCATATCGTGCCAAAGTTCATCCTAACTTCCAAGGGTTGCACCCCACCATCGCTGACTAATCCCCCTCCACTAAGGATCTGTCCTTCCATCCGAACTTCTGCCTCTTTCCCCCTCTAAGTCTGCAGACTCGTTCACTCGTTTTCAGCACCGAGCCTCTTAATTAACTACCAACATGGCTGAAAGCCAAACTCACACAGCCCGCAAGTGTTCACTTTTCTTTTCCTCACGTGCACGCCGCTAACGAGTTACAGAGTTGCTGGAGTCGTGGCATTCATTCCGCTATCTACTATTGTTGCTTGGAGTAGTAGGAGTCTTTGTTCTAAAAATTCACTCGTACATTCGAAACTTCAAGCAACGTGAGAGTGAGGGTTTAACGGCATTGGAGCCAACAACATGGGTCCAGGTTCCTGTGAAGGCGGAGTCTAAACTGTCGGTTAAAACACACGTTGCTCCAAGGAGGATAGTTGGGAAGAGGGGTTTAAAACCAAAGAATGGAAAGGTAGCATCGGAGGTCGAAGAGGGAGAGTTCGACATTCAGACTCTGATATTTTATTCCACGCTTACTGGGTCGACTCAACGATGTGCAGAGGAACTGAGAACCCGACTATTCAGTGTTAAGGGAGAGAGCATTTATCCAACTTTTTCAATCCCCACACCATCTAATTCGCTTGTCTCGGTCCCTATTCGAAGGAATCTCTTGCCGCCAGCTGTATATAACCTCGAAGAGGTGGAATTGGACGACTTCTTTGTTACACTACCCAACGAGAATGGGAAAAAAGTGAAGTACGTCTACCTGTTGTTATTACCTACATATGAAACGGACGCTCCCATCCGCCCTTTTCTAGAACACTTGCGGGAGACTCACCACGACTTCCGCATTGACACTGCCCCACTTCGCTCGCTTGCTGGGTTCTCAGTGTTTGGCTTCGGCGACTCGTCAGAATGGCCAGCGGAGGAAGGCAAATTCTGCAGGGACGCAGTTGAAGTGGATAAATGGATGGGGAAATTGACAGGAGGAAAAGGAGGAACAAGAAGAATGTTCCCTGTTGGCATGGGAGATGTAAACCCGGCTGTGGGACCCAATCGTGCGGAGAAAAGCTTGGACGAATGGAGAGTCCATCTAGAAGATGCCATGCGGGAATATGCTGCTACCGGGGCTCTGGGCGATTCCGCTGATTGGCGGACGGCAATTGAGTCTGGAGATGAAGATTCTGATTTTGAGACTGTCGATCCTGTAGAGGATATGGTTGATGTTGAAGATCTCGGAAATGTAATTCGAAAGAACCCAGCTGTTGCCAGAAAGGGTAATGTGGTAAAGAAAAAGGCTGTCCTACCTGTGGATTTCACCACACCAGCAGGAAGAAAGGCTTTGGAGGCCGGAGAAGGACAGAGCGCGGACCGCAAAGAGATGGTACCAAAGGGGGGTGTTACATATGAAGCGTTGACCAAGCAAGGCTACACCATTGTTGGTTCCCACTCAGGGGTGAAGATCTGTCGATGGACTAAATCAGCCCTAAGGGGACGAGGAAGTTGTTATAAGTTTTCTTTCTATGGAATCAAGTCACATCTTTGCATGGAAACCACGCCATCTTTATCATGTTCAAACAAATGTGTTTTCTGCTGGAGGCACGGGACAAATCCTGTTGGTACTACCTGGAGATGGAAAGTAGATCCACCAGAAGAGATTTTCAAGGGTGTTGTTGAAGGCCATTACCGCAAAATCAAAATGATGAAAGGAGTTCCGGGGGTCCGGGCAGATAGGTTCAGCGAGGCCTTCAAAATCAGGCATTGCGCATTGAGTCTAGTCGGCGAGCCTGTCTTTTACCCATATGCAGGTTTCCATAACCCTCCACGGATGTCTCATACTAACGAGGAGTTCTTTTTTTTATTTCTAGATCAATGAATTCCTCCATCTCCTCCACTCCAGTAAAATATCATCCTTCCTCGTCTGCAATGCCCAGCACCCGGCCCAGCTTGCAGCACTCGGTCACGTAACCCAACTTTACGTCTCGATAGACGCCTCCAACAAAGATAGTCTGAAGAAAATCGACCGCCCGCTCCACCGTGACTTCTGGGAGCGATTTCAACAATGTCTCGACATCCTCCGCGAGAAGCGCAACCAACATAGGACGGTCTTCAGGCTAACCCTAGTAAAAGGCTTCAACATAGAAGACGAAGTGCAGGGCTATGCAGATTTAGTCGAGAAGGGACTCCCCTGCTTCATAGAAGTCAAGGGAGTAACGTACTGTGGAACTTCGACAGCTGGAGAAGCAGGCCTAACCATGAAGAACGTGCCCTTTTACGAGGAAGTCGTAGCCTTCGTCGAAGCGCTTAATGCAGAACTTGGAAAGCGTGGGTTGGGGTATGGTCTTGCGGCTGAGCATGCTCACAGGTTTGTTCCTCCTTCCCCTACTCTATTACTTACTGGTGCGATAAGCTGCTAATATGTACGCAGCTGCTGCGCCCTGATCGCCTCAAACCGCTTCTTCCTCAACGGGAAATGGCACACGCTCATCGACTATGCCAAGTTCTTTGAGCTGCTTGAGAGTGGGAAGGAGTTTGGCCCAGAGGACTATATTGGCGAGGCTACGCCGGAGTGGGCTAACTGGGGGAATGGGGGATTCGATCCGGCGGATCAGAGGGTCTATAGGAAAGGGAAGGGGCCCAAGGAGGAGGTTGAGGAGAGCGGTGGGTGTGGGTAGTGTATGGTAGTGGGGGGGAGTAAATGTACGGATACTGGTTTCCAGTGAATTTGGAGCCGGACTAGATAAGAAACACTAGAAAATCCACGTAGGAACATGTACATCAATCAGGTTACGGCCCAAGTCTTGGGTTTTGGATATTCCCTTGGGATATGATGTCGAGAGAAGAGACTAGACAATTAAAATTTAATTTAATAGTGGTATCACTAAAACATACTTCAAGCACCAAGAATCGCGAGGTCATGAGAGCAAAGATACCCAACCCTTCCCATTTGGTCCCTGAATCTACTCAAGGATTGTAGCACCACGACTAAGCTCAAGCGATCAATCACCCCCCACCCAATCCAAACACCGTCCATCCTATTGCACCTACACCCCAAACCAATCATTAGTCCACAAAATAGACAAAACCCTACTCTCCCAGCCAGAAATAAGGGTCCAATCCATCAGAAGGTCTCCAAGTTCATTCAACATAATTGTTCAGCCCACATGTATCATGTACTCAAAACGTGCCTTTCATCACAGGATTCCCCACCTCCCCCCCTAACCAGCCCACCATCCCACAAAACAGCAAGGGGCGATAGTGAATTGAGATACACACATTGAACCCGTGAGCACGCGCTGGTTGCCGCCGCAACGACTGCCGCCGGTGATAAGTATTATACCGGTACATACCAATAATCAACCTAAAAAAACACCGACCCTACTATCAGCAACCACCGGTAATCCCCCTAACCACTCCAGCAAAACCAAAAAAAAGTCAGCCCGTAACCCAAATACGAAGAAACCAAGCAAATAGAAGAGGAGGAGGAGGAGGAGGAGCAGAAGGAGAAGGAGACAAGAATCAGAAGGTGGTGATGCAAGACGTTTGTCCACAAGCTTTTTTTGCGTTCGGAACAGGTCTGTGTCATGCTTTTATCATCATGGAGTATGGTATAAAACGGGGGTGGGGGGGGGGGCGGGGGTTGTGGGATGTATTGCATAGTATCATACATACCTAGTTGGTATAGTACTCTTACGGCCGAGTTGAAGCGGGACACTTTTTGTGGGAATTTCCCACCGTAAGTGCCCGGGTTCAACTCGGCGATGTTAGTATGGTAGGAATTGTTGGGCGTGAGGGTGGTTTTGGTGCGTAGGGGGTTGGGTTTGTTGGTTAGTGGTGGTGGTGGTGGTGGTGGTGGTGGTGGTGGTGGTGGTGGTGGTGGTGGTGGTGGTGGAGGTTGATGTTGTGGAGGAGGGGGGGAACCTGCGACATGCTGGTGAGATTTGGGGGGAGTCGTGAAAATTTGGAGGCGGTAGGGTTTGGGGTTTTGGTGCTTGGCGGGTAGGGAGATGGATGACGAGTGCTTTGCTGTGATGGAATATTTTTAGCGTGCTACCGTATGTATAGTATGGTGCTGTATGCGTCTTCACGGCGTATGCCCCTACTCGCCTAAGCACAGCAAGAATATAGTTGACAGTAATAACTAGATGGTTGCTGAAAAAGTCTAACCGCCGATATGTATATATATTTTAAAAAAAGTCTAGTAATTCCCTCCACATTATACTAATAATCCACCATCCCCAACAGTATCATACATTACAAATGGCATCACAATTTACTAGCAATATTGTTCTCACTCTTACCTTCTCTGCCATCCTTCAACCTCATCAGCCCCTCCTGGTAGCAGGTCGCCAACAGCCCAACCTCCGGATCCCAAATCCTCTGCGTGACCAACGCCCTCTCATCCGCTGCCCATGGCGAATCAGATTCCATGAGTAGCCATCGATCCACCCTCGTATTCAGTGCGTTGTGGAAGTAGATAGTATGGTCGAGACTTACTATCATCCCGATCCGCCCATAGCGAGCCCGGGGGTTCACTGTATTCACCGTGTTGATGAACGAGTTATCGGATAAGCATGCTAGGGCGGGTAAGTGCGCTCCCTCATCCGAGATGCCCCCGCGGGCTCGGACCCACTGTCGCTGGAGTTTGTGTGTGGGATCGGCATCTGGGGTGTCGTTTGCTATCCCAGCTCTCCGGAATTCGAAGGGGTCATTTGCCTCACGTTCCTTCATGAGTTGGGCGACCTCAGCGTCGATTCTGCCCTCGCTCAGCCATTTATCTATCGTCTGCGCACCTGTCAAGCAGTCTTCTGGCGCGGGAACATCCTTGGGGAACTTTATGGAGTGCTGAATTGTGCGCTTTAGCTCATCCGTGTCTCCCAAGACAGGACGGGTGAAGGAACATGTCGCTGTGAATATCGTCTGGCCTTTCTGTTTAGCCTGCACGCTGCGAGTGGAATAGGACCGGCCGGAGCGGACGTTCTCGACGTAGTAGACTATGGGAACGGCAGCGTTCCCGGCGAGGATGAAGTAGCAGTGCATGCTGTGGATTTTCATCTCCGATGGGACGGTCTTTTGTGCTACTGCCAATGTCTGCGCAATTACCTATTGTATCCTAAAAATTAGTGGTCCAAGTTTTGACACCCGGGATTCGCACAAGTGCTCACGCAACCACCGTAAATCCCCCTCGCCCCGACCGGCTTATACAAAGCCCGTGTATTCGTAAACACCCCTTCGCCCAACTCCCCTAGTATAGTTATCTCAAGATTATTCTCAACTATAGACTTCTCGGGATTAACCAGCGGCGGCGACTTTATCGTCGCGGTTCCAGAAACTCGCCGTTGTGCACCCATGCTTGGGAATAGCGGTAAACTCGGTGAATTGACGGGTAAGAAGTTGTAGGGTAATTCGGAAGAGCTCGATAGGGAGAATGGTGGTGGCGATGAGGGGGAGGAGAAAAGGGGAGAAGGAGGAGGAAAGAGATCAGGATGGGAGATATTGGGAGCACTGCTCAACCTAAGTCTGTTCCCCCCTTAGTTCTGGGAACTTGTGGTTGTGGTGCCGAGGTTCGGACGTTGTTGCTCGGGGATGGTGCAGGTCACGTGTGCACGTGTGCCGTCGGGGCAATATCGGTTTTCGGAGCTTGTGAAAGTGGGGGGATGAGGGTTCTTACTGTATTCTGGCAAAAGTCGGACTGGAGCTAAAGAGAAACCAAGGCAACCGAGCCAACAGGAGGGCGCGAAGAAGGCGAATTCGCCACAGTTTAAACATATAGACCACGGTGTTGGACAGGTTCAAGAAAATCCTCAGTGGCGTCAATCCGACTTTTGCCAGATTACACGGTACGGTATTGTTTGAAGGGCAAACGACCCTTTTGGACTCTTTGGAGTAGATATCATAATAATAATTATTATTATTATAATACCCGTAGAATTGGATAAATAAGGCACCCTACTCGATGGTGGACTGCAAGGGTTCGCTTATGTGCGGCCGAGCTACCCGGCCTTCGTGGTTTTGGGGTGTTGGGCTGGGAGTTTTCGTTGCGCCATAAAGCTTATTCGCACCTTCCGAACACTACTCGAGTATCATACTATACCTACCATGTCACAGGCGGTCTGTAGGCCCTAAGCCTGAGAAGAGCATAGGTCACTCAGTGATTAAGGGTCGCTTAGTACAGCAACCCTATCCATCGCTGCTGCCCCAATTAATGATTACTGCGATAGAGGGACCGTGCCGCCGAACTTCGCAAGCCTTTGTTTGGTTTAGGAAAGGTTTCTTTCTCTTATATGTTTAGTCTGGTTACAACCTATTTATTTTAGTTATAGGAATTTTGCGACTTTATAGCTCGAGTTGAGGCTGGTTTTTCCCGACTTGAGCAGTGAACCCAAGCGTCCAGTCTGCGGGCCTAGATGGATTAGTATCTTGGCGTCCGTCTGGATGACAGCTTGGGACGAGCTGGCGGGGGCGGCTGGTGTTTCAGGTTGCTGAACCTGCAGCTCCCTACAAGAGACGGGCGGGCCCTACCAGTAATTGGCGGGGACGCAGGTGCCGCCCAGGCGTTACCGATCGGTAGAGGACTGCGGGAACCTGCCGTCACCCCATTTCCAAAAGACTGACGCTCTTGCCCTATAGCTTGAGGCACATATCTAGGATGCCCGGGACTGGAGTCCGGTAGGTGCCCACATGGCTTCGGGATGCTTGGGATTACTTGACTTGAGGATAAGATTTCATTTGTTTAATGGTAGATAGGGCTGATTGGCCCTTTGGTTGTTTTTGTGGGCGTATGTTCAAGTTATTCATGAACCCTCTCTATTTCTTATACAATAGCTTGTAGTTTGGTGGTTATATACCGGTAGTTGAGAGAGTTGTCAACGCATACGTTCCACACGTCGTTACCAGTACTAGTTCCGTACCTACTATGGTAAGATCCACCAAGAAACAGCTTAATAGCATATTGCTAGTAACTTACGTTATTAGCACGAAACCATGAATGCACCGGATCCACTGAGAGGCGATATTTTTATTTTTATTTTTTCGTCAACGTTGTGGCGTTTCTGTTCTGTGATTGGGTGTGTGAAATTGTTTTGCTGGGGGTTGGTTGAGTTGAGTTAGCTTTCTCGCAAGCTTCGATCCCCTGAGCCTCCTCCCTCATAGCCCAAAATATTTTCCTTTTGCCATTATTCATACTGCCATCTTTCTTTTTGAGTTTCTTTTGCTCAAGACATGGGGCTCCAAAAATCCTAATTGCCAACTTGGTTAGTATTTATGTCAATTCCCTGGCCACTCTGGTTATAGTGCTCGGTGCCACTGTGATGGTCATCCTCAACGACCATCTCGTCCGTCCCCCTCCTGTCCCCCCCTCAGCTACCGGGATGGAGGCTCTGGATGCCGACTTGGCTGTGCTGCTCGAGTTAGCTTCCGCCGGGTCCGACTTAGCTGTCGAGCGGGCCACAAGAGGGCTGCCCGGCGCGCAGCTGGAACGGGAGCGGCAGTGGGCCCGGCCCCTCGCGGTTGCTGGCGGGGGGCCGGGCGGGCTAGCTAGGAGCATGTCCACGGGGGTGGTCTGCCTGTGCTAGGTTGGGGGTGCAGTGGGTGGGGGCGGGGTCGAATGGCACGCTGATTAGGAATTGGGGAGTCCCATACCGTAAAAACTTGAATAATTGGACGGTGTGCTATGAAGTCCGGAATTCCCTTCTCTGGAAAGGGGGCAAAAACACAGCAAAAACACGGCCCCTTTCCCCCCTCCGAGACAGAAAAAAAACAAAAAATTCTTGACCTTACTAGGAGAGGAAAGTCCAACGACATAGCACACCGTCCAATTATTCAAGTTTTTACGGTAGTAGGGGGAGCGGGCTCGCCCTTCTCTCTGCTCTCTTTCTTCATCCTTATTATTGTATGAATTCCCATACAATCACTAGAGGTTAGCCTCAATGTAAATCTTTGAGGTTGCCAGTACTGCGGGTCAAATGTACTCGGGAGTTTCAGTAAAAATCGGAAACTAGGGGTTGCAAAATCGGTGTTTGTGCTAACCATTTAGATAAACTTTGTGGAGAGAAACATAGGATTGTTGCAGTTAGAACCCTAAATCAGCTGAATCGGTGGCTATCTTTCTCTTCTGCGTGAATTTTGGAGATCTCAAAGAACTTCTAGGGTTTCAATTTGTCTCTATAATGCTAATTTGTGCTGTCAGGAATTTTTAATTACTGGCTCAAAATATCTTGTCATTGTTAAGATAACATATTTAGTAACCGTGCCAAGGTTGTGGCTCCGCCACAACCCCCGATTGCTCGCTTGCTCACAATCTGGGGCACCTCTCCTAGGTGCCTCACAGCTCAACGTAACATTCGGCTCAACATAACATTCAGTTTTGTATGTGAATTTACGAACTATGAACCCCCACCAAACACTCTGTGATGCCGTAAATTTCCTTTTGGCTTTCCCACACATTGTTTTAAGTCTCTGCCAATAAGTCTTCCACTTTTTTTCTCTCTCTCTTTTACAATTTTGATTTTCGCTTGGTGGGACTTTTTTTTTGAATTAAGTATGAACGTGAGTTGAGCTGAATCTGCGGTAAAAGAGAGGAAAAAAAAGGAGAGACTCATTGGCAAAGGAGTAAAACAATGTGTGGGAAAGCCAAAAGGAAATTTACGGCATCACAGAGTGTTTGGTGGGGGTTCATAATTCGTAAATTCACATACAAAACTGAATGTTATGTTGAGCCGAATGTTACGTTGAGCTGTGAGGCACCTAGGAGAGGTGCCCCAGATTGTGAGCAAGCGAGCAATTTGAGGGTTGTGGCGGAGCCACAGCCTTGGCACGGTTATCCACTCCAAGTTGTTTATGACTGATAGTGCTTACTATTTTCTATTAAATTTTATACTGACTATCTGCTCACCCCCCACTAACCCCGCTAACCCCCTCCCCCGATGTTCACTGATACCCCCGAGTGCAGTACACAGCCATATTCTGCTCTGAAATCAAGGCGCGATATAGAAGGCACCTATTTCCTGTTATTGGATAACTTGAAAGACCTCGATTGCTCGCCAGCCATAGGAGGGCTCAGGCAGAAGCTGGGGATGTTGGTGTTGCGCAATGACGCAATACCTAAATCCTCCTATGGAGTGCTTTCCATACCATTCTCAATTTATTTGCACTTGTCGACCGGAAGGCCTCTCTGTGGTCCTGGATATGCCGGAATTACTGCACTATATTCGCCCGGCCGAGTTGAAGTTGCGTACCCAAACCTACTATAGGAGTAGCAATTGTCAGACTAATAGGAATTAGTACTAGGCTATGAACGATGTTCACAAACACAAGATATCTCGTGCACTAAAGGCCATGAGCTTCCCTCGACACTGAATTAACACCTCCCAGTGCCAGAATGTACTTGGGCATGTCTGTCAAAATCGGAAACTAGGGGCTGCAAAGCAGGGTCCAGAGGGATTGGGAGACAAGGCTGTCTGAAGAGCTCGACAGTGTAGTCAGACTTCTTTTAAAAATGCTGAAATTAGACGTTCGGATATGCACTTTCTACATTTTCGAGTATTATACGCCAATACTTCTCAGTATGCCTTAATTCTGCTTCAGCGCCGCCAGAGTTCAACTTATCTTGTTTGTATTTTCTTTCATTTTCATTACTCAATCGATCAATCCTATATCTAATTCTGTTCTCATCGGTTTTCTTCTGTCTTCCATATTGCTATCCCGGATTTCTTTTCCACCCTATGTTCTTGTTTCGCAGCATAAATAGTCGGTCCTCCGGCTCCCTCACACATAATGTAGTTTTTAAGCATCTCTCGCTCTCCCAAGTTTCAGGTATAGAGCTCGATTATTTCATATTTTTCAACAAGACTGTTGTAATATTCGAACGGAACTCGAACGAAGAAGTGATAATAGCAAAAGAGTCAAGATAATAGATTGCCGCAAACTACTAATTGAATGACAGGAACGATATAGACAAGCTATATAGTGAGATGACTTGGTCCCACTTCCACCAAGCCTCTGTAACAAGGGACAAAGTCATTAAAAGAAAACACATACAGGAACAAAAGAAATAATAAAGAAAGTATAAAGAAGTCCGGACTTGTACCTTGCTTGAGAAGAAATACAAAGACGTAGAAGAAGAATTTGAGAGGAGAAAGAAACCATATTTGAGAGGACCAAGAAATCATATACGAACAAAAACAATGTAAGTTCAAACGAGTGATATACCATGAAGGTGAAGAGCAGCAGACCGAGATAAAGGGAACTTGGGGAAAAAGTGTGAAGTGTAAGCGAGGAGAGGGGGGTACGGTTTGTTTTAACATTGCAAGGCTCTGCCATTGGTTTCACTGGATTCTGCAGCCAGTGCCGGTCACTGCTCTACCGGTTCTTGGGCTGCCTGTCCCTCCTTGCTGAGGGTTTCCATACTTTGTTGTTTTCTGCTCACTAACCTTGCATTGCGAGTCATTCCGATTTGTATGGACACCCAGGTATTGACGACACATTACAGGAAAAGGGGGTATAGAGGTTGTTGTGGCTATACAGTGCAATTATCCAGAAAGTAGCCCGGACTTATCATTGTTGGCACATGAAGTGCATTGTGCCATGCCAATATCCCCGGCATGGCACCACGAAATGTTAGAGTGTGGTGAGTTTGGCCGACGGCAATGCCTTGCACAATTCATTTGTCGTGGGATAGTTTCTGTTATTGAGGAAGCAAATATTAGGGTTCTTTAGTGCAGCAACTCACAAAGATGGGAAATGAGGGGTATTTGATGTGAATTGGGTTTGTAGATAGTTTTTCTTTTTTTTCTTACTGGGTTATTTTACTCGTACATATATTGCTAGGGCACTATAATACTTGTATAGCTCGGGCCGTGGCGCAAACTCTCGGCAACGTTAGATCAGGTACCGGAAAAACTCAAATAGAAGAGAAATGTGCTAGGACGTTGGAGTTGCCTCTCCTAGTAAGGCGCCTCGTATATTCCTTTTGTTATGTCTCAACGGGGGCTTGTTTTCCCCTCGCGTAGCTGACGTAGCTGAGAAGGGAAATTCCAACGTCCTAGCACATCTCTCTTCTATTTGAATTTTTACGGTATCATACAACACCAGACTAACTTTATAGTCTCTCATAGATCGTGACGAATGCCAGGAGGTGACGAACGGGGTGACGAACGGGGATTAGAAGTATGGTAGGTATTTTTTTACCCTACTTTGACATTTTTTGCTGGCCATGGAGACTGTATTTGGTAGAGTTAGCTTTATCCACTTACTTTTTGCTGGCTTGGCGGGGCATGCTCCTCAGAGATCATATTTAGAGCCCGTTTGGCAAAAATGGGACCGTTTCGTTGGGCTACCGGTTCTGCTGTGAGATGCTGTTCTCTCCATTTTGAAACGGAAGGAAAAGACCACCCACATGGGGGAACGGAACGGAACCGTTGTGTCCAAACAAACCTGTACTCGGGGCCGTGAAAAACCGGAAAGGGGGGTATCCTTGCCCCGATAACTCAGCAACCAAAACTCACGAAAACTTGGAAAGTAGCAACAGGGATTAGCTCTTTGTAAACCAGTATGATGAAAAAGCAAAAATAAACCTATGATGGGCAGATAACAAGAAATGATGTTTCCTTCTCAAGGAATCAGAAATCCAGTTCTGGCGTAATCTGACCCTGAGAGGATTGGTGCTTTGCTCATCACATGGTGCAACAAGTATGGTTTTAAGATGTCCCATAGGCCTGTCTCTCTTTCCAGACATTGTGATCGCCAGGTCTCTTTGGCCCTGATTCAGCACGGGTAGTTTCCGATTTTTAATATACCCCCCGAGTACTTTTTCCCAGCCTGGTTGAGTACGGTAAGCTCCGTCGACTCTTTCCTAGTAGGTAAGTTCCGTTAACTCTTTCTTGCTAGGCAAGTTCCGTCGACTCTTTCCTAGTAGGTAAGTTCCGTCGACTCTTTCCTGCTAGGTAAGTTCCGTCGACTCTTTCCTGCTAGGCAAGTTCCGTCGACTCTCTACTGGCTTGGCGGAGCTTGACAGGTAGTGCCGGTATTGGTGCTTCCGCATTACTCGAATAGCACGGGGCTTTGTTGTCTTAGAGGGCTTGTGTTACGGCCCTGTTGGATGAGCTGATGTGGAAAGCTTAAAATTTTGCGCTTTTTGGGGTATTTCGGGGTGGTGGTGGTATAAGGTTCTTACTGCATCCAATACGGACAATGTTGATTGGCTGACAACATCTTTGAATCCCCGAGCTGACCACTGATAGGTTGCGTGTGTAGCAGGTGTGTTGTTGGGGTATGCATCCCATCTAGAGCCGTCCAATCCTCCTTGTGGCCATCGGTACGGATATATGACATAGCTATGTTAGGAAATCCAGAGCCCCTAGCTTTATAAGTCTCCCTCTTTCCCTGATGAAATTCTCCCGATATTGTATTTGAGTTTGTTTCCCTAATTCCTACACATTCCCACAATCTTACTGTGCCCACTCCCCCACAAACCTTCCGAAGCACGTCCTAGTGCCCTCCAAAACATGGCCGATGAACCTCCACAAGCGGATCTAGTTAAGCACTACCGACTGGAAACATCCTTCAGGGAAGCTAGCGTTAGCCACATTATCCGCTCACCCTTCATCTACGAAGAAGAATGGAGACGTGCGGAAGTAATAGGAAGAGGAGGCTTTAGTGTAGTGCACTTAGAGCACGGCCCAAAGAATGGTGTTCGGGCAGTGAAAGTTATTGACAAGGCAACGCTTTCGCCTGCGTTTGATTTTACAAAGGAGTTAGCTATCATGAGTTTCTTGACAAAGGTTTGTTTGTCTGTTTGTTGTTCTGTGGGATGGAGCGTTTCTGGATCTAATGGCGGGATAGCGTCGTGTGTCATTATTCGTGGAGTTCTTAGGCTGGTTCGAGAACAGCGAAAGGTTGTATATCGCTATGGAATACTTTGAGAAAGGTGACCTGCGACGGCATCTCGGTGAAAGGATGTCGGTGCCCATGGCAAAACTACTAGCCAGGCAGCTTCTGGAGGGTTTGAATGTTATGCATAAAAACGGGATTGCTCATCGAGATATGAAACCCGAGGTACTTATTCACTCCTCTCATACAAGCACAGAAATGACAAAAGCTCACTAACCCGGGGAAACAGAACATATTCATAGCTTCTCTCTCCCCGCTCTATATAAAGCTTGGCGACTTTGGTGTATCAAAGTGTATTAGTAGCGAACACACCATGCTCTGCACGCGGGCCTTCACACCCTCATACGCCGCGCCGGAAATCCTAGGGGTACTGGATTCTTCACTAGAGACGTCAGAGTACACTTGCGCGGTAGATATCTGGTCGCTGGGATGCGTGATGTTCGAGGTCCTGGCCGGGAGCGTACTCTTCCAGAAAGAATGCTTCGTTTGGCATTTCTGCTGTGGAAAAGCTGAGTCTATGCTTGAGCCTTTGAGGGAGCCTTTGAGGGAGGCTGTGAGTGAGGAGGGTGGTTTTGGATTTGTACGTGGACTGTTGTCGCCGGATCCTGTGAGACGGCCTAGCGCCGTGAAGGCATTAGGTGATCCTTGGCTGAAAGTCTCTGAGGCTAGAAAAGTAAAGGGAGAAGGGGCATGCTTGCAGTACTATGATACGGTTTTGTAGTGACTGTCATGTGACATTAGTGCGGCTAGTTTATGTGACTTATAGATATTTCCTTCAGTATACTCATATAAGTATATAATATTATTTGGGTTGAATTTCCTTTTCTTAATACACGAGGGGTTCAGGTTAGCTTTCAGGCAATTACTTCTCCAACATAAGCCACTGGCGGTGGAGGACAAAGGGAGTGGTTCGAGATTTGCTGACCTATCGACTTTGGATGCTTTGGTTTTCTGCTTCTTGGTGGTTGATTTGGGAGGGGTTGGGAAGAGCGGGGTTGGGATGTATGTTGGAGGAAGGTTGGGGGGAAATGCTACTAGGATCTCTGGGATTGATTTTGGTAACTACGGGATGCGTTGCTGATGCTATGGTAATATTTTTGCAGTGTCTGCTATGGGCCTGCTCATAAATCTCAAAACCTGACTATGTACTGGTTAATGCTAAAATCCTAGGCCAGATTTGTATTTTTGGTGTAGTAGATTAAGGAAGTTCTAGCGTCGTTCTCAATTATTCTAGTTTTTGCGGTAATCCTTCACTGTGGCTTTAGGTGGCGAGCACATCACTCCTTGGCAATTCATAAAGTATTCACATGAATCGGGGCCAAAAACTGAGCATTTGGGTGTAAAGGGGACATCTTGGCGCTGGACCATCCGAATACTTTATAAATCGCCGGGTAGAGTACTAGATAACCGAACACTACTGTACTATGTGCCATCGGGACCGAATATCCTGACACTACTGCAGGACTACCAGCGCATCCATATTTCTTATTTAAAAGGAAAATATATTTGACCCGGGGGGCGCCATCGAGAGTATAATATCCGATCCCTGAGGACGGATGTCCCTCGTGGATCACTGCTGAAGTGGTATCCGGATCTAAAATAGATTGCAACTGTATCTAGGCTGGGTGCAGGAAGCCTTTTCGCTCAAGAAATCCCTAATTTGGGTCTAGTGCTCCCGGGTAGCTAGTTTCTACTAGCATGTACATATGCCAACATTTATATTTTATCTTATCTACTAACTGTAAAATGTGCTTATGCTTTAAAATCATTTCAGTAATATCCTTTCTCAGGCGAATGGAGGGGGAGGGGAGGCAGTGTAGACCGGAATGCCAGTGGCGGCATTGAGAAGAAACATAGAATTAAGAAAGAGAACATATCTCCATTATCCTTTCTCATCCACCTGCTGTTGCGTTCAAGGAAGCTGGCCAACGGGGACATCGGTACAGCAAGGAATATATATATTTAACTAACACGTGGGGAAGGGGCTCCGGGTATCTGTACACCACGAAGGTATGGACTACAGAGGATTTTCCTGGCAGCGAAGGGCCGATAGGTATAAGACGGGGACCACCGATTCGCAAGTTGGGAGTGCGGAGGGCAGGACTTGCACAAATAAGTATGCCATGTTTCATTCAACCATTATCCCTATTTAGAGCAGGAGGTAAGAGAAGGTAACTTTATCGTTAATCTTCTTTCAACCTGGAGCTCGGGCGTCTAGCCTACCTGGGTGCCGATAGTTTTTCAGAGAGCTACCCTGTGCACGGGTCTTGTGCTTGGCCAATGTAAACCTAGGATTGAAGAGGGAAGACCATTCGCATGTAGATCCCAGCAATTGTTTTTTTTCTTCAGAGCAGCTCTGTGAGGGTAATTGGCTGGAGAGGGCCGTAGGCTGTTTGAGGTTTCCGATATTCTCCCGCTGGTCTACAGGAACTTCGCTTTCTTGCTTTCTCGTCACAACAGTTGGTTTGTGCTGTACAGTGCACTCTCTAACGGGGGGCAAGACGAATCCTGGCAAGTGAGGAATAGGAGTGCTAGTATTTGGTAAGAAAAAGGTCAAAATAAGGTAACAAAAAGTAGCTGGTGCTATTTGCCTCCCGCCAGAGATTTTTTTCTTCTGCCTGCTTTGTGAGTCTTCTTCATCTTTCCTGGTTGAAGAAAACCTACCTATATCCTACATCAACTATTCCTAGGCCCTCCCGGTGGAATACCAGCAGTGTTTTTCTAAACCAGAGAGAAACGAAACCTTTCACCAGAGCGGGCCTGAGATTAGCTGGTAAAGTTATAGAATAAGCTTTACTAAAGTATACTTAGATAGGGACGGGAAAATTGGAAAAAAATATGGTCTAAGAGTGAAGAGAATAGTGTAACAAGCTAGATTACACACACCAAAATGTGGGATTTTCACATGTTGATATCAACTTGGAGTTTGGCATTGGGGTGAAAATAATTCCATACAATAGCCCCATTGCTTCCCCACTCCACCTCTCTTTCTCACGGGAATGTGGATATCATTTCTATCCCACCAGTTATATTGAGTAGGGCTGGGACTTCGAAATCTTTTTGTTTCCACACCAGAAAAGCGCTTGTTGGGCAATGTTGAAGGTATCATAATTTCAAACCTAGAAGTTATGGACAGGTATTATTATTTTTTTGACAAGAACTTTCTAAAATCAATGTAGGAAGTTCCCGGAAATAATTGAAGCTATCCACCCAATTCCTTGAACCTTAAATATTTTTGGGCGGCTGATGATTATTCCTAATACGGTACCCCTATGTTTTTTTTTGGTGGGGAATCTCGTTGTCCCACTATTTTCTTCACTCGTATGATATTGGAGGGGTTGATTGGGGAGTTTTAGTCTGGGATCACATGTGTCACATCAGCGTATATACCACTTAACTTGGTACTGCGTCTAATAAAGACAATGCCGATTGGAAAGTAATGTCTTAAACTTTATTAAAGGAGGTGGTATGATCGCGCACCCCCCCCCCCGTTGACGGGAGGGAGATATCGAGGTGTACGTGCTTGCCTATTGGAGGTTGCTGGCTAACGGCTACTTAGGTAGTGAAAACTTCTACTCGTACATGGATAACCTTATACACCCGTTCATGCCCTAGTGTGCCCACAAACGTCCACACTTCAGTTCATACTATGTGCCCTTCCTGTTCCCTGCTCTCCTCGATGCTTCTAATGCAACATTTTGCTACTGGGGTTACTATAGCATCATTTTTAACTACCGGACTGTGAGAGAGGCTCAAAAGGATAAGGAGATAGAAGGAAGGTCAAGACTTTCCTTTAAACATTCTACCAACTTCTAGCGTTAGTGTTCGGGGAGGTAAGGTATGCTATCGCACCTTAAAAGATTGATACCATACGGTAAATTACGGTAAATCACACTAGGAAGATATATCGGAAAACGGTATTTCCCACCTTAAATTCCGATATATATTAATCCTGTTTTCCATCCTATGTGCAATGCATTTATATAGGTCGAAGTGATATAACCTCCAGCCTCCGGGGCCCACCCCAGCGATAAGCATTCAGCGTATACTTAGGAAGGGGTTCATATAAAGTTGGAGACACTTTGTGTTGTGTAAACTCCATCCTCCTTTTGACTGGTTCCTTATTATGATACCCCATTTTACAAAAGCCCAGCCCTCAGTGAAGACCGATTTCTCTTTCTTTTTGGCAGATTTTTGTTTTTTGCATGAACAGTTCTGTGAACTTAGCCCCAAGAAGAAGAAAAACAGGTTGAGAACGTTGAACTGACGAAAGAATGACAACTCCTGCAAAGTTTTGGCTAGGATGGGCATTCTTAGCAATAATATGAGTATCATACTGAGATCCGAGATAATAATCTGAAGCTGCACGACTGTGGGCAGAAAAGAGGGCTCATTTTAAGTTTACTATATATTTATCATATGGTGCGGTATTGCATCGTAAGGTAACTTACGGTACCTTGCGGTTTCGATGTTGGAAGCTCTGAAATAGTCGAGCTCTATACCGAAAACTTAGAGAACCTCGTTCTATCCGAGGGGGCCGTAGGACCGACTATTTATGCCGCGCAACAGGAACACATGTCCAGAGTGGAAAAGAAGTCCAAGGAAACAAAATGAAAGACAAAATAAATCTGATGCGAATTGAGTTACATATATGATTAATTGATTGAGTAATGAGATGAAGGAAAGACACAAACCGGATAAGTTGAACTTAAACTCTGACGGCATCGAAGTGAAACTAGGATGTACTGAGGGGCTTTGTCGTACTCAAAGTCGTAGGAAGTGCATATCCGAAATTATAATTTCAACATTCGAAAGCTATCTAGAGTCGAGTGATCTTGCATGATTACAGTGATATATTTCTTACTTAATCTTAGATATTGGAGACACGGTTGGCCAATTGAAATGGAAGATCGCGCGGTTGAGTTAGCACTCAGCCGCATCGGTAGGCAACCACTCTCGGTACTAATCTGAGTTTCCCCCAGGCTTGGGTAAAGCAAAATAGAGATTCTAAAGAGGACCGGGATCCCTGCATGGTTTTGGGAAGTTACTTGTACTCGTACTGTATTTCCTCGCTAGATCCACCACAAGCCGTCACCCTGAGAAGGTGAGCTGTCGAGCGTCTGGACGGTGACTAGTGGTGACGTAAGCGGCTGCGAAACTAGAGCAATAGCCCAAAGCAGCAACGAGGATTAGAATGGACTCGAGGAAGGCCATTGTATGAAAGCAAGAAGGCTGCTTGCGTATTAGGGTTCTCCAGAACGCGGTATCGGGGAATGAAACGATGGAAGTTGGAGGAGGAGGAGGGGCCCAAGTGAAGCTGTATAGCTAGAAAGAAATAGGTATCTCTTGCATAGGAAACAATGCTATAATATTTCTAGTAGTCCTATGTACTAAAGCCCCCAGAAGAATGGAATCAGAGAGAGTTGTTAATCCATCAAGCTGTTATGGGGGCCGCCGCTTGGTTCAGGTTCGTCGTGGGGAATAAAACGGGTGGAACTCAAGAAGGCCTCTGGTTGATGGGGTTCTTTTCGCCCCCCAAATTTGTGGGGGAAGCTGCGAGCTTTGTATTTCGGGGGAAAGAGGGGAAAGGGGGTATTCATCGTGAGTGAGTAGTCTAGCTGACAAGCTCCGGTGGCCCGCAAGACTGACCCTCATGTGCGGTAGCTGATTCTTGATTCTTACGTGGCTAGCAAGTCTCACCGCTTCATGACCATACGTGAGAGGGGCGGGCTTGTGACGCAGGATGACGGACTCCTGGTCCTTCTAGGAAAGGAGCGCTAGACCATCACGATGAGAAATTCAGCCGAAAAAGCCGAGGTGTTGGCAGGGGCCTGGAGGGAAGCTCTGGGGGGGTGCATGTGGACCCTGAAGCGGCACCTGGAGGGGAGCTCTGAGAAAGATGCATGTGGACCCTGCGGCCGGCCACTTGTAAGGTACGGCCGCATGATGGGCCAAAGAGCGAAGATGGTATTTCAATCCCGACCACCAACTTTCCCGCTCTTCGGTTCGCTTCGCGGAGACAATTCATACTCTGTCTTGGCACAGACCGAACCGTTTTGTTTCGATACTGGGCTGTGTTTCGAATCCTATGCATCAGTTTTCCACCGAAATCTCGAAGGCAAGAGGCCATGGTAGCGACTAGAAAGGGAAACGTTTTAGCATTAGTTGAGCATTTCGGACTGAAAGAAAGAAAGTGGGGGTCCGTTGGAGCACCTCTATCTCAAGCAATCTTCCACCAATGATACCCTACCACCCAAACCTGGCACGACACGGAGAAGGAAGATGTGTTATAGTACGCATTTCATCCGGCCATCCTTCCTTGCGGGCATCGGTAGTGTATAACACATGCTGGGTTGACAATCTTAAGAGCACCTATAGTACTTAAGTTCATGGTCTCCCCTTTTTCCGAATGGGATTCTCCCGGTATTGTCTTTATATTAGTTTCTCTGATTCCTGCATATTCGCATCGGCTTACAGCACCCACTCCGCTAAACCCTCCAGAAACGCCCTCCAGCACCCTACGAAACATGGCTGAAGAATCTCCACAGGCAGATCTAGTCAAGCACTACCGACTGGAAACATGCTTCCAGGAAGCCAGCGTTAGACACACTATTTGCTCACCCTCCACCTACAAAGAAGAATGGAGACGTGCGGAAGAAATTGGAAGGGGAGGCTTTAGTGTAGTCTACTTAGAGCACGGCCCAGAGAGTCGTGTTCGGGCTGTGAAAGTTATTGATAAGACGGCGTTCTCGCCCGGGTTGGATTTTACAAGGGAGTTGGCTATCATGAGTTTCTTGACAAAGGTTTGTTTGTCTGTTTGTTGTTCTGTGGAATGAAGGGTATCTGGATCTGATGGCGGGATAGCATCGTGTGTCGTTATTCGTGCGGTTCTTGGGCTGGTTCGAGAATAGCGAAAGTTTGTATATCGCCATGGAGTACTTTGAGAAGGGGGATCCGCGACAACACCTCGGTGAGAGAATGTCGGTGCCCACGGCAAAACTGCTATCGAGGCAGCTTCTAGAGGGGTTAGATGTTATGCATAGGAATGGGATTGCTCATCGAGATATAAAACCCGAGGTACCTATTCACTTACCTTATGACAAAGGCTCACTAACCTGGGAGAACAGAACATATTCGTAGTCTCCCTCTCTCCACTCCGTGTAAAGCTTGGCGACTTTGGCGTATCAAAGTGTATCAACGAACACACCATACTCTGCACGCGGGTCTTCACACGCTCATACGCAGCGCCGGAAATCCTAGGGGCACTGGATTCCTCGCTGGAGACATCAGAGTACACTTGCGCGGTGGATATCTGGTCGCTAGGATGCGTGATGTTCGAGGTCTTGACTGGGAGCGCGCTCTTCCGGATGGAATGCTTCGTTTGGCACTTCTGTTATGGAAAAGCTGGGCTCATGCTTGAGCCTTTGAGGGAGGCCATGAGCGAGGAAGGTGGGTCTGAGTTTGTGTGCCGGCTGTTGTTGCCGGACCCTGTGGGACGGCCGAGTGCTGTGGAGGCACTCCGTGACCCCTGGTTGAAAGTAGTTGGGGGGGCAGCAAAGTAAAGGAAGGAGGAGGAGTATGCTTGCTGCTCTATAATGATTTTCGTAGTGTCGGTCATGGGACATTGGTATGACTCGATCATGTAACTTAGAGATATTTCCTTTAGTATAGTGTTCTCGAATTAGTGTATATATAGGGATTGAATTTCCCTTGGTTAATACACGAGGCGTTCATGTCAACCTTCGGGACGCTACTTCAACCTAAGCCGCTGGTGGCTAGGGGCAAGGGGGGACAGTTCGGGATTTGCCGATGTGACTCTGGATACGTTGGTTTTCTACTTCTTGATGGCTGCTTTGAGGAGGTTGGGAAGAGTGGGGTCGGAACGTATGTTTGAGGGGGGTCCGGAGGCAGTGCCGCTAGGATTGCTGGGTTTGATTTTGGTAACTAGGGGATGTGTTGCTGATGTGGGAATAGTTAGAGCCATATAGTCTATTGATCTGCTCTTAAATCACTGAGCTTGAATGCTGAAATCCTAGGCTGGGTTGTATTCTTGGTGTATTAACTGACGACATACCCTAATGGTTTTTTGCCTAGCCATCGCTTCGAGTAGTGGTGAGTTCAGAGCGATAAAAATTCTCCACTTCTCCACAGGATACTGAAAACACCTACGGACAGGACCAGCGGCTTGTACAACAAGCTATCAACGAAAGAACACCTCCTAGGATACCCGTATTTTCCCAGCTAATCAGGGCCTTAGACTCACTAGCACAACCCACAATAGTGATCTGGACGGAGCAAAGGATATGCGTTGCTGCTAGACACCAGTCAGCAAAAATTACAGAAATTATCTTATCCGGAGGTCAAGATCTCATGTGGTTTTGTTGGGAGCACGGAAGGGCGTCTCTTACTCGAAGGGATTTTTCCTCTAAGTTACGATTTCTTGGTCTACCAATACTATTTGTGAGTACTGGAACAATATTGAATCGTGCTAGGAAGATGGAGTTGCCTCTCCTGATAACGTTTGTTAGACTTTCTTTATATTTGTCTTAAACGAGGGCTGACCGAGAATCTGTTCCCTAGCGGTATGTCTTCTCCACTTAATCCAAATTGGGAAATTCCAAATCGCACTGGCATCGTTCTCAATTATTTTAGTTTTACAGCAGTTCTTCGCTGTGGCTTTAGAGTAACGAGCACATCACGCACAGGACTCGGGGAGGTGGGGGGGTCATTAAAAATTGGAAAACTATTTTTCTCCCAATCCCATACAATTTTCTATAGGGACAAGGGCTATGTTCCCTGTTCCAAATGCCCCCCCCTCCCAGATACATGGCAATTCATAAAGTATTCAGATGAATTGGCACCAAAATTTGAGCATTTAGGTGCAAGAGGGGAAGGGATATCTTGGCACCAAACAACCCGAATACTTTATGAATCGCCAAATAGAGTACCAGACAACCACACACCACGGTACTATGCAGAATCAGGACTATATATCCTGACACTACTGCACGACTATTGGCGCCTCTAAATTTTCTTATTAAAGGGAAAATATAACTGGCCCGAGGGCCATTAAGAATAATACCCGACCCCCCAAAGAGGGCTGTCGATCACTGATCACCGAGCACTGCTAAAGTGGCACTTGTACTGGAATCTGAAATAGATCGGCACCTATCTAGAGTGAGCGTGGGGAGCCTTCTCGCTCAAGAAATCCCTAATTCGAGTCTGGTTCTGTCGGGTAGCTTGTCTCTACTTGCTTGTACATAATCCTTCTGGATGGGAAACTGAGAGACGCTGACATATATATTTATGTTATCTACTGTACTAACTATACATTGTGTTTAGGCTTTAAATTATTTCAGTAATATCCTCTCTCTAACGAATGAAGGGGGAGTGAAGGCAACGTAGGCTGAAAGACAGATGCTGGCATCGGGAAGAAACATAGCCCCAAGCAAGGGAAGAGCATATATATCTCTACTATCCTTTCCAATCCACGTTCTGTTGCGTTCGGGGAAGCACGGAAAAAGGGAACATCGGTACGGCAAGGAAAATGTATAATTATCTGACGCGTGGGGAAGAGCTCCGGGTACCTATACACGAAAGCACGGACTACGGAGGACTTTGCTCACAGAGAAGAGGAGATAGGTAAGAGACGGGGGCCACCTACTCGCAAGTGAGTAAGTGCAGAAGGCGGGACTTGCACAAACAAGAATGAAATGCTTCATTCAACCACTATCCCTATTCAGATGAGGTAAGAGAAGATAACTTTATCTTTAATCTTCTTTCAACTTGGAGCTCCGACGTCTAGCCTGATGGAGTAACCTCATCATGGTATGTTAAGTTAGGGCACACTTGCAGGTGTGAGCAGTGCTATGACCAGACCGCAAGGCGGTAGCTGGTGTTGTGTGGTAGAGAGCCCACTGTGCGGGCCACCACAAACTGTATCTAGTCTGAGCTGCGTTCCTTTCTCCGTACATCACGCACCTTGCACTTCTCGCGGACACTCCTTTGCGAACACAGTTGTCATATACATCGAATATCGAACACATCTCAGTTTTCCTATCAATCACTGACCCGGGTCTTTCTCGTGACGACAGTTCAGCCATAGCTGTATCATTGCGGTGCTTGTACGACGGCATATTTCCATGCGCATAGACTAGGCCTCCATCATGGCCTACTCGGGTGATAGTTTTCTGAGAGCTGCGCTGTACACGAATGCTGTTCCTGGACCATGCGGGCCTAGAATTGTAGAGGGGGGACTATTCGCATGTCGATGCTAGTAATTGCCTTTTCTTCTTAAAGGAGTTCTGTGTGAGGGTGCTTGGCTGACAAGGGTACTAGGTTGATTGAGGTTTCTCGCATTCTCCCGCTGGTCTACAGAAACTTCCCTTTTCTCTTCCCGTCACAACAGCTGGTTTGTGCTGTACAAGGCACACTCCTACGGGGGCAGGACGAATCCTAGCAAGTGGGGAATGGGGGTACCAGTATTTGGCAAACGCGGGGTCGAAATAGGGGAACGGGGGTAGCTGGTGCTATTCGCCTCCCACCAGAGTTCCTTTTGTCTGCTTTGTGCGTCCTTTTCGTCGTCCCTGGTTGAAGAAATCCTTCCCGCATTCTACATCAGCCAACCCCGGGCCCTCCCTATGGAATTCCGTAGTGTTCTTCTGAATCAGCAAGAAACGAAACCTTTTTCCAACAGAAGGCCTGAGATTAGCTGGTATAGAATAGGTTTTACTACACCATACTCAGGGAGCGACGGGAGAATCGGAAAAAATAATATCGCATAGGAGTGAAGAAAATAGTGGTGCGAGCAGGATTACACACACCAAAATGTGGAGTTTTCACATGTTGGTATCAATTTCGGGTTTGGCATTGGGATGACAGTAATGTCATACAATAGTCCCATTGCTCCCCCACTCTACCTCTCTTTCTTCAGGGAATGTGGATATCATTTCTGCCCCAACAGTTATATTGAGTCGGAAATCTTCTCATTTCCATGCCAGAAAAGCGCCTATTAGGAAATGTTTGAGGTAATCTCAATTATAGCTGTTATGGCAAGGTTACCTTGACAAGAACTTTCTAAAATCAATGTAGGAAATTCCTGGAAATAATTGAAGCTATCTATCCAATGTCTTGAACCTTAAATATTTTTGGGAGGCTGGTGATTATTCCTAATACCCCTGTTTTTTTGGTGGGGAATCCCGTTGTCCCACTGCTTTCTTCACTCGTATGATACTGGAGGGTTTGAGGGGAGAGTTTCCGCCAGTGATCACAGGTGTCACATCAGCGCATATACGATCAAACTCGGTAGCGCATCTAATAAGTACAATGTCGATTGGCCAATAATATCTTAGATACACTATATAACTACTCCGCTGTTGGAGGGGTTCAGGAAATAGGGGGAGGGTCAGGACTTTCCTTCTAACATTTTATGCTGGAGCGTCCTTCCATATCTGATATGGTTGACCGTAGGGTGGTACGTTAGCCGGGGATGTGGCGATGATGCGGCCGCGAGCGAGGCCGCGTGAACCGGGGAAATCGTGACTGCGCCTTATCTTGTATACATAGTCGGGGTCACCCCCCACCTCTGTCTCTCTCTCAATCAACCAAAAACAGTCGTTTCAACATCATACTTATTTCTGGAGTCGAGTGATATTCCATGATTAAACGATGTATTTCTGACTCATCGGGGGTGTTGGGGGCGTTGTTGGCCAGCTGGAATAGAAGATCACCGGGTTTACTTAGTACTTGGCCGTCTAAGTAGAGTCGGGAGAGGAAACCGCTCTCGGTACTGATCTGAGTTTTTTCTCTTGCTTGAGCAAAGCAAAACCAGGGATCTAACAAGTACCTCTGATCCCTGCACGGTTTTGGGAAGTTTGTGGGCCCTAAAAAAGGGAAAAATATTTGATTGCCCTGGTGGTCTATCATAGTGGATCGGTAGAGCCGCAAGAGGGTAAAAGGATTTAGATCGCGGGTAGCATGGGGACAATAGTAGGACTGCGGCATTCTAAACAAAAAACGGCAGAGCGTGGGATCTTTGTGTGAATAGTTTTAAGGGGATGCTGAGTGTTTGGTTTTGACCTGGCTTACTACTGTAATATATTTAGTGGTTGCGGTACTCGAATAGTAATTTGTTTAGGAAATTATTAAAACAGAGAGTATTCTGCCCGCAGCTCTACCCCTTCTCTCTACACCTATGGTGAAAATAATGTACGACAAGGATGTCTATCTAGTGGCCGTACAATGGATCCCACGTTACGAGCCCCCAGCGTAGCAAGCACTCACCATTTATTAGCTAGCATTTCGGGAGTTGTATGGTTTTAAATCGTAGTTCAAAGGATTTTGTAAGTTATGGCTCGCCGTGCTGGATGCTCGCTATGTAGGGAAAAATTGTGTTCGAGTACATACAGTCATCAACGGGGGCACGACGACAAGTGGTGGGTGGCTGGTACGGATCAACAATAGCTATCTTCTGTTTCCCCATTTCAACGAGTTCATTTTTTGCTTGTCAAACATCTCTATTCGCTACCCGCTGGTATCCGCCATGCACCCCCCGCTGGAGGCTGTATAAGTTATCTCCCGTCTGAAATGTGGACCCTAGGGCCTATTGTAAATCGTTGGGAGGTTAAATCCTATGTCTGGATTCAGGCAACGAAAACCTCCACCTGTAGTCAAGATCTCTGAATTGGGAATGAACTCTTCTTGGTGAGGTGTGACATAGCTTCTGTTTGTAGAATTTTTCAGGTGACAAGTTAGAACCTGTCTATCGTTTTTTCTTCTCATCTAAGATCATACTGGGGGTCGCTATCATGGCAGCCGCTAGAGTTGGAATTGGGGGTACCGCACTTCTTTACCAAACAGCCAGCTGCTGCGTGATTCCAGGTATCGATCTCGAACCTACCACAGAATGGAAATAAGGCAGGGGCCGTGAAAGGCTTTTCAAAGGGATTCTCTAAAAAATCGCAATAGGAATCCTCTCCGGGAGTGCTTTCCTCGAATGCGGATATTTCGGGATGCCCGCATTTTCTATTGCTTGCTTATGCTGTATTTATTTTTTCTCTTACCCGCCTGGTGGGCCTTGGTTGCTAGGATACTGGCACAAGGGTAGGAACATATTAACAGGAGCAGACAGGGATATATTTGGCGGGTTAACCTTGAATAACTGTTCTATAACTTCTTACCGGACCCTGTTACCCTGTATACTGTGAGGCCGCATAATATTGTGTGCTAGTGCGGCTGATATCTCCGTCATGTGGATCTGATAGTGAGAAACTCTGCGAACCTTTCTTGTTAGTATAGGCGTCACAGATATGTCTATCGGCGGCACCAGTATCGTATCCCCTCAGAGGAGCATTTCAAGTACTGTACCGGTATATGGTATATCTTTTATCCCTGGTAAACGGGCACTCGTTCTCGTCCAAAGTTCCTGACAGGATTCCTTCAATGTAGACGACCATGCCCATTAGGGTTGACTGCATAGCGGGGGCTTACAAGTATGAGTTTCACCCAAAACAGATTCCCCCGCTCGCCTAATCCATCCCAGTTTAGGCTTGCACAAATAAGTACCGGTACAAGTATACCATGTTTCATTCAACTACTGAGAGAAGATACCGTAACGTAAGTCCTCTTTCAACTTAGTGCTCGGACCTCTAGTCTGCTCGGATGCCCACGGTTTTTCGGAGAGCTACGCTCGGCGAGCCTTGTGCCTAGCCAATGTCAACCTCGATTGAACAGGGGGATCCGATCGTGCGCCAGTAATTTCTTTTTTTTCTCAGAGCGGATCTGTGTGAGGATGCTTAGTGACCATGGCATTTAGTTAGATGTGCTTTTTCCCTACTATTCTCCCCCTGGTCCTCTGAATCTTCCCTTCCCTCTCTTCCCCAAGAGAGCTGGGATGTGTTGCAGTTACCAACGGGTGAAGGGCGGATCCCGGCGAATGGTGAATAGGGTACCAGTATTTAGCAAGTAAAAACTCATGGAAGAATAGTCATTGCCATTCGTCACCCACTAGTTGTTCGTCCTGTTCCCGTATTTTTTGTTTATTTTTTATGTCTGTTTCGTACGCCGTTTCTCTTGCTCCCCAGTTGAGAGAGAGAGTTTACCAGTATAATATTATACCAGCCAACCCTGGGCCCTCCCTATACCGGTAGAAAGTCCGCAATATTCTTTTATGCCAGTAAAGAACGAAAGTTTTTGCCCGCCGAGGGCCCAGGATTGGCTGGCATAGAATAGTTTTCACTGCAATGTAATATTGATCGGATCATACTCCTGACCATGCATGTAATTAAAAAAGGAGAAAAGAAAAGTAGACACGGCTGTGATTAATCTCGGCATTACGAGTTCTGTGCATCTCCCTAAGCAGGGAGGCCCGTCAGAAAACGGGGGAGAGTGATCGGGGATCGGTGGGACAAAACGAGGCTGTGATACCGGATTGGGATTGGTGCCCCACGAGAGCCGCAATTGTAGCAGCAAGCTGTTCTTTGATTGGAGTATATGCGATGCCACTCACGTTGTATCACGTTCTCCATAAGACCCGGACATCGAGTGATTATTTGTGAAGGAGTTAATTCTCCGCCGGTGCGCGCATTGGCCTCTGCAAAGCCAAGACCGAACATTGGATTTAGGTATACTACCTGTCTGGGTCAGGCCACTCAGATCCCCTCTACCGAAGGCGACTTACGGTACTACTTGTGCTTAGAGACCAAGAGCAACTTCTCTCACTTTTTTCGTTGTGAAATTCTACCAGTATTGCAACCACACCCGTTTCTTCGCTTTTTACCCGTTACTTTGGTTTCAACGCACCTGCCCCCTAATTTTTTTCAGAAACACCCTCCAGCGCCATACAAAGCATGACTCAAGAGTCTTTACAAGTGGACCCAGTCGAGCGCTACCGACTGGAAACAAACTTCGGGGAAGCTAGCGTGAGCCATACAATCTACTCACCCTCCATCCACAAAGAAGAATGGAGACGTGTGCAAGCAATTGGGAGAGGAGGCTTCAGTGTAGTGCACTTGGAGCACGGCCCAAAGGATTCTGTTAGGGCTGTGAAAGTCATTGACAAGAGAACGTTCTCGCCGGCATTGGACCTTACGAGGGAGTTGTCTATCATGAGTTTCTTGACAAAGGTCTGTGTATTTTTTGGGTTGCTCGCTTGTTGTTCTACCAGTTCAAGTGTTTCTAGATCTGATGCATGGTAGCATCGTGTGTCGTTATTCGTGCGGTTCTTGGGCTGGTTCGAGAGCAGCGAAAAGTTGTATATCGCTATGGAGTACTTTGAGAAAGGGGACCTACGACAGCATCTCGGTGGACGGATGCCGGCGTCCATGGGAAAACCACTAGCAAAACAGCTTCTAGAGGGGTTAAGTTTCATGCATATGAATGGGATTGCTCATCGGGATATAAGACCTGAGGTACTTATTCATTCGCCCAGCCTGCCATACAAGTACAGAAATGACGAAACCTGACTGAACTGGGGAGAGCAGAACATATTCGTAGTCTCCCTCTCTCCCCTCCGTGTAAAGCTTGGCGACTTTGGTGTATCGAAGTGCATCGACGAACACACCATTCTCCGCACGCAGATCTTCACACGCTCATACTCAGCGCCGGAAATCCTTGGAGCTTTGGATTCCTCGCTGGAAACATCGGAGTACACTTGCGCGGTGGATATCTGGTCTTTGGGATGCGTGATGTTCGAGGTCCTGACCGGGAGTGTACTCTTCCAAAAGGAATTCTTCGTTTGGCATTTCTGTTATGGGAAAGCTAAGTCTATGCTTGAGCCTTTGAGAGAGGCAGTAAGTGAGGGAGGTGGGTTTGAATTTGTCGGCGGGCTACTGTCACCTGATCCTGTAGGACGGCCAGGTGCTGAGAAGGCACTCCGTGATCCTTGGTTGAAAGCGTCTGGGGCAGGGACAGGAAAGTAAAGGAAGGGGTGGGATGCTTGCGGTTCTATAATACTGTTTCGCAGTGTCGGTCAAGTGGCACCAGTATGACTCGATCATGTTATAGCTATTTCCTTTAGTATGGCTGTGTCCCTGTATAAGTGCACATATATGGGTTGAATTTCCCTTTGTTAATCCACGAGGAGTTCCGGTTAACCTTCGGGCTGCTACTTTTCTAACATAATCCGCTGGCGGGAGGACAATGGGGACAGTTCGGGATTTGCTGATGTGTCGACTCTGGATGAGTTGGTTTTCTACTTTTTGATGGCTGCTTTGAGGGGATTAGGAAGAGCTGGGCTGGAAGGTATGTTTGAGGGAGGTCTGGGGGGAGTGCTGCTGGGATTGCTGGGATTGATTTTGGTAACTAGGGGATGCGTTGTTGATGGTATGGGAATAGTTGGAGAGCCGTGTCCGCCATGGTTCTGTTCTTAAATCGCTAAGCCCGACTACTGATTAATACTGGAATCATACGCTAGATTTGTATCTTTGGTGCGGCAAACCAAGCTCGACATTCCCCAATGTTTTGCCTAGCCATTGTTTTGAGTGGTGGTGGGTTCAGAGAGACAATAATTCCCTGCTCCTCCATACGATACTGGCAACACGTAAGGGTAGGACTAGTAACTATGTATCATACGAGCACGATCCACAATAGTGACATGAACAAAGAGAAGGGTATGTGTTGCTGCTAGACACTAGGCAGAGAAAATTACTGAAATTATCTTATCTGAAGGGCAAGATCTCATGTGGTTTTGTTGGGAAGTGCTGAGGGGGGGTTTCTCGCTGCTCATAGTTTTTCCTTTTGAGTTATCATTTCTTGGTCTGCTATACCTGAGAACCTCGCTAGGAAGCTGGAGTTGCCCCTTCTAGTAAGGTCTTTTATTAGAATTTCTTCATATAATATTTGTCTCAAACCAAGGCTGAATGAGAATTCTTTTCCCTGTCTTCTTTACTTAATCCAAATGGGGAAATTTTGGTTGTCCTGGCGTCGTTCTCAATTATTCTAGTTTTTGCAGTAGTCCCTCACTATGTCTTTAGAATAATGAGTATATTTTCACTCGGTATGGGACTCGGAAGGTGGGGGGTCATTGGAAAACGGAAAACAATTCAATATAGGGGTAAGGGTTATGTTTTCCTGTTTTCCTGTTTTCAATGCCCCCCCGAGCAGACTCCCGAGTGGAGCGCCAGACAACTATATACTATAAACCTGTATAGCATCGGCACTGAGCATCTCGACACTGCTGCAGGACTATTAGTGCCTCCATCTTTTTTTATTTAAAGGCGGAATATAATTGGTCCGGGGGCGCCACCAAGAATATAACACCCGACCCCGAGGACGGCTGTCGATCACTGATCACCAAGCACTTCTGAAATTCTAAAATAGATTGACACCGTATCTAGGGCGAGCTTAGGACGCTTTTTCGCTCAAGAAATCTTTAATTCGGGTCTAGCTCTCCTAGGTAGCTTGTTTCTACTAGCATGTACATAATACCTTCTGGAGGGGAGACTGAGAGAAGCTGAAATTTATATCTTGTGCTATCTACTAACTGTAAAATGTGCTTAGGCTTTAAACCCATTTCACCAATATCCTTCCTCTGGCGAATGAAGGGGGAGTGAAGGCAGCGTAGGCTGAAAGATAGATATCGGCACCAGGAAGAAACATAGTCTTGGGAAAGGGAAGAACATATATCTCGGTTATCCTTTCCCATCCGCATACCGCTGTGTTTGGGGGAGCATGGTGAATGGGAACATCGGTACAGCAAGAAAAATGCATATTTAACTAACCCAGGGGGAGGAGCCCGGGGTACCTATGCATCACGAAAGTATGGAATGCGGAGGACTTTGCTAGCAGAGAAAGGGCTGACAGGTATAAGACAAGGGCTACCTATTTACGGGCGAGTGTGGAGTGCTGGACCTGTACAAACAAGATGTATGTCATGTTTCATTCAACTATTATCTCCATTTTAAAGCAAAAGGTGGGAGAAGATAACTTATCTTTCAACTTGCAGTTCGGACCTCTGGTATCCTCGGGCGCCGATGACTTTTCGGGGAGCTACCGTACGCTGCGCGCGAGCCTTGTGCCTGGCTGATGCAAACCTCGGGTTAAACAAGGGAGACCGCTCGCACGTCAATGCCAATAACCTTTTTTTCCGGAGGGGCTTTGTGCAAGGGTGATTAGCTGATGAGGGAGGTTGATGAACAGGGGGCGCCGCTCGCACGTCGATGCCAATAGCCTTTTTTCCAGAGGGGCATTGTGCTGCATTGATTGAGATTTCTTGTACTGTACCGGTATTCTCCTGCTAGTCTGCAGGGACCTGCTTCTTCTCACCGCTATACTCGAGTAGTTGGTTTGCGCTGCACTCTTCGCTACACTCTTCAACAGAGACAGGACGAATCCTGGCGGGTGACGAATAGAGGTACTGAAAGCACAATTCCCGGCCGGTGACCCTATCGAGAAGCCTTGAGCTCCGGAAGTGGTTTTCTGTAGAAAGGTCCGTAGCGAGCTGGAAGCCAAAGGCAAACAACAAAGTAAGGTTCACGATCCAGGTCAATGCAGTTCGCTCACTAAAAGAAAGAAAAGAAAAGAAACAGGACAAAGAAAAGCTTGTCACCCTCGCTTTCAATCGCTTCACTCGCGATGTTGTACGGATGGTCGTCTAGCTACAGGAACCATCAGATGGCTTATCGCCCTTTAAACTACCCGCTCTTCCTGCCCCGGCCGGGCAACTCCCTTCACCCAACCCAATTGCCCCACATGTCCGCCTCTATATACAACTGCCCGCTCTTTAGTGTTAACTAAACTATTCCCGTGCTACAGCCTATTGCCGTAGAATAAGATATAACTAAAATGTAAAAGCAATAGGAAACCAGCTTCATAGCCCGACAGTACTTGTACCAGTATTTGGCAAGAAGAAATTCAAAATAAGGTAACAAAAAGGACCTGTTGCTACTCGCCTCCTGCCAGTTTTTTGTGCTTTTTTGGTCTATTTTGTGTCTTTGGGCGTGCCCTAGTTGAAGAAACCCTAAATCCAGGCTCCTCCCGATAGAATACCCGCAGTGTTTTTTTATACCGGCGAGAAGCGAGACCTTTCGCTCCCAGAGGGCCTGAGATCAGCCGATAGAATGAGTTCATACAATAGAATTGATGGAATCGTATTCCTAGCAATGCGTGTGTAACCTGAGAGAAGCAAAAGAAAAATGACGCGGCGGCGGTCAATCTCAGTTTTGCTTGTAGTACTATGCAAGTACTCGTACTGTCCATTCCTAAGTGCGTGAAACATGGAAGCTGGGGACGGAAGGTCAAGCTAGAAGCCAATCAAACTAGGGAGGGAGGCGTCCGGTAATATTTTCTTCTTCTTGCGGCGTATGCCCCTCCGGGCGTTTGGGTGGGTGATTCGCCTGGTGGGAGGGGGGGGTAAAAAAACGCGGTCCAACGGTACCCAATCAAAATGGTTCCTCACAGTGGCAGTGGCTGGATGCAGCTTACCCGCCTAACAGCGAGGTACTAGGCACTTTTTGCCAGTATGGCACTTGTATGTGATGAGGAGCAAATTCCTCCACGCCGGAATACTTTATCGAGTGACACATTATGCTGAGGGCAACTCCGAATAAGGGCATTAATTAGATTCGAGTATAATACCTGACCCTAATAAGTCACTGAGAGCCCCTCTACTTGTGGGACATCTTCCATACTGTTTGTTCTTACCGACCAAGAGCAACTTCCCTCCCCTTTCCAGTCGTGAAATCCTACCTGTATTGCATCCATCTTCGTTTCTTTACTTCATACAAGTTCCCTTGGTCTCACAGCAAACACCCCCCAACCCTTTCAGAAACGCCCTCCAGCGCACTACAAAACATGACTCAAGAGTCTTTACAAGTGGACCTAGTCGAGCACTACCGACTGGATACATACTTCGAGAAAGCCAGCGTTAGCCACACAATCTACTCACCCTTCATCCACAAAGAAGAATGGAGACGTGTGCGAGCAATTGGGAGAGGAGGCTTCAGTGTAGTGCACTTGGAGCACGGCCCAAATGATTCTGTTAGGGCTGTGAAAGTCATTGACAAGAGAACGTTCTCGCCGGCATTGGACCTTACGAGGGAGTTGTCTATCATGAGTTTCTTGACAAAGGTCTGTCTATTTATTTTTGCTTGCTTGTTTGTTGTCCTGCTAGATGAAGTGTTTCTGGATCTGATACATAATAGCATCGTGTGTCGTTATTCGTGCGGTTCTTGGGCTGGTTCGAGAACAGCGAAAAGTTGTATATCGCTATGGAGTACTTTGAGAAAGGGGACCTACGACAGCATCTTGGTGAACAGATGCCGGCGTCCATGGGAAAACCACTAGCAAAACAGCTTCTGGAGGGTTTAAGTTTCATGCATATGAATGGGATCGCTCATCGGGATATAAAACCCGAGGTACTTATTCACCCAGCCTATCATAAAAGCACAGAAATGACAAGCTAAGTAAGCCGGGGGAGGATAGAACATATTTGTAGTCTCCCTCTCTCCCCTCCGTGTAAAGCTCGGCGACTTTGGCGTATCAAAGTGTATCAGCGAATACACCATGCTCTGCACGCGGATCTTCACACGCTCATACGCGGCGCCGGAAATACTAGGTGTGTTGTATTCCTCGCTGGAAACGTCAGAGTACACTTGCGCGGTGGATATCTGGTCGCTGGGATGCGTGATGTTCGAGGTCCTAACCGGAAGCCTACTATTCCAGAAGGAATTCTTCATTTGGCATTTCTGTAACGGGAAAGCTGGGCCTATGCTTGAGCCTTTGAGGAAAACGGTGAAGGAGGAGGGTAGGTTTGAATTTGTCGGTAGGTTATTGTCGCCAGATCCTGTGGGACGGCCGAGTGCTGCGGAGGCACTCTGTGATCCTTGGTTGGGATTAGGGAAGTGAAAGAAGGAGGGGTATGCTTGCTGTTCGATAATGAGATTGCCTATTTAGGTATTTGGGGTTTGTAATAATATTAAAGTGGTGGATAATCGCATGGGAATTATGGAGGTGGGAGTAATGTATCTATATTTTAGGAATACATCAAGTGACACGAAATTTCAGAGCATGCACACTACTCACAATACTTTAAACCTATCAGAACGCTTCCGATTTCTATTCGGGTGTCTTAGGCCTGGACCAAGGATAGGTATCCTCAGGTATTGCATCTCCGTAGAGATCCGTAGATACCTGTAGGATTTTCAAGACATTTGCAGATATCCAAAGACATTTACTAGCACTTTCAGATATCTGCGGGCATCTTGATATGCCGATGTGCATCTTCAAATATTTGCTAGCTATTGACAATATTGATTAGTTACCTACCATATACTGAAAGACTGCTGAGACAGCCAGGCTGGCCGATAGTATATGGATAGGCTATCTGAGGACTGGTCTGGCTGCCCGCTAACACTGTGCAGCGTGGTGATCGGTGGAGGACTTGTTCGCCAAACCCTTGACTCATTCCCTTCAGAATTGAAGCCCAAAAAATAATACAATTTCCACTGTGACTTAGTATGATACCGTTCAGAATAGAGTCACTGTAAGTTACATCTCACATGACTGAACGGTGTGGATATACCATAAGTTACCTAGATCCCCGAGACCCCTATACAAGCACTAGCATCCCGCATCTCAATTCAGGTTTATGCATCATCTTGTAGGTCGTCCCAGCACAATTATGCTCCGATCTCATAGTAAGAAGTGGAGAGCTTGGATGGCGGACCGCACTAGACAACTACTGGTAGCTCAGTGGAGAGTCTTGACACCCCCCCATTCTCGATAATTACCATCTTCGTGAACGACTATTGACACAAACAAAAACATATTGGCAATTAAATCAGAGCAAGAAAGCTATGAGAATTATTCTTCTGACAACTTTTTCTCCATTGAAGAAAATTTTGTCAAGGATGGTTGGGGGATGTTTGGTCGTTGAGTAGATGGGACCTCCAATTCTGCGTAACGGTACTTGGGAGCGCTCTATGCAAAAAGATACTTTCCTGATAATATTATAATGTTAGCTGTGATACATTAGATTATGTAGTAACTTTTGACTAAAGCAGCTAGCTTAAGAGCACAAAAGGGCTATACAATCAACTATTATGGAAAGCTTCTACTAATTGCAGGAATTGCTCCGATAGATTGCTCCATAAAACATATTCATTGAGTTTGTAGAGTGGGATACTTTGGGGGTAAAATGGGGGGGGTTCCCACTAGTTGTGCAAGGCTCCTCTTTAAGCCGTCTTACCTCAACGCTTATTTAATACACAAGCACCGAAACCAGGTACAAAAAAAATAGGAAAAAAAGAAACCCCACACTACCGATATCTGTGAGTGCTACTAGCGCAATACCGTACCAGGCTTAAGTAGGCTTCAAAGGATGCAACTTGTTAGTTTATGTAGGCCCGCATTGTTCGGAGGTAGTCCAGACTCGAGTTGAGTTGAGTCTGTGGTTACACTGTACTGTACTAGCACTGTACTGTGAAGGTTGGAATGATTGAGATCGCCCAAGGACATCTAGGAAAACATAGCGAAAAGGTGCTCTCTTTCAGCTCTCAGTCAGGACAAATGGGGGGGAAAGTACACAAAAGCAGGAGGGCGACCGGTACTCCCTCGTTTTTTCAGGATTCTCAAACATTTTATTTTTTACAGTAAATTTGTGATACCTCACTTCTGTCCAAGCACGACAGCTGCTGAGGCGCAGTCGAGTCTAAGCTATCTAACCTACTGTACTACCCAGCCCCCTTTTTCTGGTGAAACACTGTCAGCCGGTATTGTATTTATATTCGCTTCCCTAATTCCTACACATTCCCTTGGACTTACCTCGCCAATCCCCAAACCTCCCCAAAACACCCTCCAAAGTCCTACAAAGCATGGCTCAAGAAGCTCCACGAGAGGACCTAGCCGAGCACTACAGACTCGAAACATTCTTCGGGGAAGCCAGTGTTAGCCACACTATCTACTCACCCTTCACCCACATAGAAGAATGGAGACGCGTGGAAGAAATTGGCGGAGGAGGCTTCGGTACAGTCCACTTAGAACAGGGCCCAAAGGGTTGTGTTCGAGCTGTGAAAGTCATTGACAAGACGTTCTCGGCTGGGATTGACCTTAGTAGGGAGTTGTCCATCATGAGTTTCTTGACAAAGGTCTGTTTATTTTTTTTGCTTGCTTGTTTGTTGTCCTGCTAGATGAAGTGTTTCTGGATCTGATACATAATAGCATCGTGTGTCGTTATTCGTGCAGTTCTTGGGCTGGTTCGAGAACAGCGAAAAGTTGTATATCGCTATGGAGTACTTTGAGAAAGGGGACCTACGACGGCATCTCGGTGAACAGATGCCGGTGCCCACGGCAAAGCTACTAGCCAGGCAGCTTCTAGAGGGTTTAAATGTCATGCATATGAATGGGATTGCTCATCGAGATATAAAACCCGAGGTACTTATTCACCCAGCCTATCATAAACGCACAGAAATGGCAAGCTAAGTAAGCCGGGGGAGGATAGAACATATTTGTAGTCTCCCTCTCCCCTCTTCGTGTAAAGCTCGGCGACTTCGGCATATCAAAGTGTATCAATGAACACACCATGCTCTGTACGCAGGTCTTCACACGTTCATACGCGGCGCCGGAAATCCTGGGAGCGCTGGAATCCTCGTTGGAGACGTCAGAGTACACTCACGCAGTGGACATCTGGTCTCTGGGATGCGTGATGTTCGAGGTCCTGACCGGGAGTGCACTCTTCCAGAAGGACTTATCCGTTTGGCATTTCTGTTATGGAAAAGCTGGGGCCATGCTTGAGCCTTTGAGGGAGGCTGTGAGGGAGGAGGGTGGATTTGAGTTTGTGCGCGGCCTATTGTCGCCAGATCCTGGAGAACGGCCGAGTGCTGCGAAGGCACTCAGTGATCCTTGGTTGAAAGTGCCCGAGATAACGAAAGCAAGGGAAGCAGGCGGCATGCACGCTTATGCAGCGGCGGAGCCACAGACCCGCACTTCAGAGTTGCTACCCCCAATCCTAGAAACGCCTGAATCCTCGCTGGAGACTTCAGACCGCTCTTGCACGGTGGATGTGTGGGCGCTGGGATGTATGATGTGCAAGATCCTCCGTGATTCCCGGTTGAAAGTGTCTGGGATCAGGAAAGCGAGGGAAGAAGGGAGAACAGTTCCTTATGCGGTGGAGTCACAAACCCTTATTAGAGAGTTGCTGCCCCCAATTTCTCCTGGCCTCCTCCTGGGTGCACTTAGTTCCATTGAAACTCCGGAAAACCCCTTAATTGGATACCTGGGATCCAGTAACAACGGCGGTGGTGGACAAGGATCCGCCATACACAGCGCCGACGATGATGCAGTAGGGGTGCATGAGTTCCACTACGCAATGCATGCCCATGGGCGTAACTTTAACGGAGAACTAATCAAACACCCACCACCGCCGCCGCCGCCACCACTAACCCAAAGCTCCAAACGTCGCCTCGTTTTCTGCCTCAAAGGACTTATCGCACTGGCATCTATACTATCCGTCCGACCGAAATATAATCAAGGCAAGCCCGGGGGAGCCGCCGGCGACCCGGTTGATTCTCTCTTCGCATCTGCCTTGGGACTTTGGTTAATACACGAGGCGTTCCGGTTAACCTTCAGGCCACTACTTCCTCAACAGAAACCGCTGGCGGCGGGGGGCAAGGGGGGCGATTCGAGATTTGCTGACCTATCGACTCTGGATGCGTTGGTTTTCTACTTCTTGATGGCGGCTTTGAGGGGGGTTGGAAGGAGTGGGGTCTGGACGTATGCTGGAGGAAGGTCTGGGTAAAGTGATGCTAGGATTTCTGGGTTTGATTTTGGTGACTAGGGGATGCGTTGCTGGTGCTCTGGGAATAATTGGAGAGCTGTGTCGGCTATAGACTTAATTCTTAAATTATTAGGTTCGAGTAATAATGCTCATTGCTACAAATCTAGGCTGGGCCCGTACTTCTCGCGTGATGTGCTGAGATATCGACCCGCCCTAATATTTTCCTACAACTCGTGCTTCTTAGCCAAGATTTTCCTACACTATTTGTAATAGTGAGTGTCGGCTAGTTATTTTCTGTTGGAGAAGTGTAGTGTATCAGTAGTACTTGCCTAATGTGGAACTAGTATTAGGGAGATCAAGGCTGCATAAATGTGCGGCAAGAAAGCTCAATCTCATTAAATTCGGTCCACAATGCCTCATCCAAAGAGCGACTAAAGCAGCTATTGTTGCCCTTCATGTCTGTGTTAGGATGATGATCAGCTGTCAGTCTGCCTATAGGATAAGAAAGGAACAGCCCTAGAGACCTTCAGGAGGATTGAGGTATAATAGTAGGTACAAAGGACTGGTGATTATGAAATCTTACAATCAGAAGGCTGGGGTGCATCTACTCATAATCCCCTAGATTGTTGATAGTCAGACCCCCACGAGCCATGCGATACTAATACACCATACTTCTTCCCTCGCTGCTAAAAATGGGGAAATCTTGGCCGAGAAGAACGAGTAGTGTACCGCACAGTGTTCCCTACGATGCAAGCCCCTAGCGTAGCGAGCATTCACCATTTATTGGCCTGTCTTCCATGGGTTGTATAGCTTTAAACCGTAGTGCAAAGCATTTTGTAAGTTAGTGCTCGCCGCGCCGGATCCTCTTATGCAGGGAAACATCGTGTTCGAGCACCGTACCGTACAGTCGTCAACGGGGGCAAGATGATGACCGGTGAGTAACGGGCAGGGATAAGCAATAGCTATCATTTGTTTCCCTATTTCGATGAATTCACATTTTTTCTTGCCAATTATGATACCTCTATTCGTCGCCCACGGGTACTCATTATGCCCCCGTTGGAGGCTGTATAAGTTATTTTCCGGTCAAAATGTGTACCGTACTCTATGCCGATTGCAAATCGTCGGGAAACTAAATCCCATATCTCTGGCTCTGGAAAACGAAAACCTGCATCTGCAGCCAACTTGGCCTAAGCTCTCTGGATTAGGAATGGGCTCTTCTTGGGGGGGTGTAACATCATTTCTGTTGGTAAAATTGTTTGAGTATCAATGTAGAACCGGCCTATTCTTTTTGTTCTCATCCAAGGTCTCATCGGTGGCTGTCATGCGGCTGGAGCTGGAATTGGTGGTGCTGCACCTCATTGCTGAATAGCCAGGGGCTGCATGTTTCCGGGTATTTATCTTGAACCTATTAACGGAATGGGGATAAGATGGAAGCGGTGGGGGAATTTTCAAAGGGATTTTCTGAAATAGGAATTGTCCCCGGGACCGTTTTCCCCGAATGCTGATAACTCGGGATGCACCTTGGATGGGGGCGGTTTTTGGTTGGCGGGGGTGGTGATAAAAGGCATACCAGAGATTCGAAAAACCCCTCTATGTACAAGTATGTGCGAGGATCATGCAGGTTTGTGGCGCGCACTTCTGGGAAAAAATCAATCGCGGTTGTTGACCCCGTGCTGAGAAGCCGCTCCCAGAGTGTAGTCGAGTACTTATTTATTATCAATGCAAATCGATGTACTGTACTCATATAGTAACCAGCAAGAAATCTACTACCAGTATCCACCACTCATCGCTCCCATTAATCCCTAGGGCGCGAATACAGGAAAGCAACTTGATACCTGTAACAATTTTCTTAACAGATTGCCTAGCAGCCAACCACACCCCCCCTTCCCTCCCTCTCCTCCCTGCCTAACGACTTCCCATGAAGGAGGGTTAGAAAATTGCCCGAGAGGATAGAGAGGTACTCAAGTACGATAAGGAGGAAAGAGAGACTATCGACTCGACGATACTCGAGCAATTATACATTGTTTTTTCTTTTTTTCTTTTCTTCTTCCCCCTTTCCTTTCTTTTCAAATCAAGCGGTGGTAGAAAAGTGCAGTGTAGTATCGGTGTGGGAGATCTTCCGTTACCCCTACCGGTGGTGGGGATGGTGTGCGAAGGACCAATGTGGGAGGTCTCGAGACACACCATCCGAACTACCGACCGGGGGGTAGCGAAAACCCTCCCATACTGGTATACCGGTATCCGCATTATCATACAAGTAGGGGAGTAGCAAAAGACCTCCCACACTGAATGTTTGATACCACGGTGGGAGGTCTTTTGCTACGGTACTCCCCTACCAGTAGTGCGGATAGTGTATCGAAATACCAATGTGGGCGACCCTGCGAGTTGGGTTGGGTTGGCTGGGGCTTCAAATAATGCTCACAACTTAACTATTTTCTTTTGCCTAACACTACTTATCAATCAATTTACCCTATGGAGCTAAGCCACATTACCAGTCTTCAAAGCTGACCATGCCCGTGGCAATGCAAAATTTGTACAGTATATAAAATGACATTTTTTAGAGTAAATAACACTTCCAATTTTTCTCCAAATCTATCGAGAGTCGTGTAGAAGCAGGGGAAGCGTATTGTAACTATATACAAAAAGTTAGGTTGGAAGGTTCTTCGTGAACCATAAACTACAAACAGCTAAAAATTGATGCTTTTAGTGTGGGGAGCCCATCCCACCAACCCTTTTCGCTGATGCGCTTTTTTATTATACTTGACCGTGCAAACCTGGACTGGGATGGGTTGGGCTGGCCTAGGAAAGTGTCGGTTGTGAGAAGCACTGGCACTGAGCTACTGCAAAGGCCCGGAAGCGATTCCAAGCGTGGGTCAGACAAACATAGTAAACTTTAGTGCAGAAAGGCTGTTTCACCAACACTTTTTCTTAGAGACTGTATTCCATGCTTCATTCAACCGCTGTCTCTGTTTTAAACTAAAAGGTGAGCTGAGGAGAAGATACTTCTGGTCTGCTCTCGGCTTGGAGCTCGGACCTTTAGTCCACCCAGGCACCGATACCGGTAGTCTTTCGGTGAGCTAGCCTAAACAAGAGTCGTGTGCCTGGCCGATGTAAACCGGGGATCGAACGGGGGGACCATTCAGGCCTCTGGCGTTTCTGCTGGTCTACAGGGACTTCTCTTGCTTCTCACAGCTATAGCTGGTTTGTGCTGTACGAGTACTCTCCAATCGAGGCAGGACGAATCCTGGCTGGCGGCGAATATGATAGGGGTACAGCGCCAGCATTTGGCACGCAAAAAGTCAAAATAGGGTAACAAAAAGTAGCTATTCTCCTCGTACTAGTTTCCTATCTATAGTCTTTCCCTCGTCTGCTTTGTGAGTCTTTTTCATCGTGCCTGGTTGAAGAAAACCTACCCGTATTCTACACAAGCCAGCCGCAGGCCCTCCCCATGAAATACCGGCAGTGTTTTTCTATACCAGCAAGGAAACGAACCCTTTCGCCCGGAGAGAGCCTGAGATTGGCAGGTATAGAATAGGTTTCTACAATATGTAACTGATCGAATCGTATTGCTAGCGATGGGTGTATACTGTACTATGGGTTTTTTTAGAAAAAAAGAAAAAAAGCAAAAGCAAAAAAGAAAGGCACTGTGAGGCTCAATATCAATATTACAATTGCTGTCCCGCGCATTATTAAGTACATATGTCACGGAAGCTGGGGGCACGCCATGATAGCGGAGGAAACCGATCGGATGTAGAGAGGGATCTGAGAATTTTTTCTGCCGCTTGCGTTGGTACTGTATGTCCCAGACTGGGATGGGTAGTTTGAGTCGTCGACGGGAGGGGTAAAAAGATGGGGCCATCGTGGCCAACTCAGTATGGTCCCTGGGTGCCCCCCACAGCCAAACGGCAGATCCTTGGCATTCATGTATCACCCGTGGCGCCTAGTAGGTCAAATTGGAGAAACGAGTGACTGTCCATGATTAGGGTATGTGGTGGTTGCTCCCATGGTTTTGATTGAATCTACAATAAGTATGCTGTCTGTCTTGGGACACCGAGAGCCCCTATACTGGTAAATAATCCTCGACACTATTTGTTCTTAATGACCAAGAGCAACTTCCCCTCTCCTCTTTGATTGTGAAATTCTACTAGTATTGTATTTACAGTACTAGGACAAAACTTTTCGTCCGATGCTATTTTTACACTAAAAGTGCCTATCTTCACCACCCTCTCTCATTGCGCAATGTCTATGAGAATCAGCGAAAATTTCTCCTTGCATTAGCAAACCTATAGACAACATGAAGATATTTACAGAATCCTTAAATATTACCAAGTGATGGAGAAAAGGTCGTTTAAGTAACTGGTATCGGTTGCCATGTACTTTTTTGTATGGAGCCGCATACACTCGCTTCCGTAAAGTTCTCGTAACCCCGCAGGTATCTATAGTGGTGTCTTAGCACCAACGATGTACCCTGTCTCCAGAATTTACGTAGCGAGTATTGTAAAACTCATCAACAATCATGGCTC
>Ga0307509_10000203_pt1:0-85000 | contig 95088 bp, 60 predicted proteins | sample 10_EM_MG_FD_202245 | JGI IMG/M metagenome (GOLD analysis project Ga0307509, IMG submission 202245) | Populus trichocarpa ectomycorrhiza microbial communities from riparian zone in the Pacific Northwest, United States - 10_EM | ecosystem: Host-associated > Plants > Roots > Unclassified...
CAATTCCTTCCCGACACCTCCCAAGGAAAATCCTGAATTGGATCCCAAATTGACGGGTTAGTGTGAGCTTATCCATGCGGTTATGCACTCTTCGAATAGGAATCCATTTTCTGAAAGATCCTGGCTGTCTTCAACAAACACGAAAGTCAGTGTCAAGTTGAGGTCTACCCGGATCTAATGGAGTAGCGGGATGACCGAAACACAGTTGAGGTAAGGGGCCCCCTGTGATTATGGCTCGCCCGCCTGATCAAAGTCGAAGTACGTGGGGTCCATTTGTAAAGAACATCTCTTTTTGGGTCGTCAAATCGCCGAGTCGACTTCTCACCGATTCGCATTAACGCGATCCAAAGAGTCGATCACAAAGCGGATTCGCTCGCCCATTTTCGTTTAGGTGTGATTCAAAGAGGCCGCGGTAACGCGAAGAAAAGTGTTGATTCGCGTGGCCTTTGACAGAACTTTTTTAAAACTTGATAACTTGCTCGTTCTTACTTCCTGGGGATACTAGTTTCTTTGCAAAGCTTATAGTTTTTTTAGCACCTATAAGGTGAGATACGGGACATTCCATGTACCATACTGCTTTGTCATAGGAAATGACAACATTGGCGACTAAGGGGTGGCGAGAGCAAGACAAGAACTCATAAATAGGCCTTGTCCATGGGGCTACTCAAAGTGTTAGAAAAGTGTAGCATGAACAACCAGAAGCCGCAACAATAGAATAGTTTAAAAGAAAAGCGATTCCACTCTTTTCCTAAAATCCTAACCTACAGGATCAGAAGTACCTGAATATGATAAGCAACCGTCAGAAATCAGTGAGTGAAATAAGACGGATGGAGAGAAAGAATAATAATAACTAGATGAAGCCTTAGTCCATTTTAACATCCAATCTTACCAAAGGTCAGAAAGGCAGATGGGCATGTCCCTTGAAACTGCTTCCATTGGCATGAGTTAGAGTCCTCTCCTGCAGGAACCTGGCACCTTCCTCGCTCTCTCTTCTGCTTACTTATAATTCCTTGCTTCTGGGGACTGACTAAAAGCCTTTCTCTCCCTAACCGGATTCTGCTTGAACTGAGAAATATCCCATGGGGCAAGGGTAACTCATACAACGAGGGAATCTGGGGTTGGCAAAAGGGTAACTATAGCGCTATCACCAGCTCCAAGGCTTACTACTACAAGAGTGGACTGAGCGCGCTTACTATCACTATTCTATCCCCACCTTATTCTCTAATTCCTAGAGTGGAAGGTATGAGTTCGACACCCGCTTAGCCCATAGCTTTATGGCTTAGAAGAGTAGCTGGCATTGGCTCTTTGCCTTTGCTTTAGGTTTGCTTTAGGGCAGACATTGATTGATACAAGGGAAAAAAGAGAGAAAGCACAGCTACGTAGCTAACCCAAGGTTCTGTCTTTCCTTAAGGAAGTGTTAGCTTGCTAAATGTATCCCCTCCTCCTTCCCTTACAGCTCTTGGAGAGGAGACAGTCGACAGATTGATCGCCAAGATCGGAGGCAGGATATCAGTGTATTTGTATATCTGTTTTATTTATACACCTAACCATTTTTCAGATCTTATATTTCTTGTTTTCTTTTCGAGGAATAAGAAGAATGTATGATTACTGTAGAAACGTATAACCCTAACCTTTATCCTATAGTCGATCCTGTCGTAAAGCTCTCGTAAAGGACTGGGGGTTAAGGCACGACTTATTCAAGGAGTGGGATAAGACAAAGACAATCTTCGACACTGATAAACAATACAGAAAGATCATATTCGACAATAAAATAGAAAAACTGGATCTACAACTATTGTGGTTCTACCATGATTTTTTTTTTTTTAAAGGAAATCACTCACATCTGAAATTCGGATAGAGCACACCACCCTAATCACTAAACCAAGGAAAGGACCGCGGTCATACTTTTAAACGATATAAGCCTTACACCTGGTATTTCCTTGAGTGCCTCTTCCCGAATTACTGGTACCAAACATGCATTGCCTTTATCCATGATGCACATGGTGTTGGCAAAGGAAAAGGAATTGGAATAGGAAAAAGAAAAAGCTTGAACTCAGCCCACAAGCTAAGCAAAGCAAGGAGAGAGAGAGTGATAGACTAGAAGAGCATTTGGCTTCAGAATACTTTTTTTTTCTTTTTAAAGAAAAAAAAAAGAAAGCCAATTACCGACAAAGAAAACAACTGGATTGATCCTGTAAAGGTAGCATAACTGAAAGGGTTGTTGGATAGTAATGGTGCATTACAACATAAAGGCCCAAGTTGTTTGGTGAATTTTGAATAAAATGTTTTTAGGATGGGATGCAAAAAATGATAGTTTTGTTAATTTGTAGTGTAAAATTTTGTGGCTGTGGGTATTGAAGCGACAAGGGAAAGCCATTGTTCTGGGTGATGAGGAGGAACCCGAACAACCAAAGAAGAAAGATAGATCCCCTTTTTTAGTAGGCAACTTCTATTCCTAGGAAGTACTTCAGAGTTCCCAGATCCTTGATCTCAAGCGCCTTACTGATCTACGACCACCCTTGCTTGTTTCCTATCAATCCAATTCGAAAGGGCCTTTCGAGCCGGTTGGTTGCCCTTGTAACCTTAACTATAGCTAGCCCGCGCGCGGGAGCCTTCTTTTGAAGCTGGTGTCTGAGCCGGGTGAAGAAGTCAATATAGATGAAACAGTCGTTTATGCAGTTGTTGCTCCTGCTTATTTGCCACTTTGTTAACTACCACCCCCTCAAGATCCACCAACGACTGGCACCAGTAGAGCGAGCCACCTCGCCCGCAAAGAGCCCAAATGTGCTATAGAAAGAGCGCGCCTGGCACAAATTTAGTTAGCCATAGCGAGACCAAACGAGACTAAGAAGCCACAGGTTCACTCACCTCCTGAGTATTGATCTTCGACTCCGTCCCTAGAAACGGAGTGTTCTTTTTTCACCGGGCCAGCCCGACCCACATTACTCGCTTCTCCAGATTATTAGTACTCTCATGGCTAGGCAACCCTTCGCCCCGTACCGATGCGATTGGACACCGCGCATCTCGACCAGCTCGTTCCAGCGAACACTGACTTTGAGGAGAAATCCTTTCCTGAATGAAGGTGATGCTATTTTGATCGGTGATCATAGGAAGATAACATAAGCAGCCTACTGCGAATGCTTTCTATGGCTCAAACCAAAGAACAACCCATTGCTCCTTACTTGTTGAAAAGACGTATAAGAAGGTAGGACCTTGCCTAACAATTTGAAGATTACAGGAACCCCTGTTTACGACCGTTAGCAAGGCTTTTTGACTCTATAGTCGTACTAAAACATCATTGGTTGAATTCATTCTCATAGTTGTCTTTATTTATTCAGATGCTTTCTTTCTTAAGCCTCCTTTTCTGCCGCCGCCTATCATAACGTGGACGAGGCCTGCTCCGAGGTGGGTTGGGTGCCTCTCGTTGAAACGAAATTAAGGTCTATGAATGACTTTTCCATCAATGAAAAGATCACCTGGTCAAATTCACCAAAAGACAATCACAGATTCAGACAATGAGTAAATACTCTTTTCAAGAAACCCGCAAAAGGAAGCCTGCCCTATGATTACCAACCTCCGTAGTCTTTGTTGGGAACGTCAAGATAGGAATAAGGAAGCACCAAAAGGACCCCAGGTTGCTCTGTTCACCCAAGCAATACGTCATCAAGGTGTAAATATAGTCAGCTCACTTTCAAGCAAATCAACAAAATAACTTATAGTACAAGGAAACCAGATAAACATGACAATAGTCTTTCGACGCAAAATTCACATAGATAAGAGCAAGAGAACAAGATTCACAATATTTCAAGAGAACCCACACAAAAAAGGGAACGGGATACCGTTATATTGGGTCAAGGTTTGCACACTCCAACTCCCACTCTCAATGCCTTTATTTAGGTCAAGCTCCAACAGGTAGATTACACTAAAAGAAATCCACTCAGACTAACAACCTTTTTCACTTATTTCTTTTGAGAAAGACATTTTCATATACTGGTTCAATCAGACAATAATAATAATAAAAAGAATATTCATGAGGATGTTGAAGATTTATTCACATCTTTATTAGAGCAAGGGTTGATCGAGCTTCCCGAACCTAAGAGACCGGATGAGGTGGGACGAGTAGGAGATCCCAAATACTGTAATTCCATCGGGTTATTTGTCATCCGATAGATTATTGTTGAGTTCTTAAAGTTTAAAAAGTTTGAAAATGATGGTGTCATTGAAATAGACCCTCCTAAGCAACCTGTGGTCACTTCAAATGCTTGTAATAGTTGGAGATATTCTTTGCCCGATAGCTGAGATCTCGCCAAGCATAGCCTATATCTAGTTCTAGCACCGGAAGAGCAATTTCAGAGGATCTCAAAATATGATGAAAGATATATTCAAGGAGAATGGAGCACTCGTGTTAGCCGAAGGAGTAGGGAAGTCTGGTTTGGGCAACTCCTTATACTGAGACTTGCAAGAGCCGGTGGAAAAAAATCCTTATGATCCGGTAGAAGCTGGAGCTGTGGAAAATCAATCCTCCATTTTCCATTCCTGTAAAGATGTTAGGTTGCGCAGCCAAGCCATGGGCAAAGACGCGCTATTCTCAGAAAGAGACGGGAGTTCACCTGATTGTAGTTGAGGAGAGTAGTCAATATTTAGACGCAGCAGAGAAGTTGAGTGGCACAGCCCATGAGGAATGGACTTGAGCTCGGGGCAGCCCCTTATTGTGAGAGATTAAAGGGTGGCGGGCACTCCATCCACAAAAAGAGACTGACGTTTTTTACAATTGATAATGGAGAGGACTCTAAGGGTGGGAGGCGATGGCCCATCAACTGCCAATGACCTGAGTCGGTCACACTTCTCAATCCGCATTAAGCGGTTGTTTATCAAATTTCATACCAGAAAAAAAAGTACTCGCATTCTTAACTGCCTTTCTTGGTGCTTCATTCACTAGAAGTACTCCCTCGAATGAATGAGCTATAAGTGATAGCGTGCTTTCTTGTTAATTAACTATAAGGCCGTGGTTAGGTCTTTTTTTCTATACTGGATGACTATTTAAAAAAGCTCTTTCCACTATCAGGTACTAAAGGCTTTCTTCTTCCAGTGGTAGTAGCCCTCCGCCGTGATTCTCATCCTCTTCTTTCTTTTAGAAGCTTGCTTACAGTCATCCAGTGGTATCGCTTGCTTACTTGCTTACAGAATCACTCACTCCCTGTCTTTCAGTGCTTGAATCCCGGATCAGAGGAACTGCGTGCTGGTTTGTACACGAATGCGTGCATGAAAGAGCATACTAGTCTCCGAGCTCCCTTTCTTATGCTGCTAGGCTAGATCTGGTCTCCCTGGTTGCTTTGGTAAAGAGTTCGCTTGGGTTGGGTGGTGGCTGTGAAGTTATAGCTGGGTGCTTTCTTTATTCAAGAGCCAGAGCCCAACATTTGTCACACTCACGCTGGAGCAATTGAAATATTACGACTGGTCCTTGATTCACCGATTCCGCTAACGGGTACAGGCAGGCCCCATGGGGGAGATATGAGTGGGAGGGACAGGAGAGAACAACCAACAACGCCATCCAGTGCAGACATAGAAAGCCAAGCCGGGAAGAAGCTATCTGTGGTAGTATCGCAAGGCCGGTTCCTCCAAAGCCTGAAGAGTATCTCCATCCTCGTTCGGATTGGACTTACCGGGTGATTGTCAAGGGGAAGGACCTAATCGTCACTTTCTTGGCTATGGGCAAGATCGGCTTGGGGTGAAGACTGAGTCATCAAATCATATAAGACTCAAAGGAGTGCCCAAGAAAGATGAATGGGTAGAGGTCGGAAGGAAATGCGGAGGTCCATCAACCGAAATAAAATCCCCCAATAAGGCGGCTAGAATGAGCAGAAAAAGGAACTGAGGGAAAAGAGTAGCCACCGAAGAAAGGCGGCAAAAAGACCCTCTCCGATGAAAGTTATCTCCTTGATAGGGGTATGAATATCCCTACAACCAGAAGATATCTGAAAGAGCTAATGTCTTTGCAGAAGCCTAACATAGTGATTTTACAGGAACCAGAATGGAAGAGGACTCAGTTTGTCGGCTTGGAATCAAGGACAACTTTGATTACGTAGCTTCTTTCTAGAGGGCTCTAAGGAGGCATTTGGATGTACTGGAACCCCGTGAAAAAAGTCAAATTTAAAAGGACAAGCAATTCATGACTGCTATAGTTACTGAAATAGAAAGGGGGAAACTTGGAAAATCAATCCTGTCCCTTGGTGGCCGAAAGCACGGTTTCAGAATTTAGTTAATACCGCTCCGTGGGGTCGATCAACAGGGATTTCAACAGATACAGAAGATTTATTCTACACTGTGACTGCCTGGGCTTACCCAGATATCGATGAATAACCTGACAAATCCAGAGGAGTAGATAGAACACATGTCCAGCCTTTGCCCTCCTCGGATTGAGAGATGAAGGATGAGCGACCCGCCTCGCCTGGAAGAGCAGAATAGACTTGTCTTCCACTCTTACTGCAATTGATGGGATGGATAGAAGGCGAAAGCCGCTTTTGCCAATCAAAGCCCCGGTTTGAAACCGATGGAACCCAAAGGAGGGCATACCATATCTTGCTGCTTGGATCCCGCCGCTTTGTTTTGCCTTCCGCCATTCGTTAAGAAAGCCAGACCACTTTCCAAGAACAATCAAACTACACCTAACTAGGGGACACTGACTCGGAGGACTTGCTCATACAACTGAACTGCCCTTCCATAAACTAAAGTAGCAAAAAGAATAATAAAGAGAAGACATGTGAAGGAGTACGCCCGGTTCACCTGGATTCCCTACCAGGGAATCCAGGATATACCAGGTTCTACCACTGCACTGACTGACGGATCGACCAATACCTATCGAGGTTAGCTTTAGATAACTCTATGAGAATCTTGAACTCGAAGGAAGAGCTAGGCTTTGAGCCCTACCTTGATATTCCTCGCCCACCCGCTTGCTTACGGTGGTTGACTTTCACCGGGAGAATACCAATTTCATTTCTAGGAGAAGGCCACTCCTGGATTTCATTCTTAGTGATCCAGTTTTCGCTGATCCGAGACTGATGGGCATCATCCGCTACTTCTCATGATGGTGGGGAAAAATTCCACATGAACGAAAAAACCACCTATGAAACCGGCATGGCAGCACCCAATTCTCGATCATCTACTTTTATCCTTTAGTTTAGAAGCAAGTATCCATTTTCCAAGCTACAGGGGCAAGGCAATCCATCCAGCGAGAAAAGAAAGTCGTAGGTTTTCCAGAGGAGTGACGTAGACAATCTGCCGTAGTCATCGATGATAGGTTTCCCTATTAGAGGAAGACAAAGCTAGCCCTTTCTTAGGCGCATACGGTCTATTCCCGAGGGTTTTTCATCAATCGAATTGCCGGGACAAGCGCTTCTACTTATGTTATGACCTTGGCCCTATGCTTTCTAAAGGAAGTCTACCGAAAGCCTTTGGTACTTGTCTTACCTGATCAATCACTAGGCAGGGGGAAGCTTCTTTAGCTTACCTTTTCTTTTTATGCTGTTCTTGAAAGAGCTACTCTTACCTTGCAAACTGGCAAACCAGATCTCGTCCTGATCGAGGAAAAGGTATAGTGAGCCCTTTTTCGAAGCATTGGAGTATATAAGGCCAACCAACCTATTTCCGTTGGTCGATCAATCAAAGAAAGGGATCGATTCACTTAGGAAAATCATCAATAATCTCAGTAACCAGAGCCACAGAGAGGGAGTCACAGACTTCACTTCCTCAATAAGATATAGATTGACTTATCTCTACGACAAGCCTCCTAAAGAGTGGCAACTCTAACTGGTGGATTTCCACTACTACTATCAACAAATCTCAACAACCATAGCCTGCCCAGAATCTCAGCTAGATTCCACTACCAACTCCAACTAGCATTCAGGGATCCCCGCCACCAACAACCCTCAATGAGCAGCCTTCTTTTGGTTTGATTGACAGCTCGTTTGTTAGTCAATCCCAAGAGCGAGAGTAGGCAAGTAATAGCAAGGTCACTCTAAAGAGGTATTTGTTACCTTCGGGAATCTGCTCCGCCTCTCAGCTGCACCGCAAAGCACAGCTTTCTGGTCGGTCTGGAGATAGCACGCACCGCAGAGCTGTTTACCGCTCTGTGAAAGAAGATTCCTCTGTCGACTACAGAGATTTACGAAGTTACTCATTCCATGACCTGAGGCCAGGGATAGGCTCCTGGGCATTGCTCGACGCCTTTGCAATGGCGGACAGACATGGCAGGCTTCGGGAGCCCGGTCGACTTCATTCTATGTAACCGCGCTGTTAATTCGAGAGCCGTCAGGGCTCATAACTCGGCTCCAGCGGTGAGCTCGGGTCGCGATCTATCGATCCGCCAGGATCCAACCGCTATCCCAAAAAACTCCTTGGTGAGCCGGGTCTCGGGATCATAGGGGGTAAACCGGACATCTTACTCTACGAGATTATGGAGTGAAGATATGAAAGCTGCATGCGCCTCGGAGAAACCGATGTGTAGGCTTATTCCGTGTCCCGGCTCTGGACTGACGGGGCGAAGCGAAAGCTTTACAATAGACCTAGATCCGCCTCACTCGATTGAAAGTCTATGATTGTCTGCTATGAGTAGAGAGGAGAGGTGAGAGGTAAGGATTCACATAGGATTTTTCTTTCTCGATGGGGGAAAGCTTAAGAGAGTGGTCAAGCCAAGAAGAATCGAATCGGGTGGGAGCATTCGACTTCATCAGTCGGGTTCGCTTTCCCTTCTGTCTGTGCTAGCTAGGCTAAGCTAAGTCTGACGTCTTGCTGCTTTAGTGGAGCCGGTGGCTTGACAAAGAGAGTACGGGAAGAATTCATTCCTATGCTAATGAATCTGATGCCATTGATTCTGTTGTAATGCTAGCGAAAGGCTTTAAACGAATACCTGGCTCAAGGGAATAAACTGGCTTTCTTCTCGGCTATGGGTCATGGGAGAGAGAGTGATTTTAGAATGTCTTTCAGCTAGTGTTTAAATAAGCGCTGCACGAATGGCAAGCTCCGGTCTTCTCTTATCCACTGCAACTTTCATTATTGCAGTTAGCTTGACTCCTGGTATAGCTCGTAGTAAGCATAGAGGAGTAGCTGTCCTTCATTCCAGTGAATCTTTTTACTTTAGAAAGAGTTCCCCCCGAATCCATACATTTTGAGGTCCCAGTCAGCTAATGGGACTAGAGTTCCAGTTTAGGAATATAACGGGTTGAGGAATTCTTTCTGGATCTAATTCCTATTATGTGGGATGAAATTACTCTACTAGGGGCTTTAGCTAATAGATATATATCTATTATGCCAGCGAGGAAGAGATCTAGTTTGAGTGGGAGTTTTATTGGGACTTCTATTACATCTCGCCCAGTGGCAGTTTTAACGGTAGAGGGCTTATATATAATTCTAATTTCTATTTTCTGGCTGGGGTATAGCTATAGATAAGATATCCTGGGGTGTCACCGAAAAAACCGGGTGAATTTCTTGTTGTCTCTGCCGGGTCCAGGAATTTCTCTCTCTATAGGACCAGTGCCAGTTGGCGTGATAAGATAAGCGCTTTATAAGACCTCTAAGCCTGAGAGTTCTGTTCCATTTCGTAAATAATGTTCAGTGTGAAGTACTTCCATTCGCCCCTCCTCCAATTGCGGACTCCTTGTCAGAAGAGTTATCAAGCGCAAGGGAAAAGACTAGCAAGCCAATTACAGTCTTAAGGGTTGGTGTTCGAATTCTCTTCTCATTGGATCCAGTTGGAATTGTAGTTCTCTTTGCTGTTGTGCCAAGCGAGGGAGTTCTTTGATAACTCTACCGGTGCAGGCAAGTTTACTCGCTTCTCCTCGAATTGCATAAGAAAGATGGTTCTGGAGAGAAATCCTACCCGCAAGCATTTGCTTATAGAATGGTGGAGGGAGGAAGAGGTAGCAATACATTCCGCCTGATGCTTGATCACTGCATTCGTGATATATCAAATGAGCTCTCCGATCTATGATGAATAGTTCCTTTTATAGGATCATATTTCTTTCTAGTCCTAAGCATTTTAATTGGACCTTTCTCCTTGACTTCAGTTTTGGAATATTTTCATACGGGATTGGAACGACCTATGTTGTAACGGAGGAGAGAAGGTGAACCAGCTTCCTTTGGTCGCCTCTCCCGTCTGGTCGAGTAGCTTTCGCTCCTTCCTACTTACTTAATTATAAGCGGCTACGTGGCCTATTGGGAGCTTTTTAGTCATAGTGGGAGCTTTCGGAAATCACTTTGCAGGTCAAGATCATAGGAAGAGGGAAGAACAAGGGAGAAGATCTTTTTTAAAAGAAGACGATTCCAAAACAAAAGAAACTCAAAACGGAGAATAGGATGCCTTAAAGGTAAGGTAAATAAGAAGAATCATAAATTAAAAAGAAAATAGCTGCCTAGCCCGCGGGAAACAGAAGGTTAGGAAGGGAGAAAGGAGATTTTCCAAGACTACTGAAAGAGCACAGATTCGGCTTGGGAGTTCTCACTCGGGCTACTAATCTCCTCTTCTCCTACTCATAAGAACCAGAACAGGCACTCGTAATCGTCCCTAACCTCTGTCTCTAACCTATTCCCTTTCCTCTGTCCTTTTACCCTTTGAACAGCAAGCCGGAACTGGATTACATTTCAATAGAGAAAGCTATCAATGGTCACATTGAGACGGGAACAGATGGGAAGTTCGCCCTCCAGTTCTATTCCTTTGGATGAGACGGCGGTGAGCAATCGATAGAGAGCAAGGGATGCTAGCGCTCTTCTACTCATATTCCTTGCTTCAGTTGGTTCAGGAAGCTTTGGCATCGAGACGCATTACGATAGCTATAGCTAGGCCGGGTGGGATTCTCTATCGGATGGTTATTCATCAAGTGGATCCTTTGCCCCTTACCTCAGTAGCTGGGAAGGCAGGCCCTTAGCTTCAACTAGTTCAGTTTGAGTTCAGGAGTAGTTGCATTGCTAGTAGGCAGAAAATCAGTAGTGCGTTAGCTTATCTGTTCATTTTCAAACAACCCTTGTTTGTGCTCCTTTATCTTTCTAAGCCGCTCTCGCTAGCAGGGAATCTAGTTCAGCAAGGTCCATACCTCCATACCATAGGGTAGGGTGAGCTCGCTTGAAGCTGGGGCGCGTCTGGTGGTATCGTATATAAGATCACACGGCTGCTTTTAGGAGCGATCTGTTCATCCAACTCGAAATCTCGTAAGAGAAGAATCTGACGCCCAAAATTCTAATTCTTATGTCTTTCTTGGCCGGCAATTTACGACAAGTCTTTCTGAATTTTCGCGAGCAAATTACAATAAAAAAAAGTTTAATTAAACATGGATATATTTCTTTCTGATCACATCACTACACTTGCAGTCGGACTCATTCTTTCGATAGCTATTTTTGGTGCTTTTAAAGCTGGCCAAGTTTTTGAACGAGCTACTATTTCGGAACGTATACATGAGGTGGATCTAGAAAAACTAAAACAAAAGACCGCTAGAGATGCTTTGGAAACATTATAATGATACGAATGTCAATTTACCAGAAGAACTCAGTTTCAAAGACATAGTGGAACATTCCTTTATTATAGACGAGAATATAAAAGAACAAATTCTCGGGCTAAACAAAATCTATTTGGATCTCATTAGTAATGGCACGGGCAGTAGCTACTTTGTTTACATTCTGGATACGTATGGCCATATTGTGGGTATGTAGTTAGGACTTGGTTTTTCTATTCACTTTTTTCTCGTACCTTTTCACACCTTCTAGACTTTCGGCGGAAAAAGAAGAAGAGTATGAAAGCAGGAGTTCGGGACTTTCCTTTCGCCTGCAACAAATCGTAAAGTCGTCGCGCCGGGCCCCGGTGTCGAGCAGAGCATTCAAAGAATGAAGTTTTTAAAATAACTGAATACTTATTCCTCACAATTACTCCTTGTGATGCAGCGGAACCATGGCAATTAGGATTTCAAGACGCAGCAAGCCCTATGATGCAAGGAATAATGGACTTACATCACGATATCTTTTTCTTCCTCATTCTTATTTTGGTTTTCGTATTATGGATCTTGGTTGGCGCTTTATGGCATTTCCACTATAAAAAGAATCCAATCCCGCAACGGATTGTTCATGGAACTACTATTGAGATTCTTTGGACCATTTTTCCTAGTCTCATCCTTATGTTCATTGCTATACCATCATTTGCTCTCTTATACGCAATGGACGAGGTAGTAGTAGATCCAGCCATTACTATGAAAGCTATTGGACATCAATGGTATTGGACTTATGAGTATTCAGACTATAATAGTTCCGATGAGGAGTCACTCACTTTTGACAGTTATATGATTCCAGAAGATGATTTAGAATTGGGTCAATTACGTTTATTAGAAGTTGACAATAGATTGGTTGTGCCAGCCAATAGTCATCTACGTCTTCTTGTAACATCTGCTGATGTACTTCATAGTTGGGCTGTCCCTTCCTTAGGTGTCAAATGCGATGCTGTACCTGGTCGTTTAAATCAGATCTCTATTTTGGTACAACGAGAAGGAGTTTACTATGGTCAGTGCAGTGAGATTTGTGGAACGAATCATGCTTTTATGCCGATCGTCGTAGAAGCTCTTTCTTTGAAAGATTATTGTGATTGGGTAGACATTCATCAATTTTAAGAGGGGATGGGACTATCCGCGGATTCAGTCGCATCAAGCTCATCAACCGACTCTACCGCGGATTCCGTAGCATCAAGCTCAGAAATCGACCATGTTGTCAGGGAGCTTGTAGCGTATTGTGCCACCTAAGGACCCGGCCCCGGATTCGTTACGCTCTGAAAAGAAGAAGTGAAAAACCTTTTTAATATGGGAAGGGAGGAAGCCCGGCCCCAAAAGCAGGTGAACGACTACATAGAATCCTTAGCCATAGAGAAATCCTCAGTAGGATTTTGTAACGCTCTCTTAGAGAGAGTACGGTCTTTTCAAAGTGAGCACTAACGGAAATCCTACACCGTTTCCCTTCGATTCGGAAGAGGATCAAGCTAAGCTGTTCTCCATTATGTGGGACGGCGACCAAGATAAAGAATCTTTCTTTTTTACTACATGTCGTACGGAACGAGCCTTGTCTACGAAGGAGAGCGACCTCATCTTGCTTGCTTCTGGCGAAGCTTCTAGAAGAGAAGGCCTACTACTACAATAAATAGGAGCGATAGGAAAGCCAAGCAAGCCGTATAAAGGCGAAGAGCTCGTATAGCAAGCAAGCCTACTTATAGCCCTCTTTTCTTTTTCCGCGGGATTCAACAACTCTATATACAGCACCCCGCTCTTCTTTTCTTTTTTTTTCAAGTTCTGTTTCAAAAGTCCACAAGGAGCGCAGACTAGCTGGAAACGGGTTCCCGATCGGAGTGAACGAGTGTAAAGGTGAGTTGTTCTCACCACGCTACTCTATCTACGCTATTATACCTGGTACGTTACTTCGAATGGCCCACCTCAAAAGCTTTCTTTACTGCAAAAGGGTATAAGCATAAGACCCTTCTTAGAAAGCACTCACTGAGTTAATTACGGAATAAAAAATCCACTTTATTCGACTTGCATGTGTTACGCAAATGACATTTCCGGGATAGATTGGCTATCCTGAGTGATAAAGAGGGATCTTAGGCTCTGGTGACCGGCTTGTCTACTTAGTAGAGTCGCACTTTGGCCTTTATTAATAACATATAAATAAAGGGGTTTTCTCGATCACAACTTCTATAATTATAATGTCTAAACCAGAGCCAGAGAGAGAATCAACTTCCTTATCTAAATCTAAGATGCCGATGTTGCAGTTAAGAGAGCAGTTTCTCTTTTCTGTATCAATCGAGGCAATAGCAAGCAGAGATAGAGCCGAGCATACCAGGTATCCAGAGAAAGCAGCCTAGCTAGCCCGGAATGCCAGTCTAACACCAGTATAAGCACTATTGGTAGAGCTTTCAATCCACAGCTTCGACTTGTCTAACTGGAAGATAGAACAACATTAGATAGGGATAGAGAAGAGATTGGTTACAGATAAGAAATAGCATAGCAATTGCCTTATCTTATTAAAGCAGACAGTTGCTAGTCTCTCTCTTACTTGTCTAGTCGGAGATAGCACTCTCTTCTAGGATGCCAATTGGATAGGTAGATTGCTAACTCTCAATCCTAGCAAGCAAGTGAACGGAGCCTATAAGCAAGCGAGGCATATTAGCAAGTTTATGTGCAGTGAGTCTTGGCAGATAGAAGCTTCTTGGTGCCAGGATTCCGGCATCCAGGACATACCAGGCCATAGAGGTTCTTGTCTAGCTTGTTTCCCAGACAGACCAAGCTCCCATAAAAGAAAGGAGTACAGGCTTGTCATCCCCCTTATGCTTTCTCTATTTTTTCTATTAAAGGAGGATAGCAAGCAGGATGGCTCCATGTCCAGTCTACTGATTGGGAGTGAGAGCTGTCTACCTATTCTATTGGATCAGCTAGCTTGTCCCATCTCTCTTACTGGATTGGTATGAGATCCCAGCTCTAACTCTCTTTCCTGGCATGCACTAAGCCTAGCTAGTGGCATGCTGACCTTGCCTGGCATCCACTCCCGGATCACTGTCAGAACACACAATTCAATTAGATTTCCGACTTGTTACCTGCTGCCTGTGGTTCATAAAAAGTAGCTAATGGAATGGGAACCGCTCCTTACGCGCATTCGGGCTTAAGTTCCGAAGGTATTTTTCACTAAGTTAAGTAAGGAAAGAATAAGGCCCGGAATGAATGAAGAAGGAAGTTGGTTACATCATTCTTTGTCAATGCTACCCCTTTGTGCGGGGTAGAAGGACTCATTTCATTCTATTAAGGAGATTGCTTTCGAAGCCTATACCTATAAGGAGGATGATAGAAGGCAGAATTCCGAAGATTACTGGGTTTCTAAGAAGGCAGTGGTGCATCATCCAAAAGAAAATGGTTCACTACGACAGCATGAAGTTCCAATGTTTTTATTCCGGGAAGGATGATTCGATCAATAGCATGGAGGAGGGAATGAATTATTCAGTTAAAGAGATGAGCTGAGCGTTGATCTCTCTTATGATTTTTAGAGTTACCTTGCAAAGAAGCCCTTCTCCGACAACAACTTAAGACGGGGCATCAAGAACTCTCAAGGCGATAACAAGCCCAAAGGCGACATCTGAGAGGAGAAGTCGAAAGCGCTAACAAAGGACTTGCACAAACCTCCATCACATTAGGTGCCTAGCCTCTTTCTCGATGCAGCAAGCTGAGATAGTTGAATTAGATGTCAGTTCCTCTAGCAGACGCCTTCTTCCCAAACCCCTTCTCTTCCTCAACAGGGCATTCGCGCAAAACCCCTTCTTTCAATGTCTTGCCATTCTTCATGTGCAGCTCCTTCTCTGTGCCTAGTGTTTAAGCCGGATAAGCATTCAGTTACCTTTCAACCACTTCTCTTCCTCTTATTCTATTTCTATGTCATTTTCTTGCCTTAGATCAATCCCTTCCTCACTTTGTCATCCAATGCATATTCTCAAGCAGGAGATTCGTGAACAGTAAGAACGCATTCCTTGTCCCATTCGATGCTTTACTATACTCTTTTCTTCAAGGTTTCGCTTGTATTTTCATAGAGTAAGTGTAGTAATCACTCTCTAGTAAAGGAACTCGATTAGCCGGGAAAAGCGCTCCTCTTTCCATTTTCTGTGATTTGAAGCTAGATATAGATAGAACTCGATCGAACTAAATGCTATTCTTTTGTGGCAAACTCGTGGTATCGTATATAAGAGAAAGCTTGCTTTTAGGAGTGCTCTTTCCCTATAACTATTAATTGAATAATCGAAGACAGATGGTAGCCTAGTTCAGAAGAAAGATCGTAGCGAATGAAAGGTAGGGCACAAGGCTATCCGAGTTCACAGGTGTCGTTGCTTATCCCTTTCTTAAGATTGGCTTGGTGTTCAGTGTACCGGGTACAAGATCGAAAAGAATGCTTTGCATTCCAAGCCGAAGTGAGAAGACGTCTGTTCTTCAACCTCTATCCCTTGTTCTGCTCTGCTAACTGTAATTTAACCACCAACCCACTCGAAGTTCAAATCCCCTTTCGCCGAGGAGTGAACGAGTGACAACAGGAGAGGGACGGGAGATAGACTAAGAATCCAAGGGGTGACAGTAAGTCAATTGACAAGTGGAGATAGTGAATCACGAATAGACTCTCAACCTCTCCTTCCAAGTTCCGTGGGGAAGTGCCCAACTCCAGCTCGACTCTTAATCTTTGGGTGAGAAGGTAGCTCTATTGACTTACGGTAGGAAAGAACGACTGATAAGTTAAGGAGCTGAAGATAGTCAATCGACAGTTCTCCCCCACCAACGGAGTACAGGAATCTTCTTATCCTGGTTTCACTCCCCCAGGACGATGGCAAGAACTCTTAGCAACGAACCATCACAAATATGCCATCATCACATTACACCTGCCTGTTGATTTCCTCACTCCAGAGAACGTCGCGCCACCTCTGTCTCCAGATGACACTGGAACGTACTTGGTCGTTGGGAATGGGCTTCCACCAAACAGTTTGAGATGAGACGGGCAGGCACAGGAGTTTCGAGAGATGAGCTGTCATTATTGGGAAGTTTTGAGGGATATGCCCGTTAGTTCCAGGTAGTAAGTGGGTCGCACTGCTGGGATAAAATACACTTGTAGGTACACTATACGTAAAGGTGAGGACATATGCTACGGGTGCTACATTAAAAAAAAAGTCTTTTGATTTGGGCCCAGCAGTTTAACAGATGGAACTCGTTATGGATGCTTAGTTTGGAGTTGGCTTAGAAAAGGTACGGACTATACATGCCGGAACGGCCTTCTGGTATGGGTTATCCAAGCTGGTAAGCGAGTTCTGGAGTTCATGCATCAGCGACAGCTTAAGTTGGAAAGCATTGGTGCATCTGAGACGCGGAGCAGATTGCCACTTAGGACTGTGTGCTGTGGTCCCATTACAAAGGGAACCTCTTGAAACAAGGGTTTCGATTACTCTCCCTCTTCGTTGCCCTGTGGTTGATCCCAGCGGGGTCGTAAAATGGCGGTTAGCGGAGCGGGTACAGGTCAAGCGAGGAAAACAAGAGTTCCGGTACAACCAGACGAAGTAATCACTGAGCCGGATCAGCCAGACGAAGCAAGAAGAGTGCCGGATCATCCGGGCACAGAAAGTCAACCAACTGTAGATGAAATCTTATATCCATTCTGGTTTGATTCGGAAAAAACAAAGAAAGACTCTATAGCTAAATTAGAGTGGGGAGGCTGACCCAAAGCCCAGTTTCAGTATGGACGTCCCGTTGGAGAATGCGAGACCTCATCTTCATAGGTTTATCTGCGTGCCTGTTGATTTGACTTGGTATGGGACTGGATAACCCATGATCTCAGGTTATGCCTCATCATCATAGTATGGGCCTGCTCCCCTATGAGTCACTCTGATCGCTACTTGTTTGAAGAATCTCTTTCTTCAGACCGTGACTGATTGTTTGTCTGCTAAGCTCGGGAGCTAGGACCCTTCCTTCCCCCGCCAAGGTTAACAACGAGCCGCGTTGAATGAGTTAGGTGTACTCCTCGGCTGTGAAAGAGAGGGCGCTTCTGAGCTAAATCAATCCCGCACAGGCCCGGAACTTTACACTCAATGAAAAGGAAGAGAAATTCCGCTTTGAAAGCGATTCCAGAGATCATAAGAACAACCGGGTGGCGGGCGGGAGCAGCAGAAGCATTGAGATGTTCAGAGATGCGTCAAAGTATACCTATGAAAGTGGATTGCAAGGGTCAGGCGCCTTATTCCCTCAACCCTGAACTCTACACCGGCGCAAGAGGAACCGGAATAGGAGCTTTTCTATCTATAATAGGAATAGCAACGGACCAAGGAACACAAGCCAGAATAAGAAGCACTTTTTTCTCCGTATTAGGAGCTAAAACGGGTTAGGGATTCTTGTAGGGACGGTACGAGTAGAAGCCTATTCGAATTCGAGAGCAACTCCTTCTTTGGCCTGCAGCCTCTTGGTAGTTGGTAGATAGGCCCAAGCCAAAAGGTGGCTCAATTGCCTGGTTTTGAGGGTAGTAAGGAAGCGAGAAAAATCAGTGTCGAGCCTTAAAGATAAAGAGCCTGAAGGAAGTTTTGATGGTCTAAGTCCTTCTCTTACTGAAAAAGATTGGCAGAAGTCTAAAGTCATAGCTATAACTTTTTCCTCTAAGTAAATTTCTTTATTTTAGAGTAAGGGGAGAGATTGTCTGTCTGATATTATATCTTAGAAGCTTGATCATCCGACTCCTTTACTTTTTTAATGAGGCCAAACAAAGTATGAAATAAAATTACCGCTTTCTGCTTCTCGAAAAGCCGCCCTACCCGGATTATCGCCTTCCTATGTGGGAGGAGATGAGCAGTACTACTGCTGATGCTGAGACCCATGAGGAGACAGAAACAACCGATAGCGACCCGATAAAAGGCCTATGAGCCAGGAGTCGATTCGAGTCGTTAAGCTGTAAGTACCAAACCGTAGTCCCCCCTGTTGCGACTTCTTCCTGTTATTATTGGACTTGCGGCAGTCCTACTAAGAAGAAGGAGAAGTTCCAACACATTCTCTAAAGGCTGGAGTCTTAGAGCTGTGATACTATAGAATATCTATTTAGTCCGCCCCCCGGGTCAAAGTTTTACAGTTCAAGTAAGTAAGCAAGCCCCAACAATTCCAAGGGTAAGCGCATTTAGTTCGCTTTCGAGTGTAAGAGAGTAAGTTTTTACAGCCAGAAACTGGGGCAGGCAATTAATATAGATCTAGCTCGGGATATGCCTTTAATAGTAATAGTTAAGGCTGGTAATATGGTACCAGGAAAGATTCAATATTTTTATCACTAGGCGGGGCAGGTTTCAAGTTTTCCCCAAGCTTTCACCAGGTACAGTAATCGGTATTAGCCGCCCTCTTTACGCTAGAGTCGGTCGCTTTCATTTAAATTGCTCATTCATCTTGAATTGAATCCGAGTTGTGACCAAGTTGACTGCTCCTAGAAAGGGACTATCGGGGTGTGAAAGGAAGCCGATTAAGAAAATGCTTTTCTTTTTGAATGCGGCGAAAAGGCTCTTAACAGGCCCTAAGTCATTTCTCTTTTATAAGTGACTGCACTGCTAAGTGCTTCGATTTCGGTACATAGAAGGTGTTGGATATTCTGGAATACGTTGTCATTTCGAGTGCTTTTCGCTCTCATTTATTCTCCAAGCCCCAGCGAGCGAGCCAGTGTCCGTGAACTTTTAGATATATTTTAACTTTTAATACTTGACTTAAACGATACAAGTATATTAGTATATTAAGATCCTATTAATAACTTATGATACTACCTCGTTTAATTAAAAAAAACTTTCCAAGAGTAAGTTTGTTTGAAAGTAATACATCTAGGTTCGCGAGCTAGCCATCGAGTAAGACAGTGACAGCAAGCTCTGGTTCAGCGCCATATATATAAAGGTGGTACCTTTTTTTTTATTCTCTGGGTTTATTTTTAAGTTGGAGCACCGTATAATGAAGAACCCCAAAGATATTTAAAGCCTATTTCAAAAATCCTATTGTAAGTGTGGAAGGAATTCCTAGTTGCTTTCTTGGCTTCAAAAGTGCAAAAGTATAAATAAGTAAAGCCAGTATAAAAAAGGAGAAGTCTTTAAAGCAGTAGTTTTAGTTTTTATACCTCCAGTTGCAGTGCTCTTTTCAAGAAGGTAATCAAATGCTTAGGCAATTAGGGAGATTTTAGGTAAAAAAAGAGCTTTCAATCAAACTGCCCTTATTCTTCTCAACATCTGCGGACCCCTGAAGTGACAGCATCCCTAGTACCCTTCCTCCAACTGAGCTTAGTTCTTCAAACATCTGCGCATCAGATTGGTTCACTTCCTGCCCTACGGTCTAAACCTGGAATGAATAGTTTCTGGAGAAGTGTAAAGATCACTAGAAAGAGTTCACTATACTATATAGGCTTCTGCCGGGCTCTTATAGCTGTAATAAGGAAAGACTTCTTTTTTCAGATCAATTCTATGGAACCAGATAAATGAGAGGATAGTTTCTGCCCCGTGACCGGTTCTTAAGTCGCGATTTTGCACTTAAATGATAGCTTTCTCGAGGAAAGATTGAAGGCTGACCTGGCCCTCACTCTCAAGGCTTTCGCTCCGGATGTCCCGAGATAAGCATTCATTCATACAAGCACAAAGACTTTTCCGTGCCTAAGAAAAAGGACGAATCTCCTCTTTCTTTTCTTTCTAGGCTGATAGTAGCCCTTCCTCCCCGAAGAGAAAGTAGGGCATTCACCTCTATCAATGACTTAAGAAAAGCAGCCTTTCTTAATAAAGAACCCGAAGGCGAGCTACCCTGCTCGTGACACATAGATAGGGCTTGCTGCTCCTTCCCGTCCCTCCCTTTCTTGATAGCACAGGAAAGAGGCTAGCACTAGCAGTGCGTATTCCATCAAGAGCTGCTCAATCTATGCAACTTGGGATCTTATGGCTTCTTACTCTAGAAATTCCTTCATTTAATAAATAGAAATAGAATCTTATACTACTAGGACCAAAGTCAAGTGATTCAACTCCAGCACGAACGGCTACATCCTCTTCCACTGCTCCCACTTCTGCTACCGGGCATGAACTTCCCTGGACTTGCTATCGAGAAGGAAATCCGCCTTAAGCCTTCACTCGGAGTTCTTTCTTTTCTTGCTTGCTGGCTATCCCGTACTTTGACTATACTAGTGAAACTATCTGAAGCTTAAGCCTAAGCCCCCTTATGAAACCAACCGAAAAAAGCTTTTATTTGCGTGCTGGTACCCTTCCTTACTCTATCAAGTAAGTACTTTCATTCCTTATGGGAGGTTTTATTGGAGTGATAGTGCTTGGAGTGGTCCCTTATCCTTTCTTGCTGGCTTGCTTAATCTTATCTAACTTTCCGCGCTGCCTAAGGAGATAGATTCGACTGACTCTTCTCAATAGTAGGGGGAGATCTAGGAAGAAGTAGACGAATCCCCTTACTTATGCTTTGATTGGACTTTGGTGCTTGAGAGAGGAAAACAGAAAAAAAAGCAGTATCCCTCACTTGAACAGCGGGGAAAAAGTGCTTTTAGTAGGGAAGACAACTCCCTAACTCGTTCGAGCTAGGCCGAAGCCCCGAATGGATTGGATCGTTGCAACCCTGTTTCCATATCTTTCGGCGTATCACCATTCTTCTGGTGCATTCTACGCGGTTAGTCTATCGGCCTATCGCCAGTTTATCTTTTCTAATCAAGGTGATTCTCTGGACTATCTTACTCTATTGAGTTCGTAGTTCTTCCCGGACCCCAATCCCTCACTCATGGGAGCGAACCCCGAAGCCAAGGTTGCTAAGGATCTCTACCTCTCCTAAGCCCATGCAGCGAGTTCGCTGTCGCTGTTGCAGGCACCTACTTCTAGGTTTTAGTATGCAGAATTCCTAGTAACCTCCGCCCTAAGGGTTCCGGATCCCTAATAGTGGTTAGTCTTCCTAAGCCTGTTTGCATCTTTCTCGTGAATCGCCAGTTTAGCATGTATTTCCTTTTGTAAAGCTGCCCAAAGAGCAGGCTATTCGCTCCCTTTTCTTTGGTTTGAGAACTTACATCGACTAGGCCGTAAAGGAGTCCGTATTGACTTTCACGACTATCAAGCAAAGGAGCCATCTTTCATGGATGCATGGCTTCGAACTATAATAGCTCAAGGAATCAACCATTCGATTTTCAAATAGAGAACGTAAGCACTAATTCATCTCGTCTTGACTCTTTCCTTACTATACTTTAGAATTCCGGGTGAAGGAAGTATGCGTTATTGGTCGAAGGTAGGTAAAAAAAGGATACCTTCTTGCTTCCCGAAATAACAGGTGAAGAGCGAGGATGGTATTCCAGTTCAGTACTGATCTGTGTAAGCCAAATAGATACCTACTTCCCTTGCCAGGTGCAGCTGTTAAGTCCCGTCCCCTATGTATAGGCAACCCAAGCCAACTACCACACTCCTTCCGAGTGAATGGATTCCTTTCTATAAGGTTCCCAAGTATACATGTGATTCTGCAATGTAAAACTGGTTGTTCCCCGAGCTCCAACTGCTTTAAGAGTTCCGAGCTTCCTGACCGCTCCTACTCCTGGGTTTTGGTATCGAGACATAATCCATTTAGCCAAATCAGCTGATTTGCTTAATGCCTCCCGTCCTCATTGGAGGCCCTGGTTCCGGATTCTAGGAGGAGAACCGAGACACCTCACTCATGGCACCTAGGCGAACTTCCCCGTTGGAGAGGCAATGGAGACTAAACCCCCAATTTCCTCACTCTTTCCGAACCTAAGCCAACTATCCCGTCCTTCCTAGCTCTAGCTTGTGTCTTCTCGGCGAATGCCCAGTCTCTCGATGAATAGTCAGCTCTCCCTTCTATTTAGGTTCTTCTAGAAACCCGGTAACAAAAGAAGCAGTTTTCCTTTGATTTGCTCTTAAGCGGTGTTAGTAGTGGTAGCTACTGAAGACCAAGGAATAGACCCCAAACTATCCCCTCTTAGGTCGGTTCTATGCTTCCCGAGTCCACATTCCCTTCTTTAGGATTGAATAGAGTAAGGGCTGGGCTGCCCTTTACTTGTTCTATTAGTTAGAGTAGTCTCCGTGGAGAGGTAAATCAAACTAATTTAGTTGCCGAAGCGCAGAGCTAAAGAGTCTCTCTGCTTGCTTGTTCTTTCTTAAGCTATTCCCGCTTGTAATTCCTTCTCTTAATGTGGTTGTATCATCGTCGAATCGTTTGCTCGCAGTTCTTGCAGTTGCAGACTGAGCTGGGTAATCTGTAGCGAACCCCTAAGCCAATCAATCTATCTTTTTTGGTCATTCTCCAAGGTTTTTGGGGTGATTCTTCGAGGTTCATGTTCGAAGGTAGGCAAACGAAGCCAACCCAAACACATCTTCCACCCAGACTTCTTCCACTACCTGTAAGAGAGTGGGGTGATCCGCCCATTTGTTCAATTGAAATCTTTCTCTACAAGTGTACGGCTTCCATAGTATAACTCATTCGAGAGAGCCTAAGAGAGAGCTTCGAACCAGGCTACCCAACCATCGCTGGCGCAGTTGCAGTGTTGTTGCTCTCTTCTTCTGAAGCTAGGATTCCCTTATTTGCTGTTAGTTGGTAAAGGAGCCATGCTTCTTGAGCCCGCATTCCGCTCAATCCTAAAGAAGGGAATGGTTTAAGGGATGCCACTAGCTTTCTGATTGATAAGACCGATCCCTCTTCTATTAGTCTAGTCCTTTTTGGTGAAAGGACGAATCGGTAGAAAAAGGCTTAGAATCGGTAGTTTCGATCGACGAATCACGTGTCTCTCTTTTCTAATTGGATTTGTTCTCTGCAGTTGATGATCAGCGAATCATCAATCAGTCTTTCAGTGTTTCCGCTCGATAAGGTGTCGAAATCTTCATGTGATTCTGCGGTCCTTGTTGCCGATGCTTTGATTAAGGGAAGGGGATTGCCAGGGCAAGGGGAAGAGCTAGGCTAAGAAGGAAGCTCTGAAAAGAGTTGATCACGTAGGTTGCTTAAGGAGCTCTGCTTTCTTTTCGTGGGTGAGTTGTAGTTCCTTCTCTTGATGCACTTGTTGGCTATGCCATTGAGTCCGACCATTTCCTTGCTTTAGGCAGGAATGTAGTAAGGTATGCCCTCTCCTGTAGCTATAAGCTCGAGGGCGTGTCTCTTGAATTCCACTCAATAGGTTGCCAGAATCCCCATGTGATTCTCGGTTGTTTGCATCTCATTCTTCGCTCTCTTTTGTTAGCAATGAGAGCAAGTTCCCACTTCTCTGAGCTATGAGCTAGCACTTGCTTCTGATCGAGGATGATAACGAGACTTGATCTGAGCGTAACCAACCAATGTTGGATCATAAGGATCTATGCTTTCCTCCTTGTTTGCAGTTGGTATCGTAGAATCGGTAATCTTCCTCATCGAATGCCCATCTTTCCCTTCTAATTGGTGTATTCTCTGATTCAAGATCCTCGTCGAATGTACTCATCAAACCCCGATTTTAACTGCAATAAAGCCTGAATTACTGAATAAAAAAGATGGAATTAAATACGATACTAATGTCAAAAATATAGTGAGTTGTTACTCTCAATATGTGAATACTGTGTGCGGTAAACATATTTTTTCCAATCCACAGGATGGGCGGAAACGTCATATTGAGAAGTGGAATTCATTTTCAGCACAGCTCCAGAGCTGGCTGGGAGAATAAGAAGTTTCAGTACTGTGTCCACTTCTAAAGGAGATAGTATGTTACCGGGCAAGAATGCTGAAATGCAAGTTTCTTATTCCAAAGATACCTTTGATGGTTATTGGTCCCGTTTAAAGCGGTTGATCGCTCATGAATCATGCAAGGATCCATATTCAGGATTAAGAATAGCTGCTGTTTTCTTCATTATTTGAAATGTGCAGAATATAAGCTTCTAGCATTGGTTGTAATGAAACTGTTATTGAAGTACGCTTACTATATGAAATTTTATTATGGTAAATTGACTATAGGGTATGTGATGAAACAGTCAACTGGAGATATTTCCTTTACAATAGGTAAAGCTATTTCTTTAATGGATGCTATGGGGAATGCTGTGCCAAACATAGATTTATACAATACTATATTTAAATTGGTTAAGGCTAAAGCCGAGGATTACCTGGGTGAATTGGTATCAAGTGTATTCATTCGAATCTATCTATTGGGTAGGTATGAATCCTCCGATTGCTCTCTTAGCGAAGATGAAATCTATAACCGGATTTGGGAATTCATTTCAGCCGGTATAAGTGCTGGTGAACCAGTAGAAGTGAAATCTATGGTTAGGAAGCGTCCTTATCCCAATTATATAACTGCACTCAAACCGACGAGTAAGGAAAGGTCATTGTAGCCGATACGGAGACAGTTATAATAAATGATGTTCATGTGCCTTACGCTGCGGGTTTCTTGGTGGTTAAGCCGGGTGAAGATGTGGGTTCCAAGCCTGATAATTTAATTGAAACATATTTTAGTGAAGAGTATATAGTTAAGTCCGAATTCACAGATAGGAGCTATTCAATGCTGTTTTTTTCCATATGAGGAAAATTTGGGTGACTAAAAGAATGAGGGACTGATCCAGGTCCATAAGTATTAGGTCCACCAGCGCACACAATTATTCTGCCCGTTTAACTACCCCTAGAGAAATTTCTGCTGATGGCCCTTGAATTATAGCAACCTCAACTGCCGTACCCAGGCACCGGTCTCTAGAAGCTTCTGGAATCTTCAATTTATTTGTATGGCCTCAGTGATGAGAATATTTTGTGTGCCACTTCTGATGATGCATTGGGGACAAGTATATGTCAGTTCAGTAGATCAACGCTTTCAAGGACTCCTAAGTGATTTGTCACCAGGCAGCACATCCGCAGATGCCATAAATTCCTCCGAAAAATCAGAAACTGATACTGTGCGGCCATACAATAGAATTCCAATTCTCGTTGTCGGGGGAAGTGAATCAACTGTTTTCAGTTTGAACGTAATCAACCACAGGTGATGACAGTTCTGGCAAATTTCGAAGATCTTCCTTGCTTGGAGCTATGTATTCACCTCCGCTTCCATTCAGTTTCCGGCAAATTACACACTGCCATTGGCCTGAGCCAAGTAATATCTTGCAATAGAGATTTGCATAAGCCCCACAATTTTGAAAACGATGAGGATCACGCTATTTTAGGACCTGGTGAAATCTCCCTCCCAGGATAAAGCAATGCCCAAAAACCCAAACTGGGTACATTTTCTAGTTTCTTCTCTTTCAACATCTTATGAGCTGAGAATAAAACACATGGCCCCAGCAGGAGTCCTTTACAGCATCGTGAACCTGGTGCTCAACTGCCCCATTTCATAAATGGGGAGGAGGCGGGCAAGCATGAACCCGACGAGAAAGCAACTGTCTGAGGTGTTGCCGGAGAAGTCCGAAAAGGCACAGCAGCAGGCCGGGACATATTTTTTTTTTTTTATTGCCATCTATTTTGAGGCCGTAGTTCAAGTCAGTGTTAGAGGAGAGGTCGGCCAACCTCCTAGCCAATCCGGACATCTGTTGCTCAATAAATTATCTAAAACTAAAAAAATGTGAACCTTGTTAGGCGGGAATCAAAGGATAGTCAACTAGACGCATCAGCTGCAGGAGGGGTATGAAGTGGCCACAACCCCCTGTCCTTTGTTTTATTGAATCGAGGCACTCATCTTCAGTCGACCAATAATGCATTTCTTGCTCGATGAAGCTCCGCCTATCGAAGAATCAAAATTCTTTCGCCAAAAAAAACTCGATCTGCCGGGGTGCGTGGGGGTGGTGCGTTGTGAAAGGACTAACCCGGGTCTTGCGTAAGGCTTACTTGTAGGAGGGCGCGCGGGTGCCGCACGGGCTAGCTGTCAAAACTCTTTGTTCGTGACAAATCAGAGCGAGTTATCGAACCGTGAGCAGGGAACAGATGACGAAGGGAACTAGTGCCTCTACAACAGGACAAGAGCGCAAGAAAACCAAAAGGAGCGGATAGAGGGCAAGGAGGAAATGAGTGCCCCTTTCACCAAGTGAAAGGAATAGGAAATTAGAGAGAAATTAGAACCATCCAATGAGAAGGGGAGGACATGCATTGGAATCGTTCTCGAAAGGGCCGCGTAGACAATTAGGAATCAAGTTTGCGATAATGGGCACGTTCCTTTTTTTGGTGAATACTTTGGCGTACTTCGAATCTAATTTACACTCTTGCCCATCTAAGATCCGAAGTAACGTGTTTGCATAAGTGGTTCCAGCCTCTATCGGCCCATGTTTTCGGACGTCGGCTCATGGAATTCGTCGAAAATCCACATATCGTAGTAGTCGTGTGCACCACTAAAATCATTTCGTCGCGAGCTTGCAAAGTCTATTTTGAGTACTTTACTTAAATAATGCATTATGAGTGTTTTTTGTGTGCTCGGCTCTCCATATAGAAAGAGCTGGGCGCTCTTAATAGGTCTGTGATAACAGAGCTGGCATGCTACCCTCAAAAGGTACTTCTCGCATAGTTCTTCAGGCTCCTCGGGGTCACCATGTTGAGTGAGCCACCACCCTTTGTCCGAATGAGGATCTTTTTTCCTTGACTATTTGAATATCGTCATATAGATTTCGTAGTTGATTATAGTTATACGCTTTGATCAAGGCATGCTTCCATTTTGGGTCCTCGTAGACTGAATACCAATCCTGAGCTTGTTCTAAGACGGCCCACATCTCTTGTGATGTTGCGCTTTCAGGAACTTTTCGCTTTTTTTTTTATGGCGCGGCCCTAGCTATATGGAGAATGTCTTCCCTTTGATATGTCCCCCAAACAACAGGGTTCTTATCCTCTTTTGAGATATACTGGCATATTGTTCCAAACCCATGGTGAAAACGGCAATGGAGCTGACTTTCCTCAAACTCGGGAAAGGTTCGCCGAAGCTGCTTTGTAGCTTTGTAGCGAGATGCGTTGTTGGTATATATTCCTACGTGTAAATGGATTCCTTTGCCGTCCGCATGGCTTTCCGTTGAAATAACTATTGCATTGAAAAAGACTTTGTATTCGACCATGGGGGTTGATTTCAGTGCGTCTTTCGGCATGTGACAATGTGAGAAGAATGTACTTTCGTATGGAGCGGGAGCACGGGGTGGTTTTCTTGTTGTAACTTGAGGTGAGACTTTTCACCTCGTTAGTGGTATTGGGAGAAGAGATACTAGAAGTAGATTTGTTCTGGGTCATGAGAAAAGTCGAATTGTTTTGCCCCAGGGGCAGCGCTCCGACGTAAGAGGAGCGATATACCGGAAAAGGGTTCTCGATACGATATTCTGAAACACTCAAATCTATGACTCTCGTTGGCCAGCCGAAAACATGTGTTTTGTTTAGTCATATGAATTGGGAAGGAGATTTTCTGGTCTGTGGTTGAAGCTCCCCATCTTTTGACATCGTCATTTCACGTGAGAAGTGGGCTCTCCTTCGGTATCTCGACAACGCTGCGATTTAGATTGGAGAACCGGATCCCAAATAGCAGCTGTGCAGCGCTTTCTTCTTTACTGGCTGTAACGTAACAAGCGAAGCACTTACATTCGCTCGATTCCTTCCTTTAGAACGCTCTAGAGGAGTAGGACTTGAACCTTCAATGGCTGGACCGACAGCAAAGGAACCTGGTCACTCGCTCTAACCCATATTCCATAGAGTACTTCACTTCCTCTCTCCCCCCGGGCTGTAACGTACTCATACCGGCGGAAAAGAAAGCATAAGGAATGGATAGGTATGTAAAAAACCTCCTATATCCATAGAACCTTTTACTCCCTAGGGATCACTCCATTCCCAACTCTGGAAAAGAAAGTCTTACCGACTAGGGCGTATAGACATTGTGTCTCGCAAGGAAATTGGCAGCTGGCCTAAAATAACTTGATTGAACTAGCTTGATCACATGAAAAGAAAAAAGCTTTCTCCCTGGCAGGGAAACAGGCACAGCAACATGAGGGGCTTTGACTCCCGTTAGCGGGACTGCTACGGACAAGGAAGGACTAGTCGAGATGAAGGGACACTTTCATTGTCTATAAAGGGAAAGGGCAAAGAAACTCCAACGACTGACTCTGGCTATAGGGATGTGACAGAATTCCCTGCGAGAAATCCTCCCACTGCTATTGTAGTGGCTTAACCTTTTTCGATGGCAGAAGCATTGGATGCCTTTTTTTTTTCTCCAACACGCTTGATCTAGCCCTCTCTTGGAACTAGATCCCTAGGTTGGAAAGAAAATCTTGTATAAGTGCTCCTTGGCTTACTTCAAGCCGGGGATTGCATACCTCTCACTCGCTTTCGAGAGTCTTTAAAAAAGCAGTACTGATCCCAGAAAGACAGAAAGCTCCTTCACCATTGGCATTCTGGGCATCTGAGATGAGAAGAGGATTCGCGGCATGTCAAGCCCTGGTTCTTCGCTTTGCATCGAATTAAACCACATGCTCCACCCCGAGGGGACAAGAGAAGAGCAATAAAAGGCCCAGCCTTGATTGTTGTAGCTTCAAGCCACTCAAGCAGAGAGAAAGCCCTTGTTCAAGCTTAGAGCAAAGACCAATGGAAAAGGTGACGGATCTCCGCAGCTAAACCATCGTCAGGTTCTCATAGAATGGGCTAGCGTCCGGTTTAATGAAAAAGGGGAAGAAGCGGATCGGGATTTGGAAGATCAACCACGAGCTCTATTGATTCTCCAATCCACTGGGCTTGGCACATACCCGGCATACTCAGACTAAGATGTTCAGCATATCCGAATTCTTATCTTAAGTGAATAATTTATCGATTCCTGAATCTGAAACTCTCGTCATCGAATCTGTCAGTTAAGGATCGAGTCATTCTTGATCACTAGTTCTCTCTGGATCTCTGATTCTGAGGTCATGTCAAGGTTGTTTTTTCTGAGAGTCTTCGGTTGGCTGTCCGGGCCCATAGAGCCTAGCCATGAGTAGACCGAAAGGGTCTCGCGAAGCCGGTAACCGCAGGGCATAAGTCCTCACCGATCTAAACGAGAAGACAACGGTTGACAGTGTACAGCCAGGTAAGAGAGAAAGAGAGAAACTTTAGTCAGGCAGGATTTCTAAGGAAACATTTCAAGTATGGGCCCTTATCATATGAATTTAAAACCACATCTCCTGCCGTGATGTGAAAACTCCATATCTTCCAATAGCCAATAGATAGAAGGAATCCATCTGACACTTCTCTCAACTGTTTGGGGTGTGAAGGCTTCTCCTCTCCTCTAGCTGCCCCCTTTCTTTTTCTTCGGCATTTACACCCCCTATTTGAGTAAGGCTGGAAAGTCTCCTCCAACATAAAAAAGATCTTTCGCCCTTTCTTTCTCTATCTCTCTGTCATGCTCTTCTTCTTCGCTTGAGGACTAGCAAGCTACGGCAGTAGTGGTTTTCCTTTTTTCTTTATCCACACTCTGTCCATTTGGTCTGAGTCCTGATCTTATTCCAGATTACCCTCTTATGGATTTTATCCAGGTTCAGGCAATCTTTCTGGTGCCGAAACTGCCTGACCACTTCTAGAAAAAGATGCACCAATACCTTTGGCCTTACCTTATGACCTTGGCCAACTTTCTTCATACCTCTTTTATCCCCTCACAAAAGCAACTCACACATCGTCATTCTGAGGAAGAGCCCCTCCGCTTTGAGTTCTATGGGGGTCTTCCTCCTTTTCTTATTGGAAATCCTCTGTAAGCCTTTTTTTTTCCTTCATTTTTTTTGTTCTCAGGCGCGAAGCCCTATCGCTGACGAATACTTCGTCATCTGAAAACAACCCCTCGTCTATCACTCAACCTTCTTTCTGTTGATTTTCTTCCAAGATCTGTTGCAAACGAACTGATCTGTCTTTCTGGCTTCTGGCCCACTCAAAGCAGGAAGTATAAAAGTCCTTCCAGGTCGGGATGGCCACGTTCTCTCTCGAAAGGATATCCGTTTCTTCCAAGCGTCAACTAGATCTCTAGACCGCATGGCCTGATCATAGCCCTACGGACGAGCTAGTCTATGGTGGCTATATCTCTCTAATAAGGCAAGCTAATAAGGCAAGGCCTTCCTTAAAACCGAAAAAATCAAGAGCTTTTTCAATAGTTAAGAAAAAATGCTCTGCCGTATTGGTATGAGCGTTAAACCAGTCAATACTTCCATGAGCATGACTATAAATCCTTTGATTTCTTCGTCCTGGCATGGGATCACAATACAGACGAAAGACGAATTGACTTCCGTATTTAGCCTAGCTCCTAGCCTTTCTCTTTCCTTCCAGCCTACCTCTAAAGTTCTCCGCTGTCACCTAGGCCTGAGACATGCCTCCTATCGTGCTTTCCTACCTACTTAATAATCCATAGGTGAATTCTCTCCTAACTAGCTTGCTACCCGGGAAGCTCCTCTGCTCTGACCTCCTTGCACTCAACTGCTTTGGCATAGGGGCCGTGGGGTGGGGGTCCTGGGGCCTTCCGGCCTTTTTTTTAGAGCGCTGAATTTTTGCGATATTTTGAAACAAGAAGCGGAGAAACCTCGAGATACTTTTCACTTGTCTTCTGCGAGTCTGAGACCGTCACTTCTGCGGCTACTCGACTTTTGCAAGTCCTGATCTCGAAAAAATCCCCTTTAAGTCTCCTCTATCTCAGAGTCTATTCTAAAAAAAGAATCCACCAATAGCCCTAAAATAGATTGAGTTACATAGTGCCGCCCGGGTTTGGAACCCACTTTTTATAAGTTCATATGCACGCATGCATGTGTCATCACCTCATTGGTCTGAGGTCTGACGGGAAAAGAAAAATCTTTTTCTTTTCTTATTTAGATTCTTAGTTTTTCTTAGAAGAGAGAAAGAGTAGAAACAAAGGGTACGCTCTCTAGAAGATCGGGGCTGTTCACTTTCTTTCACTTGGTCGCCTGGTATCTCACAACCTCTTTGCTTGCGGGGGCAGGAGTGGTGAAGTCTGAGAGAGCGCTTCGCGAAAGAATCGTGTGGCGCGTAGGGTTCCAGTTGGGGTTTCCGGCCCCCTTGGTCTTCACCTAATTGTGGAAGAGGGGAGGTGAGTATCAACTCTCTCTCTCTCTCGCGCCTTTCTTCAGCTTGTTCCTGTTCGTCTATTCGGGACGGGGCAGGCAGCCCACATACATGAAGAGAGGGGGGGGTTCTTTGATATTAAGGTCGTGAGGCGGTCGAAGAAGGCCACAAATGGAAGCAACCGATGCTTTGGTCATTCAGTCACCTCCGTCGCTGCCAGTCCGTGCTTGCTGTCATGCTGGCAAAAGCAGGGGTTTCGGCCGGTTTTACCTACTATTGGATTTGAACCAATGACTCTCGCCGTATGAAAGCGATACTCTAACCGCTGAGTCAAGTAGGTCAAGCTGAGTCAAGTCAGAAAAAAGAAAATAGACCCCTATAAGAGAAAGCCGCGCAACCCGAGTTCCCCAACCTATACGAGGGGGGGGCGGAGCGCTAAGAAAGAGAAAGCGTTATCACTATACGAAATGAAGCAGCGGCTAGTACGCTAAGATCAACCAATGTTCGAACGTGGAGCCTTTCTTTCTCGGTCGTCTAGCTTAATCTTAATCTAAGTGGATTCCGATTCACGCGGTCGTTCTCTACTCTACTGCATTGGTGTTTTCACTCCCCACTCTCCACCATAAAAAAATGTTTCCAGTCAAAGGTATGAAGTCACTCGACTGATAAGGAGAGGAAGGGAGGCGGGTCCGAGTAAGAAAAAATGAACTAAGAACTAGGGCATACAACAATGGATCAATTCATTCAACAAGATCCGTTCGGATCGGACCAGGATGAATGGGATGGGTCTGACCTCTCGCTCGGATGTGACGACTCCCGCCGTCGACAGATGTCCCATGCCACGTTTCGTGAACAGCTATGCCCGAGAATAAATTGTGATATAGCGCCGAATAAGCCACTGCTCTATTCCCGACTCGAAATCTATAAAGGACTTTAAGGGAGAGAAAATAGGGGGCCCTACACCATACATCCTGCTGCCTCGGGACGACTGCACGTTACATCATAGCAGAACGACCAAATGAAGGCGGAAACCCCAGGTTGGACGTTCCTGCGCACCCGGCATCCTGCAATAAAAAAAAAGGCCCCGTCACTATAAGATAAGGGCGTTAGTGCTTTAGTTTCGTTTTCAATAAGGACGTTTAGGCTTTTAACATAGAAAGGGCTTTTTCAGCTTACTCTGCTACAGCGGACCGTTAACAGGGTGGGTGCCGCGGTTTGTGGGCTTGAAGGACGTCAGCGCCGTGACAAGTGGTATCAGAGCCAAGGGTTAGGCCAAACCATGGCTAGTGGGAAGAACCCGTAGGCTAGTGCCGTCGAAGAGGCTCGACGGAGATGGTTCGAATCAAGCGAAAGCAAAGGCATTCGTTGGCACCCGAGATGCTAAGGATCGAAGACTTTTTGGATATGGAGCGGCTTGTCGGACGTAGTCCGAGGAGGCGTCGGTGAATACGGTTGCCATTGACAGAATCTCGGTGAAAAATAGAATATAACGACTAAGTAAAGAGTTTCGTCCTGGTTCGGAATCACAAGGCTGGGGCGGTTGCTGGGAAATAGCATCAGTAGTTCCACCCGGTTCTGATCGAGTAGGAAGCTAACATACGGTAATGGAAGAGGGCGGGTTTGTAGCGGAGGTGGACTCTGGTAGTGGAGGAGATATAGTAGATGGGATGGGCGGTCCTCCCTCTGTCTTCTGTGTTTGCAAGGGTGAGTTGATTGATTTGCGATCGGGTCGGTCTTCCAATCGGGGGGAGGTGGGCGAAGAGGGATCTTTCTGAGTAGAAGGAGATTTTGAGGAAATGGGAGCTTGATTACACAATCCACCAACGTCTGATCAGGGGTTTTCTTAACCTATTTAGGGAAAACTTGCTTAGAAGAAGGGGGCTTGGATTTCATTTTTGCCGTGCAGATGTGAGAAATTGCTATCAGCCATGTTCAATTGTTTGTACTCCCGCTTCTTTCTCCTTTTTCAAACTGAGAGCCTTTTCATATAAACCCATCATTTGGACTGGCTAGGTATACTAATTCGATCACGGCGGTTTTGACGCCTATTAAAAAAAAAAGTAGGAATTTTCATTTTGGTATCTAAGACGGTTTAGAAAGTCTTATATGCTTTCTACTAAAAATAGGCGTCCTATGGAAGAGTTCTTCGGCCGGTGGTACCTATTGTTAGGCTATGCCCATGAGTAGAGAGTGCTTTAGAGTTTAGTCTTGTATTGAGAGAGGGTTGCTGGAGAGAGTTTTCTTACTTTTGGAAGGTTTGTTGTCTAATCCTTGTGATCTCCATAGTGGAGCTTTGCCGGCCTTCACCGGTGGACATAGGTCTACTGACTGAATCAGGCCAGTATGGTTGGTCTTCTTGTGTTTTCTTTGCCTCACTAAACTAGGAAATAAGCGCTCTAACAAAGCAAAAGAAGGATGCCCTAAGCGTCGAGGAACATGTACCTTGGTCTATGTAAAGGATGCACTCTTTCTCAGGGCATGTTTCCTGAAAAAGTAGCTGGACTTCGACGATTCTTTCTTTTTGGCTATGAAGGAAACCGTCACGACTTCGTTCCAGACTATAGGAAGTTCTACGGAGTTACATTCAGTTGCTAAAAAGCTAGTCGCCGTTTCCGAAGTAACGGGAGATGGAACAAACAAGGGCGCCAAGGATCGTTGAATTGGATTCCCAATCTGATCCGTCTGAGTCAGGTCAGAAGAGGTGTAGAGGGATAGGAAATATTAGCAAACGGTCTTATGCCTGCTCTTTGCTCCTAATTGGAGGGATCCCTTTCTCTATGCCTTTGTTCTATTCTATGATTGACTTCGGCTATGCAACCCTCATCCAAAAAAGGATGTGTGCAATCTGATGAGTCCCTCCTATCGATTTGTAAAAGGTTTTGAGATTGTTTACCTTGACGCTCAACAACTTCTAAGATAGGGTGCCTTGGATCAAGATGTATGAATGAGTGGCTTTCTATATGCGGATGTGGTATTCCATGTCACCAAAGTAGGCAACTAAGCTTAAGCTTACTTCCATCTCCTATCAATGGCTTCCAGGATACCAATTAGCATCTTTATTAGCAAGCAGTTTCTTTAAGTAATTTCGATCGCCCATTGCATTTGAAAACATCCTCATGTGGGATTCCTTATCTGGTCTCCTTTTCGTTTGATCTAGAGCATTTCTCGGGGTAGTTTTGGATCTCAACAGAGAGAAATGGTCTCTGGAGACAGCCTTTGGGGTATCCCCTGATTGACCGACCATGCTAAATAAGCAGGCTCGTTAGGAAGAGTAGGCACCTTGGTTACCGTCAATTCTTGGAATCACATTATTTAAAGAGTCAGAAAATGCCCGTGGAAAGAGAGTCACATTCCCTTATGCTTTTGGTGAAAGGCAATCTTACCTATTAATATAGTCCTTGCGAAGCTCGATAGCCTAAGGATGCGAGGTTGAGCGTTAGCGAAGAAGCGAAGCTTAAGGAGGACGAAGCTAGACTATGGGTGACGCGTCAGCGAAGAAGGCGACCGGATCAGGATCTTGAGAATGTGGGAAATAGATTAGATAAATCTTGCAAACCAGGATCAGAAAAAGCTTGTTCAACAGATCCTTCCAATTCTGGTTTTCATGGATCCAAGTGTGCCTCTTGGGAAGAAATTGCTGCATTGATATGAAATGATCTTCTGCGCCTAAGCCAACGATTCAGATAAGGCTCGAGAGTGAAATAGAACCTTGACTTTCATTTGAAACCCATAATACTAACTCTGCGATCGCCTATGTCTTTCTATAGAACACGATCCCCTAGCCTAAATAGAAAGAGGTCTGGCTATGGTCGAGAATGAGGTCACACTAAGCAGGAATCTTGCCCTATGTTGACCTGCCCCTGAGATCTCTTGCTAGAGTCTAAGCTGATGATAGGGAGTTCTGGATTCCTTCTAAATCTGTGTAAAAGAATTCGATTCGATTTTAGATAGGCTAAAGAGGCTGCTCTAGATAGGAAGGATGGGAATAAGCATTTTCTTAAAGACCCTCAAAGAATACACAGCATCCATTGAGACCTTCCTAAAGCTTTCCAGCTATGTTAATAACTCCGACTCGAAAATGCAAATGAAAGAGTAGTTGGCTTATTTGACTCTAGAACGACTCAGTTGAATTCAATGGATTCGATAGGGATAGAAGAAGCTCTGAATAGTTCGATAGCAACTCCTTTGTTTTGAGAGGAAGGAAGAAGATAGGGTAGAACGAAGGAAGTTCTTTAGAAAGAGACTTTGATTCCCGACTAAGATGCCCGAAGAAGGCAGAGTCTGTTAGAGCAGATAGTGAAACCCCTAGGCTTCGAACCTCGACTTCTTTCTATTTCTTCAAAAAGACAAGAAGGAGCGACTGATAAGGAGCGGTTAGGAAGAACTCTTTGTTTTACTCTTTCTTCAATCCACTTCGATCGAATGTATGGCTCTATGGGGATGCCTTCTATATGAGCCTTCTGTACGGGATCTTTCTTTATTACGTCCCTGATAAACCGAAGTTCTTAGTCCGCTATGGCTTTGATCAGTCTGAGAAAGCTATTCGAAGCAAGAGAAGAAGAGCAAGAGGGTCATACAATCTTGGGGCTAAAGAGGAAGTCAGTCAGTACTTCGGGCGTTAGAGCTGAACAACGGGAAGGTTATGAAATAGGCAAGTATGTTCATACTTGGAAGGTTTCTTGCTTGTCTGATAAGAGAAGGAGACAGAAAGGAGACAAGTATGCTAATACTTGGAAGGTTATAAAATATCTAATGTATGGACGTTTGGGAAGGGCTTTCTAGGAAGACAGTAGAAGTCATAGGCCAGAAATAACTTAGGTATAAACCTTCACTAACATTCAGAATGAGAGGAACTTGAAATATCTCCCCTTGATCCGAGGCTGTTGAAGGTATCGCATAGAAAGGTGAGCTCCATCTATCAGTTTTCAGAGGCTTTGAGGTTTAACCATTCTATTTGGATATCTCGCCCACCCAGAATGAATCCGTGATAGCTACTAGATACTAGAGTCATACTGGTCTTGTTTGGCTTACAATAGGCATGGCATCTATGTTCTTGCTTCGGATAGACGGCTTTCCTTTCTTTACCAGGAGCAGTGAGCTTAGTACCGAAGCCTGTAATTGACGGCTGGAGGGTCATCAGTTTACGGCATCTCCGCTGAAGCCTCTGCCCAGCACTCGGATTAGGAATTACTAGACCAGGCCTGAACCACAGGAATGGACAGCCCTGAGTCAGGTGCACATCGTGACGTAAATGAGGATGGCGATGATAAGCAATCGAATAGTAAATAAAAGAACGAAACTCCCCTCTTTGCTGATGGTTGGATTTCTGTTCGATACGGACCTAGATGGAATGAAAAGCCTGGACCCCGTTGTTAGTTGAAAAGGCTTGGGTTATGGCTATCTCCCAAGAGTGGGGCATTTACCTGGCGTATGAGAACCAGAATAAAATAAGTCTTCTTTCTATACGAAAATACAGATTTCGTTCGCCTTCTTTCGTACTTATGGATACTTCTTCCGGTCAATCGAGGTCCTTCTCTGTTCCCATACGTGGATGTGGATTACTTGGACTTGTCTTGGATTTTATTTGTATTGTTAGCGGCATTCCCTTGCCGTTGGATTCCTGCCTCAAGACTCTGTCACTGGGCCGGGTTCGCCCACTGCTTTCATAGATGTCGTGCTTTGGCACAGAGCTAATGGTAATGGATGCCTATTACGTTCTCCTGCTCCAAAAGAAAGCATTCACCGACTTACTTACGTAATCGCGAATCAGGGAAGAGGTTTAAGCTGAGAAATTGAAATTGAGAAATCAAAATAAAATAATAGATTAGGCTATTATTAAGGAACTTTTCCTCTTCGAAAAGACTTTCTCCCTGCTTCCAGCACAAGAAGGAGATTCAGCTTAAAAGCAGAACTCTATAGGATATGTATCGAATTGCATGAGATTAGACAGTTTTTTTGGAGCTTTTTAAAATTAGAATAGAAAGAGAGTCTTTTTGCTTGCCGCGAATGGCTCTCTTTGTTGGAGAGGAAAGAAACTACCTTGTTCTACCTTAGGAGCATAGAAGCCCGCCTAAACTCATCAAATCCAGAAAGGAAGCCAACTAACTCATAGCCGCCCACTCGCTCATATGACCGGCAGGTCGGAATTGGCCCTGATTCTTTCTGCTTCTTTTTTTTAGTACGGTATTACTTTCCTTCCTTATCCCAGTCTGAAACTAGAACAGCCTTCCGCTTTCTTCTTTGCTTTCGTTTTGTTCCTGCTCATCTCAACCTGACTGCTGACTGGCTGTCTTACCGACCGGAATGATTGAAGAATGGAATTGAACAAAGGGGTGCAAAGAACTCCCTTCTTTACGTGCCTTACATCCCTGACTGCGACACTGACTTACTTGATTGATTCATTCTTGTATTTCGCGAGGGCTGACTAAATGACTAATTGAACCGGTTGGTCAAAGGAGAAAACCCTTACTTCCGAGAAGAGACCGACCCGAAGAGGTGGGGAGGCTCCTGCCTGTTTGAATGCCTTCTTTTTGATCTCGCCAACAACAGATTTTTTTTCTTACGGCGAAGAAAGAAGACGTCCCTTACTGACACTTACTGGTTTGATTAATAGATCGCTTCGCTTGATTCGGAATCGAGCATCGTGGAAGGGAAGGAGAACTCAGTCCCGGGCCCCTTTTGCGCCATGTTTGAGAAAGAAAAGAGTGATTCTCTTTAGTTAGAAAGAAAGGACGCTTAACACTATACTTGTTTTCTTCAAGCGGTTCCAAAATACCTTGAAAGAAGAAATACTCCCTGAATTTCAAACTCCTATGGAAGCCTTATTCACTATTGATAGGCTGCTCCTCCTTCAGCTTGATCAAAGTCTCGGGGCTCGTGATTCCCACTTCAACCTTGGCTTGGTCCCGCTAGTAGTAGTCTCATTCCCTGCTATCGGTAGTAGCATTAGTTTCTTTTCCCTTTTTTTATTCTACTGTAATAGGGCTTGATGTAGATAGTCCAATAGTCCAGTAGAGGCGGCTACTTCTCTTCTCTTATTGTTTGTATTTCGATGATCTTTTCTTACCGGAAAGGTGAGAGGCAAGGAAGGAAGCATAGGCAATCAATCCAATCGGCTTGAAAGGGGATCTCCCACTCGGGTTAAAGACTCAGGATTCAACTTTCCGGATCCCTTGCAAGACGCTCAAGATCTATAGCTGCTTGGCTTGGTTGGAATGCTTGCCTTGGGGCAGAAAGGCCAGGCTTTGAAAGAAGTTACTCTAGCCTACGTCGAGAAAGAGTAGATAGGAAGACGGTCCACTATCTTGGGAGAAACCTTTCTAATCAAATCCCTTTTAGCTATTCTGTCAAATAGTTCAACTGATGCGCATCCCACGCTGCGCACTCCAGGAGTGTTCGCAATGTCGCTGCCGTGATTCACGCTTCAGGAGATCGATAGTGTAATTAAGCCTTACGAAATCCTTTCAATATCTTCGCCGGGAAGCGAAGCGGCGCTAACGTCGGTCTTCGCCATTCCCTCCTGCTTTTGCTTGTTCTGTGCAGGTACCACCTGAAGGTTCGAAAAAGCAGGGCCCGAGTGGAACTGAACGCGCTCTATCTTCGCTAGCCCAGGAGGACTTAGTCCTTCCACCATGTGATTAGGTTGTCCAAGCCCTTCCGTCTATCCCTAAATGCCTTAAACATGCCCTTCTCATCCAAATCTTCCATGCATGTCAGTCTAATCTAACCTTATAGGTTTCTCACAGTAAGCAACAGCAGTCTTAGGAAGCCCAAGTCCGAGTGCTTTGAGTCAATTCACGCCCTATAGGCAAGGGAATATGTTGAAATTTCTTCTTCCCAAACTGAACAGATAGCGAATTCTGTGACTCATTTCTCACCGCGTCTACATCTATCCCCATGGCTTCACGGCTTGACAGACCTTCCCCCATACTAAATAGATAGGAACATTTGTCTTCGCCTTAACTGCGTAAAAGCGAACCCTATCTTGTCGAGAAGCAATCCTATTGGTTTGGTTCGCCCGTAGGCAGCTGATTGCCTTTTTCGTTACGCCTGTAATTAGGCTACCACCCTACCCTCTCCACGGGCACAGTTCGCTTAATTCTACCTTGAGTTCTTTACTCCCACACGCCTTTGCCCTCTTTCACCGAAGAGGAAATAAGAATCTTCCAAAGAGACCTAAATTTCCATTAGATTCATTCCTAAGCTTGCTTTGTTCCAGAAAGATGATCAGTCCGAGAGGGTTGGAGAGAAGAGAAAGCGGTCAAAATCTCTCTGATTTGATCACCGAGCAGTCGGACGACTTTTCAGTAACCCAGGATTACCTTGTAGCTTTCTTCTCTTATGATATTAAGAGTTAGAACAGGATGGGATGGCTAGGCCTGATCTCTTCCCTTTCGTCCCTGACAACCAAGCAAGGTTGCTTTTTACATTCTGACTAGCCCAGCCCTCTCAAATTCAAAAAAGAACCGTTTCTCAACAAATCCTCCTTTCATGCCTCACCAAAAAAAAGACATCCACACCTCTTTTAGGGGAGGAGAAGAGGAAGATTGTCTAGGAGTCAAAACGATGTGGAACTTCTATATCTAAGATTTAAATAGAGAATAGACGCTCTTGCACGCTGAGCGGGCTTCCCTCCTCACTCACTAGTCAGCGCTTTCGAACTCTCCCTTGAATCCATTCACTGGTGTCCCTTAACAAATGGCCACTTCGTTCACTTAGACACTCAAAAGGTCTAAGATAGGAGGATCACCAATTTTACTTCCGGAGGCTTAGATAATGCGTTCTTTGGCACTTTAAGCCAATCAACGTAGGATTACTCGCTGTCTAAACTTTTTCCATTCCATAAGAAATAACTAGAACTACTAGCCAGCCTAATCTCTATTATTTGCTTATCATTCATTGCCGAAAGAAAGAAGAAAGATAAGAGCTTGAAAACTAGCCTTTTTTTTTAAATAAGATATGCTTGCCTACCTCATCTGTTAAGAGCTTTACCGAAGGAGCAAGAAAAGGGATGCGCTAACTCGCAACGGCTTTCGCTAACGGCGCTCCATCCTTCCTGATGAAGCTTTTGAGAAATCTATGGTCTTAGCCGGAAAAAGAAAAAGAGAGAGAACGAATGGTCTCGAAGACCGAGTACCCAACCGGGCAAGAAAGGAACTCGCCCTTCACCACCAAGAGATAAGAGCTGATTGCTGGAGGAAATGAAACTGCTGATAGACCTTCAATCCCTACTAGCCTCAGGACTTCAACCCTTATCACTCCAACTCGACTCGCTCCAAGAGAGAAGGAAAGAAAGTCCATTAAGAGAACAATCCATATTCTAGACTTTGACTAGAGTGCTTTCTGGCTTACTTGATACTGCATAAAAAATGTAACTAGATGGCTTACCCCCACCCCAATAGAAGAAATCTATGCCATAGAAAGAAAAGATATCTCTATAGCCCTAAAGGAAATCAAATTCTCTATTACTCCTATTGATATTGCTCGTCCAGAAGAGAAGGGAGAAGGCGTTTGGAGATGGCACCGGGCTCCTGCCTAGCTTCCTGAAAAGAACGTTGACCTATTAGCAATGCCGGTAATAGGGAAATAAGCATGGGCGGAGAGAAGTTCAATTGAAGAAAAAGAATACCTGGCAAAGAAAGGCCCAACCCCGGAAAAGTCAAGTAGAGTAGAGGCCAGTTCAAGCCCTAGCCCGGGGAAGAGAGCTGCTGAAAGTAATCCTCCTTCTGCGGGTTCATCTTCTGAGGCATTTATTTCACTAGCCTTTTTCTTGCCATCTGACTTGGGACTGGAGGAAGGAACGACTTTCTTCCCCTATTCTTATTCTTTTGCTGGAACATTCCGGGATAGCCAAATACCGACCGATAGGTGCCTCTATCAGCTATAAGAATTTAAAACTCGTCCCGAGGAATAGTAGATTTTTCTCCATTGGGTTTTGCTGCTCACTCCAAAAAAGAGATCAATTCCACGGATACGGGCTGCTAGCCAAACAGGGGGGGATGAAAGAAATCGACTTAATTCACCATCAAGGTTACTTCTGTTCCGATTCGTCTATCGGCTTACAACTTTGTCCCAATGCTTTCAACTCTGACTCGTAGATCAGAGAAGGAGTCCTCCTTGGAAATCAATCCCAAGAGCCGGTCTCTCTCTACTATGAGTATAGTAGAGAATCTTCCTAGCTCATCAGTTAGAGAGAGGGATATCAGTCTTATATCCAGGGTCAGGCAAAGGGAAGAGAGCGAATCAAGTACGAGCTTTCTACTTCGACTTTTCGGTTTCACCTATGTCTCGCTACTGGATTCCGAAGCCGCCGGTAAGGGATGAAGATTCAAAATAGGCGGTACAGCTTACAGTGTTTAGTATTCGTCTGCATCAATTCTTGGGCTTGCAAGAATGAAGTAGTAATAAGTCCTCGAATCGGGAAATGAGCTAAAGGAAAGATTTTTATAACCGGAAGTCTCTTTCATGAGCTCAGCTTTAGTGCCACGTTCAAGCTCAAAGCGGGTATGAACTCATACTAGTTAGCGTGGATTGGGTCCTCTTAGCTTCGGCCAGTAAATAAAAGAGCTGGGAGTTCGCAAACAGTCATACCAGAGTCAGCCGGAAAACAAACATAGAAGGATGTGCCCCGGCGGGACGAAGGCAAGGAGAGAGCCCGGTGCATCGAAAGCAGGAATACAGTCATCAGGTAGGTAGGTAAGCAAGCCGCTAACCAAAAGCTCGAAAAAATGAAGTTCTTTATCCTAAAAAAGGTAGGTCTATACTTACGACATTCGCCAAACTAATGCCCTAGAAAAGAAGGCAAGTAAATGTTCACAACGGATTTACCTAAAGCAGTAAGAGTAAGCCCAAGTCGGGGAAGAAAGAGATGGAAGAACTGATGCCGTAGCAGTATAAACCCCTTTCTCCCTTCTTTGCGGAACTACTTCACCGGCTACTTACTTGAGATGAGAGCCCAATTACCCCTTTCGCCGTCTCCCTAGCCTAGGCTTACCTTTCGCTTCCTTCCCTTGGGACTGCCTAATCAGATCCCTTGCCTTCCCTAAACAGATCTGAAGAGAGGCATTAAACAGAAGAGGTAGAAGGCCCAGCTTTGTCAGCATCTTCTTACCAAGCTTACCGATCGAGCCGCTAACCAAGACTTTGAACTATTTCGATCTCCGAATTTTGTCTGGTAATAGAATGGGGCGGCTTCCTGTTGAGAGTGTTTATCTTTCGATAGCTTAGATGGAAATTCCGAACTGCAGCTTACCTTTTTAAAGCATTTCTTTTCCTTCTTCCGGCTGGCACTCTGTTTCTACTTTTCCTTGGCGGCCGCCCTTCGAGGTTAACTCTTTACGGAAACTGTCTTCGCTTCTTGGCCCTCCGAGGCCTACTCTTTCTGTTCCCTTTCCCTCACAGTTTGCATTATATTCCACTTCAAAGGCTTTCAGTTCCAAGCCTGCCGGGTAATTAGGGTAAGAGGAGTGAAGTGAGAAGGATGGGCTAGCTCTGCAGTTGTTGTACCTTCCCCCTCTCCTTTAAAGGCCATCGGTACAGACCTGGCTCTGTGTCTCTTCTCTTCAAAGAGTTCTTTTTCGTGATCCTGCTGAAAGATGGGTCTAGAACCAGCACCAGTGATTAGATATTAGATAGCGCGCTTCCTTACAAGCCCTTACCGGCCTCAGGATATCGAGATTCTCTTAAGCTAAAAGGGCATCCCAATGGATCTTTAATCAAGAGGCCCTTCTGGATCTACTGGTTGGCAAGATGCATTGTTATTCATTCGATCTTAAGTTTAAGTCTGCGACCGCCAGTACTTACTCAATATCGTTTGATTCAGACCGGGTACGGTGCAGCCATATTTGGCTTGCTTGCCACAACCCTTTCCTTCCAACCGATAAATCAAGTCGGGATTTACACCAAAGTCTCAAATCGGGCGTATGAGCAGGAATCAGAATATTTTAAGAGTACTCCCTCAGGCCCAGAAATGGACACTGACCTTCTCTTAAATGAGGTCGTAGTTTCCGTTCATGGTTCCTTAAATGGTGATTGATTCACATTCCCGAAGCTACTTTCCCAATCATTGAGGAGATAAGAGAAAGGGAGATTGACCCAAAATCAAAATCTGGAATGAGTCGTAGGCTGTAGAAGCTTACCTGCTGTTTAGCGGTATGTCATAGACAGCGAGACGTCACGGCCCTTCATCAATTTGGGGTAAGAGACCCTTCGTTGAGCTCGAAAACATGATAGAATCCGATGTTTAAGCACGGAACGATTCCTCTTCTGGTGAGTCAGATTTAAGTCTTATTTGTCTAGCCTGTGGCCCAAGACCCCCTGGAACTCCGTCTCTGAGCATAGGTCGTATATCCCTCTCCTACGATGCCAAGTTTTGTCGCCTCATTGTACTATAGTATAGGCCCTTCTCACCGAAGTCTTTCCCACGATTTTCATTATCTTAGAGTCGCCTTGGAGGACTCCTTTTGCTTTCTCCTACCCGGAGTAAGGGCGCCATCAGTTAGCTTCGGATCGCACTTGACTTTGCTATCAGCCACGGTAGGCTTTTTAGAAACCACTGAGTCGTGTCGGGCTTTTAACCCAGTCGTTGTTCTGCTTTGGCGATCAGGTAACACCGAATGGGGACGGTAAACTGCGAACTTTGCCAGTATTCGTTGCTCGGTTGACTGGAACCCCGCACAACAACAAAACGGAACTATAGACCTCTCTTCTCTAGACCGGACTGCCTCAATCACGTCCGGATTCAGTCAATAGCAAGGGAGGCGGAGATAACTTCATCCTTGCGCTAGGCGAGGATTTATTTATCACCAAAGCATTTCTCGCTTTCTAAAAGCCCATAGTCGAAAAGCGAGGAAGCGATCCGAAAAAGGCATTTTATTATAAGCTAAGCTGGAAACGGCTGACCCCTTGCTCTATTCCTTACCCAGGCAGGAATAACGAACTCTTGCCAAGACGAAAGCTTGGGCGGGAACAAGAACAACCATTTCCTTTCAAGAAGGATGAGCTCATCCGGAAAGTCATTCTTTGGCCAGTAGCTTCATCTAAGTTTAGCTTAGGTCCATCAATCAATACATGAAAAGAAAGAGAGGAAGCTAGATTCGATTCGTTAAGCTGGAAAGACGAACCACCAGCTATAGCAGGTCTTCTCCTTAGGCGGGAAAGAAAGGCCAATAGAAGCAGTTAGCCTTAATCCCATACTTCGTTATTCTCCTGATCTACTAAAAACAGATGTTTGACGGATTTCTTCTACGTCGTCTCCAGTGATGATGAGGTCATCCACAAACACTATCGCCAACTTACCATCTCGAGCTTTGACAAACAAGCTGGAATATGCTGGAGCCACTAAAGACTTTGTACTACAAACTCTGCTATCTTGCCATACCACTTGGTGCTTCTTGCGAAAAGGAAAATTCTTTTGAAAGAAAGGGAACGAGTGGAAGACTTGTAGCGAGAGGAACGTAGTCACTCTACTGATAAGGAGAGGATGGGAAGATGCTCGAGCGAAGCGAGAGGGCTGAAAGTGCTCTACCGACAGGTAGAGGGAGAGGGGCACTTATTCGACATTTTTAGGGGGTTTACTTTACAGGCTTATCTTGAAAGAGGTAAGGGGAGACTTTTGCCGATTGAGAGACAGAAGTTTTTTAGTAGAGATAGATAAGGCCGTCCGAGAATGCCATCTTAATACGAGTAGCAAATTGCCATCCTACACCGGTTAATGATCTTCAAAGATGCCTTAGAGTTCTTAATAGTGGAAGTTTATTGACTAATACTAGACTACGAAAGTGAGTGGATAAGGCAATAAGAAAAGAAAAGCACAAAAACTGCATAGAGCATACCATACAGAAAAGAGAATTGGTTGGATGAGATAGCTAACTAGGGCACTCATAAGTAATCAAGGTTCTGCCGCCTACGGGTGACGTGGTTCTTCGGCGACGCCAAAACAAAGACCAACGGTAGAGAGGAAGGAAAGGAACTTTACAGGCAGATAAGAGAGGCCCCTAAAGAAATAAAGATTCATAAGAAAGGAGAAAAGAAGGAGAAAGTAAGAAAGTGAAGCTTTTCAGCTTCCTCCATTCCCGATAACTGGTCCCTGCCTTCGAGATGAGACCGGGCAGGCACATTTGTCTCAAATAAAACTCCAAGATAGATGGACCAGCTTATATCTCCTCGCCGCAACAAGCACCGTTTAGACAGATCAGACTGATTTAGTGAAGTATGCCATCAGTAGCAAAAGCAAAGGAGGAAGCGTAGGAGAGCTTTTAAATCCTTAGTTTCAGAAAAGGTTACCCCTTTTCTTTTTGAGGAGCTCTTATTAAAGTAAAGCATTTCGTCGAGAGATGGGATTTATACCCAGTCCCAGGCAAGCAGTAGGAGTAGCAGGCACTGGTCTTGACGAATAAGAGGGTGGTTTAGCGTTGCCCAGTGAATCAATAGTCGTGATATCCAGGAATGGAATTGATGCTAGAGACTGTGAGGGAGCATAGTAGACCTTCGCGAAAGGAAGATTTGCATTTTAATGTCCCAAGAGGAGCCTTCGACGAGCGCTTTTGAGAACAGAGGGTACAGACAGATGCAAAATGTCTTAGAGAAGGAGCTGTTTTCGCCTTATCCGCATAGGTTGTTGCTAGGCTCTTTGATAGAATAATGGGGCCGGTCTTATTTCTGTTGATGCAAGGAAGTGACATAGGTCAATCAGTCCCGCCATTCCAGATTCAAGCAAAAAAACCTATCTAGTCTCCGATCTGGAGAAGGAATGCTAGTGCGCGAGCTCTTCTCTTCTTTTGAGAAGAGAGGTTTTTCCGCCAGCAAGCATTAGATTTTAAGCCGATTTTGTCCATTTTAGCAGATTAAGATAGCAGCAGAAGACATTTTGTTCAGTTTAGGCAGCTTTCAGTCCTGGGAAAGGAAGGTAAGGTGAAATACCGTGGCATGCCTTATATAAGACTGTAAGCGCACCTGTCATTAAGTATGTCAGTTCCTTCCCGGACTGCCAAATCTGATCCTACACAAGGACGGATGAGTCTTCTACCGGCTCTTACTCTATACTGGTATAGAGCAATAAGAATGTCAGCCAATTAGCAAAGATCAAGCGAACTCACTCAACCGTACTACACCAAAGACTTAACATACCCAAAAAAGACCAAGCAAGAAGAATTTCGCCTACCTGGCCTTGGCGTCATGTTCACTGCTACTGACATATGATACTAGCCATCCGTTTGTTTTCTCTTATTCAAGCCTAGCACTTTTTTTGTAAAATACGAAACTATATCTCCAGTAAGACACGAGCGGCGATCCCTATCCTCGGGCGCGTGAGAGAACGAACGAGAGCATTAAGCCAATATGAGCCGGTCCCATCCAGCAGTTTCCGTGACGGAAAAAGTGGCATCGTTGACTCCAGAGAAGTAAGCGAAGGACCATCGGTAAGCAGCTCCGGTATCCGCACGCGGTCTAGTTAGTATTAGCAGTCTCCGTCTCAGTAGCATTTCTTATGACAGCGGCAGAAGCCCCTACTCTCTAAAGCTCTATAAGTGAGCATTTCGGGTGTGAAGGAACGGCATCGCCTTATTTAATAGGGGGGGGGACGATTCTATCCGTTCGAGTCTAGGTCTACCGGGTCCTCTGAATAACTCTAGCGAGAAGAAAAGAGATGGGCCAGCAAAGGACTGAGGTAGGAGACGGGAAGGGTAAAGAGAAGGGGCCGTCTTGGTGCGTAACAGAGCTTTCCTATCGACGATCTTTCTCGGTGCATAAGCGAGGCTTAGCGTTCGAAGTCTCGCATAAGCAAGAAAGCCAGTAGACCGTCGAATAGCCTGTACGAAAGGACTTTTGAAGAGGATTTGACTAGAGTATCCAATCCATATAAAATCTTGTACGCAAGTTGGTACAGCGCTTTCGCAAAAAAGAAATTTCGCTCATCTGGTCTGCCCGGTCACTCTCCTGCCTGTGTATCCCATGCCCGGTGCCGTTGATCTGTCTGATGGGAGAGATCAACCAATTCCTTTATTTCAATGTGTTGTATCCTCTCCAGAGGTGGAGTTCTCTCTATTCAATAGATCATTTCCTGCCCGGAGAGAGCTCTATTTATTTACGTTATTCCGATCTCCCAGTAGCGCAATCATCAAGCTCACCTCACCGCATTCATAGAGGTCCTTCGCTTTAGCTTACCACCTACGTGATCCAAATTCAAAGACTGTAGCTAACCTGTGATTAATGTAGAAAAGGTTTTTCACATTATAATAGCTAAAATAGCTATGCTCATCTACATCAGTAGTTGTGTTGCTTAAAGCTTTAGTTAGACAGTTAGCTCAGAAGCAAAGTAGCAAGGCATATCAATAAACTTTTCCAACTCAATCAGTAATTAGCATAGAGAAGAACCTAATTCAAAAGAAGCTGGGACATTAAACAAGCATTTTTAAGACCTTCTGTAAAGTGACGGTTTAGGCTTGAATAGAGCGACGGAATGGATTGCTGCTCCCGCGCTTACCCCAATGGACCACTTAGAAGAGACCGAATCGGATGACTTGAAAGCGGAAAAAGCAACTTTAGCCGACAGATGGAACACCTTCTAACCTAAAACACTAAGAGGGAATGGAAAGAAAGCTTGCACCGCTAAACTGGAAAGCGAATGGATAAGCATTCCATCCTACAACAATCAAGGCTAGGCAACTCACTAGGCAAAGAAGAAGCAGCTAGTCTTGTTTACATAAGCCCTTCTCAGGGAAGAGAAAGAGATGAAGCTACAGACCTAAAGAGAAGAAAGATCTCCCTCTGATCTGACAAAGAAAAAAGGCTGTTGGGACTTCAATCGGTACGTCTTTCTCACCTCAATCAGTCTTTAAGTTAAGGAAGGGGAGTACTGAGCAGCTCACGACACGAAAAAGAAATAGCATAACGAAGATCCGAAATGGAAGCTGCAGCCTCTTTCGCAACTCGAGGAGATGCCACGCTTGTTAAAGAGTTTGAGTAGCCGACTGACTTTAGTCTGACTAAAAGGACTTCCTTTACTTTAGGAAAAGCAAGGGGAAGAGGGGCCTACCCCAAAGCAAGGACAAGGGCTCCAAAGAACCTTTCGTATTCAAAGTAAAAGAAGAAGGGAGGGGGTTTACATGGATAGGTCGCAGAGAATGAGAAGATACCTCCCCCTCTCTTATCTTAGAAATGGCGTTCTAGGGGGAATTAGACCAGAGCATACCAGATTGAATGTAACGAAGAAAGTGCAAAGTCACTAGTCCCGCTAATATTTTATATTAGAATCGGGTTATCATGGAAGGTATGAATTCTCTTTAGCCTTCGAGCCTGAAGCTAGACAAAAAAAGAAGAGAAGGGCAGGGGACTGTATTTAATGAAAGTGTAATGCTGTCCAAGGAAAATGACTCGTGTGGTACTTCACAATGGAGGTGTCCTAATCAAAAGATTACCTTCTCTATCCGCGAAAAAGAAATGAGATTCCCTTACCCAGTTGTGCGTTAAGCGATTGCCATTCCAGCAGGTACATTATAAAGAAAGAAGATAGATTCCCCTCCCGAAGATCAGTCGGCTATCCAATTCCGGGTTGGCTATCCAGTTTTCGTCCCTTACCCGGTATGTGTTGAAAAATGAAAATCCTTTGGTACACAGCTGTTAGAAAAAACCTCCCTTGGGACAGAAGAACGGGAAATTAGAATCCGGTTCTGTTCTATCGATAAAGGAATTGGATTCTACTACCTTTGATACGTGGGCGATCAAGTCAGATGCCTGCTTCTTTCTGTCGGCTCTGGGTCTTAGGGAATTCTCTTCCACTCCCGTAGGACAGTAGGCTATCTTCTTACCGAGCGGGAAAGGGTTTTAATAAATTAGATTCCTTGTACAGAGAAAAGAACTATATATGCTCTTGCGGTAGTCTTGATCAATCGACTCTCCTACCTAAATCATATCAATTATAGCGCTTATGCACTCGAAACGAAAGAGGTTATTACCGGGAGAGCCCGCGTACTGCACAGTACTTTAGTTGACAGTGACAGCTATCTGAGTCAGATTAGAAATGAGTATCCCCAGCGGTTCAGTTGTGGGTAGTGGGGAGGTCCCTTCAGTTTTGGGCAGGCTGGTGCCGGTCCCCTTATGGTCTAAGTCCTTTTCTTACTTTAAAAAGAAAAAAATGGGTTGGGGGAAGAGGGATTTTCCAAGTGATTCGATTGATAGGATTTGGTATGATACTTATGAGATCGATGAGATTGATATTCAAAAATTTCTTCTTAGAACGTATTGATTTGACCCCGTAAGCGGGACCACCACCCCATAGCATGTTGCCGCCAGAAGCAGAACCCCGTATTTCTTCTAGCAAATCTCCTAATTGTTCCAGAGGAACTCTGTCTGTAACTCACTATAGGCTCGGGAAACAAAGAGAAGATGTGTACGAACGAGATATCCTGCAACAAGAAGAAGGAAAAGGATTGAATAAAGGAACTCCCGAACATTTGGCGATCTCAGACGTGTCGATATCAATGGTGGTTCATTATTTCGATGATCTTCGGACAGAAGAAGATTATGTAAACACTTACTCGAAATCTCACTTATCAGATTCCATTGTGTCTTTCTTTACTTCTGGGTAAACCCAACCCGAATGGGAAGAAGAGGGAGGGAAACTGTTCGCAGAAGATCAAGCTACTCAAATCAGAACTGAAATCCTAGACGATAAAGGTAAAAAAGATATATAGGGTTAGGGAAAACCTTAGATTCAATCCAACTTATAATCCAAGAACCAAAAGAATATTCGAGGAGAAGGGTCCGAAGGAGAAGATCGAAAGAAGGAGAGAAGAGTCTTCAAGTAAAGACTCGAATGCTTTAGCAGAGACAAAAACAAAAATATCTCCAGGTTTCAAAATATTTGGTTCAAAAGGACCAGGATAAAATCAAGTATCGGAGAATCACAAAATACTGGATTACCTTCTTACTGTCTTTCCTTGATGACTCGGATCAATGAGACAAGGAGTTACTCAGAGCTGTAGTTAGGGCCGGGACCCCTTCTAAACGACCCAGTAGAGAGAGGAAGATTAGGGAATTTCTTTCCTTAGTAGTTAGCACTTTGCCTCTTTTACTCTGAGCAGAGAAGGAGCTGTGAGGAAGAAAAGGCCATTGACTACCTCAGACCTTGCCCGCATATCCACCTTCAGCATTTGGTACTGAGGAGAGCCAGCCATTAAGTTAAGCACACACCCAAGCTAACATGCTTATCGTTTCACTTGGAATAATTGTTTATAGGTAAGGTAACTATCGAAGTAATGGGCCGGTGGGGAAGGGGCTTAGAACCAGCTCTAGCAAGAGAGCGAAGGGAGGAGGTGGGTCACACAGTATAGATAGCTAGAGAAGCTAGCTTTGAAACATAGGGAAGGAATCTCAACTTACAAATGCTCTATTTGAAGGGTTCTCTATCAGAGCTTTTAACGCGCGTTGAGAAAGCAGTTCAGGTGTAACTTGACGAGCGTGTATAAGCCCATTCAAAGACATGCGGTGATGACAACATCGAAGGTTAAGCGAAGGTGCATGCGGAGTCCTCAGGTAAGGATTGAACCGAGTGATTGGGAAGGTTGTCATACCGTTGAAACAGGGCTAAACTTCAAAGTAAAGTCATACTCATTTTGATACTACAATAGGAGATGGTCCAGACTCATTCGCAATATAGGATGACCATGGAAGTCAAAAATTTTCTATTTAATTATGCGTAGGGTCAAAGGGAGGAGTGTTAACCTGCCCTTCGCCGCCTACAAAGAAAGGCCCATTGGTCGATTGGTTAAGTCTTCGTTCTTCTTTTTTCTAAAGTTCTTAAGACGGTTAGATTTTTTAGGTAATAATAACAGGGTATTTTGAATTGGAAAGGGCAGGTACTGTAATCTATTTTAGAACCCCGTGGGAAACCGACACAAGTAAACCAGCGGGAAAGGAAAAGCTATCAATCGCAATAGGCGCAGGAGATCAAGTCTTAAGTCTAGCATTACTTTAGTTCAAGAGTGAATAAGGAAGTGCAAGGCTAGCTGGCAGCTGTCTGATGAGTTCATCGCTCTCTATGGCCATTTGTCTTTAAGCTTTAGGCCAGTTAGAAAGGTTATGACATGTGGATCCGGACTCACAGGATTATGCCGCCTGGCCCCTACAACACAACTAAGGACGATAGTGGGTGCCCAAGAGGAGGCGAAGTCCTTTGAAAGCGAAAAGTCTTGTGTCCAGAGGTACGGCGAGGAGCAATCAACATCTTAAAGCAAGCAAGCTCCGGGCGAGGCAAGCAATCAAGGTTCCAATTACCTTCCGCGTTCACTTCAGATATTAAGGAAAAAGATGTGGGCCACTCAATAGCGTGCTCAATAAGCGGACCATCCAAGAACCAATGATCCAGCCAGAACGACGTGTTATGCCCATCTCCTATGAGGTATTTGCAATTCAGCATCAAAGAATATTAGAGCCGTTAGTAGCTCCCGGCTTCGAAAGAGCAAGGATGGCCGGAGATACTTTTGTCTAAATCATTTTTGAGTTCATACGCAGTCGAAACATCATAGAATTAGCTAATCCCAAGACCACCTTCATCTATGGGAAGGGTTATGTGATGCCAGGCAACCCAATGATGTTTATGATCCTTATCATGCTAGAATTCTGTTGATATCCTGAAGCACCCCTTTAGGGATTGGAGAACCTGCCAGAACATGGATAGTAATCTAAGATAAAAGATGCTTCACTAGCATTAGCTGGCCACCAGCAGAGAGAGCTTGCCATTCTTACGAATCTTGTTAACAAAAATAAGATCTTCTTCTTCATGAGCCATTCTCATGTGGTGCCATAGAGACGCCAAAAGGCTCTGCTGGTGTGCCCGAATTCGCGGTCTCCTCCTCTAACCAGCGCAGTTCCTCCCTGGCGACCCGGAGCTCCTCCGCGTTCATTCGGAGTTCTCGTTGTAAGCGTCCCTCAGAGAAAGAGAAATCGTTAGGTCCCCGCTCCTACTCCTGAGCTGGAGGGAAGTTTAGATCTTGAAGCGGGAGGGTATATGTTAATAGAACTCGACTAAGAAGTAAGAAGGAAAGGCTTGAAGCCGGAAAGAAAGGGCTTTCAGAGAGGGCTTTCTCGATTTCATGCTGGAAGTTTCTTTCTTTCTCGTTCCGCTCGCTCCTCTACAGGTGTTCGAGCTGCTTGACGCCCTTCTTCTCTAAGTTCCGTTCTTTCAACTCCTTTTGCTTCTGCTTCATCAAATCAAAGAAAAGTGTTCGGGGAAGAAGGTGAGAAATCAGACATGAATGCTGCTTCCAACCAATCTGAGACTCTCTAAGTCTCCTCGATGCGGTTCTTTTCCGGCTTGCTAGATGTCATCTCGGTTTCAGGGGCAGACTCTGATTCCTCTGGCCTTCACGCCATTGAATTGAACCTATTGGGACAGCGGGTTCATGAAATCAGTTTCATAGACAATTGACCCTACCTCTTGTGAAAATTCACTCTTTTATTTTATTTAGTAGAGTAGACGTGCGCAGAAGCAGCTACTATGCTTCTTCAAAAGGAAGCAGGAATAGAAGACCGTGAAAGCATTTGCTCGGTTCGGGTAAGCTTCTTTCCCCGATCGCTTCGATACGACAGCAAGGTAGGGTTCTTCGCTCGATATGATTCACCCGGTACCTGATATTGGTAGTAGCATCAGAGATCTTCCCTTCAGCCTCTCAACTCAGACCAAGGCAGGCAGGCTATAGACTGTGAGGTGGAGAAGTAAAGAAGTAAGTAGGCAGCGACCTTTGAATCCGATCAAGATCCCATCGTTTGTCGACAATAACATCACTAAGAAGAAAGCGCATAAACTCATTTCTTCGCAAATGGCACCATAGCCAACGCAACGCTCTATACTATATAAAAGAATTCTTTCTTTCTGGCCGGTAGGGGGCCTTCCGCATGAAAGCGAAAGGAAGCGACCGACCAAGAAATAAGAAATGCAAAAAGAGAAAGGGAATGGTTAGTGAATCCGAACATGAGTGGGATCGAGGAGGCGTCTGGCTTCGAGGTTATGCAGCTAGAATTGGCGTTGCTACAAACTTGACTGCTGAACTCTGGGCTTGGGCTGTCCGTACTGGTCTCCGGATTGCCTTGGCTCGAGGCTTCAAAAGATTTGGATTGAATCAGACTCTCAAGTCTTGGTTCACACTTTGTTGAATCCTTACATTTATCATCCTCGGGGAGCCCTGATCAAAGGGGATGAGCTAAAGGGTCTTGAACTGACCTCTTTGGCTGGGGCGGACCTGGAAAGTATGAAGGAGGTCTGAAAGAGAGAGGTGAACCGGGATCCGCTTCCACGACACCGTCAGAGGGTTCACCCATCAATCTCACACAGTCTTCGAAAGGATAAGTCGACCACTGCTCGCTAGACACTTATGAAGCCCTTGCTGAATGCAATCAACGAATAAGGGTTGACGAAGTGGGAATTCAAGGGAGAAACGATTGAAGAGAGATTGGGTTTTTGTTCATGAAATATGGACTCCCGTAAATTTGATATAAAAAGGCAGAAAAAGTGCTTCAAATGATTGCTTGGGAATTCCCAAGCATGGGTCTTTGCTCGATCCTGCAGTTTCAGCTTCGACACCAGCGGCTACTTAATTAAGCCTTTGCTCCTCCCCCTTTGGCTTTCGCTCCTGTTCAAGGGAAGGCTTTGATTCGGGACTCTAATGGCAGTTAGGTTAGTGGCTTCTCTCGTTTCAGCTGCTAATGCCCTATCTTTCTTCCCCAACGACCCCGGTTCACGTCTTTCAATGCCTTAAGTTCTTACCCGAGTGACTGAATTCCATAGTTAATTCCTAAACCGGAAAGATCGTCCCAAACTAAAAGAGAGTCTACCATCCCAGCCTTCCACCAAAGCCACAACACTTCCTGTATCACCATCTCCGCTCACAGAGGGATAAGCGGACTAGCCGGCTGAAAGGCAAAGAGAAGAACTGCCTACTCAATTACAACTAACTAACCACCTGAGCGAATTGCCGATCTCTTTCCCAAGGGATGATCTTCCTTTCATTCAGAAAAGCCTCCATCTTGCATTTTCATGCGCTCAATAGGAAATGGAATTGGGAACATTCAAATTCAAGGAGGTTGATCCACTCGTTCGCTTGAGGGGTTCAGTTGTTAGTGGACTAGCGCTTCTCCTTGTCCCCTTTCTGCATTCGCGCATGACCTAAACTTCTGGTATGCCTATCGCCCTGAAGGATAAAAACCTTACCTCGTGACTTCAGGCACTTTGCGTCATTCATCCGGTGCTAACGGGTGCGTCAACAGCCCCCTCTCCATGCTTTCCGCTTTCCCAGTCTTACTGAAACGAAAAAAGGTAGCCTCTTTTCTTTACTAAGCCCCTACATTCAAAACCCTCTTCTTGCCCGAATGTTTACCTGCTTATCCGCTTCACCTGCCTATGAGTCGCCGGCTTTCCTGTTCCCCTAAGATTAGCAGTTAAAACTGAATGGAGTATACCAAGAAATGAAGTAGAAAGAGAGAAGACCGCCGCTTTCCTTCACTGCTATACTTACCTAGCTCAGTACAATAAAAAAGAAAGGATTTCTCTTGGAGGCCTTACGAAGGCTACGCCCCTGACGACTGCAGTTACCTTTCAAAGAGCGTCTTCTTTCAAACCTAGCTAGGGGATTGGATTCAGCTCTATCAATTCCGATTGAAAAAAGAGATACAATCTATTCATCTGATTCACTGTCACAACCCAATAGCAGATCTGTGGGCATTGGGACTGCTTTGCTCCTTCTCTGTGCACATTCGATACATCCACCGTCACTTCTTCTTAGACCGTTCGTGCCCCATAGCCAATGGCTCACTTCCTTTAAGATGCCGATGGGAACGAAAGAAAGAGGGGCTAGAATGTCGAGGTGAGCCGGCAAGACCGGGGAAAGAACCTAATGAGACCCTGTATGAAGCTCGGGTGCTTCATGTAGAGAGAGACCGAAGCCAGTCTAGTTCACTTCATGATGCCAGGCAATGAATCAGTCAAGTAGCGGCTCCTGGCCGGTCTTTGGTTTGCAGACGTTTGGGAATAGACCGTCTTCTTGCTCTTTTCTAATATTCCAATATTCATCTAGCTTTTTATGCCTTTATAGGATAATTACGCTTTCACCTGGGTCAGGTGGTCAGTGAGTTGGTCTTCCCTATGAGTTAGGAGGAGCCGGGTTAGAAGAATTGTTAGGGAAGGTCCTTTTAGATGGTCAGAGTCTAGGGATAGACTCATTGACTAGTCAGACTGTCTGAGTACTCGTACCATTCATGGATTAGTTGACCAATCGAATCAATTGAAGGAATGCATCTGCACTCTCCTATAGCCTATAGGGAAGGGAGGGAGACTTCTTCCTTCCAGGTCAGAGAAAGAAGAGAGATTCTTGAAGACGTCGATTGGAAGAGTTTGAGTAGGATCGTCTTCCGGCGACTTGCAGGATCCATTTCCGCCTTCTTGTGCTCCTGTATTCTCATCCAATCGTTGAAGCCATTCTTATTTAGCCCGCAGCTGAAAGGAACGTCGATCAACCCGCCGAGAGAACCAATCTCTGGTAAGCAGTCACCAGCAAGGTCAGGCAACAGAGGTTCCCAAAGAGAGGCCGCCTGGGAGGTTTAGCTTAAAGAAGGAGAAAGATCTGAGTTAACCCAAAGGAGAGGGAGAGGTCAATTTAGTAGACCAACGGAAGAGGGGTCAGTCAAAGTGAAAGGTAAAGGTCAGGATCCGTTGTTCGACGATGCCTATATCCCCTATGATGATGGCTTGGCCAATTGACCCGTCGCCTTTGCTTGCCTTATTAAGGTGGAAGCAGCAGTGCGCGTAAGCGAATAAGTAAGAAAGTCACAAACAAAAGCAGGGATAGATCGCTCAAGGGACGAGATAGCCGACTCGCAAGCTCATACAGGAGCTTGCTCATAGTTAGATCGGCTAATAGCCCTTAGATCCTTTGGACAGCTCATAGACCATTGGGCACGCATTCTCCTAAGCTTCTGCTTAAGAGGCATCCGGGTGGAGAGGGATTCGGTGTTGCACAATCTCTGGATCAATTCCCGGCATGTCCTCATAAGACCAAGCAAAGGGATAATGAACCTGTCACGGAGTTCATTGCAAGGTGGCGAGCCCCTGTCCCCAGAAGTTTACTCAGCAAGAGCTCCTCAAGATGTGCATGAACAACTTCAGGCACGACTTGTCGTCGATACTCCTGCCCAAAACCTTTAAGGGATTCGACGACTTGTGCACTAAAGCTCACGATGTAGAAGCACATCTTAGCAAACGGCGGCGTCCTACGAAGTACTTGAAGTTCGTTCCGTTACCTTATTAAGATTAAGAAAGTAGACGAATCTCTCTCTTTCTCTATTAGAATCTAAAAGTAGACTTCTTTTTCACAGCCTATATGCGTATGCGGAAAACGAGAGTCCTTACTTTTCTTTCTCTTGCCGGGGCTATCGATTCCGTTCTCTTCTCTCTCTTTACCTCTTCTTTTTGACCTAACTTCCAAATCTTTTATGCTCGGCCATACCAACATGGGAAACCTAGCTTCCCTCCCTTTGAAGTGCATTTATCAGATCAGCTCCCCGAGTCAGACGAAAGAAAGAGGGTGAAAGGCCCACTACTTCTTCATTCATGGCCTATTTTTTTGATTGATCTCCTTCATTCGACCTGAGGCAAAAGAGAAGTCATACAAAGAAAGGTTCTTTCATGCAATGCATAACGGGCGGGCCTCCTATGGTATGGATTCCTCCAACTCAATGAATGAAGGGAGGAGTATGAGGAACGTAGTCTATATGAAGATTCAAACAAAAAGAAAAAGGGTCAAACCATATCTTACTGAAAAATCTGACTGAATGAGGAAAAGCTCTTTATGCGGTCTCACTTTACCACCATCTGAAATGCGCGAAACTTCGATTGGTGGAAGCCAGTCCATGAAGATTCTCCCTTTTCTTACGTGCAATTCCCCTCTTTCGGTAAGCATCTAGTATCTCAGCAAATGAACATTTCTCTAAGCTTATCCTGTAGCTTATACGTCGTTTGAAAGCTGCTTCAAGGATCCAACGAATAGCTAAGGTTTGTTGACGATCCCTGGCTACAATCCCAGGGACATCATAAATAGTACCTGCTACTCCTACTTTTTCTACTTCGCATATGGGCTTTATATTCTCTATAGCGTCAACCATAAGTTTTATTACATCGCGTTCAGTTCGAGCTGGGCGATGAAAAGTTTGATAAACAATAGCACGAACTCTCGTTCTTTTACCTTCTTTCATGCGAAAGTTGACCAACTTCTTGATCAATTGTTTTTGCTCACCATCCAAGCTCCCCATATAGCTGAGAATTTCCGAGCAATTGGAAGCCGCTTTCGATGACGAGGCCGAAAAATGGATATTACGCAATCGTTACTGCCCATCTTTATCAGCCAACTCCCCTGTTTCCATCTTTCCTTTCAGAGTTTACCACTCCTCATAGCTTCTTGAACTCAGGGGGAAGGGACCTTAACGACAACAAAAGAAGTGCGTGCATTTCCCGATCAAAGAAGCCCTTTTTCTCACCTTCATTCAACAAAGAAACTTCACGCATGAACTCTCCTCGGGATTGGACTCTTTCTGACAGCCCTTTTGCCAGCGTAGCGCATTGATTGGCACATTGAAGTGGGGAATGAAATAGGAAGTTTGAACAGCATCTTTGAAGCTACATCTCCTCATGTCTTCAACAGTCTCACGTTCGGGTTAATGGACGGGAAATGAAAGGAGTGTCCAGCCGCTCGACCATAGAGCACTATGAAAGCCTTGTTTCCAGCAAACCAAGAAGCAATCGACGATTCCACGCCAACATACAGGGCTCATAATGCCTATCCTTTGACGTCTGGTTTCAGGAAAAGCGCAAATGAGAGTGGAGTATACAGAACCTGGGAATCCATCTTCGTTGATGGCTCTACCAGAGCACGAAGAGGGACCATTCTTCATGGCCCGCGGTCTTAGCCTACGTGACTAAGGGGGATCGTGACCCTCGCGTTTCGGGAATCCAAAGATGAGATCCTCGAGTTGGCGGCTGCCTGCCGAAAGAAGAGGAGGTCGCCAGGGGAGGGTTTGAGGGTAGTCAGACTTCAAGAGCTGGGTCGTCACGGGCTTGGACTGATTTTGGGATACCATCATCTGAGTCCCTTCCACCCTGTGATTTGCCTTTACAGACTGAAGATTGCTTTGTCCATGATGGACTCACGCAGATGCTCCAGAAAGCCCCGCTTGTGCTGTCTCGTCAGTGGTTTAATCAGCAGGGCGTAGCGGTGGTGCAAACCGAGAGCCAGTCTTGACTGGTCTTGGGTCACTAGCAGTACCCTTTCCTTTGGCCTACTTGGGCTGTGGGGTTGGTTGGAGATTTATAAGCTGGCTGCTCATTTCTTCGGGTGTGCCTGTTAGGGTTGGGGACAAGGCAATGCCAATTGAACACGCCAGTTCAATAACAAGAGGAGCAGATCAATAGCCAAAGCGGACCAGAGATCATAGACCAGAGGAAAGAGGGTTTTCGGTAATCAGTGACGAATGCGGCGGTTCCTACTATATATTTTGGTTCCGGTTCAGGTTTCAGGTGCCCGTTGCTGGGCATCATACCTACTATACTAAGAAGCATAGACCAGTGACAAAAGACAACCATGAGAGGCCGGGACCAAAAAAGTGAGGTGACTAGGGAACATGTTTGGCTTTCATTTAAGAAGAAACCGATTACTCAACAGAGGAGTAGAAGAAGGTAGAGGTACAGCGGGCAGGCTTTCCGACTAATGATAAGAACGGATCAGAGACCAGTTTTAAGATACGAGGCTCTGGAAGAGGGAAGAGAACAACCAACCACCTTCCTCCGTAATTGTTGCAGGCACTGGGCTCCAATCCACGCCCTTTGGAAGATTGGATGTGTTTGGAGTGCCCTTCGCTTCTTTTCTTCTTTTGCCATGAGAAAAGCCGACCGGCTAGCCTATCGTTTATCAGGACCTTACGACGGACGAATCGTCGATTGGTTGGGGGGCGCTAATCCCACGCCACGGCGGCTAAGACCAAGTCCAAAATCGGGAGCGGGCAGAGATGCAAGGCCTTCGATGCAGAGATCGATCCCATACCTTTCTTTAAAGAACCCAGAGGCTGTGGTGTCTCCAACGGGGCAGGTCCCTTGCTTGGTGGCTCTGGATCAGGTAGGTGCGTGCTGGCGGCATGGTTGGGCAAAACAATGTGACGTTTTCCGTAGGACTCCCGCGAGAATGAAATGGAGTCCAAGGAATTCTTCGAAGTGCATGCAGTAGTGTCAAAACTAGCTAGTACTAGTAGTGCCGGCCGTTAAAAGAAAGAGAAAGAGGGTTCGCTCTTGGCCGTGAAGGAACTCTGATCCCGATGAGAGAATGTGAATCTATGCTGAGACAAATCCCTAATCCATTCAATTAGATGTCGGTGCTATCAGCGAAAGCCCAGTGCTTAATGAAGGGGGCTGTGATCCATCCCCATATCTGTCAATTTTGACCGTTCCCCCTTCTCTTTCCGCTTCTGAACCTCTTGGGAAAAGAAGCTTCACTCCGATCCTCTTTCTTTCACTGGGTTAAGCGGCCTCACTACTCAGCGAGGAGATTTAAGTTTCTGCTTCCTCTCCGCTTTGGGCTCAGTCACTAGCTTGCAGTAAAGGAAGAAGACCAGCATAGACCACTACACTCTAAATATCCTCTCTCGATACGCTCTTGCGCTTCGCAGCACTTTTCTCAGGCTACGAAACTACCGTCAGAGAGGTCTATTCCAGAACTTTCAAGAGTTCCACCCTCACGAAGTCAACCCTGGATGTCAGTAAAGGCCGTGATCCTAGGTCGTTAAGCTTTTCGCATTGATAGGCTTACGAGATCGCGACGGTCAAGGAGTTTATGTTGGACGGTCTGATGGTGTACCCATCAAAGGGAATAAAACAAGGATTTAGGGGCCCGTTTTTGAACTAGAAAGCATACCCCATTTGCCCACCAGCAGGGGCTCTTTTATCGCAAACCTCTATCAATTACATACAGGGGAAAGCACGCCATGGAAGCAGCCGCTTGCAGGCAGCTAGAGCGAGCAGGGAGCGGGCTGAAACTTACGATTCGACGACCAAGTCAGAGACTACTGGACGTCTCGCAGAACGACTCTCAACGAGGACGTCACGACTTTTCGAAAAAAAAAACATTTTTTTTTTTGGCTTAATCCGCCTTTACTAAAGATCAAGGAGCTTATTAGCCTCCGGCTAATAAGGGAAAGGTTTTTTTTTTCAAATCCAAGTTTGACTCTGATTAGATCCTTAGCGCAAGCGCTAAGTAAGCTAGCACCTTATGTAATTTAATGTAAAATAAAAAAAACCGAGGCGTCAAGTAGAAACGAACAAGGTCTTACGGCACGATCACTATTTCTTTTCTCTCTCCTCTATGGAAAGAGGGGACGATACGTGGTATACCTAATCGTTTGGTGTCAACTAGACGTACGTAAGTCGGCATAGCTCTATGTATATGTTCTTTGGAGCTAGAACCCATAAATAGAATGAAATGAAATAATGGTGAGCCAAGGGCGACGAACATAACATGGCTCAAGGGTGTCTATACAAAGCCCTTATCTTCTTAGGCAATGCACTCTTTGAATGGTACTTGATTCATAAAGAAAGAATCAATCTTTTGGTTAGATACGGACTTTATAAAAGGAAATGTCACGCTCGAGATATGGGGCGTTCTAATCGAAGTACCTCTCGGCCCTCTTACGGTAAAGCCAATGCACCAGCCAGCCAGTGTGGTGGCGAACACGCTGTGCTGTAAGCTAAGCTGTTCACCTTGTAGACAGAGGAGATATAGAAAGTGTGCCGCGCGCGATTCATAAGATTCTATAGTAGCACATTATTATATTTAACTTAGCCTGCTTCTCTCATCATTTGAACCAACCCGGATCTGCCCTCGCAAGTCTCTATGCATTTTGGGAGCAGAGCATGCAAAATCGAGCAATGGATCTTAGAAGAATTCAACTTTGAACACCTTCTATTTTTTCGCTGGCATTTGAGTTGTCTCCCCTCCTCTTTCAATCGACACACTCGACTAGATAGTTCCGGTGGCCCGGCTTCTGCCTCTATCAGGCTTCGCACCTCCCCTACCACGCTTTCCCAAGAACCCATTTTTCAGGATTCGGCAGGCCCGTCAAAAAATGGGGATACTTCCCCCAAAAACCAAGGGAGGCGGCAGCCCCCCACCTCCACAGCCACAGCATGGAGGAACTGCTCTCACACTACAACCAATCCAAATTTTTTCCAGATCGATATATGATGATGCTAAACCGAGACCAAGATAGAGAGAGAGGGCTGCCCCTTTGTTGGCTCTTCGAGACAAAAGCACTTATAGGAATGGTGCTAGTTCCCATGTTCCTTCTAGTCTCGTTTGGTTTCGAGAGCCTCCCCCTCCCCGTCCTTACTCGTCTTTTGAAAGCCGTCATCCTGGATTTTTTTCGTATGCCGCTTTCTACAAAAATTTATTTTTTCATTTCCCTCTCAGAATGAAAAGCCCGGGTGGAAGCACAAAGAGAGAGAGGAAAAGTAAAAAGGGGGGAATAAGTATAGTGCTAGTTCTTACTGAAACTTCTTTATCTAACTTTTCTTTTTGAGTGGTTTCTTTGTTCTCTTATTTGGATTGAAAGAAAGACAAAACTTCCTACCTTCGGTTCGGTCCCCTCTTCTTTCTTTTTTATTTCTTCGACGACGAATTTCGGTTATGACCAACGCCCCACTAGCTGAATAGGCGTAGCTACCTGAAAAAAGGCAAGGTCGACTAGTCGACGAATTGCCTTTTGCTAGAGAGATTTTTTATTAATAAAGAATTTAAAAATAGAAAGAATCTAAATAAAATAAAGGGCCGAAGGGAAGGGGGCCCACTACTTCTTCATTCAGGGGGGAGACTAGCCTCATTACTTCCCACTGGGCGAGAGGTGGACCTAAGCCACCTACCCACTCATCAATCACGGTCTTCAGCTGACTTGCACTGATAGACCCCTATTGTATTGGAATTAGGCGCCCATCTTTTTACTGTTGTCAACTAATCTCTTCAATCTTCGATTCTACTCTATGTTAGAACATTTCTGTGAATGCTATTCTGATCTAAGTGGTCCTATTCTTTGTCCCGTGCTAGGAAGCATTACTCCTCTTTTCATTCCAAATTCAAGAATACGACCGATACGATTGATTGGTCTGTGTGCCTCTCTTATTACTTTTTTGTATTCCCCTGCTCCTCGGATACAATTCGATCCTTCTACGGCCAAATCTCAATTTGTGGAAAGCCTTCGATGGCTTCCTTATGAGAACATCCATTTTGATTTGGGTATAGACGGTATCTCTTTATTCTTCGTGATATTGACCACATTTCTGATCCCTATTTGCATTTTAGTGGGTTGGTCTGGTATGAGAAGTTATGGGAAAGAGTATATTACAGCATCTCTAATTCGTGAATTTCTAATGATCGCCGTGTTCCGCATGCTGGATCTTCTACTATTCTATGTTCTTCCCGAAAGCGTACTAATCCCTATGTTGTGCGGAGCTGAGCATCTTCTATTCGCTGGGATAAAGCTTTTCCTCTGCAGGGGCCTTGTGCAGTAAACCCCCTACGGGCGGTCGTCCGTCGTCGTAAAGTAGTCGCCGCGAAGCTTTCGGTAAGAGGGGTAGTCTTGTGTGTAAGCATAGCATTTCTGGTCGAACTCGCCCAACCCAACAAAGAATAACCGAACCTGACAGACACATCTTTTTCCTTTTGGGAAGGTACTCCGAGTAGTGGGTACCTCGTAGGACCTCGACCTGCCTACTCGGGTCTTGTATGGATATGCAGGAAGGGGTGCTCCTAGGTGTGTGTAGGGGTTGTGTTTGTTCGCGAGAATGGATTCCTCGTCAAGTCAGTTTGGGGGGTGTGGACACACTTGCGCGAATTCGGGTAACGGCTACAAGGGAGAAATCGAAAGGAAACTGTACCCGACCAGGGATGGACGTAAACTCGTAAGCTACCGAGGGTAGGGATAATCGTCCAGGTCTTATTGTGAAACAAAAAAGCCGCCCCGCCACAGCAGGCGGGTTGGTTCCTCTGTCGTCGCCGGGGAGTTCTTGGCGAGGTCAGGATAAGTTGCTAAAACAAAGGAGAGGTGAGGATCGACCCGTTCAGTATAATTCCGAAGAAAGACTGTTGGCAACAGGTGGAGACCTTTCTTTGGCCCCCTTCAAAAGGGAATGCGGGGGCGGGGCTCGGCAGAGGGTTCGAGAATTAGGGTCCTGTCTTTAAGATTCAGATAAGAAAAGAGTTCCAAACCTTTATGCATGCACCTACGTATAAGTGCTGCGTACAAGTTCCGGCCAGGAAAATTGGGAAAGATCAAACTCATTTGAACCGCTCACAGTAGTAGTAGCGTAAAGGCCGTAAGTCGGGGGGCGACCAAAACAGAAGGCTATTACTTTCACATCTCCCTCTCTCTATCTATAGATAGAGAGAGATCCCCTGCGTGAACAACCCGACTGTGCGTTACATGTGCTCTACAGGCCGCACTCTATCTTTCTTCCCAACGAGCCCATTTCTCTTTTGATTTGGAAGACGGGCCTTGCGTTCGGTTCGAAAGGCATGGTTTTCAGTATGTCTCCAGATAGGGCCCCACTAGTTCGGCTAGCTAGTGAGCGGTTCTTTCGGGCGAGAAGCAGGCCGGGCCCTACGGGCAGGCATCTCCCGCAACGCAAGCTGCATTGTTCGCCACCACCCGAGAAGCAAAAGATTCGAGAGTTCCAGGCTGAAAATACATGCATAGATAGTGGTCTAATGACAAGGGCCGACGACGGAAGCTCGGGACAGAGCCGTATGATGCGGAAGTCTCACGTACGGTTCCCTGAGAAGGGAGTGGCTACCTACTGGAGCTTCGACCAACCACCACCGGTCAATTCCGCTTTGGGGCCACCCCTTACTCTACCATTATTATAGGGGTATGGGGTTCGAGACAAAGAAAGATCAAGGCAGCATATCAGTTTTTCCTTTATACTTTACTTGGATCTGTTTTTATGCTATTAGCTATTCTCTTGATTCTTCTCCAAACAGGAACCACCGATTTACAAATATCATTAACCACAGAATTTAGTGAGCGGCGCCAAATCTTTCTATGGATTGCTTCTTTCGCCTCTTTCGCCGTCAAAGTGCCTATGGTACCAGTTCATATTTGGTTACCCGAAGCTCATGTAGAGGCACCTACGGCAGGATCCGTCATCTTGGCAGGAATTCCTTTAAAATTGGGAACCTACGGCTTTTTAAGATTTTCAATACCCATGTTTCCCGAAGCGACACTTTTTTCCACTCCTTTCATTTATACTCCAAGCGCGATTGCTATAATATATACTTCCTTGACCACTTCAAGACAGATCGATCTTAAGAAGATCATTGCTTACTCCTCAGTAGCCCATATGAATCTGGTGACTATTGGTATGTTTAGTCGGGCGGCGGCCGTTAGGTCACCTATTTTGAGTTATGGACACACAAGGCCAAAACATGTGTGCCGGGCGTGCGACCCATCAACCTACTAGCAATAGGGGAGAAAACATAGCATGTCGCAATAAAAGCTTGATTCGAGGCGTCAGCAAAAGACTGCCGTCTGTTCCAAAAACAAAAGCCCCTCCGCGCCCCGGGACGGGAGTGGAAGACGGCCCTACGCGCAGGCAACAGCAGCACCGGCTCCACGAAGTCAGAATCGAATCTTTCTGTTGGCTTTCCCAATTCATTCGTGAATAAGAATAATGAAAGGGCTAGAAGCGTCAGCTTCTAGCTGCTTCGCCTGCTTCTTATTTGGATGGCTATGTTGGCGTGGCGAAAATGAACGAAAAGCGAGATGAACGTGCGATTTGAAAATCGATTGATAGAAGCCTGCTGATCTGATCAAAAGAGTAGGAATGGATAGAGAGGGAATCTATCAATAATAAGGGGAAATCTCCTATTTCTATCTAGACAACTATCTATTTATTTTTATCAGAAAGAAATCGATATGTATCTGATGGAGTCTACATCGTACGTAGAGCGCCTAAGCGCTTTTTGGGCCAGCTCAGTTCTCTTATCCATCGGTCCAATGCACTGGGCTCATCTCATGGAGCCAAAATTGGTTGTTGTTCGCCGCTTCGACGCATTCCCTTCTCTCCCCGGCATCGTCCCACACAGAAAGAAAGAGCGCAGAGCCCCGGCCCGACCTGTAGGTCCGCTAACGTAAAGCGAGGAGTTGAGCCTGAACTGGCGAACCGAAGGTGCTTTCGGAACCATACTTCCTACAGCTAACACGTGTCCAGTCCAGCGGGAACGCGCAGCGCAAACGAACGTGAGCTGCTATACCGAATCCCCCGCTGGCCATCGGGGACCGAGTGGTAAGGCCATGATCTGCAGGGGAACGGATCACTCATTCTTCCATTGGGGACAGGTGCACGAACGACAACTCCAAACGTCACACATCCGCCGCCTACCTACCGTTTAGGTGGCACCAGCGAGATCCAGCTAAGGTAAGGCGACACTTCGTGTCGCGGCTGCTCCACACCGCCGCGGTCTCATGAACCGCTCCGCACCGTCGCCTTCCCGCGCGCGAAGCGAATGGGCCCTGTGCGTCAGTTTCGGGGCGGGGGGGGGCGAAGAGAGAGCAGAAGAATGATTCATTTGGATCGACGAGCCCCAAAACTCAGAATCAATGGAATGTCTATCTATCCATGAACATCTATTCTATCTCTCTATACATATACAAGTCTTTTATGGCATGATATGATCGCCTAGCCCTAGCCGCATATCAGCTGCGCCCAATATGCGGGATTTCTCTTGGATCAGATCTTTCCCTTTTTTCGGAAGCTTTTTTGGACCTAGCGAAAAGGACTCCAAGCCTTCTCGCAAGCAAGCGCGAGAGAAGTAAGCAAAGTCAAAGCTTTGCCAGAAGCAAGACGAGGAAGCGGAGCTCTCGTATAAGCGCTAGCTTCCCCCGACCGACTAAAAGAGTCGCGACCTATTTTGATTCAAAAGAAAAGCGAAGGCGCCCCGGGTGGCAAACGGCTTTCTATCATAGTTGCAAGGCTTCCAAACCGTCAACTACTTAAGTACCAAAGGCTGCTTTCGCTTGCTTTCATAAGTGGGCTGTTCACTACAAGCTATCAGCGCTGTTTTAGAGGTAATAAGATAAGTCGACGTTCAATCTCTAAGGCGGCTTTCCGCTGATAACGGAATAGTCTTCGTATCCAAGAACAAAGGCCCTAGCTTATAGAGTTCGCTGCTTTTCCCAGGCCGGAAAAGGGCTTATACTGCTCGCATATATTCATTCAGTACCAATACAAACTACAACTACACCAAAGTAGAAGGGCCACTATATAAGCTAAAAGTAGCCTCTAGTAGTCGGCCGCGTCACAACAAGAGATAATTAGCCTTATGAATGGAATCTCCAGTAGGGGGCTCCGCCCGCCCGCCTACCAATCAAAGAGGCTGAGAGTAAGCGTAAGCTCACCCGTAAGGTAAGCTCGAGGAGCTTCCCTTCATTCGCTTCGCGGGAGCCGCACAGCACATAGCTGGAAGTCAGAGGGCCCATACTACCTGCCTAACCCTTCGCTCCGAGGGACCGTAAATCGGAAAGCGCCTTCTAAACCACCCCATTCATCCAAAAGAGAAGGGAAGGGGCCTATGTATTTTCATAACCCCTGCAGATTTGACCCTATCTACACCCGGCGCCAATCTCCTATCGGTCCTGCCATCACGCCGCAGAACGAGAGCTCGTGTGGAACCTTTTCTTTCTGGCGTAACAGCGGTGGAACGTAACAAAATATTACGATCGCGTAACATAAGGGCCGGAAGTACGGTAAACTCGGCCAAAATATGACACTCGGAGGGCCCGCCCCTTCTTCTTCACTTCAGTAAAGCCAACCTCTTTGTCGCCAGTGCTGACGCAGTGCGCACGTAGATAAGGAAAGCTAAATCCCAGTGGTGGGGGGGGCCGGTGTCTTTCTTTTACGGCCTAAACTCCTATTTGTCAGCCGTGGGGAACTACTGCTCGGTCGGGGGAAGGGAAAGGCGTCGGGCCTACCTATCCCGACCCGATAGGACCTCATAAAGGCAGTCACGAGAGGTTCCACCGAGCCGAAGGGCTTCTGTACGTGATCGTATTATATCACGTCGTCTCGTCCCCGCTGCATTGAAGAGTACCTATGCACTATGTTCCGGTTCACTGATAAGGAAGATAGAGTTGGGGTGGGGGTCTACGATGTGATACTTTAGTATGACGGGGGGGGGATACATACTAACTATGGGTAGGAAGCAGGAACCATTATGTAAATAACTTTGGGGGGTTACAGATCTCTTATACTACCATCGATCGACAGAACGGAACGACCAGAAAAAGAAGTGAAGTTAGAAAGCCGTATGATAGATGGTAAATATCTTGTACGGTTCGGGGGGTAATCGGCGTACTCTGATCAGTGGGGGGGAATCTTTGGCTCTATCGAACATACAGGGAATTGGAGGTAGCATTCTACCGATGTTAAGTCATGGACTGGTTCCTTCAGCCCTTTTTCTATGTGTTGGTGTTCTATATGACCGACATAAGACTCGACTTGTTAGATATTACGGAGGTTTAGTGAGCACCATGCCGAATCTCTCTACCATTTTCTTCTCTTCTACTTTGGCCAATATGAGTTCACCTGGTACTAGCAGCTTTATCGGGGAATTTCTCATCTCAGTAGGAGCTTTCCAAAGAAATAGCTTAGTAGCCACATTAGCAGCGCTTGGGATGATTTTAGGCGCGGCCTATTCCCTTTGGCTATATAATCGTGTGGTTTCTGGAAATTTAAAACCCGATTTCCTCCATAAATTCTCCGATTCAAATGGCAGAGAAGTTTCCATATTTATACCTTTTCTTGTTGGAGGGGCGACCGTCCGTTGAACTACCAAAGAAAAAAGGGTAAACCAATGTGATCATGACATTGTAGGTGCTTGCGATGGGACGGATGCGACTTCCCTCAGTTGGTTTGGGTGGCATAGCCCGTTGCAGAAGTCTCCCCTTTTTTTGATCCATTTCTTTATTAGAGAGCCAAAGCTTGACTTTACTAAAAAAATAAGGCTCGCGGAGGGTCGTTCACGTTTTTTGGCTGAGCCCTATCTTGCTGGGTGGGACCGAGATAAATAAAGGACGGGGGGATGCATGGTACTTCTCGACCATGTCTCCGAGGGACAGTTGAACGAGCGACTCATGAATGCTGCCGGGTCGGACGAGCCAATAACTCGAACGCGTTCGGTCTGTTTTTTGAGCAAGAATCACAGCGTTACCTTACCTTCACTATGATACGGACTCCAAGTTCTTATGGCGGAGCACGAGGAGATTTACCATCAATATGATGATGGGAATGGAAACCAGAAGCACGACCGGGGTCTTCGTGGTCCAAGATAATTAAACCATCAATAACAGTAACGTAAGCATGAGACTTTTTGGTAGTACCGGTGAACCAGATGGCCGCGGCGATAGAATCTGGGACGGAGGACTCGTAGTATCTCTCTAGATCTGGCAAAAGCGAAAGACCCCCTAACGTAATTCGAATGGGGGCTGACCGCTGAGCCCACTCTGGCCTCGCATGGCGGGCCCCCGTCCCGTGGTTGCGAGCTGGAGCTGCCATAGCTTATGGCTCGAGCAATAGTGGGCCCCAGCAGAGAGAACAGTCAGGATAACGAGCGCTCCGCCCGTCAAGCGGGCGGCAAGAGCAGCGGGCAAGTGCTTGGTAGGCCAACAGCCCAGTGAACCGGGCGGGGCACTCGACGAAAGGGGGACACATCACGCAAGTACGAGAAATTGGCCCCGCGGAGCTTTATTAAAAGAAAAGCAAGGACCACTACGGGAGGTCAAACCAAGGACCTATGGAAGTCGGGGCTCGTCCCCGGTCAATATTGGATCAAACAATAGGGGGCCGTAGCACTGACCTCTTTTTTTATTTTATTGATTCAATACAATAGGGGAAAAGATCATACAGTTCCCTACCGAGACAACAGAAACTCTCATTGCAAGCAACCTACGCGGGCTGGGCATACCTCTTCCGTGCGTCTTTCTCGTGGCGGAAACAGAACAACAGGGAAAGACCCGGCCGACCTGCCCTTTATTTATATTAAAATTGAAGCTCGAGGGCGAGCTTTATTTAAGAGAGAATGGGGAATGAATAGAAAGGCTTCCGTTTCCGTTCTTGGTTGGGGGGCTTTCTTTCGGGCTCCTCTCGATCTTATTCGTAGTTGGGAAGGGGGAAGGAGTCTAAATCAATGGACATTAATGAACCATCATTGATGGACGTTGCACATGACACGATCGACTCGACGGTCCGGCGCGGAGAGAGGTTGCTTACTCTCCCTAGTAGCGAAGGAAAAGGGCAGGGCTTTTTTCGTAGTGGGCGGGTTTCATGAGATCTATGCCGGCCGTCGGAATCAAATGAAGGTCGAAGGACCATTCGATTCATTAAGGGGCATAGCGGCGCCCTCGCATGGCGCTATTCCCGAACCTAGCAGCAGACGGGCGGGCCGGGCCCGAATTCAGACCAGACTCTTCTTTGTTTGAGCTGCTCCCACGCACGCAGACCAGAAGATCTCAGTTGTCCTGGGCTGAACAGACAAGTATGTAGAGATCTTCGTGGGACCGGGGAGGGAGTCGTGATCGATCTTTTCTAGGATTCCTTATCACGCCACGCACGGAGATCCCTCCATTGATAGATAAGAGGGCTCCCCCCAGAGACTCTTAAAGGTTAGGTTACTACCTGCCTCTACGGAAGAGGTGTACTTTGTACCGCCCGGAGGTCATATAGATCGAAACCCGGATCGGATCGATAAGAACGAAAGCCTTTGGTACTTCGGTAGGGTGAGCAGCCCTTAAACCAAAAAAAAAGGCCGGAAGGCCTCCTTCCCCGATTTCTGCATTTCATTCTCTATTCGGCCCGCCTCAAACAAAATGAGAAAAAAGGAGAGGCCTTCGCATTCCTAATCCGGTAGGGCCGGCCGGCTTTGTTTGCCCCGGCTTGGCGAATCGCATCCCCGCGCAACGACATTCTTTGTGCGCCCCGTCACCGTTCTCGCTCAGTGTTTGCAACGGCTGGGGAGGCAGTCGTAGAAGCGAAGCCTATCGCCGAGCCGACCAAAAAATACGAAATTGGGCCCCTTCTATGAAATTGGATGGAATGGTCCAGCCCACCCAAGAACGCTTATGTCATATGGGAACTCAACTCATGGCTGGAAACAATCCTTATGGTTTTTTATATCCGGTAGGAATAATAAGAATCAAAGTCCAGGTTGGTTGGTGAGCCTAGTGATAGGAGACTATCTAGCTTGGTTCGGAGAGCACTTGTTGGGTTAAAGATTTTTTTGTTGCTAAATGTTACGGCCTAAATGCTGAACTATTGACCCTACTTGTTCGGATGGGTGTTCACCCCAAAGTGTTCCCGGACCGCATGCATACATCCGTAAGTAACTTAGTGCAACATGGCAAATTTCATTGAGAGGAATCAGAAAAGAAAAGAAAAACGGGTCAACATCTTAATGTTGAGAGATTGTCTCGGGGAAGAAAGGAACTGAGAGCATTGAAAGTGACGGAGAATTTGCCCCAAGAGGCGAAGACACTCTAAGCCAATCGAACAAAGTTTGAAGAGATCTCCGGGTAGGGTCAGCTAGGATCGGAATTCTACTTGACCTTACCGAGCCGATAGGTGAAAGAGCGCAGCCAAATCTGACTCGTAGTTAGAAAAGAGAAGTGTAGAGAAAACCTTATCTCAGGTCAAGTCCATTTATGTTCAATTCACTAGTGATACACTTTCATAAAATAAAGCAAGAGAAGAGAGATTTATTTTATTTTAACATAAGTCTTTCGAGATGCTGCGTAGTAAATATAGTATAGAAAGAGATTCGTCTTGTAAGAGCAGGTTGAAGCTTTTTATTTTTATTCAATTTAGTAGCTAAGCGCTAAATCATTTGACAATGCCGATCTAATATGTCAATAGTTCCTAAATCAATAGGAAAGTAGCCCAAGGGTCGTAGAGTCGTTGTCGGGTTGGAGGGACCCACGGGGCGGTAACAAGACTAAACAAGTAAGGAAGGGGAAGTACTTTAAGAGAAGAGAAGAGTAAGGCCCATGCTTTTCGTCCCAAGTGGAATGCCAAAAGAAGCAAGCAAAGGGGCGTAGCCGTGACTCTCGAAAGTCGTCTTTTGTATCGCGTCAAGAGAAATGACATAGATAAGATCATTGCTTGAAGAGTTTCATTGTCGAATTGATCTCGGAATTGGATCCCATCCCAATAGTAGCAGCTGCCCAAAGGTGCTTTATGAAAGCCGGTCCACAGCAGTGAAAGTACGATTGATTTCGTCGATCGCCGCTTCTTGCTTTTTTTTGCCTCTCTGGCTTGACTACTCTGCTTGTTTAACACAAGTGTGATTTAACCTTCACGGACTACTTGACTACCCAGCAAGCTCCGGCTCGAAAGCAACAAGCAACTCCTTGAGCTGCGCGAATGTTAGCGCTCACGTTTGATTGTATTTAGGCTTTTAGAAAGCACCGGGCTTTTTCTCGTGAAACCATATAATTCTTCAATCGGCAAAAAGGATCGGAAGTCTGATAAGGCTTTAATTTAAGAGATGGGCGGTAAGAAAGAGTCACTCAGTAAATCGGTGGATCACACACACTTGTTAGAGACAGGGACACGCCTGACTATTAAGAAAGTATACAAGTGTTGAAAGAATGAAGTCTGGGGACAACGGGAAACGTGAGGAATGGGATCCCCAAACCCGCCCTATAAGTTCGCAAGCAAGGGACATGCCGAACACCTACCCTTCCAACTAAGTCCAACGCGAGGACTTTTAATTGACGATGCGTTCCGTCGTCAGCAAGCGGTGGCCGACGACGGCCCTTTTCCCTAAATATCTTGGGAAGCGAAGAGGACAGGGTCACAACTCGTTCGGTAAGATTCTCCCGAAGGTAGGCATTTACCCAATGAGATTATGAGTCTCTCAATTATACGTGTTTTAGGGAGTTGAACGTCTTATTCTTATGAGTGGCCTATGTGAATATAAGCCAGGAGCAAGGATTCCGGAAAGTGGAGCCGGCTCAGGATCCAAAGACGTTCAAATCCAGTTCCAATCTGGATATAAAAGTGAAAAAGTGATATCTCTTTTAGTCCGGTCTTCTTTTCTCTTTTGAGTCAGGTTCTTAAGACAGGACAGGAAATCGGGTTTTCTGAATAATCTCTCTTCCGGCCTATTAAGTAAAGTAAGTAAGTTCGAGATCGAAACTGGACCTGAGAGAGACTAGACTTCTAGTAACAGTAGGTGCGCCTTCAGTTGAGGAGAGCTGTTCACAAGCAGTGGTTATGAGTTCTTTCTTGTTTCGGTTCAGAAGAGGCTACGCACCTTCAGTTGCACTAGTGGATTGAATAACCTTTTTTTTGAGTGAGTGAGTGCCAACAAAGTGCATGTGTTGTTGGTGGAGAAAAACACGAATTTCGATAGGCTGGAAGACTGATTTATACATTTATACTATAATATAAGTAGGACAAACGCCTTAAATTCAAATTGAAATGAAATTTATCCACTTATCCAAGGAATCTCTTTCTTGGGATTTGTATTTGAGAGAGAGAGCTATCTTAGGTCAGTTTCTTTAGTCATGGTTGAACTTTTATAGGTAAGAAAGTAGTCCCGTATGAAATTCATAAACCATTCATATCTGGCACTCACGGAGGTCAATCTTAAGTGTTGGAAGCTACTGCTAAGGTACTCCCCCTCATCTAGAAAGGATAGGCAATTGAGAGAGAATAGGGCGAGGGACCGCTTGGAAGAAGCACCTTTCTATCTAAAAGAAATGTTGCTCGATGAAACGATCCAGATTCCACACTATGCTGTGGGCTGGGGAGAGAGCTGCTCCGCGAAGCTGGGCGTTCAGTCTTCTTATGGTACTATACTAGAAAGAAAATAGAAGAAAAGGCCTTCAAAAAAGAGCGAGAGAGTGATGGGCAACCTTACCTTAGTCTATGCTCGTGAGCCGTCAAGTACCAGTCTCGCAACTGGCGCAAAAGGATCGGTACTTCACTTGCTGATCGTTCGCGAGTTGAACTCGCTCTCTTGCCACGCCTTTCACTCACTCGCTCACGTCGGACGTGATCACTCTTTTTGTTTGGAGGATCATTCGTTCTTCACTCTCTTGCTCCGCAGGGAGCGCAGCAAGGTAGGTGCATATTATCATATAGAAACAAGCGAAGCGTAGCGATTCGTACTACCGTCAAAGTTTCGCTAACCGGCAGGCAATAGAGCCCGCCGATAGGCGCAAGCAAGCGTAGCGAATCACATAGATAAGCCCCTACCTGCCAGCTCGCGGATAGATAGGGCGAGCGAAGCGCGAAGGGGATGGATGTCTGAGCGGTTGAAAGAGTCGGTCTTGAAAACCGAAGTATTTTTAGGGATACCGGGGGTTCGAATCCCTCTCCATCCGCGAAGTCATCAGTTCTCTCTTGCGTTATCTATAGATAAGAACGAATCGGATCGACTCGACTGATATGATAGATGGAATGGGGAGCTTGTCTTATGATTTAGTTAGAAGTCTCCCTTTCGTTATCTTCTGCTCCCCTTGGGTTTGGGTTGGAGAGGGGGATTTGCTCTTCTAACTGAACACGTTATTAAAGATGAAAAGGAACGAAGTAGCTCAGTTCTTACGCTTTGAAGATTCGATAGGTAGAGTAAAGCATAACGCTAGCCTTCCGTGATCCCAGTCGCATTCGATCTTTCAGAATATCGTAAGGACTCCACTAAGCCCAGGCTATGATCACTTCACACCAAGCCGGCAGCTAGAGGGATAGGGTACGGGTCTTTCTAATGAATTTACATAAATAAGAGAGAGAATAGCTAAGCCTTCTGATGAGCCAAGATCAAAAACTAGAAAGGGCATTTTGGTAGTAAAGAGAGAGCCCCGATCAGTAGATAGAGATGGCCTTTAGCAAGAGGCGTGACCGATAGTCCAAGGCACGGAGTTGCTCGTATAGGGGTTTACGACAGACCTCGAAGAGTAGTGGGTTGTAAACAGATTAGAAAGAGTCTGGGTCTTTGAGACTGACCTTGTCAGGAGAGGGGCGAAGCAGCTCGACCATAGGGGGAGGGGTGGTCACTCGTATAAGTCACAGCCCTCCCTTGGGTCGCCTTCTAAGATCAAAAGCTGGAGAATCCTATGTAGTTCGTTCCCTTACGGCTGAGACTCTGGAATTCAAAACCCTCGCCTGTTGGCTTTCGCTCCCGGCTTCCCTATCGGAAATAGTATTCCAACTCGTTTTCGTACGAACGTGATTTAGTTGCCCAAGCCCTCTTTCTGCTACGAAAAAAAGGCACCTTCTTAAAGGAAAGTCAGTCGAGACCCACCTCTGGACTACGGACGAGCTGCTTTCAGAACCGCTTAAGCAATAGATTTACCACCAAAGTGACAACTGAATTGGGCGACTCGAAACCTGTCTCCAACCCTCATTAAACATTATCCGTCTTTCTATCACTAGTAGGTCCTGGCGAACCTGCTTTTGAAATAGCTCGACCGATAGGGAAAGGGTTACATCCGCGAGAGGGTAAGCGTGTAGGGGGGAAATCACGAAGACGGGCCACACATACTTGGCTTTACGCGATAGGGCACTTTTTTAAGACTTTCACCTTTTGAAGCTCACTTGACAGAGGGGTAGCAGGGGCTTTGGAATCACGCTCTAAAGATAAGGTAATAGTTCCATACAAGGAGCGATAGATAGCTCGACTAGAAGGAAAGGATCTTTGGAATTTCATAATGGATACGAATCAGGTCTTCTTCCCCTCTTATCTTATAAGTAGCTATCCTTATGATGAGCCAAGGAATAGAATGGATCGGTAGGAATGATCAGTTGAAAATGACGCATAAGATAAGTCAAGTTCACCGGCTTTCAAGCCTCTTTGCATGATTCCATGTAACTGATTCGTACGAGGCCTCAAACAGGGGAAAAAGATCTTCGTATATATGTCACTGAAACAATCTGTTCTGTCTCTGTTTTCTTTTCGGATTCCGAAGATGAGCCGGCCAATCCTAACATCTTTATCTGAGGTTGGGTCCCCCTGCGTCGACCGGCTCCTCAGATAAAGATGTCTCCGACGCGACTTTCTCGGCAAGAACAACTTTTTCTATTGTGATTTTTTTGGCAAGAGACAAAAGAGAGATTTTATATCAGTCAAAAGCGGATACCGCCCCCCATGCTCCCACGGTCCGCTTACCGAGGTGCGGAGCGGGCCGGGGCCAGAGCAAGTCACGTTGGGGTATAGAGCCGTAAGCGCGATGGGGGGTTTCAGAGGACGTGCTCGTACGGTTCATAGAAGGGTATGATAGTTGATTGTTGGGAACTTTCACTCCTCTATATTCGAAATATGCCTTTCTAGGAGCATTACGATCTGCAGCTCAAATGGTCTCTTATGAAGTCTCTATTGGTCTTATTCTTATTGTGCGCCTTGTGAGCGCGTTTGGATCCGCGAAGGCAATCGCTCGGATGTTCCCCTAACCCAACCCGGGAACGAACCGGAGGGAACCGCAGCATGGGGAATGTCCGCGTCTCGTCGCAAGGCGTGTTTTGAGTTGTGGGTCATAGGGCGGGCAGCTTTTTCTGATCAAGGGCCGGGGCACAAGGGTCCTGGTACTATCCAGGTGCGAAGAACCCCGGAGGTGACTGCAATGAGCAGAAATCTCACTCACCGGCCTAAACGACGAGCAAACACTCGAACGTGAGAGCAAGGGATCGCCCAACGAATGGACGAACTCCAAGGAGGGAGGCAAAAACCATGCTTTCAGAGAAGTGGCGGTCCGAATCTTATCTGCGAGAATAACTGACTAAGCCGTGCCATAAGGCCCCTTCTCCAACTCCAAACGGAACGGGGCCAAGCCTTTAGGTTGTTTAAGGAGGTTGGGTGACAGATCGGCCATAGGAGTACTCCGGGGTATAAACCAGGGCAACAAATGTCGAGCATACGACGATGCCGCCCGTTTTCATTTCATGGAAGTCCCCGGCAGAGGAAAGGGCTGTAGGTGATGGCACGCTTTGCTTCTTATCTGGAGAGGGGCGCTGAAATCGTTCGGGTCGTGCGTGGCAGCTAGTATAGATTCATAAGGGCGGGCGGCCGCGGGACCTATTCTCTTAACTGGAGAGGTGGCAAGGCTGAATAGGAAAGGGGCCGACTGATGAGTGCCTTTTTATTTTAGCCTTTAGAACTTTAGAAAAAAAAAGGCTCTCATGTGAAGCTAACATGGCTGGCTACATACAAGTATAGCCAAATCAAGATGAGACGGGACGGACGGTCAGAGGCCGCCGCGGGACTACCATAGGAAAGCAAAGCCCGCCCCCGCTAGCTAACATAGAAAGATATTCCCAGATAACAGTAGTCTGTCTCTATGTGAATCTCTTCCCGACCAGGCCAGGCCGAATCGGGCCACCACGTCGGGATGGGAATGGCTCAGCCCACATGCATCATTTGATGAAAGCACTCCAGTCGCCTCCTCGAAGTGGCTTGTCAACCACGTTTTCCCTCCCTAAAAAGAATGTTCCAAATGCCCTTCCTTGGGCAAGACAGCAATGAGTAGTTCGCTCCAGGACTCCATTCCCTCGAGAGCAGGATGCCGACCGAGATGGAGCTGGGAGCCAACCTAGACTTTCCTGGGGCTTGCCCCAACACCTAAAGAAAAGGTGGGCGCCGAAAAGTACGCAGCCCAGCCTCTTCAAGAAAGCTTTGCTTGGTAGGCGCTGCCTACTCACTCAGACAATGCTCTGAACACGAAAGTGTGCAGTTCCGCCCCCTTCTCCCGAGTCACAGGTAGCGCCTAGGAAAGCACGGACGAGCCACATGCAGGGAAACTTGCACGTGTGGTTCTGGCCGGGGACTCCGGTATACTGTACTAATATGTGTGGGTCCCCGTAATTCGAGTGAGATTGTCATGGCGCAAAAGCAGATATGGTCTGGTATTCCCTTGTTCCCTGTATTGGTTATGTTCTTCATTTCTTGTCTAGCAGAAACTAATCGAGCTCCGTTTGATCTCCCAGAAGCGGAAGCTGAATCAGTTGCAGGCTATAATGTAGAATATGCGCGGGATGCGATCCTTAATAGTCCACTGTTGGCGGAAGCCAATGTCCCGGGGTCCCGGGGACTCATTCTGACTGAAACAAGGGGTGGGTCTTTACCAATTTCTAAAATATTCGATTTAAGGGAAGCCAAAAAGAGCGCCTAGCGCGAGCTTTATTGAAAGAGGCCCCGTCACTATAGATGGGGCGCCCCTTATTTTATTGAAAACTCAAGGAAAGCTTTTATATGTATTCTTGCGCTCAAGCATGCGATTCGAAGAAAGCAACAAGCGAGAAAAGCCCTTTCTATTCTTGCTTGTTTAGTAAAGTCACGCTTTTCATTTTGTTAGGAGTAGGTGCTATCTGGGGCAGGGCACTCCTCATTCTTCATTCGAAACTAATGAATGTCCGGTCGGGGGTTTCTGCCTTATTATCAAAAAGGGAGTTGGGTAAAGCAAACTCCCTCCTTGGACGAGCACGAGGCTTAGTCAAGTAGAACCGGGTTGCGCTGCTTTATGCTCCGATCGAAAACAAATCAATGGGGCCATGCCGGTACGACTGAATATGCGTTAGAAAGGTCAATCCCTCCCCTACGACACCAAAAAAAACCGGGCCGAACTTCTAACAAGCCCGCCCGCTTACATAGAACAATATCGTGGCAACGTAGACCTAAGTGGTATCATATTGGATCCTTGGGAACCATCACAAGGACGGCCGGCCTATATTTGAACGAGAATGCCGTGTCGTCCAGCGGAGCCTAGAAGAAGGTGACTCGCGCAGACAGCTGACTCTTTTTCAATAGAAAGGAATAGCCAAACCAAGTCAGCTGTCTGGTCAATCTCAGAGATCTTATCGGCCGGCAAACTGGAGATGGACGACCACGATCCCGACCTTACCAGCACCAGAGGTGTACTAATCAATGAACCCCCGAAACCTACTTTTCTGACAAAATCAACCAAGCGTCACGACATGTTGTTGATATTGATTGAGTTTGAGGGACTTTCGCTGACTGAATTCATCCATAAACCCAGACCCCCGTAACCTTCGTAACCAAAGCGTCACGACAACATTCAAAGGCACCTTTTGGATTAAAAAGTAGGGGGGCGGAGGAGCACGTAGGAATGCCGACCACTACTTAAGCCACTTGTGGCTGAGAGAAAGCGAGCCGTCGTATAGGTTGTTCGGAGCGTCGAAGAAGCGAGCCCCTATCAGAGAAAGCCATTGCGCGCTAGCCTAGCTAGCTAGCCTTTTTCAGCTCAGCTGGCTATTATGTTAGTTGTAGCCCGCCTTCCCTCCTTCTCTCATTTCGGAAAGATTTTGCTTTCTTATGATGACCTGGTCGAGGGAGTACGATACATCGGTGTAAAAGATTGAGTGGGACCTGTGAGGTTGGTCACGGGGCAGCTGACCGAAAGGAAAGCGGGTAGGCAATTCCTATTTCATGATTTTTCTTTTTTTTCCGGTATTCCGCTCCACGAGCAGAGCGAATGAACCCAGTGGGCTGTGGTGATGTTAGAATTTGCACCTATTTGTATCTATTTAGTGATCAGTCTGCTAGTTTCTTTGATCTTACTCGGTCTTCCTTTTCTATTTGCTTCCCCTAGTTCGACCTATCCAGAAAAATTGTCGGCCTACGAATGTGGTTTCGACCCTTTCGGTGATGCCAGAAGTCGTTTCGATATACGATTTTATCTTGTTTCCATTTTATTTATTATCTTTGATCTGGAAGTAACCTTTTTCTTTCCTTGGGCAGTCTCTCTCAACAAGATTGATCTGTTTGGATTTTGGTCCATGATGGCCTTTTTATTGATTTTGACGATTGGATTTCTCTATGAATGGAAAAGGGGTGCTTTGGATTGGGAGTAATCACTAGTGATAGGGCATAAGGGGAGAGGACAAGGTCAAGAGCGATGCCTACTTTGTTTTTTCAATCTAGAATGGATACTACTATCCGTATCGAGCTGCTTTACACCCAGAACCATGCCGATTGTTTTTTCATTTTATTTGGTATTATTTTAATAATCTTTTTACTGAAAAATAAAAATTTCAGAAAGGAAACATGGTTGGCACGGTGCCTCCACTTCACGCGGGCCAGGGCCCGCCCAGTCTGGTGCTCCGGAGGACGATGACCCAGAAAAGGTGCGTCTTCGGAAAGACATTCGTAAGGCTCTGGAGAAGCTTCTAAAATTGTTTGCGCTATTGTAGTGGCATGGGGTTCTGTGGTAAGTACGGGGCAGAACTCATTTTCATTTCTTGGGAGCCCGAAGATGAGTTTTCCTATAATATCCGCAAATGCGGATCCGGGGCTTGCTCCGCTTTTTACGGAAATATATGTCTAACGAGGCGTGGAACTCTGCTGACATGAACGCTCACTGGATCCATGACGTAATACGCCGGGATCCCCCATCATCTACATGACTTTTTATACCATCGTCTGGTTTTTGGTGATGGCCTTTTTTATCTTATTCGTATTCTAATCTTCACTTCAGTCTTCTCTGAATTGGAAGAAAAAGAAGTGAGTGAAACGGGAAAAAAAGATGATGAGAAATCCCCCCGGACGTACTCATGGGCAGCGTGAGGAACCGGGTAACCAAAGTCACGATCAGAAAGGTTGACATCCAGACCATGTTTCTGGAAAGCGCTGGTTCGAGCCCAGTTCGTGACAAGGCCTTTTTGGTCATATAGAAGGATAGACGCCCCTCCTTTCTCGTTAGACAGATGACTCCCCTATTTTTTTGCTGGTAAATACGGGATAGGATCGACTCTGGCAGCTGAACTTCTTTGTCTATTTATCTATGGCTCTTGTGCTAGTGCCCATCAATCTCATTCAATCCACCAATCAACGTGTGGTAGCTCCGCCATCTGCAGCGAAGGAAGGATAAGAGCGAACGATTCTTATTCTACTTACAGCCCCTCTATCGAAGCAGAACAAGTAGAAAACGGATGCCCCAGTTTTTGGGGATTCTATTTCGATCCAAACCCGACAACCCACATCTACATTTATATACGAAATTAGAAAGACCCCTTTTTTAGTTTCGTTTTGGCAGACTGAATACCAATCTCGCGTGGGTAAGAAGAAAGCGGTGAAACTAGGCGCTTCATTCAAAAAGGCGCAGAACGGTGCAGGAGTTCCTGGAGCTGGAGGCAGGGACAGCAGAAGGGTGAGATTCTTTCTTAAGCTAGGATGGAGAGGCGGGAGGTGGGAATCGAGCATTACTGGCGGCGAGATCGGAGTAGCACCTGGTTGGGGTAAGGAGATCAATAGCTATGTGCTATGGAAGCGGGGAGGAACTTCTTTTCTAATAGTTGTTTTGTAGATTAGTAGTTTAGATTAGTTGGCCTGCTGAAGACAGACCGAATAGAAAAACAGATGGTTTGATAGTTGCACATTCGCTTAGTGACTGATCCAGTGCCGGGAAGGAGAACCCGATACTAAGGCTCAAGCACTACCTAAGGGTAGGCAACGAAACAAACAGGAGCTTGAAACTCCACTACTAGAGAGTGTTTCCTATAACCAACCTACCTTATTCCTGTAACCAAACCTACTACTTTACACTAGTACTTTTTCTAGTACCAGCACGGGGAGAACCTATACCTCAAACTAGTTCCTATCCCTCTTTGCTTGAAAGACTACTGATTTTGCTAAAGAACTAGCTTGCCCCTGACTAAAGGCTGGGAGATTATCTAGCTATTTAGACTAAGGGGAGAGCTGGTCTTTCTGTTAGAAAGGGTAAACATAGTAGATACCTTTTCCACGTTAGGAAATTTGGAAGAGTAGTACCGATAGCCTTAGTACGAGTTGGACCTTTCTTATTCTTAGTCCTCTTATGACTCTTATACAAGCTAGCTCTCTTATGCGCTTGCCTCGGATTACTGGTAATGTTCTTTAGGCCCTTCTTACTCTGCACTGTCAGATCAAGGGAAGGAATGAGAAGAATAGCCTTTTCCAACTCACTCTTATCCTATTAGTAGAACTGCTAGTCTTCTAAGCCTGTTAGTTATTATGCTAGGTAAAAAGGGGAGCTGGAGAAAGACCAGTTTTTAACTACTGTTAGCATGTTAGCTCGCTAGTAGTACTGATAGAATAGATTAGGGACTTCTTAAATTAGGAAACTCTAAAGTTGGAAGAGCCAAAAAGAAAGAGCCATTCGATGCCAGAACCGGATGTCCTTATGCAATTGGATAGACTGGAAGAGATTATCCTTTTACAAACAAGAGATGCTTGAACTTCAACTAATTCCCCAGCTGCCCTAACCTTTTCTGTCTGTGCTAAGAAACTAAACTCACGCCCTAGCTGCCTTTTACCTAGCGCCTCGCTGAGACTGCTTCACGAGACTGCTAAAAACTAACTTGACTTGCCCCAGCTTGACGACTCCTTTGATTTGCTTACTAAGCCCTAGCTTACTAGAAAGAAAATGGATTTCAATTGCGGCTTGAAAAAAAAAAAGAATAGAAAAAGAGACCACGAAAGGGCGCCATCTTCGAGACCACGGCTGAATCTTTGTTTAAAAAGGGCCTACAACTTTGACTTTTCTTCTCTTCCTTCTCGTGCTTTTTCTTTTCTAACTATCAAAGAGAATGTGAAAAGAAAAGGGAGTTCGGGGGTACTAAACAAGAGACAGACTCTCCAAAGCACAAGCCGAAGGCATATTTTCTATGGAAAGCAAACACAGGCATCTCAGGCTTGCCCATGCTTACCAGACCGTCACTTACTAAGGCAAGACTTCTTACTCAGCCTAAGGGTAAGGGTTCTCCTAAGACAGAATGCTTTGCTTACTCCCCGGAGAAGAAAGAAAGAGATATTCATTAAACAGATCAGATGAACGACCAAAGTACGATCGACTGAAAGGAGAGGAACGTAGTACCTTTCGCTTTGTAGACTACGCTCTTACCCATAGGTCGAGCCTGGAAAACTGAAACTGGTTTGAAATCCTGCTCTGGTTCTTGCACTTGACTTTTTGTTGGGTTCGTAGTCAAAGGCAGGAAGAACAGACAGAAGAGAAGAAGCTAATGGTACACTTTTTCGTTGGTCGCCTCTTTCAGAGCCTTCAGCTTCGGCAACTAATAACCATAGTTAGTGGCTTCTGGTCTATAGTCACTGATCTCGAGTATGCCCTCCGCCTCTCCTCTTTTTCTTGGGTCTATCACCTCCGCTCACTAATCTCTGTCTCTTTCGTGTCTGTCTTCCGGTTGATGATGAACTTGTTGTCTTCTTAGTCGTAGGTGTAGGTGCTCTTCTCTTATTCGTATGATAAGTATATGTAAGAGTGACTTGAAGACGCAGGCTTTTTATTTTAGGTCTTCTTTCAAATCCTGCCCGGCTTATTTTCGCTAGGCATAATAGTAACCACCTCCCTCCTCACCGAAACTGCGAAGGGACGGTACGTACACAAAATGGCGGCTTACCGCAAGTCCCTTCGGTCTATCTTTCTTTAGCTCTGGTGGGCGTGGTTCTGTAGTTCTTCTGGCCTTTCTTCATGTCGTAGCCTTAGCTTATCGATGGGTCTTGCATTAGATACATATAGCATTTTCTTTGACTCATGCCTTGGGGAGTCACTAAGTCTTCGCTACATGCCTCTAAGCTGGGAAAGGTAAAGAGACTAAAGTTCCAAAAGTAAGGGTGAGTTTACGAACACGACTTCCCTCTCTTAAGCATATCGCTATTAGGACAGCGCTGGGATGAAGGCAGCGGTATCGGATGATTCTCCACTCTACTTTACTTCCCTATCTTGACTTGGAAAGGTAGGAGGTCTCTCTCCCAAACTCTAAAGAGTTTGCGATTTCAACCATAAATGATCAATGGTTAGCAAGAAAGCATGAAAAACAACTAAGCTCCATTCGTACCTGGCTTTATATAAATGACTACTTATAAATTGATAGATCAGAATAGCTATTTTAAATAAATAAAAGGACTAGCTCTACTGACTTTACTGAACTTTTTCCAAGAGCTGGAACTCAGGCTTCTCTCTCTGATCCGCTAGCTTAGCCTACGTAAAGGAAGGTACGAAGTCTTCCCCACCCTAAACTAAAAGAGTGAAGGGAGTACGGAACCGTCAGCCCATCCTAAAAGGATGGATTATCTTATATCTACATAAGTCCTATACTCTATAGCGACTTGGGCACTGACCTCACGAGTCTAACTTGACTTGCTAAGCGAAGCTAGAAGGACTTAGGTGAAGCCCGAAGTCGACGCTTAGGAGTGTGCGTTCCCGATAGTACTAGCCGGAAATAGTCGAAGAGATTCTCTTCGACCGCGGGAGAAAGAATTTGCCTTGGATTCGATGAATATGAGATTATCCTATTCCTAGAGAGAAAATGGAAGAATCTTCTTTCCATACTTTTAATTCATAGCAAAGATCTTTTCTGAAAAGATAAATTTTCCAGTACAAAAGGGCGCGAATCAATGGCTATGGCTCTAGTACCTAACCCTAGAAAAAGGCCATTCAATATCAGAATCCGGTCTAAAAGAGCCGATCTTCACCCCTATTTCATGTTCCATCCCTGACCCAGCCGACAAATCACGTTAGCCCGAACCCGCTTTGGTTCATTAAGATTGTTGACCCAAACCTATAACTGGTCCTGGTGCAGTTGCGTAATGGAGACTAGCGGCACTCGATGGGCAAGTTCGGAACCGACGTTAATGATGTGAAGAAAGACACAAAGCAGAGATCAAAAAGTCCTACCTAACCTATAGGTAGAGGTAGGGGCCGATATGGGAGGGGAGGGAGGTGCATTCCTAACCTGGGTTCACGCTACGAATTCCAATTACCCACTTGTCGGAGGCTGGCGGAGCCCACTGATCTGTTGATGGGTCACAGAGCGGATTCCACGCCCGGAACCGTCAGACTAGCATGGAATAGAGCCATGATGCAGTCCTGTCAATGGGGTTGGTGATTCCGTCCCTGACGGGTGGCCTTTGAAGGAATGTTGTAACTAACCGTTTAAGATTTGTAAGAAAAAGCCCTTCTTTCAATTGGTCAACCTAGACCGGATTATCCGATCTGAGATTTAGAGAGGGCCCTACCCTAATGTGGCATTCTTGTAAGGGCTTTCTGATAACCTTCCACACTATAGTTGCGAACCGATCACAAGGTGGATTATTCTATGTCAATCGCTGTCTTTAGCGTATACGATGTTGGTTCTCCTTCGCGATGTCTCATTCTTAGATTTTTACTATTAGCTATAATAGTGCGAGAGAAGGCCTATTCAGGGAATCCGTTTTCGTCCATGTAGCTAAATGGCATGTTGAAAGCCGAACTAAACCTAGTCTTTCACTATGGCCGATTTGCCACTCACGATAAGCGTCCCAATCAACGAGATTCTAATAAGAACCGGTTTGACCTGCTTGTTCGCTAAAGCCCGTCACGTCAGGCTAGCGATCTTTTTTCAAGAGATGAGCGGTATGGTATAAGGCTCGACTTCTTGCACCTTCTAACAT
>Ga0307509_10000203_pt1:90000-95088 | contig 95088 bp, 60 predicted proteins | sample 10_EM_MG_FD_202245 | JGI IMG/M metagenome (GOLD analysis project Ga0307509, IMG submission 202245) | Populus trichocarpa ectomycorrhiza microbial communities from riparian zone in the Pacific Northwest, United States - 10_EM | ecosystem: Host-associated > Plants > Roots >...
CACCTAGACCCAGTGCTAGGCTAGACCCCGTAGTTGTAGAAGTCAAAAAAGTGGGAGTATCCGTAACAGTAGTTGTCCCTAACATATTAGGAAAGCAAAGCAGTTACATTTATCTTTCCATTGGAGAAGCACTACCTCGGGTTAACTCAGTCACAGACTAGCCCTATGGAGAATTTGGTTTTCCATTTCGAATTCTTTCGTTCTGCCTGCTCTTTGGAAATATAAGGCCAATAGCAACTGGCTCTTTATTCTTTAACTTGCTACTAGCAATGGAAGTGTTACCTGAGACTGCTACTAGAGAAAGAACCTAATGTAAAGAGAATGAGACTAGCAACTCCTCCTTAAAGAGAACTCCCAATTGGGGATCGACGAATCCACTTCTGTACTATTTAAATAGAAAAACGTACCGGAAGGGAGAACCCAGAAAACAAAACCGCATATAAGCGAACTACCTAATGGATCGAACGTCGAACTCCATCGAAGAGAAATGGCCTGCAAACCCTCTGCCTAAGGATAGAATCTATTACCTCTCCACTCCTGTGACTCTGGGGGAACTACTGGTACTCTTATCCGTTACGCCCTTACGACTCTTGGAAGTCTGCTTTGCTATCTTGGCTAGAAAAAGTTTGCTTGAAAACTCACTTGCGCTTACTTACTTCATTGCCCCTCCGAAAAGGGATATCCCGATTTGCTTGCCTACTTGATTGCTTCCTAAACAGGATGTGCATTTCTCCTACTCACGACGATGAAGGATTCGGCATCGGCAGCGGTAGTTACAGGATCATCGTATAGCTATGAAAAGCATCTAGGAAGAAAGGACCGAGCTGATTCTATAGCTGCCTATTCTGTAACAGCTGATTCTAGCACAACTTATTCTTCTAAACTTGAAAACACCCTATTTTTCCTCAAAGAGTAAGCTGCACCCTATTCCTATTCTTGCAAAGAAAGAGCTTAGACTCCCCCTGCTACTAGCACTAGCCCTACTACTAGGGAGGGGCGGGTAAGGCAAAAAGCACAGGAAAGATCCGGCGCAGCTTCTTACCCCCTTATTTCTATTCCTTCGCCTCTTCCCGAGAACCTGAAACGGATTCGTGAACAACTGAAGCTTCTGCTTCCTCCCCGATGGTCCGGGCATTCACTCGCGTCTACGATTGTTGGGTCTTCATTCCTTCTTCCTTTCCTTGCTTCTTAACTACTCCAGTCTCTCTTAGCCCAGTCCTGAAACGGTAACTAGAGTTCTAGCATGAACTGGCTATCTTTCAAGACATGGTTGAAGAAAAGGCCAGCTACCCTGACTCCAACGGCGCCTACTCCTTCGCGAAAGCAGGGGATTCGGTCACAGGCTTCTCTAAGAGGATTCGTTATGAGAGAAAGAGAACTGCTCCTTCTTCTTGTCTTAGACAATCTCTCTGTCAACAAAAGCCATTTTGGTCACATTCATTCAACCATCAACCCCCGGGATCCTACCTTCTTTCTTTTCGTGTAGTGGGACTCCTTCTTCGTCAGTCAGAGACAGCAGCAGATAAGACAAGAGCGACAATCGCTAATGGTTCTGTTATACGAAACTTTCTTTACCCCGGGTATTTCTTCTCATTAGATCTCCTCTTTCTCCGATCTATCTCTGAGGAAGACTGGAGAATCCTGGTATTCCTTTCTTATTTTCCTTATTTTCTTTCTTCTTTGAAGACTTCCTGCTGTAGGGTAGGATTCTACTTTTATTCAAGAGATGGAACCCCCAGAAGGAAATTGGATAGGGCCAGCTACCCCTCTTTCTTTCCTTCGCCTAGGGGCTAGCTAAAGGGTAAGGCCTACTCTTTCTTTTCTTTCTATCCGCCTTGCCTCCGCCCAGCACAAGGATGGAACTAGTATAACTATCAAAGGCAGGATTTCTTGAATAATGGTTCCCTCGCATCTGGATTGTGAAACTAAACTCCAGTACTCAAGAAAGGACTGGATCGGGGAATTCCCCAACCCCGGATCTCATAAGCTAAAAGCCCAATAGTGAAGATCCTTAGACCAACGGTTCCATTCTTCTTGGTGGCTGCTCACGGGGCTTTCCCCTTGCTTAATTGGAAGGTTGTGCTCGACTAACTTCTCGCTTTCCTTCTTAAATGAATGGGCTTGTCAAGCTTTCGTCTCAATTCATATCTAGATTGAATTTCTACTTTTCTCTCCTACCAAAGCTGGTGGCCTCACCTTCTTCCTCTTATCTTATTCTATTTCATTTCGACAGGAAAAGCCGGGAGAATAGAATATGAGAAAGAAGAAAAGGAAGAAGTGAGACTATAACCAGAAATATAAGAAATATGAGAAAGAAGAGAAAAGAGCCTCTTTCTTTACTTTAGTCAGTGAGTGAATCATGAAAGCGGCGGGCCCAATGAACTCTCCAATCGTGCACCGAAATGGAGCCGGAGAGTCGGTAACCGTCAGATCGCCTACGATCCTATCTGACTAGAGTGAATGGGATATTGGACTATGCTTGGAGGGTCAAATCATGCTAGCAATATGTTTAACACATTTAATTCGTACTCGTCATTGATGTCACGGCCGGGAATCGAACCTGTGCGCCGCTCACTGCCTTTCCTACTAATCTAAGAGTTCAGTTTCAGACCGACAGGTTCTATCTAATTGCAGAACGTAGATAAAGAGAAGAGGAATCCAATTCCCTTTCCTTCTTTCTTGTCTATGGCACCCATCTGGCAAGGCCTAGCCGACCCGACATAATGTCATATACGAACAAGAACCATCCCGGTGGAGTTCTCGTATGGTACGAGAATACACCACTTGAAGCGGCCGAACGATTTCCAGCTTTTCCCTGGTCCGAGTGGCCCATATCAGCGCTCTACTTCTCCAATTTGACCTCGACCTCCGCCTTCGCCGGTTGACTGTCAGGCCTTTCGATCCCGAGACCCAGCCTACCAAGGGGCAGGGGTGGGCAGCGGTTGGGTTCCGACGGACATGGCTGTCCGACGGACTGCGACCCGAGCGTACCTCCGCGCTGAGTTATGGGGTCCTGACACACCTTGAATCGAGGAGCAGCTCCCGAATTGAATGAAGGCTTGCTGACGGTGAGTTCCCGCACCGTGACCTATGTGTTCGCCGCGGCATCGAGCAGCGACTAGGAGCGAATCCCTAGCTTGCTTCCTGGTCCCCGACTTATGAAGCATGTAGTGCCCGCCAAGCACTTAATCGGCGAGTCACATTTCAGGAATGGGATATTGTTCAGTGCCAGCTCATTAGCAAGCCCGTGACCGTATCTCCATAGCCTGGTCACGTGCGACCCGGTGATGATGTCGCTCTTCTAGTGGTCCGATTGGTCAGACAGAGGCCCCCCCTCCGTCGTCTTCCATCGTTCCTCCACTGGCACGAAGCCCGGGGACGTGGAGATTGCTCTACAGGCAGTAACAATCGGTTGGTACACTACAGACCCGGCATTAGCTTAGTAGGTCCCGCTCACGACCTGACGCCTTGGGACGTCCTCGAACGATGGATTGAAACAGGCCCGCTTATACCCGTACCGAGGTGAGATTCGGTTTGATTCCCGTTATACGCGATGTGACTCTTGTCCCCATGCCCGGGCATCACGAAGGAAGGGCTGCTGGATTCCACTTTTGATCAATAGGAAGAGGAGGAAAAAAAAAGCTTATGATGAGCATCTATTTGAGTCGATCATTTCCAAGATCTAATTCCAGTTTTTTTTTATGTAGTGGAAACGCCTTACAATCTGAAGTTTTACGCTTAAGGGAAGAAATGTTCTTGGTAAATGCAGGACTTGGGACCCCCAGAATTTGTATGCAAGATGAGCTTACAGGAGTGCCAATCAACCGAGCCACCAGGTTCACGAATAAAGTGGGATTCCTGGCCGGTGAATCACTGATCAAAGAGCGAGCAGCCACCTGGTTTAAGGATTTGGTGGGATCTACAGATGTAGTGGCCGGTGAACCGCTTCTTCTTCTTCCACGAAAATTCAGACAAAACCGAGCTTGGATGGAACTGAACAAGATTTGGCGAACGAAGAAAAAGAAAAAGGTCAAAGGCTTTATTTTAAAGAAAAAGGTCAAAGTCAAAGGCTTGAAAAGAAAAAGAGGTTATTTAGTACAAGTAGCCATCGCAGGTTTCATTACTTTTTGTAGACGAAATAAAATAAGGAAAAAGATATTGAATGATCGATTCACATTCACCATTAAGAGCATAAAAAGCAAAAGGACGAAGATTGTGTTGAAAAGCGGAAGATCAAACATTGATGAGCGTGACGAAAAAAAAAAGAAAATTATAAAATAATAATAATAGCTAGGTGTAAACCGATATGCTAAAATAAGAGATTAAAGGGATAGAAAAATCGTAAATCTAATTCAGGTTCGAATTCCATAGATAATATGGATAGTATTGTCTATAATGATAGACAAATGAAAGGCTTTCTGAAGCCTTTTTTTTATTCATTTACTTGATATTTTGAAAATGAGTTAGTTGAACTTATCACTCATTGAAATTGAAAAAAAGTAAACAATTGAATTGGATTCGTTGGAGGGTACCAACAAAATTGAGTGCTAACTCCCATTTCTTATTGAATTAATTAATCAACAACATTGCGAAAGCTCATGGGGGTGTATCCGTATTTTGCGGAGTAGGTGAACGTACTCGTGAAGGAAACGATCTTTACATGGAAATGAAAGAATCTGGAGTAATTAATGAAGAAAATATTGCAGAATCTAAAGTGGCTCTAGTCTATGGTCAGATGAACGAACCACCGGGAGCTCGTATGAGAGTTGGTTTGACTGCCCGCGGAATATTTCCGAGATGTTAATGAACAAGACGTACTTCTATTTATCGACAATATCTTCCGTTTCGTCCAAGCAGGATCCGAAGTATCCGCCTTATTGGGTTTCAGCCCTCTGCTGTGGGTTATCAACCCACCCTTAGTACCGAAATGGGTTCTTTACAAGAAAGAATTACTTCTACCAGGTCCATAACTTCTATTCAAGCAGTTTATGTACCTGCGGACGATTTAACCGACCCTGCTCCTGCCACGACATTTGCGCATTTAGATGCTACTACTGTACTATCAAGAGGATTAGCTGCTAAAGGTAT
>Ga0307509_10000204_pt1 | contig 94345 bp, 71 predicted proteins | sample 10_EM_MG_FD_202245 | JGI IMG/M metagenome (GOLD analysis project Ga0307509, IMG submission 202245) | Populus trichocarpa ectomycorrhiza microbial communities from riparian zone in the Pacific Northwest, United States - 10_EM | ecosystem: Host-associated > Plants > Roots > Unclassified | place...
TAGGTGATAGGTTTCAAAACCTAGAAATCCCACAAAACTTTCAAGGTGTTACACTTGGCGTTACAGGCAAAAGTGTCACATTTTTTGTCAGAAAGTTAGTACAGACTTTAGCCTTCCGGAACCATAGCTTGAAAATAAACAAAAGGGAGTGAAATAATATAAACAAAATAAGTAAGAGAATAAAATAAAATAAAAATAAAAGAAAAAGGAAAGATCATGAATATGGTTAACAAGTGTTTTTAAGTATCCTTAAAATTAAAAGAAGAACCGCTTTCTTCCTCCTCATCATCAATGATAATCTCCTTTCCCCTTAACGGAGCTCGATTAGCCTGACCTATTCTCATTCGAATTGATTCCTCCAACTGCTTCATCATCAAATTTGTCTTCCTCTGCTCCATTGCCGTCTTGTCTCGTTCAAGATCCAATCGTTCTCGTTCGATGTCCAATTCTCTGTAATGTAGTTCGCCTTGCTGCTGCAAATGCTCGTTTAAAAAATCAAACTTGCATTCCTCACCCTCCGACTTTGCAGAAGCTAAAATACGAACAGCATCGATGAGTGCTGCAGAAGCACCTTTTTTGTTGCGTGATAGCCCACTAATACCTTTTGTCGTACCAGCATCACGATCATTCTCATCCTCCTCTATCATTTCTGGGAAGTCGCATTTTCTGGCTGACTGTATTCCTGGCGTTGAAAGTATGGCTTGATTTCTTAATCTAAATATACTTCTGTTATTACTATAACTACTAATGAAATATTATTTAAATAGAGACTCACCTTCCATCCCTTTGTCTTCTTGGACTTTCTTCTCCGTTCTCTCTTTCAACTTCCGTTCGTTCTCCTTCTCCTGCTCCTATTTCTCCTCTCTCTTCTGAGTACACTTCTCCTGCGGAGTCCTCTTCCTCGTCTCTTCCAACTCCTCTTATTTCCTCCACACTGTATTCCTCCTCCCAGCCCCAATTAATTCCTGCTTCTTCCTCTGCCTCATCCACCTCTTCCCAATCTCCGCCCACCTGTTCCCCATTTTCTGCGACTCCTTCCTCCTGCCCCACTATCCCCCCCCCCCTCTCTCTCTTCTCTGCCCTCTACTGGCCTGGCCATTGCATTCAGTAGGCCTTCTACTGTGCTGCTGGCTTCTGCACCCTTCTGACCGGAATCGTAGAGTGCTGGTGGTCGTACGTTCGGCCGATCACCGAGAATTCGCTCTAATCGAAAGAAATACGGACATTGTGAGAGGAGCTTATCTATCACTAATTAGTTTATATTTTTCTTACTTTTTCTCATCCTTTTTCTTTCTCCTCTTTTGCTTATTTTTATTTTTTTTATTTTTATTTCTTTCTTCTTTATAAATCTTTTATTTTTTTCTTCTTTGATTATATTTTTTCCTCTATCTTTTTCTTGATTTTTTTTCGTCTTTTTCTTTTCTTTTTTCTTTCTATCATTGATCGTAAATATTGTAATTATATTTTAAAATACATACCTCTTAAAAACCTTCTCCCAGTATTCAAGTCCCCTTCGCCAAGTTCCCATCCTGATTGATTGTTGAGTTTTGCACCCACTCTGTATGATTTCATAAGATTATCATACTTGTAACCGACTTTAACAACAGGCTTCGAAGGAATTTGGGCAGCAATTTCTGTGATAATTGCCTTCTTGGAGATTCCGGATCCTTTTTTGGTTTTCTGTAGATTGTGTGGCTCTTCAAGCCATTGGATAAGCTGTTTCTGCTCAGTTTGTGTCCAAACTAAGTGCTGCGTATAGTTTCTCGCCATTTCAATGGTGTTGTTTGTACTCATGATCATTATAAGAGAGTGTGTTGTTTTGATCGCAATCCCACTGGCAGGATAAAAACAAGATTTTCTGTGATATCACATATGACGTTTACCCACTTTACTCATTCACATTTCCTGTAGCCTCAAATATGTCACCCCAAATGCCTGCATACAATTGGCTACTCTCAATATGTACACTAATGCATCACTCCATGCAGATCATTTTACATTAATCTCGCCTTTTAACTTTGAAAACCCCTACTGTACGAGTACGGTACTGTACGAGTACGGTACTGTACGGTACCAGTACCGCACTCGTAATTGAACAACGCTTGCTAACATGACCAGTATTGCATAGCACTGGGGTGTTAGCAAAAACGTTGAGCCTTGGCGGTACGTATGCAAGAGCAGCCGTGTGCACACGCATTGTTCCATTGCTAGTTCTACTCGGGTGACTGAGAGGATGTGAAATGGTGCGGCATTTCTGTTAGGCGATGCTAAGCTACCGGTATGATACCATAGGTTCCACAAAAAACCCCGCTTTTTCCCTGCTCCCGGAACTCCCATCGTCGACAGATCCCATCACCCATCATCTACGATACCCGAAGGAACAAAGCCAGGAAATGTCCCAATCATTCAGTAATAATATCAACTCTTTGAACACCGTTAACGTGTCGAATACCTTTACTGTTGCTGATGATGGACCTAACATCCTAGCCTGGCTGTCCCCACTAGATCCTAGGTTACGGCATCAGGACATCCGAGACCAGCGAGTCGAGAGTATAGGGGAATGGATTTTACAAACCGAGGAGTTTAGAACCTGGTACTCCAGCAACGCGGGAGGTGAATCCGATAAGCCAGTTTTGTTTTGCTATGGGGATCCGGGGGTCGGAAAGACATTTATCAGGTAGCTAGGACAAACACCGAAAAATCGAAGAGGGCAAATTCTGATAAACCGCGGTGTTAGTCCATTGGTGATAGACAGCTTGTGTGATGGGGCCGGAGAACAAAATGCAACCATTGCATGTTTTTATTTCGACTTCGCTGCCCAAAAGGAGCTGTCCATCACGAACATTATGGGCGCCCTAGTGAAGCAGCTGGTTTCCGGATTGGAGGAGACCCCAGAGGAAATATCACGAGCATACCGGGAACAGAGGGGTGCCGTTGGTGGGCGGAGGCCGTTACTTTCCGATATCGTGAAGATGTTACAGACTGCCTCTTCTAAAAAGCGCACCTTCATATGTATCGACGCTCTGGATGAGTGTGCGGTAGGGCATTTGGTCAAACTTCTCGACTCGCTAAATCAGGTTCTCCAAAAGTCTCCAAGGACTCGAATATTCGTGACCGGGAGGCCACACATTCGATCAGAGATCAGAAGGTTTCTTGAAGGAAGGGTGGCTAATGTATCCATAAGTCCCAAGAGAGATGATATCATTAGATACCTTCGCAGCAGACTCCACGAAGATACAACCCGAGATGCGATGGACAGTAGTCTGGAGGCATCCATCCTGAAGAAAATTCCTGAAGATGTTTCTGAAATGTAAGTGGAAGCAACGACACTAGGAAAGCTGCCTCGGGTTATCCACTAACACATACATATTCAGACTCCTACTAGTCTCGCTGAACATCGATGCGATCTTGCAAGAAACTACAATCCATCGTAGGCGACAAAAGCTTAGCGCCACGACTGATGGTTTGGGGTTGGGGGAAGCATATGGTGCAACGCTAGATCGGGTAAAAGGACAGGGCATAAAGCAAGGCTTGGAATGGCCGCTTTAATGTGGATATCTCACTCGGAGCGGCCCTTGAACACCAGCGAGCTATGTCAAGCTCTTGCAGTCGAAATAGGATCTCTGGATCTCAATCCTGACAATATACCTTCAATAGGCACACTACTAGCTTGTTGTCAAGGACTTGTTACGGTAGACAAGGAGGCTTCCAACAATTCCGGTTAATCCACTTGACCCTTCTAGAATACCTCCGGTGCCATCCGGGGCTTTTTGATAGGGCTCACTCGACAATTGCAGAGACCTGCTTGAGTTATCTAAGTTCCCAGAAAATCAACGCTCTTTCGGCCAGTCCCTCTCCTGATCTTCAAGACACCCCCTTTCTTGAATATTTCTCTCTTTACTAGGGAATGCACGCAAAAAGGGACCTTTCAGGTTGCGCGAAATCGCTGGCGCTAAGGCTGTTTGACAACTACAGTAACCACATATCCTCTAGGATCCTCTTGCGAGCGCAGGAACAGTACTTTAGCACTGTGGCATTCGAGAGAGCTTCCCTGTTCAGTGGCCTGCACTGTGCATCATTCTTCGGATTTGTTGAGATTGTAGCTAGTTTTCTAGAGGTAGAAGGTTGTGATATCAACCAAAACGACTGTGTGGGTAATACACCTCTCGTGTGGGCAGCTCACAATGGGCACGAGGGAGTGATGAAGGTACTACTTGGACGAGACGACGTTGACCCCGACAAACCCGGCAACCACGGCCAAACACCACTCAGTTGTGCTGCTCGGCGTGGGCACGAAGGGGCAGTGGAAATACTACTCGGACGGGGCGGCGTCAGCCCCAACGAACCTGATAATAGCGGCCGAACACCAATTTTGCGGGCCGCTCAGAGTGGGCACGAGGGAGTAGTAAAAATACTTCTCGGACGAGAAGACGTCGACCCCAACAAACCTAATGATAACGGCCGAACACCTATCTTTTGGGCCGCTCGGAGTGGGCACGAGGGAGTAGTAAAAATGCTTCTCGGACGGGACGACGTCGACCCCAACAAATCTGATGACCGCAGCCTCTCACCACTTTACTCGGTTGCCTGGGGTGGGCACGAGAGAGTAGTGAAAATGCTCCTCGGACGAGACGACGTCGACCCCAACAAACCTGGCCACCACGGCCAAACACCACTTTTCCGGGCTGCTTCGGGTGGGCACGAGAGAGTGGTACAAATACTCCTCGGACGGGACGACGTCGACCCCAACAAACCGGACGACGACGACCGAACACCAATCTTGCGGGCTGCTTGGGGTGGGCACGAGGGAGTGGTACAAATACTCCTCGGACGGGACGACGTCGACCCCAACAGACCTGAACCCGACGGCGAAACACCACTCGTGTGGGCTGCTTGGAGTGGGCACGAGGGAGTGGTGAAAATACTACTCGGACGAGACGACGTCGACCCCAACAAGCCTGAACTCGGTGGCCAGACACCACTCTGGTGGGCTGCCTCGAAGGGGCACGAGGGGATAGTGAAAATACTGCTTGGATGGGACGACGTCACCCCTGACAAGCCGGACAAATCTGGCGTAACACCACTGCAGAGGGCCTCTGAGAATGGCCATGCAGGAGTGGTAGCGCTACTACAGCCTACCCTTCGCACGGCATAAGCCCGAGGGGGCATTGTACCCCCCGCCGCCTTCAAACACTGACAACCTCTGCGCCATCCCTGCTAGGGCTGCCACTACTCCACAAGCATGTTTGTCATCGCCACTGCCTCTCTTCTCCCACCCCCACCCAGCCTTCTCCCATAATTCAAGACACCGCCCTGCAGTAGTAGCTGTCGTCTTTCTTTCCCTTCTGTGGAAGCCTGCCGCGGGAACTTGGGTCAAATATCTTGTTTTGGTCGAAGAATATCTTATGCGATGGAGGGGGACATATCTACGAGATACCCATCCAAGCCTCTACCCGTATTTCCCTATGTACGTAGTCGAGTCGGGATCTTTCAGGTTATTTTCCAAAATTCAGAGCTTGGTGTTGGTGGGGGGGCTATTTCTCAAATATTTTGTTGAGATAAGCTCTCATGGCTCGAAAATCTCATCCTAATTACTTTCATACATGCCTCCCAGTTGTAAATTCTTTTGTACATCTGGTGCCCATTTATCTTTTCTACAATTCCTCCTTCCCACTTCCTTATCCCCCCGAGGGTTGTTCAGATATACCGGTAGAGAGGAGATATGAACGCAAGAACTTCTGACCTTGTGAAAAGCGACGTAAATGCTAACTGTAACTACGTTAGAGTGGCGACCGGCCCCACTATGGAGGGGCTTAATGAAGGTCACGCTTATATTCCATTACCTCCCAGACATAAGCTTAAACGTGAGGCTAGGAGGCTATTTCCACCTTGCAGTTTCTCTCACCAAAAGAATTAACAGGGTAAGGTGTCTTTTGACTACCATATTAACTCCCATTCTCCGGCTACAGCCCCAACCTGTTCAGTGTTAAGAGTGACCGAACGCTCCACAGTGCTACGCAGTGTCGACCCCCTAGCAAGTTTGGATGGATATTCCATCTTCCCCTACCCCCTTTTGCCCACCATTCCCTTCTCAGCGCATCCCATGCTTGGGTCAGGCGTCACGAACCCGTATAATCTACCCAGCCCGCCGCGCAACCTTGCCACATCCTAGGACACTGATCAAATAACACCGCCCGTTACAAATTTTAAACAATTGATACTTTTCAGTAAATTACAGGTGTAAGATAAAATACCCGAAAGCAGTATGTCGCACTATAAGGTCCGACGCCGAGTAGCGGCACCCCCTACCATCGAGTTCAAGCTGTGGAAAGTGGCGAAAAATTGAGTCCTTACATATAACAAACCAGATCCTTGACCATCCACGGCGGAGGCCAAAGGATAGTTAACCCAAAGACCCAAGATGAGGCTTTAGTTGGACACAAGGGGGATAGTGTGCGGGAGAACGCTACCGTCGTTGAAAGTTGGATCCAAGATATCCTCGCCCGCTGTTCTGGGGGCTTGTTCTGTATTTCAAACCCTAAATTGGAGTTGCTTCCATCGCTCTATACAGTATGATACGCCATTTGTAAACCCTCTGCCCCTCCTGCACCTCCATTGAGATCTAAAGTGTTCTTTTACACTAGGTGGCTCACGGAATCCTGTAAATTCACTATAGTACCGCATGGCACTGTATTATATCGTACACTACTTGTATGTAAACCTATCATTCGAACCCAGAAATAGAGGCCTTTTGGTAACGACATGTCATCAGCAACTCCCTTCCACTCAGTCAAAAAAAAAAAAAGAAAGAAAGAAAAAGAAAAACAACCACCACCTCAACCATCCAACTCCCGAGATGGTAAAAAGAAGGCATTAACAGCTACGCTACATTCCGCCATCTTTGGCAGGTGAACAAGTTGTAATTAACTCAGGCATGCCATCGATATAGGTGAATAAGCTTCCATAGCATCCACTCCGACATCTCCGTGCCAAAAGATTCGGTTCCTCCTCCACCTAGTTATTGCCTCTATCCCGTTCTTCAAGACCGCTGAGAAGAACCCAAACATCCCTAAGGGCCCAGGTCTCGTGAGTGACATGGCTAGTCCAGCCTATTGAATCCCATATTACAACTGATATTCCCTCTTACACCTAACACATATTACTTGCCCCCATCATCAACAGCCTTGATATCTTTGCTAACACCTCCGCACCTACCGCGGGAGTGCAGAAGGCGTGGGGCCAGGGCCCACGGATATCTCGCCTCTCATCAAATCCCAACCTCTCCTCCCAGTTCTATTGCTCTCTCCCGGCTCATTTCTAGAGGTGTAGTGATAGAGTAGATTACAAAATGAAATCCTATCCTAGAGGCCCACAGACTTAGTTACTCCATTGAAATAGACTATGCGTTCGCCGCCTTATAGGCAAATCCAGGCTCCGGCCTCCTTCGCGCCCTCCTCTGCCAGCCACCAGCCTCTCCCGCACTCACCCAAAACAGAGCCCCATCTTCAGAGATAGACGTGGTCTCGAAAAGCCTGTTTCCCACATTCCCTCCATTCTCCAGACCAGCCCCAAGACCCCCTACTTTCAATTCTCTCTTCCTAACAATTTTTCTCAGGAAAGAAAAACCAGAAGCCTCTCTGGACTCAGATATTTTCCCGTTGTTCAAAGTTTTGACATCGAGCCCGGACGGTCAAGCAATCCCCGCCCATCCCATCCAGAGGTTGTAACTCAGAGAGTTGTACTAGGTGTCGGCATCGAACACACTTTGGGCTCTGCAAAGGTAGAGAGAGAGACGGAGTTCCCTAGTCGGTATTGACGAGTACTTGGTGGCATTCCTAGCAGTACCCTTTCTGAAGTTTCATCTGGGGTTCGATGCTCACCTTTGCTCTCTGCGTGGAGTTGAATTGCCTGTGTGCTCCCGTTTCTGGTTACCATACGGTACATGTACTCATTAGTGGCTTGACTCTGAAACGTGGTTGGAACCGCACGTTGTCAGTTGTTTCAGAATAGCCGTGGTAGAGACACCGGCGTCTCGTCACCAAATAACCTCGACACCTAACTGCCAATCTCTGGCGAGTGATCGTCTGTGATTTCCCAAGTTGTGGGTTAAAGTAGAAGTGGGAGGAACCTGGTTTGAAGCAGACGTTGGTGCTAGGGTGTTTCTCATGCGAGGTTGGGATACTGTGTGCACAGCTATTCTAGAAAAAGGTGTGCCCTGTAGGGTGGTTTGAAGGGGCGGTTTAGAAATGCTTTATAAACGGGTAACTTAGGCACGTATTTAATTGAAACAGTGATAGCATGAAGCCTTCTCTCAGTAATTCTCTATCAAAACCTCTATAATAAGCGCGCTAAATCGTTGCTCTACGCCACTTTACGACAATTCCCCAACAAAGCTACATACCGTAGGCTAAGCTAGCCTTAACACCCGCCTCCACCACCGCACCCGCCACCGCCCCCACCACCACTACCGCACCCGGCACCAGCACATCCGCCACCCCCTCCCCCACATCCCCCGCACCCCCCCGCGCACGCACCTCCCGCGCCCCCATTGGAGTTCCCGCACCCCCCTGCCGCAATCGTCCCGCTGCACGTCCCACTAGCACAATTCCCTGCTTCACCACTTCCAGTACTAAGGCATGCTGGACCAACAGCATAATTATCCTTCAGAAGCGGTTCAACAAGGATATTCGCGAACGGGCCCATGTCAAAATGATTGGGTTTCTTGGCGCTCCCTGGTTTTGTCTTGTCGAGTCTGTGTTCAGAGATCAGCTCTTGGTAGAAAGCTTTCCGGCGTTCCTGCGGATACTTGTCTGGGACTTGGACTACCGAGTGGGCAGATACGTGAGTCCCCGGGTCGGGGACGTCGGGTGTTGGAAGGGGCTTCGAGGAGAAGTAGCGCTTGATCGTGGATCGGCAGAGGGAGCGGGTTGCTTCGCAGTACCAGCATGTACCTGGTCATGTTAGCCAGTTACGCATAATAGTAGTATCCGGTAAAGCGGCTAGGGTGCATACATTCACTATAAGGCTCGCTGTAGAGCTTTTCGTACTTCTCACAAGTCCACTGGAACGCTTTCCCGAGCCTCGCTTCGTCAATCTTATCGTCATGTCCGATAAGCTTTCGGGTAACAGCTGTGCTATATTTCCAATAACCGGCGGGATTTCCCATAAGTGTATGCCACACCAAGTCCACATTTAAGGTCGGAACAACGCAACGATCAGGGTGGTTCTTGATCATGTCCATGAATCTCTCAAACTTTTTCACTGCTGCTTCGATTGTATCCACGATTGCGGGTGAGTGCAACCAGTCGATCTCAGCCATCTTCTTCACAAATGTGCCCTGCCGGATCACCGCTCCAACAAGGTGGATGGAGAACGAAGAGGGATTGCTCCAGAACCTGGACATCATCCTCCTGAAGGAGACTTTGCCCTCGCGGTCAAGACGGCGATAGGGTACGATGCCGGATTTAAGGAACTTACGGCCCTCCAAAGAGCGGTTCATTTCTGCTTTTATATCGTTGAGGTCTGCCGTTCGAGGATCGGACCCACATGTTCGTAGGGAGTTCTGGAGGTATATGCAGAATCGGTTCGGGAACATCCAGGTGTTATTGGGAAGCATGACTTCCGGGTTCGGCTTTCCGTCTATATCCAGAACTGTTCCTGGAAGCGGTGTTCCCGCTGGCGATGTCAAGCGATCGAGAGCCTGCAGGAACTTTGCTCGGGAGAGGGTGTCGATGCTTATGGTTGCCTGGCAGGTTTTGTTTAGACAGGTTTGAGAGAAGTTGGAGTCGGCGTAGCCTGTGTTGTCTTTACTATTGGTCACGGGAACCGGAACGAGGTTCGAGCATAGTGGGCAGTTGACTGGGACACTATCTGGACAGTCGAGGTTTTCCACCTTGAGGTTGGTGCTTATTTGAAAATTATTTATAGCAGTGACCGGGAGGTTATAATTGAAGTTATTGTCAATTAGGGTGTCCTGTTTGTGTCCTGTTAGCTGTTGGAAAATCCGATTCGTCAGGAGGAACTCACAATAACGCTCCAGGGCAAACCCGCCCTCCAGAAATCGATCTTTCCGACCCGGTAACAGTCTTCCAAGAAACATCTTGGGTTCAGGATAAATGCGTGCCATACCATCAACACATCTGGCACCGGAGTGATTAGCTAACTTATCCCGGTCCCTGCAAAAATGAAACCATACCCAATGGCGGCATAGCGTCAATAGAAAACAGGGTCCCCGAATCCAGCGCCTTATCAAATTCCTGCGCTCTCTTCACAGCATTATGGCTCGTTATCTCCTCCTCGAATTTCCCGAGCTTGGAATTGTAAAGTATCTCCCACCACCGCGTGAACCTCTCCACTGCCCGCACAACGTATACTTCCCATCGTTTCTCCCTGATACCTGCTTGATGTTTCTTTGTTTCCTCGTTAGTAACGACAACGTCAGGGTATCCAAATAAATTATCCCTCCCGGATACTTCCACGTTGAGTTTGTGGAAGCATGCCAAGAGCTTCAGATGAATGATGCATTGGTCCGTGGTAGGAAGGAAAGAGGAAGGTTCTTTTTCATCCGGCTTTTGGAGGCTTGCAAAAAGTAAACTTTCGTGAGTATCGGACATATTGGTGTAGAATTCCAGCCCCCAATCGTGTCCGTATTCGTACTATCATACACTGGGAGGCGAGGAAGGAAGGAAGAAATTGGCAACCCATTTATACTTCCCTACCACTAGCACCTCCTCATAAATCACCGCCTACACAAGTTACGTCCCCATATCCAGCCCCCAACTAACCAAACCCTCAGCTGATAATCTCTGATCCTAAGGCATACTTGACAATAGCTCAGTGTAACTTCCACCTTCGAATCTCATGGGGCCCAGCAATCCCGATACACCACCAACTTACCTGCATGCGATACCGAAAGGAGAAAACTCTTTAACCCGATTGCAGTATCTACGTATTTACGATGAGGTAACAACAATCCTAGCATATCACGGCTGAAGCTAGTTGAGGAAGCATGCCTTTCATACTCGGACAGACCCCCGCTCCTTTTCAGTTCAAAGGGCTTGGCAAGGCAAGGCTTCTCTGCTTCTTCTTGTGTTCTCCCAAAACTGTTCGAGTATGAGCACTACTCGTAATGTCATGACGTTTGTGAAATGGACCAGGCTTAGTCACAGTACTGTTTATTCTAAACTAACTATTTTTGGAGTTCTTTTGGGCTATTTGCGCCTCCATGCAAGCCCGGTCCATTTCACAAACGTCACGACACGACGAGTAGCAGCGGGTAATTCTTACGTACAGTAGGTGGTAGTCTATTGGGAACACATAGGCGAAACTGCCGCAAGTAACTCAGCCTTAGAAGGTGACCTGTCGATCTTTCCATGCCATCGGTTGGAAGCTTCGATCCCTCTTCTCAAAGGCTAGGTCAAGGCAATGTTTCAGGGGATCATGATTGGTGACTCGTTGTCAGCAGAGAAGGGCATTGGATGTGGACATTGGTGGCGTTTATGAGTGGTCTCAGGGTGCTGGAGGGTGTACTCGAGTAGGGGAATGCCGGTAAGTTCATCCAGCCGGTGTAAAGAACACCCGCGTTTGTACAGTTCTCATACTCTTCATTGTACCTCAAGAACAATACCTATTCACAACAACCGGCCAGCTAGAGCCTTTTTGATATCTCTCTTTTGCATATGCCTCTAGGGACATTGTAAGCTCTTATCACAATTTGTTCTACTAAATAATAGAAGGAGAGTGTTGGCGAAGCGTTTCCAATGTCAAGTGGTACTTGGAAGTGTATGAGAATTTTGCGAATGCGGCTGAAGATACCGGGGCTAGATGCCGTGAAACGTTACCACTCAGTGGGACAAAGCTTTACAAAAGCACTCTCTCCTCGAGTGGCGGTACCGTAGGAGCATTCTAGAGGTACAAGGGGCAGGCATTTAGTTTTCGAACACATCCACCACGTCTACTACAACCACAGTCATTGAAATTCTTACTTCAGTGACACGTCACATTTTCGGTTTTTGACCAATCGCGATCCTTGGGACTCATCTCACAATAGCCTCAAGTCTTTATCTTCTGAGCTTCCTCCTCATTAGATTTTCATCGTTTGGAAGATAGATTTATCTCTTCCATCTCATATTTATCGTTCCTGATCCTTACCGACCTACCCACTATCGGTTAATATGGCTAAGCGAGGTTCTACATCGTTTTCGGCGACCAAGGTTGCTAAATCCGGTTTGATTACGGCGAAGGCTCTGGAAAGGGTTCTGGAGTTGGAGAAGGAGGTTTCGAGGTTGCGGCATCACGTTTCGGTGTTGTCGAAGAGGAATCACAAGCTGGAGTTACGGCTTGGTGAGGTTTTGGAGGTGGGGGTGAGGGAGGAGAAGAAAGAGGAGGTGGCTGTGCCCGGGTGGGGTGTGGCTGGTGAGGAAGAGGAGGCTGGGGTCCCAGACCCCGGGATGGTGAGCCACATTGTGGCTGTGGGGGATGAAGATGTGTTGTTGTCGGGTGTGGCTGGCACTGTTGTGGCGGTGTCGGTTGAGGAGGATGATGAAGAGGAGGGTGCGGTGGCTTTGGTGAGGCTGCCGGGGGGGATTAAGAAGAGGAGGTTAGACGAGGATGGGGGGAGTTTGGAGGTGACTGAGGATTTGGCGGTTGTGAAAGCTCCGCTGGGTCCGAGAGGGTCGATGGAGAGGAGTGGGGTGGGGGCATCTGGGGTGCCGGCTGGGCCTAGGGGGCATGTTGGTCCTGGGTTTGGTGTGGGACCGATGATGGGGAGGGGTCGAGGTAGGGGCTATGCCGGCAACGGTAGAGGCTTCTTTGATCCGGGCTCATACCCGAGACGGGGGTTTAGGCCTCTGGGGAGGGGGTATTTAGGGCCTTCTTTCGGTTAGAGTGGTATGGTATGGGCAAGTTAAAAAGGCACAGGTCTACCCCACCGTGTATGCGGACTTTCGAATGTAACATTTTGTCTGGACGGTAACTGGGAAAGGAGGGTTCAGGTCGACGGCCGGATATGCGGATGTTTCTTTTGTTTTGTACGTCTGCCATTGTATCTATGACTTGGAGGGAGGGATATGGTTGGGTTTTGAGGATAAATTTTTTTTTGTTGTTGGGGATATGGTTGGATGGATTTCTTTATGGCTTGGGCTTTGATTGGGTGCAAGGGCTCTTGGATCAGCGGGTTGGCTCGGAAGGCTGGCGCCAAAGTCCAGTGATGGGGGGTATCCGGTACTTGTTGAGGCCTGGGTTGGATTTCTTGAAGCCGGGAATGCCAAGGCCTGGGAGTGGGCTGTAGGGGTTTAGTTTACAGGCCGTACGCTTTAGTGTAGCAGGGGTGCCTGAAATGGAAAAAGTTTTTTAAAAAAAAAAAAAAAAAAATAGTTTTCGAACACACCAAAGTGGCTTACCCGCAAAAAATCCTCGAAAACTGGTGAGGTCACAAAGTGGTGTGTTCGATCGCTATATGCCTGCCCCTAGTACAGATGTACCCGTAAGAAGATGAATACCGCAAAAACTCGCTATCGCGCGTCGGCCCAGGATCACCCCGACTTGAGACAAAATACCCCAAGGAATACGGCAGTGCCTCCCAGACAGAATAGCTTGTGGAAGCCGAGCTTGCTGGATCTCATTAACTTGTACTCGAGTATTCGCTACCTCGCCAACCTACTCTGCTAAACTTATTGTGGTTTAGGCAGTGATTTATGTTAAGATCCCCGATACTGTACAAGTACAGTAGTGGATCCACAAGTACTGCCGGTACCGTAGTGCTGTGTTTTCGCGGGAATCGGACCTCGCACTACTAGGACTTTGGAGCTGCCTTTGCTGGTAAAGTCTGGCTCTTTTTCTTTTTTCCGCCTTAAGCCCCAAGCAGAGTGGGGCCAGTTTTCGCTGTGCGCTTGCCCCGCTATCCAAGAGAGGAAACTTCAGACGTCTTAGCGCCAAGTCAAATGATTCGGGTTCTTACCGTAATCCACCCGCACGCCATACAGGTATGTGTCTGATAGTACTGTACCGTATGATACATTGCGGTCCTACAACTACGAAGACGTTATTGAACTACTTGTACCTAAATACCAACTTCGGCTGACAAGATTGTAATGTTGTTGGGTTGTGCAAGTTTGGACGGGTAGTCGCTCTAACCTTATAGTCTAAATAAAGATATCGAACCCCACATGTCCTTATTCCTTCGTACACTCCCGTGATAACACAGGGAAAACCTGTCGATACAATACATTGTTAAACAATCTCCCGTATTTAAACCATCTGCATATCTCCTGTACGATCTTTCACACTCCCCCGATAAAGCGTCTGCGCGAGGCAAGTCGGCGAGAACAGCCTTGCAGCCACGGGAGCGAGTTTCGGAGATAGTGATGGACCTCATAGATCACGAGCAAGTCGACATCAGCGGAGTTGGCGAGACTAGCTCCACCTAGTAGCCGTGGACTCATACCTAGCCGCAATCCAGCGGCCCCTGAGTGGCCCGAGGATAAAAACCAACCTAAAGCCTCGAGAAACCCCCTCTTTCTTCCTATGACTAAGCGTTGCGCCGGGGGGTTACAAGATGAAAGAATAGACGCGAATCCAACAGTCAAAGAGCCTGAGGCGGGCGCGAGTGCTCGCACATAGCGAAACCCCTCCTACAAAGTAGCGGCACAAACCCCCACCCCACTGATTATTAGCAACCGCAGTGCACTAAACCAACCTCAATCACCCGCTGTCCCCCACAAGAAGGCAAAATCAACCTGGTAGCCAGCAACTACGAAGGAAGAACAGTTCCGCACGTCGTGCCTTGCCTTCTAGAGCGTGAGGACGCCGACGCTAATGCCTGTGGCGCCGCAGGTATCATGCCACTGGGGCGCCCCCTAAGAATAGATACCTAACTTTAAGACAGTCTCGCAGGATCACTGTGCGATAGGTGTCGGAGCACGCCGGCGCATATCGCGGTTCAATTTGGTGAGGTGGATGTGGTGAGGTTGTCGCTGTGGTTTGAGGTGGTGGCGGGTGGGGGGTAAGTGTAGAATGGGGAAAGGCTGACAACTCGAGGTTCATAGTTAGGAGGGGGGGGATCGAACGGCGGTAGAGGTGTTCTTGCAATCTAACAATTGCCCGCGTAGATTATGAATTATACCATATTGTGGTGTCTAGCCAGTAAATGTCGGTATCGGCAGGCACTCCCATCACAGATACATCCCATATATTGGAGAACTTGTGCTAGGACTAATTCTTGCACAACCTTGGGACCTACAGGTGATCCCCAAACTTTAGGCGGTACACCTGCCCAATCTTTGAGCGCGAGCTCCCTATTCTAAATCATCTCAACTATGTCCCAATATCCCCTAGCGCTCAATAGATGCACAGGAAAAACACTTGATAAAATTTAAAGCACTATTCAAAGGATCGGCACACTGGGCAAACCTTCAATTTTTAGCGCATTCGCCTATCAACTATCTTTAAAGTCAGTTAACCCGCAACCCACACAGCGACCCCACATGTTCCGAGCTCCTGAGGCACCTAGCGCTCACCGCATATTGGCTCGCTTTTGGTGGGCTGTGCGGTTTAAACCGTAGCGCATTTTGTAGGCCGGTGCCGCTGTGCGTGGGGCATCGTAATCCCTAAACGAGTGAGCACCTATGAGTAAGTAAATCCCATCCTGTTGGCCGTCATTCAAACATTACTTTATTCACCTGATCGCCAATTACTCCAACACCCAAAGTATAGATCGCAATAATTATATATTATTGTATGGGTGTTACCTCCCTCATCTATCCGTCATTGATAGCAAAACCTACTGTACATACCAAAAGAAGACTAGAAAAACAAAAAAACAAAAAAGCAACCAACATCTATACTCCCACGGCATTTCAAGCGTCCTCCTGACGCCTAGTAGGATCTCCGCCAAACGGGCCTTTGCCATCCTCCACATGAAAGAAGCTAACGCCGCATTCCTTCCTGCGTCCGAGAAGGTACCAGATTGAACTCCCCCAGCACATGAGCACACCGACCCAGCTCCATGTTGGCACTGAGCCGTGCATGAGGAGGGCTTGAAAGGCTGTTCTAGGGTAGGTTGAGGCTATCATTGTTAGTGGTGTTGTTGCCTTTCCATGTCAGCTTCAGGCTAGTACAAGAGAGGGAGGGGGAGATGTACTCGAAGCAACAAAAACCCACTAACAAACGTGGCCCATGCACCCACACCGCTGAATAATTCCACCAGCCAGAACCAGGGAAGGTCAAGGATATAGCAATTCCGACTAATGTCGCGGACTTCTCCGCTAAGAAATATCCAGGGCAGGATCAGGGCGATGCTGAGCACGTTCACGTAATGCAGCAACTTCCAGGCAGATCTAGTCTCTTCTTTTCCATCGGTGGAGAGCGTCCTGTCTATTGGGCCCACGCCTAAGAGGTCGCCCGAGCCGGGGGTATTAGGATTTCCGCGGAGAAGGGACTTATATGCCTTTGTGAGGAGGATTGGGTGTGCTGCTACGAATATTGCTGAGAAGAGGCCGGCGAGGAAGCCCTCGATTGCGAAGCGCGTGCCGGGGCGGAGAACCGCCATTGCCAGGGAAAGGACCATGGTTATGCAAGAGGACATGGTAGTTACGGAGAGCGAGCTGTTGGCTGTGAAGAGGTGGGTGAAGATCATTGCGAGGAGGAGGGAGCCAACGCGTGAGAGGTGGTAGATCGGCGGGTTTGTGTAGCTATTAGTGGTTAGTATTCCGTATAATGTACGAATTGGATCTAGTAAGCGTACGCAAAGCCAATATTGCTGAGGACGATTTTCAAGCTATAGATAATGGCGACAGGAATGACCCTCTTGGCTTCGGCCCATTTGAGCTCAAAGACACCTCCCTCACGGCTTCCGGTCGCCAATTGCTTCGCAAAGTCTCGGAGGCCACCCCCTGATGCCCGCCGCTTGCCTTTTGAGGGGGTAGGGAGCGGGGCTACCATGCTGCCTAGTCCAAGGGTGTGTAATGAGCGAGAGAACGAGCGAGTTATCGAAGCGGCAAAGTAAAGGAATATTTGTGTCATTATTAGTTGGAAGAGGGTTGTGGTAATCGGATAGACAAATCTAAAGAGCTATCAGCTGCAACTCGGCCTCAAGGGACGTTTCTAACACACTTATAAACACCAGCTATAAATAAGCAGGTTAGCAAGATATTACTCCCCAGAGCAGAGTGCAGGAGTTACTTACTGAGAAGCGTAAACTCATTAGCTTTCGAAAGTGCGAACCCAGCCCCCCCGTAAAACACCACCAGAAGTCCAATGTACATCATCCATCCCCGCTGCGTATTCCACAACCACCATCCAAGCCTACCATTTTGTGTCCATTTCGCAATCCCCCGACTCTCCGACTCATTCCCTTTCCCAATCCTCCATTCGTGACAACCAGCACCAGCACCCCCACCCCCTAGCCTACCCAAATCACTACCGTTCCTCAGAAGCGGGCTCGGCGTCCTGCTCATCAAATTCCCCCCACCACCCGTACCCTGAACCGGAGCCCCCCTGTGCATTGGTAGTAAGGGTATAGAATGAGAACTCAATTCATTCCAAGGAGGAGACACACTCCGGCTTTGTGACTTGGACTGGGAGCCCCGGGATCTTGCGTTTGAGGGCCCATCTTCGTCAGAGGAGGATTCCAGAAGGAGGTTTGGTTGACCTTGGTGCGAGGACACGGAGCTCCCGCCGCTACTTCGGTTCCGGGCTCGGGAGTGGGAGAAGGGTGCTGTCGAGCTGGAGGGAATGGAAGAGGACGCAAGGATTTCGTGAGGTTTTCGGAAGAAGCGACTTGCTGGCGAGCGATTCATTGGGTGGCCTAGGGTAGTGTTGGTGGAGGACTGGTGGAGGAGGCTGGCTATGGTCAGGGGAACTAGAAAACAAGGTGGGCGAGGAAGCCAAGCATCACTGGTCTTGGCATGATGCGTGCCTGGGGCAGCCCAGCCACAGTCCTGGCCAATGCTCTTTCTGAACGGCATCACGCTCGCGCTGAAATCTGGTGAGGGAACCCTTCAGTAGTAGGAACAAGCCGATATTCATTTTAGTGCATTAACAGTAGGTTAATTTTCTAAGACAGCCTTTTTCTAGATTAATAACTTGGCAAATATCAATTAACAGTCCTTGCCAAGGAAGCTAACAGTAATTAACCTACCATGTGAGTGCTTGACCTAAAATGGAAGGTGTCCACCACTCCTGTCTCCAAGACCGTAGGCTGCCAAGAAAATATTGTCCGTCCTCGACCACCAAAGGATCTTCAGCATGTCTAATGAGAATTATGGCTCTAGTAGGTATTTGAGTAGGTGATCCTCTACACACCAATAGAGAGAAAATAGAACTATCTCAAGTCTCATGGGGATATTAGGGCGTAAAACTTTAGCAGGAGCAAGAGGAATATCCAACTCACCTGAAGGCAATATAGGGTTAACAAAACTAATTCCATGGCGTAAGCAATTCCCTAGACTTTTGGGTAGAAATTATGAGAATTTTTTCACTCTACTGTGAGTTCAGAGAGCTTGGATTCAGATTGGATATTGTTTTAATGTACCTTTGCATGGGAAACTCAGAAGATTGAAGGCACCTTTTGCCCACTATCATTCTCCCTGGCATTGCACTATAGGGTATTATCTAACAGAGCTTATTACTTATGAATGATAATATCTAGGTTACTCCAAAGGCTGGGAAGTTTTGAAATTTCTTTGCAATCAACAAAGCTGAGATTTTGTGAAGTAAAGATGCCCGTTGTTGGTGGGAAATGGGCTGGGCACCGACGACTTTTGTAGCCAAGATCATACTCCGGCTGCGGAATTCCCTCACTATAGAGCATGTGCTAAAGATACTGCAGGAGGTTATCTATCGTCCTAGAATCTCATGCGTAGGAGATTGCTCCAAGTATTACCCAGATGGAAAACCGATGCTATTCAAATTTCCCTCAACCCTCCAGCCTTGCGGCTTATGGAACAGTTTCTCTTGAGTGCATCTTCATTTTCATTAAGGCCTTTCCTCAATGCCAAAAGGAACCGTAGGTGTAAATTTTATCCACGCCTCTGCTATATTGTTGTAATTCATGGGGCACAGAGTTGGGAGTCAAAGAGGACAAAGAAAACTATATATATACTATATATGCGCCGAGTTAGCTGTTCATTGTCAAGCTTCCAAGTATTGTCCCACCAGCCGTGGTCAAGCATGGGGGTCTTACGGATAGGGTATGCTTCAACTGGTTTGTTAAGAAAGCTTGCCCGTGCTCAGCAGGGGTTCCATTAGTTTTCTTGGTGCCTTTCTCGTATGGAACCCTACATGCCTGATCCGGGTTGGAGCATACTGTACCCGACTAAGATACATGCACAATCTCCCGCTCCATCCTCTCCCACACATCCTCTCCTTCATCTCATACCTTTACCAAACAGCACATTATTTATACCAACCTCACTCCCAAAAAACATTAGGCAATAATCCGGAGTCCCTCCATCCGCCTTAACCACTGAGAAAACTCGAATAATTACTGGGACATTGGAGTTACCTCTCTTGGTAAGGTCAGAAGTTCTTCCTTCTTTTTTCCGGAGGGATTCTGGATTGCCTAGAACACGGACCAATTAGACGGCCTCCCAGGGCACCCGGACAGATGCCGATTGGCGGGTTTTGCATAAGGAAACGAGCGGCGGTCGCACAATACAGTAGCCACAGCTCATCCAATCAAACGAAGAGGACCACTTGAAAGTTTCTTATTTAGATTTATCTACCCAGAGTAGGGTGTTTTCGAGTAGCCTGGGAGGGCGTCTATTCAAGTTCTTACGATAGCAGGTAAGTAACTAATCCTGAGTTCCTCAATGTTTGGCTTAAAGGCATTGAACGCGGTCTAGCTCAAGACCATCAAGGCAGAGCACAGCTAGGAACTGCTACTGACTAGGGAGATGATCTTGGATGGGCGGTACCGGTAGTTGCTTTGGCTTACTTCTAGGTTCACAGTCGACCACTGTAGAAATCGGAATAATTGGCGCTAGGACTCCCAGAATTTCCCCCTTTGACTAAGGTGAAACAAATAAAATAAAAAACACCGCTGACCTTACCAGGAGAGGCAACTCCAACGTCCTGATGAGATTCTCACTTATCTCGGCTCTGACGATACACTTTATTGCAGTTTACCGAGGGCGGGCACCCTTCCAGACCCTCGGAACACCCTCCTGCACGCGGAGAGCTAAGCCTAAGGAAATAGGCTTCCTAGCGGCTTATTTGGATGAACTGTAGCGATCGTACCGATCACTGCTCGTTTCTTCATCCAAAGCCCGCCAATATACATCCATCCGGATGGAGCGTGGTGTCAGGGTGGCATAGGAGGCTGCCAAACCAAAAGTGATGACTGCCCCATACAAGGCTACAATATTATTATCTTTACGAGCCTAGGGTAATGCGCTTCTGGCAGACAAATCTCTATATACCAGTATATAGGGCTTGCTCAGGGGCTACAGAAGTAATAATGCGCAATCATAATATTATTATAACTAATAACTATTCTAGTTTTAGCCTCTAGGGTGGGGGCTTTTTTAGGTCTTCGGGTAACTCAACTTTCTATATCTGCTTCCATCCGTGTCACAATATTTCGGGATATGATAGAAGGTTCTAACATCAAATTTCCTAGCTAGTTAACCTTCGTAGCGGCGACTCAAGGTGGACACATGCACCACTCTCATCAAGTCCCACAATCGACCCTGGTTGACCGTTGTTACATTTTTCTACTTCGAATTCTTTGCTCGAGGCGCAGGAGCGAGGAACGGCTCCCCGATCGATCTAATAGTTGTCTTGGTCTGCCTGGAGGGTATTTACATGAACCGCTAGGCAAAGCGATGGCAGACATATCGGTTGAAGGCTTAGGGGTATCACATCAGAGGAGGGCTGGCCTCGTTCGTTACGCCAGCATGACTCGCAAGAGTTCACGGGTTTTGGAAGCAGCCCCGATGCCACTATTGCAGCAGGTTCTCAACAGAAATGACAGCCCTGCAAGAAAACTCTTGCCTTAGTGCTCCCCCCCCTCCTCGACCGGAAGAAACCAACCAACCCACTTCTCTTTTCTCCTCCCAACGTCCACCGTGAGTTTGTTTCTAACCACATCAGAATCTACACACCTCTATCCACTATTCCCTACTCGTTATGGGGAAAAACTCGGTTGGTCACATAACCAAAGGGCTGCGAGGCCTATTTAGGCCGAAAGCTAGACCCAGAACCCGGCCCCCGTCTCCCTTTGTGGTCCCGGCTTCGCCTCCCATTATCTCCACTCCGCCCCCGATGCCCCCCACTCCGCCTCCTGTGATCTGTGCTCTGCAGAATCCCTCGGATGCTTGCAAAAAGGCTAAATCCACCCAAGAGATGGAGCAAGATAAACCCCATGATAGACTTTTGTCCGATGAAGAAGTTAAGGAGTATGTGATCGCTTCCTTATTTCTTTTCAGCTCCCTTTGCGAACGTGGGTTTGGAATCTGACTTATTCCATGATACAGCTCCATTGGTGCCCAGGAAAAGATCCTCCCGACTATGAGTGAGATGGTTTCCCTCTCATATTGTATGTCGAATACTAGCAACCAATTTTCCGAGGCAATGATAGAGTCCGGCAGGGGTTTCGAGGAGCGCGCACGTGCTGACCCAGCTCTAAGCACCAATCAAGTCGAAGACAACGCACGTTTTAGATCCTATGTGCATGCATCCAACTTCTGGAGTGAGATGTCTGCCATGCATATGGCAGTTCACGAGACTCTTCTCAAGCACTACCAGCATTTAAATCGCCGGGCGGCGGGATTCTTTCAAAAACATTCCTCCAATGATGTTGGTGATAAACTCATTAGAGAATATGACAAAATGCTGAAGAGAGTCGAGAAGGTAGCCGGCTTTCACCTTCCAGCAGATTTAGAATATGTTACGGGTAAAGCATCCGAGGACGCGCACCTGAATCCGGGATGTCGTAAGCATGCACCGCCCGAGTCGGAGTATGCCTCGAGACCAAGACACACCTACCCCCCACCCGGAGCTTGTCCGGTGTCAGGCCTGACCCATGGGCAGGCGCCCCATCCCCTTGAGAGCCCGGCCATGTATTCCGGAACCTTCCGTCGCCGTTGGGGAGAACTAGACATTAAGGCAAGCCAAATTATGCGCGAGACTAGCTCCGGCGATGAGAAGTTTAAGACGTTGCTCGAAACGCGAGACAACCTTATGATGTCGCTTGCGAAAAAGCACGATGATGCCCTTCGTGATTTGGAGAGTGATTTCCTATCACGTATAGTCGTTGGGCTTACAAACACTAGTTTTGATAAACTAAAGGATGTCTATCTTAAAGCCGATGAATGGTCTTCTGTGGTTGGGCTTCAAACGTACGCAGGACAGCTATCTCTTGGTGAATCCCAGGCAGAATTGGATGAGCCCCTTGAGTCAAGCCCTCGTCGGCCCGTGGCTGGGTCGGAGTTTGTGAATGATGGGTGGCAACCTAGCTATCAATGGGAGTTTGGCTTCGATGCCGTAGGTAGAGCTCTTTCCCCAGGCCTACCCCCGGGAGACTTGACCGAAGAGCGCGTGGAGGGTGAAGGTAACGAATCTGAGTCTGACGACCCTGCCTCAGACGGTTCAACCATCCAAGAAGATTCTGAGCCCGGTCCAGACGCTCCTGGGGGTGGCGGTCCCCGCCCACCCGGTGGCAATTCAGGATCTAATTCTGTTGGTGGAGCTAGTTCCAGCGGGCGCTCAGGTAACCCAGCCCGGGGACCGGGGGGCAGAGGGAGTTCTGCTGATAGCAGGAGTTACTCCAGCTATGCCGGTAGTGGAAGTTCATATGAGGGAAATCAACGCCCTTTTGAAGGGTTGCAAGAGAGTCTCTCTGAGCAAATGATTTATGAATTATCCGACAATGAATCGCCTTCGATAAACTCAGATTCGCCTTCTATATCTAGCCCTGATTCCGACCTAGGCATAAATTCCCTTAATACGACCCAAACATCCCTTGGAAGTACTAGTGACCTTTCCAAATCCCCAAAGGGACCCTCCTCGGGCAGTTATACTTTGGCTATGACCCAACGTGTCCCGGAGGCTGCTGTTACATCCGTGTCGCCAGACACTGGCCCTACCAAGGTTGCGTTGGGGAAGAAAGGCGGGAAACAGAAGCTGAGCGATGCCATCTTTGGTATCGTCGACATATCCATGGGTTCAAAGACTGTCCAGGGGTTGGGGCCTGAAGTGGCCCAAGCTCAAAATCCTTTCGTTAATTCCTTTGAGGATATCCCAATGGCACTCTCTACACTTCTCGAGGATCCCGATGACGATTCTGTAGATGGCTATAAGGTTATACATACCGGCCACAAGCACCGACATCTGAGAAGAGTCCCGCGTTTTATCATCCTACAAGGCGGGAAACTAAAGGTGTTTGGGCGCTATGATTCTTACACTGGGACTGGCCTTAAGACTAAATCCCTAGCCCGGGACCAACCTCTTGCGGACTACCAGCGTCTTAACTCCTCCTCGAGCCTTCCGGTTCCACTCGCTTGCGACGTAGCGGTGAAGTCGGCTGGCCCCTTGAATGACCCTAGGAGCAGCGTCCTCCCTATTTCTGGACCCGGGAACAGCCTATTCCACAAAAATGCTGGTGGCCAAGCCGCTGGCACAATCCCCCAATAAATCTCAATAAATTTCCACAGCGTGAGTAATATTATCCCAGAATACCACCCTCCTTATTCTCCAATCATATCTAACCTTACATCGGCGTCAAGGTTACCCCAGGGTCTCACCATTTTTTCTTATATTTTTCTTCCCTCTCGCCCTGGTTTGTTTTTCCTCCCGGGGATAGGCCTTATGTGCTAGGATAGCGATAGATGAAAGCTCTGGGATGGGATTGTGTTGCGCTGGTTTTTATTAACTGACTGGCTCTATTCTTTGTGATTGACCATTGAACTTGTATGCTAGAGCTTCCTGATGCGTAGACTAGACTTAGGGAATTAAACTTCAATCCTTTTATTCTAGTGGTTCATGGTGGTTTAGTGCGTTCAGCAATTTTAACTACTAGTTGTGATACCTGACCGATGGTCCTGTCAGCAGTAGCGTTGTTCGTGATTAAGGGCCTCTTTGGCACAGCGATGTTTGAGTGGGTTGGGGTGTTTGGCTGTGCTCTGTTTCTAAACAGTGGTTTCCAAAGTTTGCAAACTGTAGTTTGGGAACAACGCTTCTGCAGGTTAATGTTCACTTGATAAATTATATTTTAATATAGGTTCTGCTTACTATCATCATCTTAAATTCACTTTACTGGAAATTAACCTCTTTTACTGATTACTAAATTTCGCTTTTTTACCCAAACTTACCTCTGGTGTTTGGCAACGCAAACCACTCAAACTACAGTTTGGGAAACTACTCAAACCACGGTTTTGAAACTGCAGTTTGAGCGGGCTTACCACTCAGCCGTCGCTGTGCCAAAGAGGCTCTAAGTTTTTCAGTAAGGTGACTACTGCGCTTCCCCGCTTACGCTCTCCGATCTAATCCAACCACTAGTAGAATTTATCTAGCCTCAGAATCCAGTCTCTCACAAGTCTGCGAACGAGAGCCCGGGGAGTCGGGCGCAATCAGTATGCGGTGCTCGACTTTAGGCGTGCATTAAAGCAACATACTTCAACGAAGTTCTACCACCAAATCTTTTATTCCATTCTTGCTTATTCAGATCCACGTGACTGACATATCAATCAGACATTTTACTCAAGTCTTCCTAACCAATCAAAGAGTGACCCCCAGTCGCTACACAGACATCGAGCATCACATACGTACCAGTACTCCACAAATGGTGCCGGACCCCCCAGACTCCTGCTAGCAGACTTACGAGGGACTAGGTTCCGAGGCTAATAGCGCATAAGCTAGCAGGAATATTGCCAATACGGCAGGTGTACCGTGGTCGCCGTAGCTTATCTATTCATGGACCACCAGCCAGCCAAGGAAACGAAAAACGGCATCTTGTCGGGCAGAAATTGAACGGAGCGTAAGTCACGATATCGCGTTCTGCTCGATCCTCTTTACACCCTCTAAAGATATATGTACACTGTACAGCATCATCCAGCTAGGGGGAGGGTTTCTAGGAGCAGTTGGGTTAGGGTTTATGATCAGGGATTCACAATGCGAGTGACCCTATGTGATTTTGGGAGTACCAGGGAGTAGGGTTTGGGGAGCCGGGAATGGGTTGGCAGTGGACTGGGGAGGGTATTTTGTGTGAGTCGGGTGTGTGTGGCGGATCCTTCACGCTTTCCGATAACCGTGTGAGGGGTGGAAGTGATGCGCCCTTATATACGCCTATCCCCTCTTAGTGCTGAGTTATGGGATGGTAAGATATGGGGAATCCGGTCACTCGGGCGTTCATTTTTTGCACTCCTATTTGGCTTTGCTTGAGGTCAACGAACTCTCCAGCCGTGTTCGTGCCATATTCTCTGAGAGATTAACCTTAAAGTAAGGGAGATTCTGTAGTGGATATGAGGATCTAGCATACAAAGTATGTGTTATGATGACGCTTGCAAGCTGGTGAGGGACTCGTGGCTGCGTATGAATATTTTTGTCATGGGTGAATAGAGGATATGGACAGGTCGAGGGCGTCTGTGGGCCTTTTGGGGTGCGGGGGTTCGTGGGCTGAATTTTTCATTCTTCCACTGCCACCCCTCCCCACCAGCGAGCTCTTCCCTCTTATCGCTTCTCCTGACACCCTTTAGCTTCCACAGATCACTGCCCCCACACCTAGGATGACCTTTTCTACATCACCGGTTGGGCTATTAGCTTCCTCTTATTCGTCCTCTATCCGAGGGTTTTCAATTCGATCTCCTGCTGCTAGGTAATAAAGCATTTCTCTGCCGGGGGAACCTGTCAGCCAGCACGAGCCCCTGAGGGGTATTTTCAGAGACCCTCTTCGGGACAAAAGCCAAGAGTGGAGAGGTCAGCTGCTGCGAGTTTTCTTCTTCTAGGAGCATTTTTTAACAACCACCCGGTGCGCGCTTCCGACTTAGATTAGGATACGCTAGGCGATGGGGATGCTGACCTACGTCGAAAAATCGTATAGTCTGTGCGATTTGCTGATCCCGATATGCGGTACGATCACTCTATACTGTACTCGTACAAGGCCGGTGCAGGCCATCAACAGTGACTAGATCATCTCCCGTGCCTAAACTCCAACGCTCGAACTGCAGGTCAGCGTAGGTCTTCTTACTCCATTGAAGAATTACATTACTGACCGGAATGCATGAACTGGGTCTGTTCCATAACCTGCAAACGTATCAGAGCACTCCACCCTTCGAAAATAGCACTCTCGGGGAATTAAATATAGCACTTAGATGGGCTTTAAATCCCCCGCACCACCCCCCATCCCTTCTTTACCACTAACCTCCCATCCGAGCCCACAATTGGGAGCGGTAAGTCCGGTAATTCCAGCAAAACAATCAAATCCTGCATATCCTATCAGTTACAGGTGTGCCCCCCCCATGAAGTCCTCGAAGGTGGAAAGCTAGTGTAGTGGCGTCTTGGCTACAACGAAGGCACCCATAGCATACGACCCACTCTCATCCACCACGCAGGCCGTCCAAGTCGATTCAAGCTACTCGAATTGTCTGTAATGCCTAGCTCGGAGGGGGCGAGTGACCAGGGGAAATGGAAACCACACCAAATAGTCGAATTCACTGGTTTCGGAGCCGTACCAATAGGCGTTGGTTGACCAAGACCTGCAAAGAGAGGTACAGTACTGTACACTCTCAAAAAGACCCCACAGCAGCACTTTCGCATCAGCGGGAACCCTATGGACGGGGGTATACGGGCCGTACTCTGCCAAAACTGCATCCCAGCACCTACCTTCCTTGCCTTGCTTTGCCTTGTCCCGTCTCTCGTCGGCCTTGGTAATATAAAGCTGCCAAAATACAGCATTGACCCATCTTATCACGTTTGATAATACCTGTACTGCACTGTACTGTTCTGTGCTACTTCAAATAATTACAACCTACCATGCCCGTTACATACAAAAAGTCCCTCCCCCCCTTGCAAAAGGAAAGACAATAAAATAAAAATATAAAAAAACAACTGGCCCGGGGAGTAATGCTTTCACAATCTCTCAGAAAATCACAGATTATTTTTTTCACGATAATGTTACATTACCCCAATGCCTCTTTCTCCGGTAGAGTAGGAGACTGCACAATGGCTCGTTCCTAGAGCAGCAAGTTACTCCTGTGCGCACCGGTATTGCAACTTCTGTCCAGATATAGCGCAATCACTAACGTCGGGGGCTTAATTTTTCGCACCAGCACTAGGGAGGCGCAAGACTCCATATGTTGGAAGTTATCTCTTATTTACCTCTCCCCTTCTCCTCTTCTTTCTCTTTTAAGCCAAGAGGCAGGATAGATGAACAAGAGCAAACGGTAAGCTGGCAGATTGTCCGAGGTATAGGCATCTCTCATGTTAATCCACCTGCTCACCAAATGCATACTAGCCAACAAAATATACTTACCACCTCTTGGAGTAAAAGGGTGCTTGGAGTACAAGTATTTTCTATAGCCGGAAGAGTTGCTAGTTTTTCATATGTCCTCTGGAACATATGCTTGCGGTGCAGGAGGTAAGGGTCTACAATTTCTAGAATAACTAAATTCTCCACCCCCTCCCCTCATTAACAAGCTGTACTAGCATTCACTCTGGGAAAGCGCGAAGTTGTCTTTCCGGCCTACGAACAGAGATTCCAGTTTATCATCCTTTATTAAATGAGTAGCAGTAACAGGATTGACCGTAAGTGAAAGATGTGAGTAGGGGAAAGTTAGGGAAACTAAAGCAATAATAAAGAAAGAAAAGAAATAAGAGAAAGAAGAGAAAGAAGAGAGAGAGAGAGAGAGAGAGAGAGAGAGAGCTCAAGAAAACAACCCAAGGAAAAACAGAATCGGTAATTGCAAGAACAGTAATTGCAATAATCAATGTGGGAGCTTGCATCCAATTAGATTCCACAACGCCTAGGCCATCCCCCTCTCGGCGACTTTTTAGTAATCCCAGGTACCATGCAAGCTTTCATGAGGTAAGAACATCCGCACCAGCCCTACTATCAGTCCCCTTTGCTGTCCTTTTCACACAGTCCGATATTCCGTTTTTGTTTTTTTTTGCTCCAGCGGTCATTCGAAGAGTTGCCGTCGCTACCCATTCTATCAATGAGCTCCTTCATTCCCGCTCTTGATAGTACACCCTCCACACAGCTGAAATGAACAGGTGTTGCAGCGTTTCATAGTCCTCTTGTCTCTCTTATTACAAAGGTCGCACTTTGCGGTAGCCACGGTGATTTGGGTAAAATCGTCGGCAGAGCAAGGTGGGCAAATGTTTGACTTGATGGGTGGCATCTTTCTTGGGTGCTTGGCTAGGCCGTTTAAGATATGTAGGAGTGACAGGAATCGGGCGTCTGATGTAAACGGCAGGCGGAAAGAGTACGAGACAGGACAGCAGGGATTTGCCAGTCTGTGCTGCAATGCACTCCTGCCACTGCCACTGCTGCTGCTGGCGCTGTTGCTAGAATTGGACAGAAGATGCGGAAGAATTGCTATTGGGCTAGAGATAACAAGTCAGTAAATTAAGCTGCAATTTGGTCAATCAAAGGAGGGATGTCTGGTTCTGTGCTCTGTTTTTTTTATTGGGGGTGTGAGGGGAAAAAAAGAAATAAACCATGGAGTAGCATTTACCTTTATGAACCGAATGTCACTTGGCAAAGATTTATTCCCAAATCCACAAACCCAGCGTCTTGGTTTCAGTACGCTGAGGGCGAGTGTGGAGAGAGTGGGCAAGAGACGATGCTGGAAGTGAGAATATATAGCTTGACGGGAGGGGGCTCACTCTATCGTTTGCCTTTGCCAACCTCCCCCCCCTCCTACTTCTCCTCCTCCTAAATCTACCCCCTTTCCATGTGTAGAGCGACCCTCTCACAAATAGTAAGTATAGAAGAGACATCTGGGACATGCTCTAGCAGTTGAGAAATGCACGGCACACAATCCCTACAGATCGCAACACTCCTGCTCATGAGAGAAATGTATCGTGGGATAGGGGGATTCGCCATGAGAATCCTCCAGAAACCTCTTTCTTCGTTCCAAACTTTCGGATGTAGTGGGGATGCAGCGGATAAGTAGAAATCCATAGTCAGACCATGTGAAATACAATGTTAGTAAACTAAACTAGTTTTTCCTCCGACTATCTGGGATAAAGCCAACACCCTCGGTGACAGGGCACTGCTCTCCACGACAAGGCTGGTGTGACCCCTTCCAGCTTGGGAAAACTTCAATTACTACGATGCTTTGACTCTTCTATTTTCCTTCTTCTGCTCCCCATTCCCCCTCCCCCTCTATCCCCTCCCCTCCCCCTCCCGATGCATGTGAAGGAAACCTTTCGGATTCCGGCATTCGAGACACCCTGCCGGCGAAATACTTTTGCCGGAGAACCAAATAATGTAGCCACGGGGAGAGAGTGTGATGTGCGGCTTGTGCGGAAGGGTAGAATGCCCCTGCCAAAGGGGTGACGAACCGACGGGTTTGCGCTCCCACAACGGCCCCAAAGGGCCAGATCGAATACTTTGACAAGGGGAGCCTCAACAATCGAAAAGCCCGGACTGATACATGAAGTGGAGGCTCAATTGCGCACGCATAACTGCCTGGGGGAGTAAGGAGAAGAAAAAAACGGGTTGAAGGATCATACAAGGGGGAAAATGGCAGCACTAGGGCAGAAACAACTCCCTTTTGGCAGAAAAAAACTAGCCATTTAGGCGATGGGGTAAACAGTTGAATACAGCAGCTGACTTAGATTAATTATAAGTGCGGCCTGCGGCAGGCAGGCTTTGCTTAGAGAGCAAACAGCAAATTTGACGGGTACTCAAGGGAGCTTCAAAATGGAAGAGAGGCACAACTGTAGTGAGCGGAATCGCCAATCTCAGGAATTGTGGAGCGCTCGTGAACAGGGCAGGAGAAGGTATTTCGCGCGTAGTCCAGCAAAAATTAGATATTAGTGAGACAGCCTTTTCGACCATTAGTTTTAGTCCAATTGTTGTTTTGGATGGTTATTGCGGCGCACAAGAATCTGCTGATCGCAGGCGGCCGTCTTAATTCATCGAACGTCGAAGTTCAGACGAACCGCCGCAGTGAGGTTTCCCGCAATCTTATGCACACACCCGCTCTTGTGAGCACAGCAATTCATACATGTGCAGGCCTGCCGGCCCACGTAGAAGGACAGGGCGGAAGCCTCAGGACGTGGATAACCTATTGTTTGTAGAACGAGCATTCGAGACCCCTGGGCGGGGAATAGTTTGCATGATCGAAATACTGACAGGGTAGAGTTTGACTGCGAGCTCAAACTAGCCAAGCAGAAAACATAGCACAGGGCGCACCGCAGGGAAAACAAGTAGTGACACCCAAGTGGTGTGTTTCTCTGCATTTGTATTGAGGGTCGCCAGTGGTCACAAATTACCAATCCGAATAGAATATTACCTGACAGGACGCACGAATATGTTGATTTGAATTGAGACAGGTTTTGTGGATCCGTCGGAATAACCTGCATAATAGTTAGGAGTGTGGTTGGTGGGATTTACCCTTTTGAGGTCATCCGGCCCATAACTTCTCCGCCAGGTTCTACTCAGGTCTGCCACAATCCTCTTAATGCCCAAGACTTGATTGTGACAAATACCCAAGCCTCTATGAGACAAGAATTTTCGTGGAACGTTGGACCCGTCACTTAGATGATAATCTTTGGATAATTAGAAAACCCCAAGGGTAGGGCTAGTCTGTAGCCCTTCCGAATTTGGGGGGTATACAAGACCGAACGCCATAATTGCCAGGCGAGGCAAGATAGCCCCGACCAAGCTATGTGTCACGGTTTCCCAGAACACGGGTCGCGCTTTTAGTCACGAGGGGCTCTGGGATTTAGAGCATGGAGAGTGACGAGTGAGCATCCATGAAGAGCATCCGATGACGGGCTCAAACCCCCGACAAAGCCACTTGACTAGTAGCAACTCTGATGAAACACCATTCTGCTTAAGAAAACTCAGAGATAAGTTTATCTGCAGAGATCTCCTTATTTCTCAAAGCCGGACAATACTCCAGTTCATCTTACCTATCCTCCCATTAGTCTCTGGGTTTATGCTCAGCATACGGAAGATCATTAGGAACGCGCAGGGTGTGTTTCTTAGCGGCGGCACCCTCCCCCCAACACCTTGACTTATACCGAACCCCATTAACCCTTAATTCGTACTTCCCCAAAAAGCGGACCTAGCCGTTCCCCCGGGTTGGTATCTCAACCCCCCATCTTGACCGCAGCCTGGAGTATGGAGGGTAGTAGGGTGAGACCTGCTATTATAACATCAATGACTTGAGTGGCAATTTTCGAGATCCAAGACTTTATACCTGCGTAGAGTGTCAAAGAATCAGCAGGCGAACCAATTCCACGAGCCTAAATCGGTAACCAACTTGATATAATTCCAATAGCTCTCTCAAACCAGTTATAAAGCATCAGCACGGGATCGCAAACACAATCTCCTATCAACCCCTAAATTGCGAACACTTGATGGAGACACAACCATCTTTGATGGCTCGGTGGTGTTGAGCCCATTGTGCACATTATCCCTTGACCCCCGGTTCCGAGGGTAGGCCGTGTGAATCCCCGGCCTAGGCTTCTAAACATCTAGCACGTGATTCGATACGGTGTGCACTTCCGCCCAATGGTGGGAAGTAGGACACACCAGGCATCTCTTCACTCCACCACCTTTGCTGCACAACCCCTAAGTCTCTATGCAAACTTCCAAATTTGGCACGCATCTAGCTGAACCCAAAGCAGCTAACCGATTGGGTGAAATTAGCTCCTGAGTGAGATAGCATGATTGTAAATGAACTCATTAGGGAGCCCTTATCGTAACACCGCCAAACAGCACGTTAAGCTAACCCCTGAATTCAAACTGCTAGTAACAATCAGTCATCTGTACGTTTCTGCCATTCACGACCCCCTAGGTGTACATATTTGATCAGACTTTATCACAAATGGCAGACCCCCACTCAGGCCCGGGCAGTCCAGGATCTCATCGGATTTTTTTGGCCACAAATCAAATAGACCATTCACAAGCAATTTCAATTTCAAGTGAAAGGTAGCTCTGAGGAAGAAGTTTAGTCATATTGCATGAACTTTGATGGGTCGACCAAGCTCTGCTAATGAATGACCTCTGCTTGACTAGACCCTAGTAGCCTCTAGCCTGCTCAACTCAACCCGGAAATCGTGGGAACGGGGTTAGGGCTAATCCCAAGGGCTCCAACTCGCCTTAGTCCCGTTAGACCAGGACTCTAATATGAGGGCGATAAACAAACACCAGCATTTAAGATCTTCAATCAGCAGTCGCGAAAATACTTAAGGTTCCAAGAGTAAAAGATTGGTACTTCCCTCCTTCAGAGAAACCCGCATACCAGTTTACAACAACCCCTGGATAATGTAGTGAATCCTGTTTTCCGTCAGGAAGCCAAGTTGAAGAGTAGCTCAAGATTTTTCACAAAGTAGTCTTCCTCCTCGGTATACTAACTTTCCTTCAAACAAGTGGCAAACGTCCCGAAACCCCCATGTGGCAAATATTTGTGAAAATCCAACCTCCTGGCTTCTCTCTGCTCAAACGAGTCCGCGGATTGAGCTCTAGTTTTTGTTTAGCCTTCCAGTATAGAAGCGAGCTTCACCGGGCTATTTGGTATAGGCCTTGTGTTCTAAGCGCCTTTCCTTTTCCTCGATACCGCCCGCGGGCCGGTTGGCCGGACAAGGTCACCAATCCAGGGTGGACTCAGTTCCTTTGCTGGTATGGGGTCGGCATCCATTGTAACGCCCACCCTGGAGCGGACTGAAGCCAATACTTCCATGCTCCTTAAAAGATCAAGATGAGTTAACGCCCTGTTTCCGACCAGCACCTGCTTCGTGGATCTTATCATCCCACCAGCGGGCTAGCCACAAACGGTCTAAAGCAAGCAGCCAAGTATGCCTTCTCCTCTGGCACTCGTTTTTGATGTGAGCGGTAAGATGTTCTGTGGCAAACACCATGTACAATCGTTTGAGTCAATAAGTTCATCCCGTTCTACCAACACCGGGGGCGATGCCGGTTGTCATTTGACTATATGTGCCGGAAGCTTTAGAGAAGGCGTAGAGAGGTGACGTCCGAGAAAGAAGAATACCTAAATCCATGATGCCTAAGCATCGTTAAATTCTTAGTATCATTAGTCTTGTTCTCTCGATAACCCATGAGTGCCATAGAGCCGAGGAAGGTCCATCTATTGGAAATTCATACCTCAAGTCTCGGGGTTTGTTATCAGCAATCCAAACCTGAAAACCCTCGATACCCAGGAGTACAATTCTCGACAGCTAAGCATAGGGGAAAGGGAGGAATACGGGGCAGCATAGGGGAGTCAACATTGGAAGCGAGGGGATCGGTACTAGTAGTCATAGGACAAGCGAAACTTGGGAACATGGGTGCCAGGACTGGCCCGCGTAGTCCCCCGCGTAATGCATCCTCTCCTCCCTAGCCCACTGCGAGCTATGATAGTAAACCGAAACTTTTGTAGCAATATGAATTTGCATCATCGAACCTGCAGCTGAGCCTTAAGCATAAAGCAATAACCCAGAGATAGCTTTCAGCCGCACATCCATGCCTGTGGGAAGCCCCGGCGTGGGTCTAAAAAGCGCACGCGAGTACCTCTAACCCGATACTTAGGACGTCGATCTCGGCGGAGGTTGGCTGTTGGCCCGAAGCAAGTGATTTTATGCATATTCGGGATCCGAAAGGTATTTTGCCCGCATAGGCTGGAGGATTTAACTCTCGTCCCTACGTTTCATGGGTGCAGAAGGGACCCGGATCCGTGTCCGCACAGTGAGTAGGAACATCTCAGCAATCTGCTATTGTAACGCGGGCCTTCTCAAATAGGGAATCAACTTTGTCCATTGCTGTGCAACTTATGGCTAACTTACAAGCCAGCACTGGTATGATAACTTACGGTACCGGTAATAGGATAATAGGAAACCCCTACCAGTAGTTGCCAAGAAATACGTGCAAATCTAGACAACGTTACTAACCCCCATCTTTCTTTCTTCAACCTTCCTCGTTGCCCAGGTAAGGATTATTATACGTGGGGTAGCGAATCGCTCTCTAATAATCTGCTGGTAAGGTATGATACCAGGAATTTATGACAGTGTCTCTGGCACTCATGCGCGATTGGATGAACACCCATCAGCCAGCATCGTACAAGTACTAGTACTAGTGCAGTAGCTCTTTCTTTCCCACAGAAGATCTCCGAGATCGACAGGGGGAGGAAATCAATCGATTGCCAGGACCGTAAGTTCATCCCTATGATAATTCGAACAAAAGGGGTGTCAATAACGGCTTTAACCCTTTGGGGGGCATAGGAGCTATCCAAGTGCGGGCGGCAGGTCAGGGCAGGACCCGTGATTGGATCGGTTGCCGCAGTAGCAGCAGAGGGGAGGTGGGAAAGACATTCCAATCAACCACCCACGGCTTGCGCCAAATTAGCTTTGACGCCGTGCGTACAGCACATTGCCTTGATTGAATATCGAACCGCACCACCTAGAGTTTGGGCCCTTTCGGGTTTTCCCTCTATAAAATCTAAGGCCATTGCGCTAAGAGTGAGAGAGAGAGGGAGAGACAGAGTACCGCGTTCCTTTCGAGCACGGGGAGATGTTCCCTCACCACCGACATCTGCTTCACTCTTTTGATTTTTTTCATCGTATCTCTGGAGAACAATTGATACGAAACGCGTGCTTTGTCGCTTGAGGGAGGAAACGAACGGTCTTTCCCTTTTTTCTCTCTTCTAGAAAGGGCTCGACGCATGCATTTCTCACGATCCTTGATTGATTTTGTTCTTGCTTCCTCCGTGAACCCCGTTTTTTTGGCTGGGATTGGTTCATTATTTTACAATTGTCTCGCTTGTTCGCCGATAAACTAATCAATTGACACTCCGAGCATGAAGCTCGGGACTGTGTCCTTTCTGGTGGCAGTGATTGCTATCTTTTCAATCGGCATTGAGGTCGAGGCTGCTGATGATACTCCGAGTGGTTTGAATCCGATTAGTTACCCTCTGGGTGGGAATGTGGATGCGGGGAGCCCGGTGACGATAACATGGCAGGTGCGTAAATTGTGGTCTCCCGAATCTGCTCTCTAGTTTGGGTTGGCTTATTGATCTTCTGCTGTAGCCAAGTACCCCGGGAACTGTTACAATACATGCATTGAAGGGTCCTCCGGATAACTTGAACGATCTTGGCCCTATCGTGGGTCAGTGAAATCTTTGACTGGGATGGATACTTTTGGTGATGTGGAGCCTAACAGGTCTTAGCCAAAATTGCCAATTCGGGATCTTTTGTTTGGAATGTTCCAAAGGCCTTTGAAGATTCGGCAACGATGGGTGTAGGTAACAAGTATGGACTCAAGATTATAGACGACGCGACTGGAAAGTTTGAGTATAGTCCTCCGTTTGACATGACTGTTCCTGGATCGACGTATGGCGGTGCGGTAACAAGTGCTAAGACGAGTGCTGGAGTTCCTACTGCGACTTCTAAGGAAACTGCATCTACATCTGTTCCTGTCTCTGTCTCTGCATCTGCCACAAAGGAAACGTCAGCTGTCGAATCTAAACCCACCGAGACTGCCTCACCAACGGAATCCTCCTCTGCAGGCGGGATCCTGGGCGGAGGCGGCAGCGGCAGCGGCTTCAACCTCGAAAAGATGCCCGACCTCCATCTAATATTTGCCGCATCCGGCGCTGGCGTCGCAGGACTCATAATAATAATAGTGATTGCGGCTGTCTGGGCAAGGGTCCGCAGCGACAGAAAGAAAGCAGAATATTACAATCCCAAGTCCTTCCGAGACAGGCGTTCACACCTGGAGGCCGAAACACCAATCACAGGAGCTTACCATAGACGTCTATCCTCAACCTCATCCTTCGGGGATGGCGCTCGACCCTCGGTAGTATTCTCGATGCACAACCGCTCACCATCGCCGCCACCGCCGATGCCCACCGTTCCACCACGGCTCCGGAATCCTCCCCCGGCACTCGGCCCACCACTGGTCCCTCCCGGACCATCCCCACCGCCAGGGCCACAGACCACACGAATTCCGCTTTCACCACCGCCGCCAATCTCCCCTATACCAATAGCACTAACGATGCCCCGGAACCCGCCATACCCCGCCGCCTTCCCGTTCCCGAGTCAGCCCTGTGCACCTTACGCTCCTCGAATGTACACACCTGTAAGGGCAAACTTTGAAACCCATGCCTTATAGGAATTTGGGGTGGCCGGCTCTTCGTTATCTGGAGATTTGAGCCAGTCACCCCCGCCACCATCGTACGAGGCTGTAGAAAAAGAGAAGGATAAGCGCGCGAGATCTTCGAATTGGAGTCTATTAAGTTATTATGATTATTACTTCCACTGAGATCGAGACCTCGCTGGGCACGGACAAAGATAGAGAGACCGATAGATGCAGGATAGATGCAGGATAGATGCAAGATAGATGCAGATAGACTACCAGCAATGCCGAGGGGATTTGTATCATACGGGTACATACCTGACTACATATACATATACATACATACACAGAGCACTAACGCTTTGTACATTTTCATGTATCTTCCTTTCCTTTCCTTTCTTTTTTCATTTTTTCAAAGAGGGGGGGAAACATTGGTGCTGGGGGCGTTTTGTTATTCATTCTTTCTTGCCATTACAGCCCGTCATCATCATCATCATCATCATCATCATCATCATCATCAGTATAGTCGCGGAATAAAACAAAAAACCAGGGTGTACCCGCCTTTCCTTTCCTTTCCTTTCCTTTCCTTTCCTTTCTCTGCAATTAAGTTACCGACCGAACCCGTGTGGTCTTCTATTCTCTCATTCATTTGTTACCCTTTTTTTTCTTTCTTTTCTATTTCGTTAGTTTGCCGGTTTGCGAGGCATTCTTCTCCTCGATTCCCACTGCACTATACCCTCAGCGAAGGATGGAAAGCGGGGGAAGCGATCGGTGGTAGTTTGTAATTGTTGATTAGCCGGGTGGAGTGGAGAATTTGGTGCATTATAGGTCTTCTCTGGGGGGGGCTTTTGAGATGTTGGGGGTGCTGTGGAAGTGAGTTACCGTACTATACGATTGTGGTGTCATTACATTACCGGAGTGGTGATGGCGGGAGCATTGTTCTGGAGCACCAGGTTGATGTTAGGTATGTGCTGCATGGTATGTATCTGTCATCGTTTGGTGAATTGCTGATCGGGATAGTTGTCTACTGGTGTTCGAGTATCGCAGTGTGACTGTACAGTAGTTAACGCACGACTCACCTTGAATTTCTCCATCCACTCCTCTTGGCTTTTGTTTACATATATTTTATTTTTCTATTTTTATCAGGCCCCAAAGTGATTAAATACAGTCAGCAGAGATAGTGGCAGAAAGAAAGAGATAGGGGCAAAGAAAATATTTTGAAATAGAGAAAAGAAAGAAAGAAAGGGGGAATTATCATGATCCCCAACCGTGACATCGCACCGTAAACCATGAAACAAATCCACGAATGCCAGAAACTCTCACCCGCCAGAGGCGCACCAGCCAGGCCCTCCTCCCCCTCCTCCCCCTCCTCCCCCTCGCCGCCACTGAACAAGCCCCATAATAACTCAAATTCAGCCCCGTCCCTCCACTCCCATACGCACTAGCTCCCTCCGTCTTATACGCCGGCGGTGGCATCATCCCCGCCCCGGCCCCCCCCCATCAAGAGGCTTATACCCAGTGCTCCCACCCAACCTCATAAGTCCAATCCCTCCACCATTCCCAGTGGGCGCATACGCATGTCTTGACCCCTTCCTCTTCACACTGAACGCGAGCCAGCAAGTGACCAAATGGAACATCCAACCCAGCGCCGAGAACGCGAAGAGGACCTTGTAAAGGTGGCAGACGATGGTGTAGTCTCCGTAGTTCTCCGGCGAGCACTTTTCCACGGTTGTGTCACCCATGGCGCGTGCCAGGAAGACGAACGCGATGCCCCAGAGGAGGGCGAGGAGGACGTCGGTTACTAGGACTAGTGTTGGTGGGAGGGAGCGGCAGCAGAGGAGGAAGGTTAGGAAGATGTTTAGGATAGTTATAGAGGCCTGTAGAGGGGGGGGTTGATGGTTAGCGGGGGGCGGAGAGGAGGAGGGAGGGGGAGGTACTCGTACTATCACGTCTAAAGCGATGAATTCGTGTGGAACTCCTATATCTTCTTGCATCAAGTGGTATGAGAAAAACCCGGTGATCCCAACGACCACTATTGCCGAGATGAGTTGTAGTATGCGCAGAATTACCAACCAAGCCCTCGGCCATTGAGGAGGTTGCTTTCTGGACGCCATTGTGTATCTCTTCCGTTGTTCGTTTCTCGTTTTTATCCCGCTTTTTTGTTTTTTTTTAGCTCACGACAGCAGAGGAATGAAGGGGGGAGAGGGCAAGGGAGCCAAAAGGAGAAGAAATATAGCTTTTGGAGAAAAGAGAATGAATGCTCTACCCCACAATCTTGCTAGAACCCCACCCACATCTAACAGTTATATATCTAACCTCTCGCCTTCATAGCTGAAAGATCGGGAGAAGCTCAGAGAAAAAGCAAATCTCCCCACCAATTGTCCGAGGGCTGGGTTGAGTCGAGTTTAGTGATCGACACTACGGTGCGGTAGGGGCGGATACTGTAACGGACACCTTATTTCCACGTGAAGTTGAAAGAAAAAGAAAGAAAAAAGAGTTAAAACTTTCCCCACGAGCGACGTACTGTACTTCCAATTCCCCCTCGCACGGCTGAGGAGGAATGTCCAGGAATGCGTAAAGGTGAGCCAACCCTCCTGCCAACCCGCTAGCAAGCAAGCGAATGACAGTTGAACCCATTGAACGATGGAGGGGGAGTCGAGAGGAGTGCAGAGGGAAGTGCAATTTAGGCTACTGGTGCAGTACAATTGTACCGAATTCCTCGCAGCTAAGTCATTTGTCTCAGACAAGAAGTACTTGCGCAGTTCCCGACAGTGGTACCCTTCTTTCTGTGAACCTCATTTTTTTTGGTTGAGCGAGTACCGTACTGGGGGAGAAACATATATTTGGCAGGCACCTAGCGCCGCTACTGGTCCCGTACCTGATCAGTTAACCGCAGTTGGGCCTGGGTTCTACTGGTAGACGTCCGTGATCCGTGCCTGAGAGTGTGGCACCGTCTAATCACCATGCCATAGCCTTGAGGGGAAGCGTTGCTTCGCACAACCGCATTGGATTGGACACCTAAAAACGACCTTGTTCACTCTACCGTCCCAGTACTGTACCCGTATTTGAAAGCCGCTCTTGCCCAATAACTTATTCGCTCAATCGAAAAAAAAAAGAAACAAAGAGGCAAATGTTGGATACCGTGACTGTTCTAAGGAGAGTTTCCCACGATCATGTCAAAAGTGCTGATTTCAGATGCCCGCGCTATCCAAGCTTGAACACTCCCCCATTCTTGGCGAAAGCCATAATATTATAACCTCAAAGGCGATAGGATATGTTGCTACAGCCCCATCCTCAATGTCCTTGTGGAAGGAGAAGTATCGTGGTATGGCCTTGGAGGCAATGGGAAGGGCACTAGCCTATGACATGGGATATAGTCCGGTATGCGGATACTGGATTCCATGCAATAGCTTACTCCAGAATCAGAGCTGAGAGGAAGTTGCCTTCAAGGATAAATTATACTTCAAAAAGGGGACACTATGGTGACGATGTGCTGATGGTGTATGATACTTCAAAGACCTAGAGAGGTCTATTTTCCTCAGAACCTGAACCGAAAGTCCCCTTAAGATGCAAGCAATGTTTTAAAGCGCTATAGTTTACGGAAAAATGGGCAAATTAATTCTTTGTCAATTTCCAGCTTCTCTCTAAGCTGCTCATCCTGGAATGGTAATAATTGAGGATGATACTCCAGCACATATCCACTATTATCATAACAATTTACAGAAACAGCTTGAGATACAACTTCAAGAGGCCAGCTAACTTAGAAGATCAGAATCTCATTGAAACAACCTGGTGTGAGACAAAGAACAGCATTCGGGAGCTATTATAAATCAGGCTCGATTGCTGCTAGAATTCAGGCAGTTGTGGATAAATGGCTAAAGTATTCCAGGGAGAGGATTTATCAGCATATTATTTTAATACTATGATATCATTGGTTTCCTGATCGACTTATCTACTTTTTTCTTCTTTTTTCCTATGGCTAAGTGTTGTGGTTGTGTGGTGGTTGTGCCCGGGTAGGAAAGCTTTACGGAGGTGGCTGGCTGTATGATCGTACTTGGGCCTTCCGTAATTCTGCTCTACGCCCGGCTTTTGCCTTGTGCTTTTTATCTTTTCTCTCTGGGCTCAGGCCCTGGATATGGATCGTGCTTGTTTTTAGCCCGGGAGCTCTGGGCGCATTCTATCGTGCGCTAGCGTTCGAGCGCCGTAGGATGCCGTACAAGTCATGGGCACGGCGGGGGGAAGGGGAGAGGGAGAATAAAGAAATAAATCGTAAGACATGGAGAGTTGGAAAGTACTGCCTTACTCGATTACTGTAGGTTCAAGTACGACGCAGGATTTCTCGGGGTTTATTACTCTATTGAACAGCGCTGTATCATAAGTGTTTGCATATGATAGTTGGAGGATAAAAGTATTGTACAGTATAGTAATGCAAGCGCATTCTGCGTGAACAAATGCTAAGTTTTTAACTTAGGTCTGTTGTAGTGCTATGCAGTACTCGGGCACTGCTTTAATTGCGCACTGAGACAGGAACCGCATTTGAAGGAACCGCACAATAGCTGAAGCTCCCGCTGCAGGACTGTAATAGGCTTAGCACGGCAGTAGCGAGGGAATAAATGAAAAGAAATCAGGTGGAGTGAAACGTAAGGGTATCATGTCGTCAATAATTATTATTTTTGTGCCCAAAGCATCCTCCCAAACTCCAGCGAGAAGAATTTGTGACAGAAGAGAAGAATAAATGAAAAGGGGGCATGAGGGTGACTATAGTGCTGAAAGGGCGAAGGAAGGTGTGAAGCCCACAGCGAGGGAGGAAAAATTAGGCCAAGTTCCACAAATTGAGGAAATTCATCCGTCTCGTTATCTCTGTGTCGCCCTTCCGGTCTGATAACTCCTTCATCTTTCGACTGTCGGAGCCCATGAGTACTTCGTCGTCCTCTTTGTTCCAAATACCTGGAATATCCGCCGGTTCTTCGCCCTTTGAGATTGCCCTAAGAAGGATTTCGATGTTGGCTTTGACACCGGAGGTGCATTCTACAGCTTGGATCACTTCAGATCCCGAAAGACCAAATTTCTTTTCGCAGTAGTCGAGGTAGCGATGCATCTCCTCGATTCCAGCCTTGTCTGCTTCTGTGACAGTTTTGCTGGCAGATCCAGGCGCTTTCCCTCTAGAAGCTTTGGGCGAGGGGGTATCGACATGGGCGAGGGCGGCGGACTTTGTGGATTGGCAGGGTACTTGCTCATCGTCGTCAAGCCATGGGAAAGCAAAGTCCATCTCTGTTGAAAATGCCTCTTGGTCAATCTCGGCGTTGAAGATGGCCTGGGTGCTCATATTCTCGTAGGAGGGTCTCGTGTTCTTGGTCTTCGGAGACTTGACCAGAATAGATTTGGGCGGCGTTGACTTGGAAAGTGCTTCTTTGTCTGAGGTTGGCCCCTTGGGTGACTTGACCGGAGTTTCAGATATTTTGACAGCTTGGGCCGTTGATGTGGACTTTCCCACGGCCTTTTTGACAGGAGTTTTGACCACCTCAACCAATACTTTAGATGTTGAAGTAGGAGCATCATCCACAGTCTTCTCCGCACTTGTTGGAACGACCCCACCTAATTCAATTGATGGCTGACGGTTACGCCGAGGCGACGGGTCAGGAGTAGATGGTACCTCTGATATAGAATCATATCGCTTCCTCGGCCTCTTCACAGCTTGATTAACATTAGGCGTTTGCCCATCGTCGGTATGCTTGCGCTTCTGAGAAGAGGTTTGTTTGGGAGGTGTTTGGGGCTTGGCCGCCAGAGCGGTTTCCCCCGATGGAGCTAATGGGGAAGTAGTCGAGTTAATAACTACTCTCCATTGGGGCAGTTTTGCGGCCACCTGCTCAGAATCATGCACAACGGGGGCAGTGAGACCATGATTACCTGGTAATCTTCGCTTTATAGGTGTAGAACTAGTGATAGGCGACCCTGGATCCTTCTCAGGACCCAAGCCTCGCGGTTTCACATCCTTCCTCAACAATTCACTTGAGCGAGATTCCAGCTGTATCGGGCTTTGTAACTGTATGCTCTTGGAGCTATGGAAAGATGCAGTGGCCCCTCGCTCCTCCTGGGGCACTTTCGCCTTATTTCCCGACTTCCGGAGCTCAGGAAGGATAAGGCTGTAAAAGCAGGCGCTCCATTCCTGCCGGGTGTGTCCGGGATGCTAGAAAGCAAAGTGTTAGTTGACAATCATGGGATTAGACTAAAAGGGCTGATAAAACTACCTGTCGGCCGAGCAACTTGAATATCTTTGTCGGCTGATCTGATAAATTAATCTCCTCCGCCTTATCCGTTAGCAATTTCTTATCAGCATCGGTAAAACTGCTAAAGAGTTCACTGTCACTCTCGCTGTTACTGTCGCTATCGGGGTCGCTCTTGTCTTTGGTCGGGATTGCTTTCAGCGTGTCTCTCGTTGTGGGAGGTGACTCGGGTTCGGGCTTCGGCTCGGGTGATCCTTGGAGCACCGGTCCATTGGGCATGATTTTAGAGAAGTGGTCGACCCACCGACCACGCCAACTATGCATGGTATGTTGTGGATACTGGAGTAAAGCGTGAGCAAGGCAAGAAGCGACATAGATATTGGACGGGGAACATACTTCGGCGGCTAACTTATGGTATACGGCATTACCACCTAGCTTGACACCTGGCACACTAATAGCTCGGAGAAGAATATCGTCATCCTCTTGAGTGAAGAAGTTCCGTCTAGAAATGAAGGTTAAAAGCCGGATATACAAGCAAATAATTTCCAATATATCTTACCCCGATTTTCCCGGTTTCGCAGTCTTCGATTGTGATATTGAGCCGGACGGAACCCTCTTTTTCTTCGAAACGACTAGGTGATCCTCCAAATCGACGAGCTTGCCTTCTTTGACACAAGCGTCGATGTATGTATAAGAATATCTGGAAGGATTTTAAATTAGTCCATTTTCTCTCCAATTCTGTTAGGTCCGGGATGGGACGAACAATTTGCCTTCCCGCGGGGTCTCTTTGAGATGGTCAATCAGACAGATTTCAGCATCCTTTTCGCCAGTCACAAGAACACCACCGTTCGCCTTAATTTTGCGATGCGGGTTGTTAATATAAAAGTCCGGTGGATATGTATCAGGGGATGGGATTATACCTGGATGAGCTTTTTGTAGCTTAAGCGAGCAGGAACTTGAAACGAGAGCCAAAACTTGGTACCTTCAAAGAGACTACCGTACAACGGAGCGGAAAGATTTCCTTCTTGTATTGTGGCCATCTAGTCGTTCGTGGGAGTTCGAAAGTTTGGGTTGATGAATACCGGTGGTGGGGGCGAGCGATGGGTGGACGTGGAGGGGAATCCTGGGGCCTGGGACGCGTTGACAAACCGATGTGTGGGATGACGCGACTTGATGTGTGACACAGTCAGTCACCTCGGAGGTGGGTTTGAAGGAGCAACTCGACCAATAATTACTCCCTCCCCATTGGTTACCGGTAGACCATCGTATCTTAACTCCAGGATACGGTACCGGTATCTGCAATGCGGCTCTTTTTCCTCTTTGCAATAGAATCTGAATTCACCACCTTTTTCTGGTGACTGAAGGTACGGTGGTCACAGTATCGCTCGATCCCATTAGCTTTATCCGGTTAATGACAATTGAAGTACGTGCGAGTATCATACGAGTACAGTAATCATCCAGGCTTCTACCTTGTTCCATCAGATGATGGGTTTGGGTGAGGCTCCCGGCATCGACGTCAGGCCACATGAGAGGATGCAGGGTAAATTACAGTACGGTACGGTACGAGCACAGTACGGTACTCACAACGGAACCAGAAGGTTGTCTCTCCTTTCTGTGCTTCGCCCACCGCAAATCCCATCACCAAAGGGGTCGACACGCCTCGCTTTCTATTCTACTCGAGTACAGTACCTTCCTCTTCCAGTACAGCAGAGCTTATTCAGGTGCTAATGCTGTTGCAAGCGAATTTTCTTCCTTCGTTCCTTATACCTTTGCCTTGACCTTCCCCCGGGGGTTATTTCCTTCTTTTAAGAGAATCAAGAGGATAGAAGTGTATACGGTACGCTATTTAAGGCTCTATCGGTATGTAGAATCTACCTTACTACCCGTCGAAACCCACCACGTCTACCAGTAATAATGGGCCTAACTATCGTTAAGCTACAGCCCCTTAATAGAGGACAGCTTGGTGTCGGTGTTTGCGGGCTCCCTAACTCTCCAACTACTCTCTCTCCCCCTTCCTTCTAAAGCCCTTTTTCCGTTCTCTTTATTTGTCCGCCTTTAGAGAGCAGTAAGGTTGGGGTGGAAATAGCAGCGCTGCACCTGCACAAATAGCTGAATCCCGAAATTCTATCCTCCGGAACATGGGTGCAGTCCGGCAAATTGCGTTGGTGATATTGGGGATATCGTTCTTCACTTTTATTGCTCTCTTTGGCCATGTTCCGAGGTTAAGGTGACATTCCTACCCCCAGCTTTTACTCATCCTTTGTGTGGTTGGGGTACTGTACCAGATATTCTGGATCCATGGATTTTTTTCTTTTCTTCCAACTTTGCTTCTTCCCCTAGCCTTCCTTGTTCGAGTACGCTCCCGTACCGCAGTTTGCTTGGATGGGTGGATCGGTTCCTAACCTGCTTGGCGCGCCAAGGTCCACTCCCATAGGTTGGATAAACCGATTCATGTGGAGCATCCTCCCGAGATGGCTGTCCTCTATCGATAGAAGGTTTACGGGTGGTTACATTGGCCCTTTAATCTCTGGGGTTGGGAACTACCTGATGAACGAAAAACACCCTGTGGTAATGGTGAGCGACCTATCAAACCTTCGTCTATATGTTTGCAATGGCCGGGGTCTGACGGGGGTGGTTTGTAGGCATTCTACCTCACTCTTGTTTCGGGGGGATTCTACATGTTTGTCAAAGATGGCTGGCAATACCTCTCACCAACTCACAAGTTTCCCCCCCCCCCTTCCGTCCCCTGTGAGCGCTACAGATCTAACACTTTTCAGGATCTTTGTCCCTATTGTCGGCATACTGCCGTACATTACCATGTATCAAGCTGCCAACTCCGATCCTGGCTTCGTAACCCCCGAAAACCATGATTGTGCGTTACGGGCCTATCCATACGACCATGTGAACTTCCGTCCAGGGGCGATTTGTAGGACCTGCCACCTCCGGAAACCGGCGAGATCGAAACATTGCTCAATATGTTGTACTCTTCAAATCATAACGTTTTCTTTTCTAACTCTGTTTAGGCAAACACTGTATAGCCAAGCACGACCATCACTGTGTATTTATCCGCTGTCAAATTGTCGGCTGATAGCTAACGGGTGGTAGGTGTGGATTAACAACTGTGTCGGACAACTCAACACACGGCACTTTATTTACTTTCTGGGGGCAACTGATGTCCTTTTGACATATGGCGTTTGTCTCACCTTTGATATTCTCCAGAACGTGTTCATGCTCCGAGCACTCATACCCTCTAATACACCAATGTCAAGCCTTCCCTGGTCAATATACATGCACCTCCTAGGAATCATAATAGTTGAGGAAATTTACATAGGCGCAGTATTCCTCCTAGCATCGCTAACCGGAATCCTTAGTTACGCCTTCACAATCTACCATCTGTTCCACTCCCTTACCCTTCTCCACGCATCCCTGCTAACGCTTAATTAGCTACCTGATATGGGCCGGCACAACCACCAATGAAACTATAAAGTGGTCCGACTGGCAGGATGACATCAAAAACGGCGATATCCTAATAGCAGAATCGGACGAGGACCCGCCCTGCGCTGAAGACGACGAATACGACGAAGATGAGCTCTGCCGGCACTGGCCAAAACGCACAACGCAACTCTTCTACCGCCGGGACCCTGAGAACGTGACAGAGCTACCTCGCGGGTTCTTATGGCGTAGGGTCGAGTCATTGAGTGAGATAGATAATGTCTACGATTTGGGGTGGAGTAAGAATTTTGAAGATGTGTTTTGGCCTCGGGAGTTATAGATAGGATCGGTTGTTTATTTGGTTATTCGGACTGGTAGATTGTGGGTGGTTGGTGGGATTTGGTAGATTATTATGATTTCCGGAGTTTACGTGGAATTGGATAAATCGATTGATCATGGCCCATCACTCGAGTACATGGATTGTGAAAAGTGGGCCCCTAAGAGGGGTCTCCCTCATAGCTAGATTGTGCTCTATTAAGTGTAATGACTCTAGTGGGGAAATGCCCACACTATTACGCACCAGAGCACTAGTCGAAATTTTCTTCTTCCTTTGGACCTCTCGTCTCTCCCACACTCTTCCAACACCCGGCGTATCGTACCCCTCCCTTTCTATTTAGCCGTTGCCTGTGATTCACTCCATTGTGCTTATTCTCCCCTCCTATAATTCCCTCTATTTTCTAAAAGAAGGGGGAAAATGGAGATACTTGGGAGGGCAGGTTTTCACCCAAGGTGCCACGGGCTCTCCATCTTTCTTGTCCTCATAAATACATAGCGTACTGGCTTGGTCTGGCCAACCGGGGGCCAATTGGGGGCTCCGGGGTTATGGCACTAGTTTATAATTGAGTTGCCTTGAGCGCAATTGGGAAAATTGGAAAAATATAGGCTGAATCTATTGCTGGCGGTTACACCTAGGCAGGTATTGTGGGGGTGGGGGTTTTGTATATGTATACCATAGTATCAATTATATCGGTTATTTAGAACCTACCTTCTCTCCTTTCCCCAACGGCTCGGAGACCAAGAGGCACACCCTAAGGGGCTTTAATCTTCAGGATATCATTCCGTTAATGGCTAGCATCATAGGGTTTTTCGCACGATATGATAGGCGATTTATGCGATGCTTTAGCTGAAAGAGGACTCCCTATAAAAGCTACTATACCTGCTTCCAGTAACCTAATGAAGGGGCACGGATTCCCCTGAATTCCACCAACCTATATGACTGGAAAAAACTCTCCGGGGGCTAACAGCCAAGTTAATAGCAATAAGGCTCACTAGCTCCCTTTCAAGTTATGCCCCCCTCTAGGGTTAGAATATGCCGGGAGAGGGAGGAGGGCGGAAGAGTGTGGGAGAACAAGGGGCAAAACCATGACTTGGTACTAGGAGTTCGTTTCTCCTTCCTCGGATTAATCTCCAAGACAGGATGAGTAAAATGTAATATATATATATATATAAAGCACACTCTAAGCAGTAAGAGGGATGAAGGGGACCATTGGACTTTGAAACCTGAGAAAACGGGTTTGTCGGGACTTTAGCACCAGGCTGGTGGGCTCTGGCCTTGGCGTTGAGAGTTAACTTATGTGGTATATTAGGAATTGTATCGTAAAGCCACAGGGGAAAGTGGGGGCCCCGGGAAAACTGAGGGGAGTGAGGACTAGAAAGAACTCATTTGGTGGCCGCTCTGCCTCATGGAGATACCGGGAGATGAGCGAAGGCAAGGCTATTTAATTAAACTGAGGTATCTATTCTGGAGGGCCTGAGGATTTGGTAAGCAGGGACGTTCTTTTCTGTTTTCACGCCTCTCTCGGTAGCGAGCCTGGTTAAGTGAACGGATTTGCGATGCTCGGTGTGTGGAATTGGTGTGATATAGTAGAAGTGTTGTCTATCGTCAAATAACGGCCTCCCCCGATCAGCGCTTACGAAGGCCTCTTCGGCCCCTGGCGGACCCCGGGAGATCCCCGGGAAAAAACCGTGCTAGGATATAGAAATGTGCTCTATCTTGATAGGAAGTTACCCAGAAGTTTCTAAGAGGTTTAACCAAGCATTATTTATTTAAGGTGTCAGCTTGTTACTTTGAGCTGTGGGAGAGCCTAGAACAGCCACCAGTGGTTCCCTTTTGATATGTAATGTCTGCGAGCGAGAGAAGCAGCCGTGGTGTACTAGAGAAGGGTTTCCTATGTTTTCATGTTGAGTAAGAAAACACAGGTGATTGCCTTTTTTTTTTTGGCAACCACCAGCCAACTTTTTCCATTTCTTTGTTTCCCCCCATGATCCCATGGTTAATAAACTAGGATGGTCGAGGGCATGGTTTATAGTCTGTCTGTGCTGTCCCACCCCATCCCGATGAATGTGGTTTTGGCAAGGATGGATACCTCCTCAAACTGGGGGGTCATTTTTCCAATCGTATTAGCTAGACAGTAGATAACTCTCATCTGCCACCGGCTCCCATCGAATCCCTTGGATGACTGTGGTGGGAAAATGGGAGCGGCAGGCTAGTGGCAATGCGTAGTGAGTTGTTGAAACGTTGCTCAGTATAGGAGCCAACGATACTCGGGGCGGAGATGGGTTGGCAGCCCGAGTTTTCCACATTTTTTTAATATTACCACCCCCATTCCAATGACTCTCATTCCATGCAGCAATAACCCGGGTCTTATTTCGAGTCGATTTGAGGGTGTGGTGTGTGGCTCCCCACACAATCTCAAAGAAACTAACATTCTTTTCGATCATAGTAAATCACTCGCTTACTAGCCACGGGCACAAACTTGTAAATGTTTGAGCGCTGTCCGGGCTGCACACCACCATTACGGACCCCTACCTGCTATTCACGAGGTCTGCAGATCCCCGGTAACCCCTTATCCGTGGTGCTATCCACTCCAAGATATTAGGGGGGACCAATGATGGAGGTCTACCACTAGAACAGATCTTGGTAGTGCTGTACTTGAGGCCTCTGGGATAGTATCCCAATTGAAAGTGAAAGTGAGAAGAGGCGCAACTGTTACTTTGGTATCCTTCGTCACTGGGAAAACCCTCCCAGTCAGGGTATAAGAGGAGGAGTCCAGCAGACTCTGCTGTCCCTGCTGGATAGGGGACTAAGTTAATGCTTACACTGGTTTCAAAGGTTACGCAATAGAGCATACTATAAGGTAAGCTAGTGTTAGGTAATTTAGACAATGATATTATATACATTAATCCGTACAGCAAGAAAGGGTAAGAAACAGCAAAAAAAAAATGCGTATGATATTCCTCTCCATAACGCGGGATGCGCCACACCCCCCCAAAAAAAACGACACGATAAACGCCCTCCCATACCAATTGACGAATAAAAGCGATCCGGGTGAGAGAAACGAAGTTAAGAAACTCCACCGCGGGGCAGACTCACATCTCGCTCGTAACTAACACCCGCGCTCAAATTTTCTTTTTTCTTTCCTGCACCCATCTGTGGCTTGCACACAAAAACCCTTCTTCGTCTCTGCCCCAACTTCTACTCCTTCTCTATTACGCCCACCACCCGCTCCCTTCACACAACGACCACTGCCTTCCCTACTGAGCAACCTCTCAAGCACATTCAGGCAACCCCCAACCCCTGCATACCAGAAAACATCCCTCCCAATGTCGTCCTTAACCCGCACCTCACACCTCGGATCGTTGACCAAAAGCCCCACTACCCCCGCCCACCCGCCTAGCGCCGCCATCATAATTGCCCTGCGCCCCCCCCTGGCGCAGACATTGACCTCACCATCCCCAACCCTCTTCAGCAACTCCCGAACGATCCTATCCCGGCCCCTTCCCGCAGCGACCAGCAGCGGTGTCTCACCGTTCGGATACCGCGTGGTAACGTCCACCCCGGCCTCGATCAGTCCAAGCACCGTCTCGTCCGACTCGGTCAATATCGCATCGTTTAGAAGCGCGCCATTCCCGACGAAGGATAGTATGCCCCGTGAGAGGAGATGCTGAATTAACTGGGCATTGCCAAGGCATGCGGCAGAGTAGAGCAGTTTTCGGCCATAGGTTGGCGAGCGGGTCGTGAGGACCTTCGAGGTCAAAATTGGGGTGAGAAGGGTTTTCAAGTAGGTGTCTGCGCGCGATAAGCGGGAGAGGTGGGGTATAGGGAGATGGGAGGAGATTAGTAGGTGGAGCTCAGGCGGGAGGGTAAGGAAGTGGGGCATGGTCAATTTTTGTATGATGCTGCGGATCTGATTATTTGCAGAGAGGGGGAGGGGGGAAGGAGGGGTTAGCAATTGTAGGTCAATTATTCAATTATTATTACAATAGTTTTGTGGTGTGGGTTAGCTTAACTGCGATAGGTAATTTGTAGGGCCGGCGATAGCCGTCGGAGACGGCTCGCTTTTTGGCTAGAGGTGATATCGTAGTCTAATGCCGACCGCGATGGTGATAACCGGATAAGTCGAGCCGATTGGTGCGCCACCCTGAAAAGTTACTGTGCCAAGCCATCGTGAAAGATACATACCATTGCCATTGTATGCCCACACCAGGGCAGTAAGTGCTCGAATACTCTTGCTGGTAGGAAATAAATGTGCTTGGATGTTGGAACTCTCGCGAGTCTTAGTTGAGGCCAGACAAAAGGGAATATACACAGCGCCTTTCTAGGAGAGGCAACTACATTGCCCCAGCACAGTTACATTCTATTCGGTACAGTACTTACCACTCGCACGGCCGAGTTGAAGGGGGGCACTTCTGATCGGAAATGTCACCTTTGGCGTAGGGCTTTAGCTCGGCTGGCGAGTGATGCACCGTAGAAATAGTAGTCACGCTGTAACACCGAGAGAGCCGATAGTACGATAGCACCTCTACTTGTAGACCCCTCGGTATTAGTGCTTGTGCTCGAATGCATGCCGCTATCGACAGCGTGCTACCGTACCGGTATTCCTTTACCGAATCGGCTTTAAATCTATTCTTAGGGGCTGCAGCTGTTTTGCCCGGCCTTTGATAGTGGGGCTTCCAACCCATGGTTTGGGACGCTTATGCAATCTATTTGAGGGCTCTGATTGGTCCGAATGGATTATATAAGCGTCTAAACCATGGTTTGAAAGTCCAACGAAGCAGACTACTTGCGCGGTTCAGAAGTTTCCGGAAATGTGGAGGAGACTTGGCATGGGACTCTGGAGGCGGCAACAGCTAAGTTAGCGCCAAGCCAAAGTCCACATTTCCGGAAACTTCTGCACCGCGCAAGTACCTTGTGTCAAACAGCCCCTTAAGTTGGCGGGTAAAAAACCTAGACCCTAAGCGACTTTCACAGCAAGGCCCATCAATGTTGCAACGAAGGGGGGGGTTGGATCAAAAAATGATCGAAGGGCTGGAACGCGCTTTTTTCGAACCGGGGGGTTATAAGATAGAACCCCTTCTAATAAAACAATAAATAATGACATTTGAAGCTAGTTGAAAGTAAAGAAACAAAATTTTTTTATAGTAAACGATAGCAAAGTGTGGTAAAAGAAGCAGGTAAACTAGGATTTATGACAAAGCAGACAATTCTTGATAATTCACTCCTCTTCCTAGCTTCTGAAGAATGGATATTTCCTGGTTTTTTCGCTTACTAAGTCTTTAAAGAACCCCTTAATATAATATATTCGTAAAACTACAGGAAGCATTCCAATCCTGGCTATCTATCCTACGGCAGTAGATAACCTCAAGGTACGCCAGCTCTTCCTGCCTGATCCGTAGTATATCTGGAAAGTACCACCCGCGCGACGCATAGGAAAACCCCGAGCATCCGACTAACCATACAGCAATCTTCAAAGTAAACCACCCAACTAGGGTACAACAAAAGAAATCCACCTTCCCAACATCCCCCAAACACTACCACGCACAACATGCCTACCGACATTCGAAGTCCGTATTCCGGCGAACCGGTCACGCATGCCCAAACAAAATCAATTTACCCACCACCGCCCCTACCGGAAGCCTCACCCTGGCGGATCTTTCTCTTCTTCTTCCTGGCCGCGTTTTTTGCCTTCTGTGAGGCACCGCCAGCCACAATCACCCCATCTATAATGGCATCCTCATCACCAGAGGACACCACACCACTCATCACCTCCCTCAACTCCGCCAATCTTTTCCTCAACGGACTCACCACCTCCTCGACCAGGTCCATCCTGTACCTGTTACAATTTTCTGCCATTTCTGGCACCCTCTCAGCAACACTCACCTCACCCGCGGTATTTTCTTCCTGCCTCTCATCCCTCTCCTCTTTCCTCTTCCCCTCGCTCACCAACCTTCTCTCCATCCAAGTGTCGATGTCAACAGCCGACTTGGCCTCCTTGACATCCCCTCTCCTCGCCACATCGTGGCGCTTCTCCACCTCCTCTCCAGCCACACTCAATGCAGCCTCCTCCACCGCCACCCCCCCTGCCACCTCCACCATTGCCACACTCGGGCACACACTTCCTGCCACACTCAGTGCAGCCTCATCTTCTTCCTCCTCACCAGCCACCTCCTCATCCGTCAGTGGCGTCTCTCCCCACTTCTCCTCTACGAACATGGTCGGAGCGACCATGTCCACCAAACCGTCCCTCTCTAAGGTAACTAGATGTAACCTTCGAGAGAGAACCGAAACGTGATGGCACAACCGTGAAACTTCTGCCTCGAGGGCAAAATTCTTCTTGACCGCGCGCGACAAAACTACCGACCCCTTAGCGACAGAGGCGGCGGAAAAAGTTGAGGAACCTCGTTTAACCATATCGACCGAAAAGAGGAAGAACAGGTGGTGATGAGGGAACTTGAAAAGCTGATGTAAGAGATAAAATGATCTCTTAAACAAAGATTAAAGTCAGAGGAAAGATCTCTGAAGTTAAAGACTTGAAGCTATCGCGAGATTGACTTCAAGGGGCGGATTGGCTCGAAACCGAATGTGACACGTCACAAGATGTAGCGAAAGATGTGTTGTAAAGAACCCCCCTTCTATCCCCATTTTTCAGAAACCCCGATTCAACCCCTCTCCCTGCTAACCCCCCGGGTTCGATCACTGAAGGGCTTCTTTGCAACATTGAGGCCCATCACACATGAAAAAGCCTGAGAAATTTGAGGAACAAGTTCCTGGGCCTCCAAGCCGAACCAACCCATAACCTCAGGTTTTTTAGTGGTTAATATAATACCTCAGCCTTGCCAACTCTTCGGGAGCATCCGGGTTATTATCTGATAGGAGCAGTGCTATCTAGTAAGGGCACTGCATAGAGCCATCCCCTACCTATCACTCCATCCCCCAACGTGACGATAACTATATTAATACCATCACCACAGTCACGCCGTCCTAATTCCTAACAACCTGTTGCCTGAAGTTCAACAACTTACCAGGGCGCGATCTGATCATCTGGTATGATACTTGTACTCGTACGGTACACAGTTTGATCAGACCCTTGTTGCCCTTCTGTCCTACCCTACGCCCGGCGACCGTGGGGCGGCCCTGGCAGGGGGGGGGGCGGGGAAGGAGCGAATTGTTTCCAGCTCTCAACAGCCGGCACCGTTTCAGGCAGCATTGCATGAGCGGAATACAAACGTGCACTTCTTTGACTCAACCCTCCTCGTTCTCGCTTCTCCCATCACAGTCTACCGGTAGTCTAACTTACCGTGCTTATCCACCCCCCCCCCCCCAACGATACCCGTACGGTAGAATCATACGCAGAGATATTAGTAAAAAAAAAAACCTTGGTTGAACGCACAGTGACGTAACGTGCTATTAGACTTGAGAACTGGTAGCGCAGCCTACGCGTCCTGCACTACCTAGTAAGTCGATCTCGTGACGTTTGTGAAAACAAGCTGCTATCGCATATCACCAAAATTCCGGGTCTCTCGTATTTTGACTTTCTGCCTAGAGAAACCCTCCTCCTCACAAAAGTCCACAATCCACTAAGTTACCTTACAAGTACGGTAAATATGCTGGTCCACTTATCAGCCGAGATGTGCTATGTCGGCACTGTAGTTTACTTTTCCGCCGGTGCAATAAATCCCACAGTGACCGGAAAAGCAGGGCAATCTTTAAAGCAAGCGGGACGATAGTTACCCCGGCGGGCTTCTTGTTATCCCCTTTTTTTTTCGATTTTTTCTTGAAGAGAGGTACGGTACGGTAGTCTAGCAGAGAGGGAGGGAGTGTGGTCAAAGAAGGAGGGGAAGACCGTTCGCACGGTGGGGGCGGGCAGAGGTTGGGATTTTTAGAGGATTGTTAGAACCATAGAAGCTTCAATATTGGTATCATACAGTACCAGTAATTGAAAAATGTGCTACGAGTATGGTCGTTGGCTTTCCTTCTTAATAAGGTCTTGAGATTTCCTTTTTCTTTCCTTCTCTATTTTAAAAGAGGGAAATGGGCTGTGCTTTTGCTGCGCTTTTGCTGCGCTTTTTGCCCACTCTTGAGAGACGGGGGTTTTGGCTTCATAGGATACGGTTCAATTTGCTGAGTTGAATTGCACGAGTACCGTACCGTACTGTACCAGCAGCGGAAGAAGGGATGCGGTTGCAGTAAGCCAAGTTGGGGACAAATGACTGCCTACCATGGCGGGCTTCTCCCGAAACTCTAAACATAGCAGAAATAAGAAGTGGGATATGATAATTGAACCTTATGATAGGGCGTTGGAGTTGCCTCGGAGTAAGGTCTGTTAGATTTTCTTTTTATTTGTCTCAACGGAGGGCAGGAGGTCAGCGCTTTCTTTCAGGATATCATAATCCCCCCCGATTATCCAGAGGGGGGGAATTCTCGACGTTTGAGGTATTCCTGGAAATCGCTGAGCCGAGTTAATGGAACCAAACGCACCCCGCCGTTTGAAGTCTTGTCTGGGAAAGGTCTTGGCGTTTAACCCCCACCCCCAGTCAAGCCTTCCGTGTCGCATGTGTTCACGAGCGATGAGTTGGATTGGCTGAAATGGGCGGATGGGACATCTTGCGGTTGGAAAGTCACTGGGGGGTATATAATAAGCAGTGCTCACCGCCGATTCCCCAAACATCGCATCACATCTGTTTGAGCATTTTTACAGACCCACCTCTCCGCCCGCGGAAGAGGAAAAATATATCTATCACCCACCAACGTTGTCCGCCGGTGCTCCACTCTAGTTTGGCCCTCGCTCTCGGTCTAGCGATGTCCACAAAGAACATCTTAGCAGGATGCGCCGCATCCACGATACTCCTCTCCCGCCACACCCACTTCAGCGCGATCACCACATTTGTGCTTCTAACCTCCCTAGCCCTGACCTGTAAGGTCCTCTACCTCCTCATTCTATGGCCTAAGCTCCTCTCTCCAACCCGACACCTCCCGGGGCCTACTAACCCCAGCTTCCTGATGGGCAACTTCGCCATGATCCAAGAAATGCAGTCAGGAGCCCCAATGGCCATGTGGATGCGCACGATTCCGAACAGCGGACTGCTACGGTACCTGGGGATCTTCAACATCGAGCGGGTGTTCCCCACAACGCCAGAGGTGATGAAAGAGGTGCTGCACACGAAGAGCTATAGCTTCATCAAGCCGCCGCTGCTGACGAATGACATCGGCAATATTATCGGGAAGAAGGGGCTGCTATTCGCGGAGGGTGAGGAGCACAAGATGCAGAGGAAGTTGTTGTTGCCGGCTTTCTCGCACGCGCATATTAAGGGACTGGTGCCCGGATTTTGGTCCAAGGGGGTGGAAATGACCGAGAAAGTGGCGGAGGTGATGCGCGCTTCCCGGAGCGGCGCTGGCGGTAACGGGGAGGAGGGTGTGGTGGTGGAGATGGGGAGGTGGTTCTCATTGGTGACGCTGGATATAATCGGCTCTTCCGGCTTTGGCTATGAATTCCATGCGCTTGAGAGTGCTTCAATCAGCGGTAGCAGCAATTCCGAAGAAAAGTCCGGCTCCGAGTTAGCGGAAGCATACAATACAATCTTCAACAGGGGTCGTCCGTCCCGAATCTTGGCGATTCTCTCCCTGATATTTCCCTCCAGCTTAGTGCAGTCCCTCCCGCTAAAGCGAACCCGCGAGGTCGCGCGCGCGGCGTCTACTATCAGACGTGTAACCGCACAAATCCTTGCCGCTAAAAAATCTGCCTTAGCTGCCTCCCCGGAAGACTCCGAATCGAAAGATATTCTCTCTGTAATGCTAAAATCGAACACCTACACAGGCCCGGATGGGGAATCCAGCATGCGCGACCAAATGATGACCTTCCTCGCCGCGGGGCACGAAACCACCGCTACGTCAATGCTCTGGGCCATACACACCTTATCTCTGCCGGAGAACAGACACATCCAATCCCGTCTCCGCGCCGAAATCCACAGCGCATTCCCATCCGGCCTGCCGGCGACCACCACATATGACCAAATCGCCAGTCTGAAGTACCTCTCTCACGTCACGTCCGAGGTGCTTCGCCTGCACCCTCCTGTTGGCGTGACGCTGCGCGTGGCGGCCGAGGATACGACCCTGAATGGGACCTTCGTGCCGAAGGGCACATCCATTGTGCTATCCCCGTTCGCGATAAATAGAAGCGTGGCACTGTGGGGAGCGGACGCGGAGGAGTTCAGGCCTGAGCGGTGGGCCGGCAAGGAGGATGGAGCAGCTGCCGTGGAGAGTAATTATGGGTTTCTCACATTCCTAGCAGGGCCTAGGGGGTGTATTGGGAATGTGTTTGCCAAGGTGGAGTTTAAGTGTCTCCTTGCGGTCACGATTGGGAGGTTCGAGTTTGAGCAGGATGGGAAGAGGGAGCTAGTTGTGAAGGCGGGTATCACGGCAAAACCCCTGGGGGGTATACCCGTTGCGGTTAAGGAGGTGGTTTGGGGGTGAATGTTCGTTTATTTTGTGAATATTGTCGTTATCAAGGGGTGAAGGGAAGGATGAAATGATTAATAGAATGGATGGAATCATGTGCGGTCACTCGATACTTCCTGCACTGTCATATGACTGTTGGTAAAGTTATCAAGATTTAGGAAAGGGCATAGATCATGATACGCTGCGCGCCCTAGACAGTGGATAAACCAAGAAGCGAGAGTGATTCCCCCACCTCAAACCACTGCCGCACAGCTGGTAACTAACCCAACTTGGCTATCCAGTAAACTCACGGTATCCCCAATAGCCCAAGACCGATCAACTCTGTGGCTTGTGGTATGATAACTCATTTGAACTGGATACGAGGGGGCTAGGCGGTAGGCTAGCTAACGCTTGGTTCTTAAGTGAGACTGCAGGACAAAAACAAAAAGGTCTTGGTGTTCTCTAATCACTGTGAACCTTGATCCACCTCACTATTACTCCCCCTCCTTCCCATCCTTAGCTAGCAGGAGTAGCTAACTAGTCCACTCTTCTTGCATATCCTGCTGCGCTTGGGGCCGATTACGATTGCACTTTTGTCCTTTCCTTCCTTCGTTCTTTCTTTAGGCTTCAACCGAGCACACTGGGTTTTTCCGATAGTAACTACGATCCTAATATGAAAGCATGGGAACACAAGGCCAATGATAGGGGTTTGGTGTAGGCCAGGAAATATATCACTCCGTCTAACTAACGACACTGCGGGGCTCCCGATGCCCGACTAATTCTAAAGTAACACACCATGTTGACAAACCCCGAACTCAAGCGATCTTAAACACTCTAGAACCGTCCTGATATCCCATGATCCTCTATGGTCCCTAAAAGCCTTTGCCCTGCTAGTATGCCAACTCCGGTATGTCTGGGGATATATGTTATGAAAGAAACATCATGAAACTAAATACCCCATACCTCATACTTAAGGGCAAAAAGGTAACTTATCAACAAAACCAAAAACCAGTATCCAATGCCTATCGGCATAGGATGAGAAAACAACAACTGACTGCTAAGCGCCTAGTCGCCGCATACTATAAGCTATAATGCACGCTCTCTGACCGAATATCTCCTAGCCACATATCCACATACCCGCATACCCGCATATTCACATGACCTATAGGAAATCAAACATATTCTGACATCTCTTTCAAAGTTTCTGGGCGAACGTGAGGGTTGTGATCTGATTGGACTTTGTGTAAATATATTGTATGTGGTATGAATATTGGGAATCTGTCATTGCATTAACGGACGGTAATGACTTAGTCCTGATAAGGTTCTGGCTAGAGAGAAAAGTAACAATTGATGTGGCCTGGAAGTCTCCATGGGGCCCATACCAGCATATATATATATTGGAAAACATTTGGATTGAATAAATACTTATCTCTCTTCCATCCTCAGTTTTGGCCGCAGTTTGAAACAGAGTCTGTCGGGAAGCCTACTTGTGCCAAGGTTCCGCCGGGCAGCCGCAAACCCCTCATGCGTGCAGGCTCACACGTGGGGGCACTCTAAAAAGTACAGGCCAACTCAACATTACTGGACAGCTTAGAATTGCTTTGTGGGTGACCGTAGCAGAATTGAGACAGGTTAATGTTACTTTGTGGCTACAATAGTAGTATTATATCAGAATGACTTTGGGACTTCAAATGCCTTGAAGGCTTATGTTCATATTATTTATCCTTATCTAATCGCCCATACTAACGGTGCTCGAATATTTAAGTACATCTTGCCTGTTACCTGTGTAATACAGTCTCTAAGATGAGTTGCCCATCTCCGATCGTGGCGACCCCATCCATGATATTTCCATCCCGATTTGTGCAGCATCTCTGACAAAAGCGAGCCCGCGACATCCCTCACGCGGCGTTGATTATCGGACTTGTGCACATCTACCTCCCCAGAAGATTTCGGATATAAAAGCATTTCCTCTGTAATGCTAAAATCGAACACGGGCTCGCATAGGGAGTCTAGTGCGCACGACAATGTGATGAGCTTCCCAGCCACCTTGGACGAAACCACAGCTAGGTTAATGAACTGGGACATACACTCCTTATCCTAGCTTGAGAACAGACACATCCACGCCGCATTCCCAACCGGCATGCCGACGACTGTCACCTACGAGCAGACACCCGGCCTGAAGTATCCCCCCACATCCCACCCCGGGCGCTTCGCTTGCACCCCCCCCGTCGGCGTGACGCTGGGCGCGGAAGCTAAGGATTCTAGCCTGGACTGGGCGCTAGTGCTGATCCGCATGTTCTTCGTACCACCCCGTTACCCATCTGGGGGAGCCTGTTCTGTGCCAGCCAATCCCGGCCCTCCTTCTGAAATACCAGCACTCTCTTTTCATCCAGTCAAGCGAAACACAACGTTTCGCCCACAGCCAAGAGAATAATACTTCAACTCCCAAGCGGGAAAAGCCGGTAGCTAAATAATTGATGCGGAGGTAATGATTGGCGATGAGGATTTCACGCAACCAAGAGTAACGGCTCTAGTGAAGACACATAGTTTGTATTAAGCGGTGGAGAAGTTCATGATTTATTTATTATGTTGAGAAGTAAGGAAGGAAGGGTATGAGAAAAGGTGAAGAGTAGGAGGCAAGAGACGAGACGAACGAACGACAAGAAGGAAGAAAAACAAGGGGAAATTTTTCATAGCTCACACATCCTCTCACTAGCACATAGGTATACCACTATGGCTCAGAGTGCAGCTATTTCCAAACAGTTATTTGAGTGGTGGCATTTTTATAATGGGAAACCTCACTATCACCATGCTCGGATAAACAAAACAGAATATCATCGCCGAAGCGCAGTGTGACCAGAACGGCGTTTCGTCAAGGACTGTAATAGAAATAACAGAAGGGAGTAAAACCGTCAAAATTCACCAAGCAAGTAAACTTAGGTCCAGAAAGAACATAATTATGATGCCCCACGACTAGATCGCGAGTTGAGAAGAGGTTCCCGCTTTCCCTGATGCACAGCTAGGGCAGAGTAGCCCCCTCCTTCCTCCTCATAAGTTAATTACGGCTTGTTACAAAAACCGCGACGAAGACGACACTGATGACCAAAATGCATATTGTCACTGGAACGCATGGCAGCATGTGCTCTGCATACCAGGGTTTGCTGCTAGCTTTGCTTTGATTAACCTCGAGGTCTTGAGCTGATGTTCCGATTTCTCCCTGATCCCACAGCGTAACTGGAGGTGCTTCCGGATGGAATCGGGGACTTGGTTGCTTCTGGTTAAGCTCCTCCGCCGCTACCCCCTGGGCCTCGTCCGGAATCTTGCTAGCCAGTTTTGGAATATTTAAAAAATCTATCCTCTCAAGGCCCCTCCCCACCTCTATTGCTGTCATCTGAGCGTTGTTCCTGATGGTCGGATCGGCGCCGTTATCCAGTAGAAGATTTGCTATATTTGGATGATCAAATTGAACAGCGAGGTGAAGCGCGGTATTGCCGATATGATTCTTCTTGTTGATTGCCCTGAGGTGCTCGCTGTGTTTCGGTTTTGCGAGCTTTTTAATAATGCCCTCTAGCATAGGCTCATGGCCGAAAATGGCCGCTTCGTGTAGCAGTGTGTTGCCATCCTGGTCCGGTGCCGTGAGGAGGGATAATCCAGCCTTATCAATCAAGATCAGCCATGACCCAGACAGGAACTTGGCTGCTAGGTGCAGAAGTGACCGGTTGCTGTTTGTAACCTTTGTGAGGTCTGGGAGGGCCTTTTGGACCAAGGACAGGAGCCCTAGACAAACTGCAATATGTATTGGTGTCTGGTCCCCTTCTAAGGCCACCATCCTCGGGTCTCCGCAGAGCTTAATCCAGGGCTTTCGTATCGCATCGCTGATTTCGAAAAACTGCTGCTGTAGCCAGTCATCGGTAGAGTCGTCCCACAATTTCTCTGAAATTGCAATACTCTGACGGGCATGAATAAACCAAGATTCGGAAGCATATCTGAGATATAGCCACATGGTCGCGGCTCCTTGTGGGTCTTTCCGTGCCTTTCCCCAGGGGGTCTCTGTCTCTGGTAGCAGGGTAGGCCAAAGCTTTGAACTTTGGCCCCAGGATTTGCTGTGAAGGCTGCTGTCCTTTCCCTTTGGGAATTCTTCAGGGTCTGCGAAGGCATGGTGAAGGCATCGGAAGCAATCCCAAGCAATGGTGAAATCAGCTGCACTTTTCGGAAGTACAGGGAGGCCATCCTTGCGATTTTGGTTCAAAAGGTATTCTACTGCGGTATGGTGGACAATGGATACAGTTGTGTCGGTTGCCTGGAGAAATCCCATTGAGGATTGGACGTACCCCTTGACCTCCTCCTCTGTTGGCTGAATTTTGGCACTTGCTGCCCCATAAGAGGGCCCTCCAATTTTTCCTCTTTCCTCAAAACATGCCAGAAAATGAGCCAATTCGCCAAACGTGAGTGGGCGCAGAGCGAGTGCCGCGCTCCCGACCGTGTTCCGGACCCTTTCCGGACCTTCCAAGAGAGTTTGTAGCATTTTTCGATATACGTCTGGAAGCTTTTGTGGGAGTTTCTCTAGATAGGCATCAAAATCGGGGCCTGAACTTTGGCATCTAAGATTTTCTATCGACAACGATGCCCAGAGGAAGTTGCTTCCCGACTTCTCGCAAAGGGCTTTCGTTACTTTCTTCTTCAAATCATCACTCCACCCCCCCAATGAATCTACTCTGCGTTCGATAAAAGTTTTCACATCCTTTTTTATAGAACTGTTCACATCAAGGTTGATCCTGGTATATCCAGAAAAATTATTCGAAACGTAAGGCACCTTCCGACTCGAGAGAAATATCTTGACCTTAGAGATTTCTGTAAGTTCCAGAATTTTTCTAATCAATATTCCACATAGGCTCTCTTCGTGCCCATCTATACCGTCGATGAAAACGTATACAAGGTCTGTCTGGCAATCTTGGATTGCCTTCTTTAGAACCCTCCATAAAGAAGTTGGGTTGGTGAAAAATTCATCCCCCTGAGCTTTAAGTTCAGCCTTGTAGCCACCGAAAAGACTCCCATCCTGCTGAAGAATTCCATATAGTAGGTCGTTGGCTACTTTTGCGAGCTCGAGTTGTGATGCCACAGCCTTATCAGTAGATATCACGTCGGTAGAGGGTTCGGGCGAAAAGAAGTGGGAAATCAATTTAACCCCTTTCGGATGATCACCATGTTGGTTGAGAAATTCGGCAGCGACCCCCTTGGCCAACATAGTCTTTCCTGTCCCAGGGCTACCACAAAGCCAAAGAAGCTTGGATTCACTGCTCTCCTGCCACCTCCTATACGCAACTTCTTTGAAAATCCATTTTCCAGCGTCAGCCACGGGCAAGTTAGCCTTTTCGCGGAGGTGGTCAAGGTCAATTTCCGGCCGCCGCACTTTCCAGTTGCTGCTCATCAGCCCTTCAAAGGTTGCTGCACAAATTCTTAGCCCTAGATTTAAAACCGAGACTAGCAATGAAGGGAGAAATACAAGGAATATATGAAGGTTCTTGCAAACCATAATTATTTATGATCGTGTTGAAGCCGTTGCTACTTGAACTTTGGGCGGTTGCCATATTCGGTACCTCCGAACTAATATATTAGCCAATATGGACTCCAATAGAAAATCACGCTAGTGTTATACTTTATGCCAATGTTTCCACAAGCCGCAGCTGTATTGAGGTCTTCGAAATTAGATTTGCGGGTTCGGGTGAGGAGAGGTGAATGCATGATACAATTCCGGAAGAAAAAGAGGTAGAAGTAATAGTATTAATACCGTAAGTTTCCGAAGAAAAGGTAGGTGTATGAGGGCGTCGCAGTTGGCCTTCGGTTGTGGGAAGGGGGAAAGCACCGCGAGCTCGGCCCTCAGTTGTGACTAAACAAAAGGGACACCCGCAGCGTCTTTCTGAGGGAGGAAGCTACCGCACAACGCTATACTGTACTCGAGCATAGTACTCGTGTCGAAGCCTTTTTAAATGGGAAGGCCATTGCCTAAGAGCAAAAGGATTCTTGTAGCATGCGATAACGGTCCGTTTTGCGGGGGGTTGGCAGTGACGAGTAAGGATGGTGGGTGAGGAATTCCTCATGTAAATCAAGAAGTGGAGCTTAGTCTCTATCCAGAATATCTCTCCCAACCAGCGGCCAGATTTTCCATAACCCCGGAAACTTATGGCGGTGAGTCGTGGCAGGTAATTCTTGCAACCATCTTAAACCCCTGCACTCGTACCTTACCGTACATTGCGCAGGAGGAAGCCGGGAGAGACAAGCGAGAGGGCAAATCACGGGGAGCCTCTTAGATTTTGCATAATCGTGATGGCCGGAGGTTGTAAAACGGACTGCTATTGCATACCACTAAAATTCTTAAGATCTGACGAACTTTCGGTCCCGAAGCAGTTCGTTTTTACCAAGGTTAGGCAATTCTGAGTGCGCTCTCTACTCGAGTAATCCCTATTTCCTCAAAAACCCTACCCCACGGACTAACGAGACATGCAGATTTACCGCCTTCAGTATACTCCACGCGGCCGAGCCGAAGCTTGACACGCTCATCTAGTAGTGATTGCCGACGAAATGAGTTGGCATCTCCAAACCTCTAAGTTGCGTGACGCAACTCCAGACCGTAGAAATGGACTGTGGCATACGAGTGTGTATAGGCACTTGCGAGGATCTGGGAAGCCCCTCCTTAGACGATAGTTTATTCAAGGTGTTAATTATTCCACGAGGGTGTCTAAGGGCGGCCCCTTATAATGGAGAACAGTAATTTCAAAGGTGAGATACTATGTCATATGAGTATAGTATAGGATCCTTTTTCCAGGTTGTGTAGGGAAACCAATTACGCAATATGCTTTTCCTTTTTTCTGTCGTGCATTATTATAGATTCTGTTGCCCTGCATGGACTCATGATTTGCCAGGCATGACTACTATCTGGGAGTGTGCGGCTTCAACTCGGCGGTGTGAGCACATTGCTCTACGCTCTAGGGAAGGGACCTAACCTACCCGCAGAAGGGAGCGCTCGAGATTTCATGATTTTTGTCAGGCAAAGCCACTGGGCTACCCCCGGACTGGCGAAGCGGGGAATTCTCACGTCTCATCTACTCATATGATAGCCGCGATGGACTCAGTGGGAGAATCAATCAACTATGCGATCGTAAACCCTAATCAAATCTTATCCCTCGAACTGCTGAACCCAGGGAAACTTTTGTGCCGCCCCTGTTAGTGTCTGACATAGTTGATAAGCAACCTTTGCGAGTTACCAGTATTGTGAATTTGCAGGCAGGGAGACTTTGGACCGTATCTAATATTAGCCATGTCATTGTGCAAGTACTCGTACCTATCACACGGGCTGGTAATGAACAGGGATCGGTAACAAGCAGATTTTTGTTACCCCACTATTGGCTCAATAGATTGGGAAGTGCCTTGGAAAAGTTCGATCGTCTAAGACAAGCGAATTTGCAGCCCAATAGGATTCGTTAGTCACCTAATGGAACCACCAACCCGAGCTTATGGGCACCAATCTATCCCGCGGCACATCTGTAAAGTACTCGTACTGTACCCATCCGGGCGACGTGTAGGAAATCCACAGAAAACCTTAACACATTTGGAGGAGATCCTTGGCTAACAGGGGCTTGAGGTTTCTTGACAGCAGCTAAAGCGATCTTCCTATTGCCCTTTGTCCACTGGTTACTAGACTTTCTGGGGAGCCTTTTCTTTAAACGGAGAATAGAACTGTAGGGGGTGTCGCTGGGTGCAGGCACAGAGGGGGTTGTGGGGGGCGGAAAGACGTTCTGGGTTAAGGCTAAGAACGAGAGAAAAGGCTGAAAGAAAATATCGGTAAAAGGGAAACCTAAATGACAGGACGCGGGGCGAACACAGGAGGCTAACTTTAATACAAGCTAGCATGGGGAAAGCGTGTTGGATACGGAATCTCCATTTCTAACAAGAGCCCTAAAACAGAGATGCTCAGTTTGTTGAGTTCATACTGTTCTCGAGTAAATTACCATGCCAGTACTTTAGCGAATTCGCCTGCTAACTACCGCCCACCTTCATCGTGCCCTCAGTGGAGACTATATACACATCACTATCACTAGGGAATGATCGGACAGCACCTTAGTCACTTCTGTCTTAGAAGATACTGGCGGGGGGGCAACACAAAGTTTTCACGGTTTCGGCAGTCTACTCGAGCAGGAGGTGGCAATTTCTATCGAGTGACCAACAGCCGCCACAAGAAAAATTTTCTCAATATTAAATCTTATTCTCGGCACGAATCATCCCTGGTGAGCTAACCACTAACCCTACTAGCAGCCACAACGGCCGACTCTACAAAACCGAATGCTCGATTGTGCCCTGAGGCAGCCCAAAAAAAGATGCAATGGAGATACCGTTAATATGAAGCTCAATTGAAATCATTAAAAAGCTTTTTATTTTTATTTTTAGCACACTCTTTAGAGGTTATCACACACCTTCACCAACTCTCCTCAAAGAGCTCTCCTCAACGCTCACACAGTATCAGTTGTTTTTGGGTTGAGCCATTCAATCCCGACCTGAGAGAGAGAGTTTTTCGCGTGGCTGGTAGAGAGTTGACTCGCCAATCTGGTACCCGGGGAAACCCCACACACACCAAAACCTTCCAGTTCGAGGGGCTTGCATGAACCTTTTTCCACCCTGGGGCTGAATACCGTACTTCTACCGAGCAGTCTGGTGGTTTATGACCGACTTACTGGTCATGTTTAATGCCAACTTTTGACATGGAAGAATCCCTTCGCATTGGTCTCAGACACTGCAAAAATAAAAAAAAATAAAAAATACACCTCAACCAACTCAGGATACAATCGCCAAATACACAGTCCCTATTGATTCACTTGTAGTCTTAGGATTGCTGAGATCGGACCGATCGGTAGTGAACAGTGTAGTTGGAGGCAGTGTATTTTTGGGTGCTCTGCGATTGTATGGCTCAAGTCTACGAGTAGTTTGAGCCTCAGAATATTGCATAGATTCTTGGCGGTTTCAATGCAGGGCGGCAGTCTCCGGCACTCATGACGCAACCGGGCGGTGAGGAACAAGGGTCGCTACCAGCAACTTTCCGCAACCCTAACCTTGACGATTTACTCTTTCCCCCGCCAATCACCCCCTCACATCAGTTGGAAAAAATCCTGAGATGCTGCTCGGCATGCTCTCGTGATAGTCGCATTGTTGTTCGGAGTTTTATTGTTCGCCTAACTTAGGAACGCATTTTGGCTTCAGAAATGCGCTTTGGCCCTGGAAGCTCGCCGCTCGCCTTAGCTCTCGGGAAAGGATTTTGGCTCCAGGAATGTGCTTGAGTTTTGGATCGATGGATCCGCCGGGAAAGCCGTAAGAGAAGCGCAAGAGAGTCGGGCGCGGAGGCTGTGGAGAGTTGGAGTTTGTCTTTCCTTTGTGAGCACGGGAGTGAGAAAGGGGAAGGGGAAACATGTGGAAGGATGGATATGTGTGGTATAATAGTCTATGGGAGGATAGGAGGAAGCTGTGTGGTGGTTATATCTACTCCTGTAATTACCGTTAGTTAGTGGTTGAGGTTGAGAAAAGGAGTGGGCTTCCCCGTTCGTTTTGTCATCACTGCTTCGTTCTGGTTGTCATAACCGTCGATCCAAGACTAAAAACGTGGTCCGCGTAGTTTCGTCGCTGTGGCAGTTAAGACTGTGGAGTATTTTGCCAGTTTCTAAAAACTCTTGCGATTCGCTACCTCTGGGTTCAGGGACAAAAGGTTTTAGGAAGGATTAACCCCAGCGCCTTCCAGATGCTAGATCTCATTAATTGGTGTACGTAGTTCTATTAACCTATAATGCTAAATCCATTCTGGGCTAACTGAGATGGCAAATTGTGTGATAGGTGTTTCAACGGCACTGGTATTGGGCCTATTTAGACGTCCATTTTTTTGAGACTGAGGCCCCTGTTACATCTCTGCAACCTCTGAGATTTGATGCTCACTGGGGGGGAGGGGGAGGCAAAAATTACAGAGATCGTACCAAAGTGAGCACAGCACCGCTCTTTTCACGAGGGATGGGGTGGATTGACTGAAATCAGTGGATGGGGCATCTTGTGGTTGGAAATGTTGAAGAAAGTTATTGGTTCTGAAGGTTACGACAGTGCTACAGGTCGCTCGGGAGCATAGGGGATGGTTCAAGTGCTTTAGTAGTTTGCAAAGATTATGCCAACATGTCTTTCCTTCGCTATCACGGGAATGTATGGAGGAATGTGCACATGTGGAGGAACGCAGGAGTGTGGGGAGTTGTAGAGTTAGGTGTAGTGATTGGTAGAGGGTTCAGGAAGCGTTACTTTTGTTTCATTTATATGCCTGCCTTTATCCTTAGCTTAGTTGCGGATGAATGTGAATGAAGTTGAGGGATCTACAACATAGGTAGTCCATCCCGGATCTTGGTCATCTTACCTATGACATTTCCCTCCAACTTCCTGCAGTCCCTCTGGCCGAAGCGAACTCACAGCACCCCGCACGCAGCGCTGACTCCAAGGCATGTGACCGCTAAAGTCATTGACTCCAAAAAAATCTGGGCAACCCCCTCTCCCAGAAGACCCCGAACCTAAAGATATCCTCTCTGTAATGCGGAAGCAAGAGCGATCAAATGGTAGTATTCGTAGCAGCGGGGATGAAACCAGCTCAAGGTCAACGATCTGAGACATGCACTCCTGATCCTAGCTCAAGAATAGACACCCGATAGTGCCTCTAATGGGAGGTTCACACCTTATTCTCTAACCGCCTACCGATGACCATCACATACGACTAAATCTTCCGCTTGGAGTATCTCTCCCACACGATACCCGGGGTGCTTCTCTTGTGCCACTCTGTCGGCACGGCGCTGCTCGTGGTGGCCGGGAATACGAGTTTGAACAGGCCATTCGTGGCGAAGGGGACATCCGATGCGCCCCCCACGTCGGTGGTAAAGAGAACGTTGGCACTGTGGGGAGCGACGCGGGGGTTTCAGGCCTGGGGGGTGAAAGGTGGGGAGATGGAACGGTCACTGCCAAGAGCAATTGTGGTCTTCTCACATTCTAGGCGGGATCTAGGAGGTGCATGAGGAACGTATTTTCAAAGACAGAGTTTAAGTGTTTGCTTGCAGCCCTGAGTCGCAGGTTGGAGTTTGAGCGGGAAGGGAGGAGGGTGTAGCCGTTAGTGTGGCTCATGGTCGAACCCCGTCATGGTTAGGGAGGTGTCTTCGGGTTAATTTTTCAATTATTTTATCATTTGTTATCAAGGAATGAAGGGACGGTGGGGAGCAGGAGTGGCTGGAATCACGTGCGGTCACTCGACGCTTTCTGAGCTCCCATTTGGCTCTTGGTACAGTTATCACAGACATCCTTACTATCACTACACTCAGATAGACTGAACGGAATATCGCAGAAGTTCAATACGACTAGAAGGGCATTTCGTTGAAGACTAAGGGAATAAAATAATAGAATAAAGCCGTCAAAAACATCATCAAACGAATGCAACTTGCTCAAGGAGTTAAAACATAGATCATGATACGTTCCCGCCCTAACCCAATGAACAAATCAACAGCCGAGAATGATTCCCCCATCTCGAAATCCTGTAACAGCTGATAACCAACCCAACTTAGCTATTCAATAAATCGACAATAGACGGCCGTTAGGCTGGTCCGACCAATCCCGGCTGCTAAACCGAACAAACAAGCGAACCGAACCCCTCAAGTGATAGCAAAAATAGCAGCCCGCAAGAACTACTACCCCCGAGAACCAAAAAATCCGCCCCCTGAAATAGCCTAACCTAGTGGAAATCCTTCGCGGCGTTACGATACGTGATATATAATAAATAGGAACTGCTTATAACACACCGCTAGGATAGTAATGCTTGTCAAAGAGTTGTGATAATAGGTCATCAACCGCGGGAAAGGCTCCCCCCTTCCCACCACCTAGCTAGGGCAGATAGCCCCTTTCTTCGTCCCAATGGGCTACCTATGTCTTGTGAAAAGTACGATGAGAACGGTAATGACCCCCACAACGAGTATCACCATTGAAAAGCATAGCACCAGCTTACGTCCCCGGTAGACCTTAGTAGCATGTCTGCTCTTCCAAGCTCCAATGGTGCCACCCTCCGTGTCGATTGCTTCTGGAGCCCTCTGGGGAGGACCTTTTCGGGAAGCTTGTGTAGGAGCTCGTGGAGGACCTGGCGGAGGACCTGGCGGAGGACCTGGCGGAGGACCTGGCGGAGGACCTGGCGGAGGACCTGGCGGAGGACCTGGCGGAGGACCTGGCGGAGGACCTGGCGGAGGACCTGGCGGAGGACCTGGCGGAGGACCTGGCGGGGGACCTGGCGGAGTAGCTTGTGGAGAGCCTGACTGAGGGCCTGGCAGAATAGCTTGTGGAGGAGCTGGCAGATGGCCTGGCGGAGGGTCTGGTGGAGTAGATTGTGGAGAAGCTGGCTGAGGACCTGATGGGGGACCTGGTGAAGGAGCTCGTGAAGGAGCTCGTAGAGCAGCTAGTGCAAGAGGCTGTTGAGGAGCTTGGGAACGAGCTTGTGGATGGGCTATATTGCCCCCAAACCCGCCCGGGAGTCCATTAATAGCCCCCCCCGTAGTCTCATCACTGGTCCCCTTCGCCGCCTCGGCTTGTTGTAGTATTTCCAAACTATCTTCTCTCCCTAGCATTTCCCCCAACCTCCGCGGTTCCAGCCCGGCATTATTCTTAATATCCGGATCCGCGCCATTCCTGATTAGAAACTCCACTATATTCGGATGATCGAAGTGAAAAGCAAGGTGGAGCGGGGTATACCCCCAGCCATTTTTCCTGTTGATTTCATCATTGTGATCCTCGTACGCTAGTGTTGCAAATTTCTTCACGAGTCCCTCCAGCATGGGCCAGTGGCCGAAAATGACCGCTGAATGTAGCGGTGTGTTACCGTGTTCATCCGGCTCCGTGAGCAGGGAATACCCGCACTCGTCAACCAGGATCCTCCATGTCCGGGACACGAACCTGGCCGCGAGGTGTAGTAGTGACCGATTGCTATCTGTGACCTCAGTGAGGTCTGGGAGGGCCATTTTTACTAGGGGCATGAGCCCCAGACTAACTGCAATGTGTATCCGTGTCTGATCCCCTGCCAAAATCTTCATTTTCGGAACTCCACAGAGACTGATCCAGGGCTTTCGTACGACATCGCTGGTGTCAAAAAACTGTTGCTGCAACCAGTTACCAGCAGAGTCATCATAGAATTCGTCCCCAAAGGTCTCACTGCTTCGTCGGGCGTGAATAAACCAGAATTCTGCCGCATATCCGAGATATGGCCACTCTGCCGTGGCTCCCGGTGTGTTGCCTACCGCTTCCCGCAGAGTCCTTCTCACCTCCTCTTCCCGACCACCTCGCCCCAAACCTGAGCCCCGCGGCCCACTGCGATCCCCCCTGACGTCCCTTCGAGTGGTTGGGTGCCTTTCCGGATCCCCAAAAGCATGGTGAAGGTATCGGAAGCACTCCCAGGAAACCGAGAGGTCTAACTCGACTCTGGAAAGTACGGGGAGGTCATCCTCGCGCTTTTCATCAAACAGGTATTCTATCGCGGTATGATGGATAATGGATACAGTTGCTGCGGTAGCCCTAAGAAATCCCAGAGAGGACCGGATGTACCCCTTGATCTCGTCGTCCTCTGTTCTTCGCTGAACTTCGTTACCTATGTTCCCATAAGAGTGCCGCTGGTGGGGTTTTGTTTTCTCCTTCATGCAGGCTATTATATGGCCAAATTCAGCCAATGTGAGTGGGCGCAAGGCGAGTGCCACATATCCGATTGTGTCCAGAACTTCCCGCGACCCTGCGTGTTCTGAGAGGGGGCGCAACATTTTCTGGTATACCCTATTAAGCTCTGGTGGGAACTCCTCTAGATAGGCTTCAAAATTATGTCCTAAACTGTGACAAGCTAGATTTTCAATCGCCAACGGTGCCCACACAAAAGTTCCTCCTGCCTTCTCTAAAAGGGCTTTCCTTACTCTCTCCTTCAGATCATGATTCCACTCCCTCAATGCATCTACTCTCTGCTTGATAAAAGTTTCCACATCTCTTTTCACAAAATCGTTCCCATCAAGGTCGATCTTTACCTCTTGAGAAAGGGTATGCGAAATTTGATGTACATCTCGGCCGGAGAGAAATATTTTGACCTCGGGGATTTCTGCAAGCCCCTTAAGCCTTGTCATCAATTCTCCACATATGCTCTCCTTCAGCCCATCGACACCATCGATCAGAATGCATATTGGGCCTGTGTGGGGATCCCGGATCACTTTTTCTAGAAACATCCACAAAGAGTGCGGATTGGTGAAAAACCCCTTCCCCCGTTTCTCAAGCTTGGACTTGTAGCTATCGAAAAGCTTTTCATCCTGCTCCAAAATGAAATACAGTAAATCGCGGGCTATCCTGGCAAGCTTGCATTGTGTTGAATCGGCATCATCAGTGGATATCTTGCTGATGGGATGTTCGGGGGAGACAAAGTGGAAAGCCAATTTAGCCCCACTAGGGGACTCGCCAGGCCCGTTGAAAAATTCGAGGGCAACACGCTGGGCTAATATAGTTTTTCCTGTTCCAGGGGAACCACGAAGCCAAAGGAGCCTAGATCCTCTACCCTCCTTCCAGTCCAAATATCTGCCATCGCTGAAAATCCATTCTCCAGTGCCAGCCACAACCCGCTTCTGCTCGTAGCGCAGATAATCCAAACCGATTTCCGGTTCTGATACCCCCCAGTCTCCGCTCTTTATCAGATCCCTAAAGGTTGCTGCACAGATTCTCAGCGATAAGTAAACAAAAGACTCGCAATGAAAGGCTGCGTACCAGGAACATCCGAATGTACTTGTACATAAGATATGGTATTCATATTTCCAATTATATTATTGTTGCCGTGATTGGCTGAGAAGTCCCCGGAGATGCCATTTTGGGTGGCCGTCCCACTTTGGATGGCGGGGTCACTTAAGCCCTCGAATATTGCAGCACTAATTCCCCATTAGCCCATTTTGACCAATATAGAAAAAACCACTTCGTGCTATACTTCGTATCCATCTCTCTCCCCAGTGTTCGCCGACTGAGAGATCTTTTGAGGTCTTTGGAATTAGATGTGCGAATCGTTGCCTCAACTTGTTTTAGGTAATAGATAACGGGAGAATTCGAGTATAGAGGAGGGATGAAGGGAAAAATACAATTCCAGAAAAAGAAGCAGAGGCAGCTATATTAATATAGTCAGTACTCGACCATGAGGTATGTGTTGAGGGGTTTGGAATTCCCCATCTCGGCTATGGGAGGGAAACCGCAAACTGAGACCTCAGTTGAGATTAAACAAGAGGAATACCCACAGCACATTTCTGGGGGAGGCAGTTGCTGCGCTATTGTGTACTACATCCTAAGACATCCATCTTCTTTCTAAGTCTTACGCTGTAAGGCGATCCCAGTGAGAAATGCACAGTGGGTCACCTTATAAACCCGAAACTCCCGCTTCCCACCTGGGATACAGGTAGGGATACAGAGAATTTGAGACACCCAGTATTTGCCAAAAAAAAGGTAGGAGATTGCAGTAGTTGAACCCCCCTCAGAGAAGCAACCCTTGCAGCCTGTTCAGGAGACCAAGCTGATCATGAACTAGAGAAAATACACCAACCTAAGTCCGGTATCACCCCGCTAAAATCATAGACGATGCAGTTAATCTGCCGCTAAGATAATGCATGAAGGGTTTAGCTGGGTGACGAGTTCCCCGAGTTTATGAGACCGATATATGCTCCTACAACCTTTTCCAACTAACTAGCTGGCTAGATATTTGGTGTAGCATCACACTTCGCCTCAAATTCGGACTCCCGATGCAATATATCACTTCTCTCCATATTCAGTGTAAGGATTGGGGAGGTGCTCTTCTATGGTATCACAAAGTGGGACCTAATCCCTGTCTCAGAGATCTCCCGACCCCCCCCCCCGCAGAGAGCTTCGATAACCCTACCAACTTATGGACGTGCGCAGTGCATGTGATGCTTGGCACCATCCCAAACTATGATACTGAACATATTGCAGCAGGGGCACGAGAGGCAAGCGGAGAGGCAAACGACTGGGAGACTACTCATAGGTTCTGCCTACACTATGCTCCTACTACAATCGCGGAGCGGGGAATTATACACCCCTAGCAAATATACAGTTCTCTGCTGGTTGGCCGGACCTCAGTAATCCTCGCCTACGAGCCAATCAGTGGGGACTCTATAATTTCCTGTTCCGCGATGGTAAATCTCGTATAACCTGCTGCTTCAGCCAGACCTCTACTCTTCGTACTCGGAGACAAACCCCCCCAAGAAGGATAAGTGTTTTCCTCATACGGTAAATCCCAAGACTGCTAAGTGTGTTGGATCTCATTAACCAGTATTTGCAATTCCAGTAACCTGTCAAACGTATCGTGTGCCAATGCTTCATCTCCTGCTGATAACCTGATAGTGTACAGTACTACACCAGATCTTGCGGTATTTCCCCGGGAGCCTATAGCGGCCATGGAAACTCGAAGAGGGATTCGATCTACCACACACATAATGCAGAATCGCTGCAAGCAAATCCCATAGTTTAACAACCCCCATCAAGTTGACCAACGGCCACCCCAGACAAATTCCCAAAGCGAGAAATCAGTTTTCTGGGCACTTCAATACCTACTACTCGCCCCAGGTGAGCTAAGCATAAGCTCCCGCCTACACAAGCGGCCAAGCGGCCCACCACAACACCAGATTCTAAATGGCACCCTCGAGTATATGTGATGGAAGCACGGCCGATATAAAGCTCTCATTAAAAACTTTGGTTTTTTTTCCACCACCCCCTTCCCTGAAGGCTACCACACGCCTTCATTAATTCCCTCAACGCTTATAGTACCGGTAGTCCTTAAGTAGGAGTGCCTAGCATTCCGCCCCGGTTTGACAGAGTTTTTCGAGCTGCAAGCTTCGAGGTGATCTGTCAGTTCTGCAGCGCAAAAAAGCGCTACACACGCCAAAGCCTTTCAACCTGAATAGCCACACTCAATATCTTCCGTAGATACGTTCGGTTCACCGCTCCCTAAAGATTTGGAGAAAGTAATTTTTAAAAAGGTTGACTTGGGGAGAAGCTGGGCTAATTTCAATTTTGAATGGGGCAGGATCCAATTACGGTATCGGGGGGGTGAGGCTAACTGCAACCAGTAATATCTTGGCATTATTCTCCCCAATTAGAAAGTAAAGATGCATCTCGGTAGCCTACTAAATCACGGGGAACGATCAACTGCTTAATAAGCGACTTTGAATTAGGCCCATTACCTCTTTGTATTATATAGTACCCGGAGCGATACTATCTCGAGCACTTGAACTACCGGTATGATACAAGTGCCCGGAAGGATGTTTTCGCGCAACCTAGGGACACTCAGCCAGCAAAATAGTCCCTGTACTACAGCAAAACATCTCCTTTGGTATGGTGCCCGCATGATCGAGTCAGCCATTCAGGAAACCGAAATTCCCCTCAAACCCCCTGTCCAACAACAACCGTATGATATGCTATTATTTCATTTATTCCTTCTTCTTAAATATAATGATCCCAATTCATGTGTATACCAGTATATTTTATCCTAGAGATGTAACTTAGTCCTTGTTGTAATAGTGCTTAGAATTAAGGTACATAGAATTAAGGTGGGCCTCGGGAGGTCGGCACTCGCGGGGAAAACTTTTTCCTGGTGTTTAATATGCGGAATATATTTCCTTAGAGTGGTAAGGTCGGATACCGGTACGATATTAGGCTTTGTGCACTTGCCCTGGGTCCCTGAATGGCGCTGAGTGTTGATTCTGGGATGCCAGCAGAGATACTGTACGCCAATCAATCACACTTCCAGTAATATCCTTCCCTGGTTCTTATAATCTTTTCTGCCTAGTCTGCAGTTTGGCCCGCTGGAGCCTCCCCGCAAAAAATCACTAACCTAGACACTTTATACCCATAAGGTGTCTTCAGCAATGGAGTGCCTGAGGCAACAAATAAGTTAGCACCTTCTCGCTTTTAAAGCTACTACATTCGGCACCGTAAGTGCTAGAACAAATGGCCTCGGTTGGCGGGCCCCGAGTTCACTCCTTTCAAGATGGAGAAGGGGAGAAAAATACTACAAGAAAACTGTGCGGGTATTCCTGCCTCCACCGAGACAAACAAAAGAAAAATACAACCGACCTCACTACCGCTAGGATGGTCAACTCCGACGCTCTAGAGCGAAACCTAATTGTTACGGCTCCCACGGTATTGTGGCTTCGTCCTTTTTTCGCCGGTTGGAGCTAACTTAGCTATGGGGCTACCCGTGGTCATTTTTCATCTCGATGGGCAGACGCATCCCGGCAGCTCTCCATCAGCATCATTTGTGTGATGTCAATGATTCTGAATACATTTTATATTTTGTTGGCTATGATAGCATTAGGTCGGCCGGATCTCCCTAGATCCCTCGCTTCCTATAGCTGTTCCTATAGATAGCCAGGAAGATAAATAATCCACCAACTCGTTACATACAAGGTATAAAAAACAGTAATTTTTTGGGACATGTTTCTGACTTTGCTCCACCAAGAGCTTCATTGTTAGTTCATTGAGCAGCAAAATTACATAATGACTTCGTTGGAAACATCCTAAAGAATATATTAGTACCAAATTAAGCGAGGGGTACTAGAGGGAATAAATACCCTCTTCAATTCCTTGAATGGCAAAGTGACGCAGTTCCAAACCCTCACTTCATCCCCAACTTTACAATCCCGGCTGAGGATACTGACGCTTTGAACACGAACGCCGTTCTTGACAACGGTTGTAGAGTGCTCTGTCACACTCATTGGAGTCCCCTCGACACGGGCCCATGCACCGACCTTGCTCTGCCAACCAATAATTGAGTACAAAACGCAGGCGTCATGTTTGATTTCTGCGTCCTCCAGAACAATACTTTCCTTGACCCGGGCGCCTGCTCCAACCACTGCCCTTGGACCGATGGAAACGTTAGGGCCTAGCTTAGCTGTGGGATCAACCACCGCAGTTGGGTGAATGTAGACCGGGGGAACAATGAATGCTGATGGCTGGCTAAGTTCGTTGGATTCTGATTGCCAGGCCTTCTGTAGATAAAGTGCGTTGGCGGGGACAGCCGAGCCAGCAGTTTTGATCTGACGCCAAAAGTCACGTGTTTCATAAACAAAGAAACGACGCGAGTCCGAAAGGGGACCAAGGATGTCTTGCTCTAGGCGCAGAACCGAAGAGGTGTCACCATCGCTAGGGTCGAGGGTGGGATCCGAGGCGAGGCGAATGGCCTTATCCTCCATTGCCGAGCGAATGAGAGAGAAAACCGAGGAGCTGAAGAGATAAACTCCGCAATTAATCAAATTGCTTATATGAGATTCCGGTTTCTCAACGTAATGGCGAACTTGAGAGGTCTTTGGGTCGGCGACAATACCTGTAAACGCAAAAATTAAAAAAACACGCACGGGCCACTGAGGGTTTGGAAGGGGTACTCACATCCAAAATTGCTGGCCGCCTCATTGCTCACTTTAGTTCCCAACAGCACGGCCTCTGCCTCTTTCTCCTCAAACAGATCCAGCATCTCTTTAAGAGGGAAAGAACAGCAGACATCCGCGTTGACGACGAAAAGTCTGCTCGGGTTCCCCTTCATGATAGCATCACGGAAATGGTACAGCCCTCCTGCGGTCCCCAAAGCGGTGTACTCGCGTAGATACCTAATCGTAAACTGAGGGAATTCGGCAGACCATTGCCGAATGTATGGTGCAAAAACAGATTCCTCGTAGTAGCCAATTAGGTAAACCTCTTTGATGGAAGGAACTTTTGCGACCGCCTTGAGGGGATGGTAAATGAGGGGGTGGCCGGCAACCTCGAATAGGGGCTAGGACAATAATTCATTAAACAGTTGCCAACTCCAAGACCGAAGGAAACAATACCTTGGGGAGATCGAGAGAGAGCGGGCGGAATCTAGTTCCCCTGGAAGGACCTCCGACCTAGAGCTATTAGCGATGGCCCCTGCAGAAGCGAGATGCAGGGTGCAAACGAGGATGAGAGCTTTGTTAGACATGTTGTTTACGCTGAATGGTAGAATTGAGGGACCGGGTGGGAGACAATTTGTCGAGAGGATAGTAACGTTGGGGAAGAGGGGAACACAAGAGGGAGGAGATCGAATGTGAGAGGTAGGGTTGGAGAAGATGCAGGGACTTCGTTGTTGGTGTAGCCCCAACCAAAACCGGGTTTGGCCAGGTTTGGCCAGGTTTGGCAAAAAATAGCCGAAGAACCCAGTCTCATGATTTCTCACTCGAAATTGAACATATTTGCTTTGTTTGGCTACAGCGATGGATGTGCTGTCGACGCGGGCGCTTGAAATGTCTAGAGAAAACCAAGATCAGCCAAAAACACTGCCTTTCTGCTTTTGGAAATTAGGGGATTGGATAATGAATAATTCATGCAATGATAAATCAAGACAACAATTAAAGAAGGGAGAGGGGCACCTATTCAAACTAGTGGCTATCGTACCTTAGTTAATCATCAATGGGTTTCATGAAACTTAACTTGGGCGGCTTGATATTGTGAATTAAAAGGCATATCCGTCAATCTCAGCTAAATCTTGAAAACTTGCTCTTGAAAACTGATGAGAGAGAAGAGCACTGGGGGTGGTTTCAAGTTTTCTCGCTGCTACATCTTACATACTTGATTACGCGCGGCATCTTGCCTACATAAGTCCTCTAGGCCTCCCCTCGTTTTCTAAATCTCTGTGGTAGACCGGAAACTTTCCGAACATTCTCAACTAACGAAAAACCAAACAGGCCTAACACACCCAAGCATCGCAATGACCAGTGTCCCCACCCAAAGCTCAATCCACCCCCTTCTCACCCAGCTAAGCAGTCTTCAGAATGCCTTAGAAACCGTAACCCTGGACCAAAAAAACCTCCTTTTCCAACTATCTCTCAACGAAGCCATTCAGCAGCAAAATATACCCTGGACCCCTGAAACCGCAGAGGCTCTGTTTACTAACGTGAACGCCCAAATGATCGCTTGGGGATGGGGGCTGGAGGATCGTGAGAGGTATGAGTTGTTCCAGGAGCGAGAGCGAGAATTGAAGAAGCAGATTATTGATTGTGCAATTGAGATTGGGGGGATGCTGGAGATGGAAGAGGAAAGGGAGGAGGGGGGGAAGGAGGGGAGGGAGGGGGGGAAGAAATAAATTTTTGTTCTCGTGGACTTTTTTTTCTTTTAACGATTTATGTTTCTGTTTTAAGATAGTTTCCTCTTTTGTCCTTTCTGCCTCGTATCCTGTCATGTGGGTTGGCATGGGGCCACAAAAATTTAATAGTATATTACATATTTTCGAAGGGTATAGATTTTGTGGGCGGTTTGTGCAGGAGTGTTGAGCGGTATAGTGCGAGCATATGATATGCCGCTCTGCTGTAGGGCTGTAAGTTAGATAGGCATTTAAGGTATGTCACCGATTGAGTGCTAGCTATAACTCCTAGTAATTGCCGTAGCGTATTTGACGAGAGCAATTTAACCTCTGTAGATACTCGGGGTGAGATTAAATGCTCTGAAATGCCCTTACTTTCTAACTTCGAGGCGATGCGTGATGCGTGATGCGGCCTAGATATCTGCTGGTATGTTGGAACGGATGGTCACATCCAGGACACTCGGCATCGGATGATAATTTCAATGGACACATGGCTTCTTCGAGCTCTGTAACTCCGGCATCCCTCCTTCTGCCAGAGCTTGGCGAACATGGGGCAACTGTGGGATGAGATACTGGCACCCTTGCGAGCTTTCACTGGCTGGGGGTCAGCTAGACAAGGCGTGAGCCACAAATTGCATCATAGACGGAGAATTTCTGGGGGAACCTTAACCGGTGAATGATCAACGCTATTTTTTGGTGTGTGTGATACTAAGCAGCCAATCCGTCCCGATTTGGGTCCGGCCCGACCCGAATTCATGAAAGAGACTTTCCAAAACCAAACCAGCGTCTGACCTGGCCATGAGCTGTGTGCGCAATTGTTCGGATGATAAACTCCTCCTTGTTAATAAAGTCCTTGTCGGATCGGAGATAGACTTTTTTTATATTTTTAATATGACTTACAAAGGATGAGAGGAATGTGAGCTACGGTAAGTGTAGGCATCTTTATATTGCCTGTGTATAGTACGATACGATTACAGCCGGTGTCCTATGGCGGTTTGAAATAGTGAAATTCGGTCCTAGGCACTCCAAACCAAGGCAAATTTAGCTACCAAGTAGCTGTTTGAGGAAAAATTGGACTTTTCGGACAATAGCTGACTTAGCTCCTCTAGAGCTGCAACTGCAGAGTTTTGAACTGATTACAGGATCTGGTTTACTCCGCATCCGGCTTAGTCTGTCTGGCGCCGGATCTACTTAACCATGGATGGGCTCCTCGAATACCGTAGTGGGCCTACGGAATGGCCAGCGGGCTAGACTGGCTGTTTTGGACACTTCAAAATATCACAAACTTTGATGTATTTGTATATGAGAGATATCAGTTCATTGTCCAGCCATCTTTCATTCTACTGGTAATTGAAGCTTCCTCCCCTCCCATTTCTTAGAGAGAATGCAACAGAATACGATTCCGATTTCACAACACTGGGATGACCTTGAAACATCGATGGTTGATCGTCGTCATGGCTAAAACTAATGGTAAATGCAAGAGGATTGATAAAACGTGAAATCCTCTGAATGCTTCCATGGATCACCACACATGCCCATTTTCCTCCGTGCAAGTCCTTATTCTCTTGCGCACTCCCGTGATAACGGGGAAAGCCATAGCTATCAGGGATTCCCGCTTTCCAAGCCCTAGGTAGTCCATTTAACTCTTCCCTCTTCCACACACAGGATCATTGCCTTCGATGGGTGCATTAATCCCAAAGCATTTCCGACATTTTTGTTAAAACAAACATAATTAGAGCAGCCGAGCAGCACATCGTAATTTCGAATGCGATTTCATTATGGCTGTGGGGTTAACAGAAACGAGGACCATTGATGGAGCATCCTCCCGGCTGGCTAGTGTTAATGGCGGTTCTCTCGGCTGTGAGGGTAAACAACCCTACCGTATGTACTGTATCAATTTGGGCTCGGACGGTCCTGTGGCACAAGGGGCGTATCATCGAGTCGAGAATGTAGGTGAGCGGTACCGGTTACTTGTCTTAAAAAGAACAGCCGTCTCACACAAGACAGGGAAGGAAATCCCGTGGTCAGGACCATCGTAGGGAGCGGGATCTCTGCGAAACATGCCCTCAATGTCACTGCCTTCTAGCCGGCCTCGCTCAAGGCCCACCTCCATCAACACTGACAAGGAGAAAAGTAAAATTTTTCCCCTTCGTGCTAACTTTATCAGTTGAGTTACTAAATTTAAGCTTTCAATAGCGAGATAGGTTAGCCACTACTAGGCACTGCGCGATGTGCCTTTCCCGAGCTCATACTCCTGCTGTTGCCGTAGGAGACGGTAGAAAGCGAAAGAAGGAAGTTGACGATACATGGTTATGTCTCTAGCAGATTAATTGATCTGGAAAGAATATTTTTTTTCTGCAGGAGAGCTTGACGCCGGAATGACAGAAAGGGGAGGGGAGGGGTAAGAATATTTCTGGATAAAACCTACAGCGCGAGGTGTGGTAAATGGTCCTTGAGATTAAAGTTGAATGGATCCTGTGCTCGATAATGAGGGGCTTAATTTACAGGGTCCAACTGAACGATTAATTTGGCAAACCACGCTGCCCCTCCCTAGGGTGCCGCCTTGTAGAGTGCATACTACCGGTAGGCTCATATCCGGGATAGTTTCTCTAATGCTACCGAATAGAGGTCCTCCGGGACACCAAGGAATACACTGTTATGGTAGTTTATAGATATACCATTGTGGTTTATCTCCCATGGACGGGGAAACTTTGGCCTCAGGAGGAAGGAGTACGGTGGCCTCTTATTAGGGTTGGGGTAGGGTATTCACGTTGGGGCCTCGAGGTGAAAGTGGATTGTCTATGTGGGGGAGCCGAAGGCTAATATTTTCTGTGGAACTTTACTCTCTATTTCTGTCGTCCGCGGTGGTACTGCCGGATCTGGTAGGTAATATACGATTTTTGTGGAACTCTCGTACTGTACTCGAGTAAAGTACGTTACTCTACTTGCTTCGTAAGGAAAGCAATGCTAGCTGTGGTTCGGGACCCGGAATATTCCTGTTCCGTAAAATTTTCTATAAAGGAAGAGTTAGAGAAGGTAATCATTAGTCGACGAACTTCATTTAACTTACGGATCTTTTTGCAATTGGACCTCACACGAGCTGAGAGCCGACTCTAGAGTAGATAAATGAGCTATACTATTAGCTTTCTACTATAGTATTGATGGTGAAAACTCCATTTATAATTAACTCCTCTGGGAAAGGTTCACATCGTCGTGAGGGTCTTTATCAATGACAGCAGTTTAAGTTAGATCCCATTTCCTTCCTTCCCTCATAGCCTAAAGTTATCTCAAGATCTACATATGACAGTCCATCCGGGATTGCAGTGCAGCTTAAATAAAGGTGGCTGCCTTAACCCTACACTACTGTATTCCCCTTCCCGGCTATCACTGTTGCAACCACGGAGGCGGAAAGTCGGATATCTCGTCACACCAATATAGAAAAAAGCCTTCACATCCTTTGGCCGCTTAGGCTAAAATTCCATCAGAAAATATCACCGGAAAGGTGCTCGACCCCGCCGAAATTCAGATGCTTGTAATCAGTGGAGATAGCTTGATTCTGGAGCTGTTGAGCGGTGTCACATGGCTATTTTGCATTGGGTATTCGCGGCGTAGGCGGATAATTGACCTTATCTAACACCTATCATTAATCTCGCGGTTCCACAGGGGCTGGTGCATCCCCGCAAGGCTCCGCTTAATCTCTTGTGTAGCCAAAAGCTTCTTCACCTCAGTGGTTGCCCCGAGAGCTATAGGAGACAAGCAGGCTGTTCTCCTGTAGTGACCTTCTGGATTATATGCCTCCTGTGGGCTTAGTTCATACTCCAGTTAAATTATTGGTTCTACTTGATCATGGAGTGTGCTACCAGTGTATTGTGGATGTGGATTAGTTGTTTATACTCTGGTGTGGACGGAGTGGGGTTCATCGTGAAATCCCGGGCTTCTTTTGCATACTAGACACTTGACAAAGGTGGGAGAGTGAGGTCACGTCGAGATTCACACCTCAACCTAATATCAGCTAAACTGGGGTGAAGATGGCTCCCCGCAAAATATAACAATCTTAGTAGCGCTAAGGCAGCTATTGGACTGCGGGGTCTGGGAGATCTTCCTTAGGATTATGCCCAATTAAAGATAGGAGCGGGAGAAGGGGGGCTGCCTAGGCGAGGGTGTGGATCATGGAGAAGATTTGCCGATAATTCCAATTGTGATTTATGTTATAGCAGTCTTGTTCGGTAGATAGCATTTATGATTAATCCTTGTTTCAGATTTTTCCTGACCCTTTTTTCTCCTGGCATGGGCGTGTGAGTTTGAGATAATTCGCCGCTGTTAGCTTCATAATGTTTCTGTACTGTCATGTGTGTATCCAATAAAGGCGCTGGCTGATCTGAACGCGCTCTCTACTTCATATCGTGATTAAGAATTTCATGCATGGTTCAGATCGGCGTACTACCGGTGGTACCGTACTATGCAGGCAGCCTACCGCAGTCATGCATACTCCTGAGTGGTGCATTTAGTACATAACGCATGACTGCAAACATATTCGAGCTCTATTTCGATTTGAGAAAATCATATCTCACCCAGGGAGGATAGCGATTGGGGGCTAGGCGAATGGCACATTCTGGGGTGATTTCCTATGGATATTGAGGACATAAAATTATTTTCTACAGAGCCTTTGGAAGCACTTGGGGAGGGGGAGAAATTCGGATTGTTTTTTTTGCTATCGTGTTTTAGCGGCCGATTGGCTAGGCGGAATTTAGTTTATCGAGAATGTGGTTTGGCAGGCATGGTTTAGAAACTGACCTATAACATGGCCCCAAACTAGTCTATGGGGATTGGTCGATTCCCAAAGCTTTGTTGCTAAATTATACTTGTATTTACGGATGAACTACTTGGGTATGTTGGGGAGAATGGCCTCTTAGTAGCACTAACCTCCACAAGGTTTTCCACACTCATTAACGAGTAATGGAATAAGTTAGACTATCTGCTCCTAGGTCAAACTTTGTTAGGAAAGAAGGTTCTCGAATTCGGGAGCACCTGGGTCATCTCGAAAACTAACAGATATTTTTCAGGGTACATATTGGTGAACGAGTTGGGGAGTGAGTCGACCTCTGTCGAGGAAATAAAGAGTCACTTTCAACTCCTCAGTTTGTGAAGCCTTTCTGGAATCCTGATTATCAGATGGTGGCCCTTTCCCTGCCGCCCTAGGGATGTTCACTAGCCGCCTGATAGTTGCTTCCCGGTAGAGTGCCGTCTCACTGTGCTACAATATCGTAACTTTATAGTATTACCAAGCACCACATATTATCTAAGAGCCTGTTTGTATACGATAGTTCGGTTCTGCTGCCTTATATAAATGGCTATTTCCTTTCTTTTCCAAAGATTCTGAAACAACCTTTTCTACAGATAAAACAGTCACAAAACGGAATTATTGTTTTTCCTTCTGTTTTTGCCAACTGGCTCTAGGGAGGGGGGGTCTACGAACCACGGCCCGGATGGTGAAGGTTGAGGGGCACAAGAGTGGTAAGTAGTAACCCGAATCACAATAGTTGGTTGGGGGATCTCGCATACAAGCGCTGTTTCCCTGTCTAGTTTACTTACTTGGGGAATGGACCTGGAGCGCTATGCACTCTTCTACCGGGCGCCTTAAGTTCTATTTGCTTAATCTTGGTAGCTATCGTGATGTTGGGGTTGAACTTTTTGCTCCCCCAACAATCACCGGGGCTGGCCAGGGAATACTGTTGTTGGACTGATGTGCTTGGCTTTGCTATGGAAGTGTAAAGGATTGTTCAAGGGACATGCAGATGGAATTGATACGGGAGAATATTCAACAATAGATTTACCCGATGTCTTTTCCTTGTTATCACGGGAGTGTACGGAGGAACGAGGGTATGCGGGAAATACAGAGAGGTCTGGTGAACCATAGTAGGATCAGGATGTGGTATTTCTGCTTTACGTATACACCTGTCTCTGCCGTTAGTTTGATGTTAGTTAGAGAGTGAAGTTGAGGGTAAGAACGAGCGAATGAACGAAGTACGAGAGGTGAAACTTGCATTCCATGCCCTTTCCTCAAAGTGTCTAAGTTCCACATGAGTTCTCTTAGTCTGTCGCTACTTCTGTGCGACACTCCTTTCTCACTTTGACACACTGGGATATGTTACTATATATGTGTTGCCTGTGAGGGGATGAAGAGAGGAACAACAAAAGATGGAAAGAAGTCAGAATCTATGTGCGGGAAACAGATATCAGGGGAAATCTTAATGCAGGATTGGTATACAGTAGAGGGAAAACAAGAGCCAGAGGGGCGACTGAATATTCTTATTACATGTACAAGGGTAGTATATTCACATCCGACACCGAACAGCGCAAGGGTGGAATCAGGGTTCCGGGGGAAAGGGAAGGGAGAAGCAGCGGTGTCCACGGTTATTGCTGTGCACTCCGGAGGGAGTCGGGGTTGATTCTGAGTAGGAGAAGTGGCCGGTGGTGTATATAGGCCTATCTATGAAGTGCGGGGAGAGAGGTGCATGGCAGCTCTTGAGGATTATGGGAAAGATTTTGGATTATTGGGGTTAAGCCATGTTAGGGTTTGCGGATTTGCTGGCTTGCGGCAGCTTCGCCCTCCCCATGTACCGCTTCTTAGGAGCTAATGGGGGTGGGGTTAGAGCGGGATTCTTGAGTATGCTGGGGAGCGCCTTCCCGTCCCAATAGTAGCTTCACTACCCTATCATGCCCATACTTGGTAGCCCACCAGAGCGGAGTTTGGCCATGATCGTCTGGCTTGTTGGGGTTGATGTCTTCCCGTCCCAACAGTAGTTTCACTAATCCATAGTGCCCCCTCGCGGCAGTGCATGAGAGTGGCGTCCGGCCACCATTGTCGGGCATATCAGGGTTGACGCCTTCCCGTCCCAACAGCAGCTTCACTACCTCATCGTGCCCATACCTGGCAGCCCACCAGAGCGGCATTCGACCACTGTGGTCTGACACATTAGGGTTCACGTCTTCCCGTCCCAACAGTAGCTTCACTGTCTTATCATGCCCATACCTGGAAGCCCACCCGAGCGGTGTTTGGCCATCATTGTCTGAGATATTAGGATGGATGTTTTCCCGTCTCAAGAGCAGCTTCACTACCTTATCGTGACCATACCTGGCAGCCCACCAGAGCGGCGTTTGGCCATCATCGTCTGGCATATTAGGGTTGACGTCTTCCCGCTGCAATAGCAACTCTACTATCCCATCATGCCCACACGCGGCAGCCCATGAGAGCGGCGCTTGGGCACTATTATTTGGCGTGTCGGGGTTGACGTCTTTCCTCCCTAACAGTAGCTTCACTACTCCATTATGCCCATTCTGGGCAGCTCGTGAGAGCGGCGTTCTGCCACTATTGTTTGGAATATCGGGGTTGATGCCTTCCTGCTCCAATAGTAGCTTTGCCACTCCATCATGCCCGTATGTGGCAGCCCGCGCGAGTGGTGTTTGGCCATCATTGTCTATCTTATCGAAGCTAACGTCTTCCCGTGCCAACAGTAGCTTCACTGCTCCATCGTGCCCATTCTGGGCAGCCCACCAGAGCGGAGTTCGGCCATTATAGTCTGGCATATCGGGGTCGATGTCTTCCTGTCCCAACAGCAGCTTCACCACTCCATCGCGCCCCCTCTCGGAAGCCAACGAGAGTGGCGTCTGGCCGGTTTTACTGCGTGTGTTGGGGTTGATATCTTTCCGTCCCAACAGTAGCTCCACCACTCTCTCAGACCAATCTTGGGCGGCGGATAGGAGTAGTGTCTGACCGTTTTTGTCCGGTCTCCCGATGCTAGCATCTTCCCGTTCGACCAGTAGCTTCACTACCCCCTCACGCCCTATACTGGCGGCGCAAAAGAGAGGAGTACGGCCGTATCCATCCGCCGTATCGGGTTTGACGTCCTTCCTTTCCAATAGTAGCTTCACTACCCCTTCGTGTCCCTCTTCAGCAGCCAACAATATTGGTGTTTGACCGTATTTGTCTTGGCAATTGGGGTTGACGTATCTCCTTCCCCGGACCATATTCATCACTCGAGGCGTCTTACTCCACCAACCGTCGGTGCCATTGGGCTTGACAGATACCCGGCCAAGAAGTAGCCCTACAACCCTCTCATATCCCTTCCCAGCAGCCCAGGAGAGCGCTGTTCGGCGGAAGTATCCATCTTGCTTGTCGGGATTGACAGTCTCAGATTCTAGCAGCAGCTCTGCTACCTCCTCTTGCCCACATATAGCGGTCCATATGAGCGGTGTAATACCTAGAAAATCCCTTTTGTTGGGATTGGAATTTGGTTGGCTCATGAGAGCTGTCACGACTTCAGCGATGCCGAAAATTGAGGCGCAATGCAGTCCGGTAAACGCAGTTAGGGGACCGGTAATGGGGATATCGCGATTGTATCGACCTGTCTTCGATATGAGATCCACTAGGAGTATCCTAGTCGATATATGGCTTTCAATTTGTCCGAAAAGCTTGAGCGCGAGTGATACTACCTCGCTGGTAGCATCTTTCCTAGCGTGGGCGCCCCAATACAAGGAAGAATAGTTAAGGAAGGGGGTTGACTGAGGCGCAGCAGAGAGCGTGGATGAAATGTCCTTGATGGCTTGAAAGTTAAGGTATGTCAGGCACGTTTCCGCCATTATCGAGTGAGTTGTACCAAAAAGGCTGGGGTGGGTGTAAAGGTGGTCCTGGAGAGTGGGGTGGATTAAGCGGACTGTTGAAGCCTCCCTATCAAGAACGATAAGCCCTAAGCAGGAGTTCAACAGTGTCTCCGCCGAAGGAATCCTTTCGGGATGGAGATCCCTAGACCCTATCTCGATCGCTAGCGCATGGAAAAGCTCATCCAGTTGTAACAGCCGCTCCGAATGCGAGACCCACATCAAGGCTGCCATCCCGAGCCTCGTTTTCTCTCCACCTTGTTCCTTTATCCGGGCTAGTGTCGTAGCGTAAACATCTTCCAAATCTAAGCCCTCAGTCATTGCCCTCAGCTTTTGTCGCCTGCCATAAACTGTGGTTTCTCCAAGGATGGCATCCATGGTCAGGGAGACAAGTAGAAACCTAGATCTGTTAGTGATGGATTTTGAGAAAGGTTTTCCATTATCTTGCTCACTCACGTTTCGGGAATATTCTCGGTAATGCTTTTGATGATTTCACCCTCCAAACTGCTATCCATCGAGTCTAAGGATGTATCCTTACTCAACCTCATTCGGATATATCCCGCGATATCCTCGTCCTTCGGTTTTATGGATAAAATTTCCACTTTCCCGCCGAGGCACCTCTCAATCTCTCCTTGAATGTGTCGTCTTCCTGTTAGGAATATCCGTGCGTCGGGGGACTTCTCGAGGACTTGCTTTAACGAATTTAAAACCTCGGGTCGGTGTCCTTCCACACATTCGTCCAGTGCATCAACACATATAAATGTCGGTCGTAAGGATGTGACATCCTGCAGCATCTTCACAATTTCCGGTACTCGCAGTCCCCTTCCACCAATCACCTTTTTGTGATCTCGAAATTTCTGGTTTATCTCATCCGGAATTCTTTCCAACCCACCGACAATTTGTTTCAGCAGTGAGCTCAGCATGCTTGTCGGAGACTGCTTCTCGCGCGCCGCGAAATCGACGTAGAAACAAGCAACGGCGATATTTTCCTCTTTGGCCTTATCGCATAACCTGTCCACCACGAGTGAACTAGTATTGCTACTCATTAGAGCTATTCTTACTTTTGTTCGAGACTTTTCTCTCACCTGAAGTATGTCTTGCCGACAGCCGGACCGCCGCAACAGAATAAAGTTGCATGCTCAGCTCCCTCCTGTTGAGCGCCATTGGACCACCTTTGAAATTCGGCTGTCCGTAGTAGCCATTCCCCAACGTCATCGGCCCGGCGGGTCCGAAGGTCTTGATGCCGGATACGGGGCTCAAGTGGAGAAAGCCATGTTAGGATTTCAGACCGATCCTCGGGGGCGTAGTGGTTGGACACGTTCAAGACGTTCGACACACCCGACACATTGAAGGAGTTGATATTATCCGTGAACGACCTTGACATTTTCCTTCTTTTCGCTGCTTCCAACCCTATAAGGGCACCGGTCCTGTAGTCGGGGATGTTGATGAAACTCCTGAATGTAGAAGGAAGCGGGGCTGTTGTCCAACCTTGCACACTGCCCAAATAGGGAGGTTTCTTGGTGATTGGTGTACTCGTACTGTACTGTACAAGGGGGTGGTGAAAAGTCTGGCGAACATCCACCACGTCAGCTACAACCACAGTCATTGAAATTCTTACTTCAGTGACACGTCACATTTCGGGTTTTGACAAATCGCGATCCTTGGGACACATCTCACGATAGCCTCAAGTCTTTATCTTCTGAGCTTCCTACTCATTAGATTTTCATCGTTTGGAAGATAGATTTATCTCTTCCATCTTATATTTATCGTTCCTCATCCTTGCCGACCTACCTACTATCGGTTATTATGGCTAAGCGAGGTTCTACATCTTTTTCGGCGACCAAGGTTGCCAAATCGGGTTTGATTATGGCGAAGGCTCTGGAAAGGGTTCTGGAGTTGGAGAAGGAGGTTTCGAGGCTTCGACACCACGTTTCGGTGTTGTCGAAGAGGAATCACAAGCTGGAGTTGCGGCTTGGTGAGGTGTTGGTCGAGAGGGAGCGGAAGGAGGGGAGAGAGGAGGTGGCTGTGCCCGAGAGGGGTGTGGCTGATGAGGAAGAGGAGGCTGGGGTCCCAGACCCCGTGATGGTGAGCCACATTGTGGCGTTTGGGGATGAGGATGTGGTGGTGTCGGGTGTGGCTGGCACTGTTGTGGCAGTGTCGGTTGTGGCTGAGGAGGAAGAGGAGGGTTCAGTGGCTTTGGTGAGGCTGCCAAGTGGGATTAAGAAGAGGAGGTTGGACGAGGATGGAGGGAGTTTGGAGATGACTGAGGACTTGGCGGTTGTGAAGGCGCCGTTGGGACCGAGAGGGTCAGTGGAGGGAGGGGGTAGGGTGGCATCTGGGGTGCCGACTGGGCCTAGGGGGCATGTTGGTCCAGGGTTTGGTATGGGTCCGATGATGGGGAGGGGGCGAGGTAGGGGCTTTGCTGGCAACGGTAGGGTTCCTTTTGATCTGGGCTCATACCCGAGACAGGGGTTTAGGCCCCTGGGGCGGGGGTATTTAGGGCCTCCGTTTGGTTAGATGGTTGGTATGGGCGAGTCGGAAAGGCACAGGTCCACCCCACCGTGTATGCGTCTTCGGTATATCCAATGGGAATGGGAGCGGTAACTGGGAAAGGAGGGTTCGGGTCGACGGCTGGATATGCGGATTTTTCTTTTGTTTTGTACATCTGCTATTGTATCTATAACTCGGGAGGAGGGATATGTTTGGGTGTGGTGATGTGGTTGTAGGAGAGGATGCGGGGTGGATTGATTTCTTTGAGGACTTGGGTTCTGGTTGGGCGCATGGGCTCTCAGATCAGCATGTTGGCTCGGAAGGCTGGCGCCAAAGTCCGGCGATGGGGGGTATCCGGCACTTGTTGGGGCCTGGGTTGAGGGTGATTTCATGAAACGGGTTTTGCCAAGGCCTGGGAGGGGGCTGTAGGGGTATGGATTTTGCTTTGCTTTATTGTAGCTTAGTGCATGAAATGGAAAAAGTTTATAAAAAAGAAAAAAAAAAAAGGAAAAAAAAAGAAAGTCTGGCGAATGTGGCGGTGCATATGGCTTGGCATCCTGCAAGACTCTCTCATCGCGGGTGGTTTCCCGGCCCTTTACTTCTGATTGATAGTCTGCACGAGTGCCGGTGTGGATGAGGGTATACGATAGGGTAGATTAGAAGGGTTGTGTGCCGGTTTTTGGCCGCCCTATTGAGTGCTCTTGGCAAGGCTTGTTTGCCTATAGGAGGCTTTCTCGTTTGTACCTAGACACAATGCACGACAGAGACAAGACAACTACACCTACATAGTCAACCAATACACATTGTTTCCTATCTTTCTCAATTGGGCCAAGCACCACCTTCCTTCTATCATTCCTGTCCGGCCAATTAGATAAATCATCATCAGGTCAACTCACCGGTAATTTATTATACAATTCAGCAAGAGGTCACAACCAACCGCAGGGACTGCATATGACAGCGTTGCTAACCTCTTGTGACATGTCACTTTCTGGGCCCAGAGGGGGGATCACCCAATAAACGCCCTTGAATTCTTTCTCACGATGGCTTCATGTCTTTGGGATTCGGGTCACGATGCTCGTTTCCACCCTGGGATTCGGGCCACAAGGCTCGTTTCCACCCTCGAAGTCCAGGTTTGGGTTCGTTTCGTTCTCCCTGGCACCTGGAGGTGGTGCGGTACAAAGTCTTTCCGCTCGAAGCGGGGTCAGTGCTCTTCGTTGCAGCTCGCGGTTATCGGTGATAGAGGTTCGACTCGAAATGGTGATCCGCTTGTGGTCTGTTCAGCCCATGCGTTCTTTCGGTCGCTTCCTTGAGGAAACACTGTCGACCCTACCTGGCCTCTTCGTGAGGCATTGTTGGAGCCGGTGGAGGAGGGGGTGGCTCATCGAGTTTGCTGGCGTGGCTGGTGGACAGTGCGCCGTGGCGTGGTGGAGGGATTTTTGCGGGTGGCGGGGGTACCCTTTGGGCGATCAGTCGGCGTGGGCTTTCTTTTGTTGGGCTGCGAGGTGGCTATTGGCCACAGTAGTGATTGTTTTATTGTTGTTGGTGTGGCCGTATACTAGCCATGAGGCTCGGCTTTGCTATGCTTTGTGCGGTTGGCTCTATACCAGAGGGGCTGCGGGTTAAGGCGGTGTGGGCTGGCGTACCCCGGGGAACGTACTGATGTAGGGCCGAAGCCTGGATTGGCAGTGTCCTTTTATTAGTTTAATTAAAATGATGGACATACGACAGCGCGCGACACACCATCCAATCGAAGGCGAAACCAAAAGTAGCCCGACAAAGTGGTGCTCTGAAACGGATCAGTGTTCAATTCGACGGACCTGTCCCCATCCCTGCTATACCGTTTTTCAGTGCGAAGCATTGGCACCGGCCATTCGAAGCGCACTTCCGATCAACATCAAAATAGCGGACAAGATAGGAGGAGAGTTTGCCAGCGTCGCTCCCGAGCGCCCGGCGTCTGTGAGGGAAGTGGAGTCTGAGGAAGAGGAGGAAGTGTGTCCTAAGCTAGTCTACTACGAGCGCAACGGTGCTTGGTACATTTTATCGACAATGGCGCTTCAGCAATTGGGCAAGCCGAACGACGAAGAAGTCAGATTAAATCCATCTAACGTACCCTCCGAGCTATTCGAGTTTCAGTCTGCTGGTCCACGTGAGGAAACTCCTAAGAAGAAAATAGATAACCCCCTACAAGCTGTTCAAGTCATGAGTGCCCCATGTCAGATGACAGTGCGCTTTTCCGGCCAGGGAGGTGTGAAGGTTGAAGAGTTTCTCAGATGGATGGACGCATGGTTCGCTACAATGGGAAGAGACTTTGATGGAGCAACGAGTGCATCGAGGAGGAAGCGAGCAGCGAAGATCGGTCTTGCAGTCAAGGAAGGATCCACCGCCTGGAAGTTTATGTACTCCCTTCCCCAGCACATCTTTGATGATGAAGAAGCCTTGAGACATGCATTGGTTGAACGCTTTCATGACGACGATATGGACGGTCATGATGTGGAAGATATTACTTGAATGGTGAGAGAGTTGAAGGAGGGTCATCGTGATATGTTCTGGTACTCGGGAAAGGTGCTGAAGGTGCTTAAGCGCAAGCCAGCCGATTTGGACCGCTACGATAAACTTCTAATTACCTACTACATCGATGGATTGACAAGTCGCCGCCTACGTGAGGTAGTAATTCTCAAGTTCTGTGCTTCGGATTCAACGTTTACCCCCGTTCGAGCTGTCAAGGATATGATGCGCTATGGCCGGCGGATCAAGGAGAGAGGTTACAAGCGACAGGATGACAGTGATGACGATGAGGATGACGAAGACGACTCCAGTGATGAGGAGGAATCCAATGACTCTGACTCTGATTCAGACTCCGACGATGGCTATGTGAGGAGGAAGAAGAAAAAGAAGCGTATGAAAAGGAAGAAGGCTGAGAAGGCTAAAAAGAAGGGTCGCAAGATGTCAAGAGGTGAGGGGAAGAAGAAGAAAGATGATGATGACGACGATTCTGTTATAGGCGAGATGAAAGAGCTACGAGAGATGATTCGTGACTTGGTGAAAGCTCAGAAGGAAGCTGTCACACCTAGCACTGCAATTGTAGCTACCCGTCCGGAGAATGACATCATTCCTCTAGACACCTACAACGTTAGCGATAATTACGGACGTTACCCACCGCCTCCACAGCCTGATTATTATCAACATGGACGAGATGCTAGTCTCCCTACTCCTCGTCGCCCGCAATATCCTGAGAGGAGGAGTGAGACTCTTCCCACCGCCGATTATAGTCGAGAGCGCCGTGAGGTCTACCCTCCCTCTTATCCAAATCTACGCCCACGAGATCGAGAACGACGTGTGCCTCCCCCTTCTAACCAGAATGTCGACGAACCAACAAGACGCCCAGCAGTGCCCACTCGTAATGCTCGAGCACAAAATCCAGAACCCCAGCCTATTGTCGGGCCTGATGGCACCCTTTACTATCCTTACAGGCAGCCAGTTATCTGCTTTCACTGTCAAGAGGAAGGCCATGTTCCCCCGCAATGCCCCTGGTTGAATGAAGTCCCCGTTTGTGCAGCGCCACCCTTAGGACCAGAACACCCCGATATCCAGCCCGTGAATAGAGAGGAGCCGCCAGTCTCAGGCCGTCGCCTATCAGTTAATGTGGTCGAAATTGCAGTCAAGTCTTCTGTGCTCAATGGAGTGAAGGTCCGTGAGGTGACTGCAGCTGAAGTGAGTCCGGCAGACTTGGAAGAGTTTGTTAAATGTGTTGCGGAAGTGGATATCGGTGATCATTTGGAGTCCTCTACCGACAGTTTTTCAAGCGATGAAGAGGACAGTGTTGAGGTAGCACCCGTCATGGCAGGAGAGAGAGCTCGCCGTTTTAGTGAGCTACCTAGAGAGTTTGACGGAAAAGGAGGACCTGCCAGCCAACGTCCAAGGACAGCATATGGAGGCGACGATGATAATGATGAGGTTGAGGAAGTAACTCCCGACAAAAGAAAGGTTAAGACAGCAGTTTCTCGAGGCCCACGCAAACCGATACGAATGATGGCAGGCCATGAAAAGTTTGACTTTGTCGGAGCTTTCCGTGACGCTCTGGTTACCGGTCTGAAATGGGGGTCTTTCTTCGATTTAGCGCCTTCTGTCAAGCGCGATATTTGTCACCTGCTTGTTCAAGAGCGAGCGAAAGGTCTTGAGAGAGGCAAGGGAAAAGGAAAAGGCAAAGCGAAGATAGTTACAGTTGATGTCGGTGTTGGGAATGAGCCTGTTGAAGCAGAGGAGGAAGTCCTTACTGTCGCTAGTGATAGACACCTTGGCGATGTTATCAATTTCTATACAAAAGGGACAATTGACACCCCCGCCGGCAGTTTTCAAGTTTCGAGAATCTTAGTGGATGCAGGATCGGTAGTAAACTTGATGCCTATTCACCTCCTCAAGTTTATCGGCGCGAAACTACGAAAAGCAGGTGGAATGGTTATTCGGACTGTGACTAATGCCCTTGCTAAGATTGCCTACTGTGCCAATGTCCGTATTACTGTCACTGATGTGGCATGCGATTTGCGTATCTACACCCTCCCAGAGGAATACAAACCGACATACCCCCTCCTTTTGAGCAGGCGCTGGCTTCAAGCAGTCAAAGCGAAAGGCGACTATGCTACCGGCAAATACTACATCATTCATCACCAAGGGGTTAGAGTTCAGATTCACCGTGATCGCAAAGTGAACATAAAGACTGCAGAGCCTGGCCGTCAACCACGTGTCCCAATTGTTATGAGAGACAAGAGCATGGAAAAGCACAGAATATCGGCTGTGGTTGAAGAGGAGCTCGAATGGCAGCGTTCCGGAGGAGCAAAGATTTTTGAAGAACTTGGTGAAATAATCAAACAGGAGGCGATCGAAGCCATGAGAAGAGAGGACGAGGAAGAAGGTGGTCTGACCGATGAGTCTGAAAACTAATCCCGCCAGGTAATAAATCAAGTCGATTGTCTGGCGAGACAGAGACGATAAGTGTGACGAATGTGTTTGATGTGTCGAATCTTAATGACTTGTTAGAAGGGAGAGAAGATGAGAAAGCTACTGAGTTAGCTAAGGGTTTTACTGACAGTTTAGATGTCAATGTTACTACTAATTTTACGAATACCACAGAGAGTGAGGAAGGGCCGATTGTTCCGGCTAATTTGTTTGATTGTTTGCATGATACTGAAGTCGCTAATGATCATCAGCAAAAAATTACCCTGCGTCAGATACGGCGCCGTTGCGTCCTGACGCACGCGACGTTGAATCTGCGTCCCCTGCGTCCTGTGCGCCCTGAATTGCGTCCTCTGCGTCCCCTGCGCCCTGTG